>Ga0209257_1000319_pt1 | contig 100552 bp, 89 predicted proteins | sample AraplaCvi_mCL_r2_FD_184277 | JGI IMG/M metagenome (GOLD analysis project Ga0209257, IMG submission 184277) | Arabidopsis root microbial communities from North Carolina, USA - plate scrape MF_Cvi_mCL_r2 (SPAdes) (version 2) | ecosystem: Host-associated > Plants > Roots > Endosphere | place: USA...
TCGGCATTGCCCCCTTACGTGCTCTTGAAAGAAAGCGAACCTGCGACCCCGCTATTCCGATTTTCGCTTAGTGCCAGATTATCTAGTCTTTGCAGGATCTTGATCCCCTCTTAAGGTGGGATCCGCGTCGCTATTCGGTTGTGCCTGCCATGCGTCGTGAACTGCCACATGGCCGATTGTTTGTGAACAATGCTTACCAGAATAATACCAATCGTCACTGAGCCTGACTCTCGGGATTCCCTAAAGCCGACGAATCTGAATCGATGGCGCAAACAGGAGGTTTGCGATGGGTTCGGCGATTTCGTTGCGGTCAGACTATGACGGGGATGGGTTGCGGCGTCTGGCCCGCCAGACACGTGATGCCGACCAGGCACGGCGGCTTCTTTCGCTCGCATCGATCTATGACGGCGGCTCGCGTGCCGATGCCGCCAGGCTCGGCAGCGTGACGGTTCAGATCGTGCGCGACTGGGTGGTCCGCTTCAATGCTCGCGGTCCCGACGGACTGATCAACGGCAAGGCTCCGGGCAAGCCTTCTCTCCTGAGCGACGATCAGCGAGCAGCCTTGGCGCAAGCCATTGAGCGAGGTCCTACCTCCTATCTCGATGGTGTCGTGCGCTGGCGTCTGTGTGATCTTGCCCAATGGATTTGGGAAGAGTTCCGGGTCTCGGTGAGTGAAGAGACCTTGGGTCGCGAAGTGCGATCAATGGGCTACCGCAAGCTCTCGGCTCGGCCAAGGCATCATGCACAGGATGCCGAAGCGGCTGAGGCATTTAAAAAAACTTCCCCACCGCTGTGGCAGAGATCGCCGCTGGTCCCGCCAAGGGCAAAGTGATCGAAATCTGGTTTCAGGACGAGGCTCGTATAGGCCAGAAGAACAAGATCACACGCCGCTGGGCCAAGCGGGGATCAAGGCCGTCCGCGCCGCACGACCAGCGCACCCGCTCGGCCTATATCTTCGGCGCGATCTGCCCCCGGCACGGCAAGGCCGCCGCCCTCGTCATGCCATGGTGCGATACCCACGCGATGAACCAGCACCTGATCGAAATATCCCGAAACGTCACTGAGAATGGGCACGCAATTCTCATCATGGACCAGGCGGGATGGCACATGTCCAACAACCTCGCCATCCCAGCAAACATCACCATCCTGCCGCTGCCGCCGAAATCGCCCGAACTCAACCCCGTCGAAAACATCTGGCAGTTCATGAGAGATAACTGGCTCTCCAACCGCGTCTTCAAGTCCTACGAGGACATCGTCGACCACTGCTGCTACGCTTGGCGAACACTGCAGGAGCGGCCATGGAAGATCATGTCAATTGGCCGACGCAAATGGGCGCAAGGGTTCTGATCAATGACGGTTGGTATAAGTCACCGCAGTACTCCAGCGGAAAGACAGCAAGGTGGGGTTTTGAGAGCTTGATGGTCCAAGTTTCCGCCAAACCATGTGCGCCAACGCCAGCGCTTTGGCTTATAGTACCGTCGTTCGTCTCGCTGATCGTGGAGTTGGGGAGTTCTTGTGTGTGGTGGCTTCGCCAAAGCTAATACAAGACAGGAGTAACTGTCGCGAATACGTTCTTGACGCTTCAGTAACCGAGGCCTCGGTTACACCCAACAAAAGATAGACCGAATGCAGGCCCGCGATGACGGCAACACTCAGTATTTTGCTGTTAAGTTCTTCTGCAAGCCCATGGTCCCATCTAAGCCACAGAATTACGGCTACTGTCGTCAAGACGAGTGCATTCAAGGTGAGCGCAATTGATTTCAACCCGAGGAGATTTCTACGATATCCGTAGGTGACGTTGTCATTGAACAGAATGGCAAAGCGCTTCTGGTCTCGGGTGTTCTCCCGTAACCAGGTGCCACACCGCTCGTAGAAGGCATCAGCCTTTTCCGGGTGCGCCAACTCCTCGTCGGCTGAAGGCGGTCTTTCACCGAGTTTGCCAGCAAGAAACGAAACGATTTTTAATTTCGTGATTTCATCAAGTACCCGGTCTCGATGACGCAGCATGGTCACGGTCGGTTTGCCTCCCGATCTGGCATGGAGCTTTGGTTCAATCCGTTTCCCATGCCGTCTGGCAAAATCCGACAAAGCGAAGAGCAAGATCGCAACAGATAGAGACGACAGAGCTTGCGAGAGACTGAATCTGTTCCATGGCACGAGCAATGTGGCAAGCACGAAGACAGGAATGGCAGCGATCAAGGCCGGGATAATACGCGCCCTTAGCGTATAGGTGTCAGGCAAACCAGGTATCATGAATTTACCTCCGAGATCGAAATTACGTGGGCAACAGCGATTTCCGCTCCAGGCTCCATGGAGCCTATCGCATCGACGACCAGACCATGAAATCTTTCCGGAGTCCGGATGATGATGAGAGCGGGAAACGTTTGTGCAAATGCCATTTGCACACCTGTGGCGAGATCCGTTCGAGATGCTGAACTTTCCGCGAGATGATTGTGCCAAGTCCCAACGGGGAAAAGTGTACCGTTCGCCCTGTCTATGTAAGACTGTAGGACCTCAGCAAGCCCTTCGATTCCGAGCAGAAACAGACTAGCCGAAAACTCGCTATCGGTGGGCGGTGGTATCGCATCAACGATGTGAAAGCTGTTTGTAGTCTCGTTGAAACGGCCCATCAAAACGCCGCCTGTCTCAACATTTGGCCGTGCACAGATAGCTCTCTCGATAATATTGGCGACATGCGTGGAAATTCGGACCGAGGGCGCGCCTGCCCCTGCTCCTCCCACGACCGTGAAAGGCGGCACGGCATGTCGGGTCCAACGCTGACCAAGGAGATCTTCATCGATCTCGCCCAACATGATTTCACCGTCCTTGGTAGAATCACCATTAAGGATCCGAGACAAGGTCATAGCCATTGCTGGAATTGGGGCCGAAAGAGTCGCGTCGGACATTCGCGCCGTGAGCGTTGAACATCCTTGACCGACTTGGACGAGATCTCCCGATTTGGCGAAGACCGTCTCCTTAAGTGTGGGGCTTGCGCTGATCAGACGATAGGCCTCAGCAGCAAGGTCCTGTACGTTTGGATTAGAGCTTGCGCCTTCCACAGCGAGGTAAGCTACCCTTCCGCCGCCCATCAAGCTCGTCTCGATCGCTCTCGGCCTGGAGAGAAGTACCATGGGAAGACAAAGTGCATCGGTCACTGCCGGCGACCCGGTCGAATCCAAGATAAACTGAGTTCCGTTCGGCCATGCGGTCTTGCGCTCGTCGTCACCGCCCAGCGCGCAGAGCGCGACTACGTCACGATGAAAGCCAGAGGTAGCCTGTCCGAGTAAGCCAATCGCATCGATGAGCGCCTGTGTCTTCCCGTCGTTGAAAGCCTCAATTCTGTGACGTGGAAGGAGCCCGTGGCGCGCAAAGTTGTGGGGCCTCAGATTGCCGTTATCGACGACTATTCGCGGCGCCGTTCCCTCTCTCGCCAAGTGGAGTGCCAGTTTCGAGCCGATGCTTCCTGCGCCGAGCAGCGTCCATCGGGGATTGTGGCTTACCGGCTTACCCGACATTCGCCGCATCAGTTTGTTGCTTATCACATCTCGATGGGCTGCAAGTCGAACGTGACACAGGCTGGTCTCGTCCAGATCGCTCGTGCGTCGGATTTCGACAACGTATGGCAGTAGTTCTATTGGGGAATCCTGGCCTATGACGTCTATTGGGCGACGTGCCATCAGGATGATGGAAATAAGGACAGGCGAAGAACCCGTAAGAAATTTCAGTCTCCGCTGGAGCAAACCTATCTGAGCTTTGAGATGATCCGCTACGCCGAGGCTTTTGGCGTGGTCAAAAAGCTCAGCCACGCTGGAAACAGATTCTGGCAGGTAGCGCCCAGCGAGGAATGGGCCGCCCGATGCAGCACGTCCAGGCCAAACCACGATCCCAATCCCGACCTGACCGAAGCGCTGGCTCCACTCTTGGAGGCTGTTATCTCCCAACGTTGTGGGGCCGATGAAGTGGGCGCAATAGCAGCGCCAATCACCATTGGTGACCATTGTGAAAGGCGCTTGATAGAAAGTGCCGCCGCCGTTTGCATCCACGCGGCTGCGAAGAGCGGCGGCGTCGACTTCGACGAAATCGTCCAAGTGGTCACGACGGACAGGTTCCCACCCTTGAGTCGGATTGATTAACTCCGCTCTCGCCGCTTTTTCCAGCCAGTCAGCAAGTTGCGTAACGAGACCCTGTGCGCCTCTCATCCTTATTAGATCACGTGGACTGCCATCAATATAGCAAGGTTTGGGAGGCTCTGATGATGAAGCGGGCAGGAGGTGAGGATGAGACCTGTCAAAATCGGCCCGCAGGGTCACATCGGGAACGTCGATAGGGTACAAATCGGAAAATCGGAACGTAAGGGGCTCAATCGCGAGAACGCCATTGTCGCTGAAACCACGCGCGCGCCATCTGTTGCCCAACCCCGTGTCGATATGCACGACGATCGAGAGATCGACTCCTAAATGGTCGTCAACACCCATTACGCGCGGATGTGCTCGAATGAGCCGCACCGCGCGCTGGATTGCCGAGTTGGGGATCTTCACCGCCGTCATCCGTGTTTAAACGGTTGAGCGCCAAGTGCGCTGGAGCTTCCCGCCGCTGCCCCTGCAAGCCCAAGTATTGCAGGAGCTGTGAGGTTTGACGTTACCTTCCTGTCTTTTTGTTTCGGCCCGCCGGAGGACGTGATCTCGAACTCGAGAGGTTCGTTGCCTTTGAGCTCGCCTAAGCAAGTAAATTTGCCAGTGACAGGTTTCAGGATCGATTTGTATTCGCGTTCTGCCCGGATGCACGGAGGGTCTGCCTCGTCGTCGAGAATTTCTTTGCTGCTTGCGACGATCGTTGCACCGGGCAACGGCTGTCCCAGAGCATTACGAGCGTCCTCCGAAACCTCGGCGTCTTCGCCGCATTCGGACCAGCTGTCCCACGAGAGGCTGTGCCAGGAGCAATGATGGGGAGCAACAAGGATGTCGTATTGGAAAACAGAAGGGTCCTCTCCGTACTTGTTCCACATCCGCTCCCAGATGCCGACTTCAGCATCTCCACCGAGGAGATAGTACGTCGGATTGGAAAGGTCGCTTTTTCCGAGGGAGAGGTTGATCACGACGCTGGAATTATTTTTGCTAAGGAACTCGGCCTCTTCGTCATCACTGGCCAGCAACGGTGCCAGAAGATGAGCACCGAATGTGGCATCTGTTACGCCGCAGATCGTGTGAAATACATCGCCACCCTTCACAAGAATTTCCGTTAGGTCGTCGGTTTTGCCGTCGACGTCCTCGCCGAGAATTTTGATCTTGTCACCTTCATACGCGTAACCATTGGCTCGAAAATGACGTACCCTGCGACGTGCCTCCGCAGCCCAAGCTTTCGCATCATCGCAGAGCGAGTGTCGGCTAGATGCTCGCCGAAAAACGATTGGCGACGACCACATCTCTCTGATGACGATTTTGTCGTCTTTTTCGTTCCAGTCGTCCAAGGGACCGAGATGAAAGTGCTTCTGTAGCCCGCGACAGTGGTCGTTATCAGGATGCGTAAGCAAAAAAGCATCGACGTAGCGGCGGCCGTCTTTGTCGCTTTTGAGCCGCCCCTTAAGTTGCGTGGCGACGTCAGGGGCGTCACCTTTCGGGTCATCGGCTGCCGCTCGTATGTTGACGTCGACAAGGACAAAGTTTCCGTCACCGGTTTCAACGAGGGTCATGTCCCCATTCCCCACTTTGAAATGCGTCGTCTGTGCAGTCATTGCTTAAACTTTCTTCAGTTGATGAATTCAGAAATGATGCGTGACAGACGAGCAACTCTCTCCAATCGTTGTCTCGATGCTATCCCCGGTACGTTGACGCGAGACTCGTGTGCCTCCATAAAAGGTAGGCACAAAGCCATAACGAATCAAGTAATGCGATGCGTTTTTTACGAACGAATCGGCAAATGGGAGGCGTCAATGTCGGAAGATGGCGATCGCGAACTGCGCTGGGGTGTAGTTAAGAGACTGGAATTTATTGATTTTCGTTTGTTTTGGGATGGGTTCTTTAACCGCAAGGACCTTGTGGATTTCTTCAGAATTTCTGCGCAGCAGGCGTCATCGGACATCTCTCACTATCAAGAGCGGGCAGCCAAAAATCTCGAATACGATAAAACCAGGAAGACCTACGTCAGAACGGAGGAGTACGAACCAGTCTTCATTGGCCATTTTTCAGATCGCTTTTTGCTCCAGCTGATGGCGATCGAGCGTGGTTGGATGAGTAAGAACGACACATGGTTTGATGAGACACCGCCGGTCGAAGTTGTTGGCTCGCTTCGACGTCGCGCAACTAGGCCAGACCATCTGCTTCGAGTGCTCGATGCGATAAAGCAGAATGCCGCGCTTGAAATTGAATATGAGTCTTTAACTGGGGCAGCTGGCGGCGCGCGGATAATAGCTCCGCATTCGTTCCTATATGCCGGCGGAAGATGGTATATGCGTGCATGGTCCAAAGACCACAACGATTTTCGAGATTACAGTCTGAATCGTATTAAGCGCACGGGACTGCCTCTGTCCTGTACAGTCGACCCGAAGCTCGATCTCGAATGGCACCACACAATCGATCTGATTCTCATTCCAAATCCAGCACTCGCCCAAGCAAAGCAGGCTGCGGTAGCGGCTGAGTACGAGATGACCGACGGTCAACTTGTGTTGACAAGTCGGCTCAGCGCCGCATTTTACCTCATCAACGAACATAACCTCGACGTGCCAGTAGGCGCCCTAAAACCGGAAAAGCAGCAGCTTATTCTGCAAAACGTCGATGACGTTTTGCAGGCCAGAGATGTCGCGCGGAAAATGTCTGTCGAAGCACTGAGAAAAGTGAACCCTTCAAAATGAAACTGGATTTTTTCCGCACCGGTCACCAACCATCATGACAGCCACAGCAATGCTTCTGTTTGGTAGTCATGCAAGAGGTGACCAAGATTCGCGTTCAGACACTGACCTACTTCTCATAACGCGGGAAGACGCTCCGAGGCATGTAATGAACGGACATCTCTCGACTTCATTTTACTCGTTTGAAGACCTTCGAAAACTCGCTCAAAAAGGGGACCTTTTCGTCTGCCATATTGTCCGGGAGTCGATCCCAGTTTACGATCCCGCTGGCCAGCTGAACATGCTCAGATCCGAGTTCAGTTTACGGCAGTCCTATCGGGACGAAATTCAGCGTGCGACCGACCTCGGCTGGTTTCTTGTCGAACACGGCATGAGCATAGGCAGCGGTGCTCTGGTCAATAAGCGCATCGCCTGGTGCGTTCGCACCATATTGATCTCGAGATCGGCGGAGAGGGGCATCCCTGTCTTCTCTGCTTTGAGTTTGGCTGAATTCGCCAAATCAAACGCTGTTTTGACACTCGTTAAGAACAAGGACGAGACTATCGTAGATGCTGAGATACTGCGGGATCTTGAAGTTTTTTTAACGAGCTTCGGCGGGGACCGGATATTTCAATGGAAGGGTTCTTATGCGGACTACCGCCGGCGGTTTGAAAGCACCATGAATAAAGTTGGTCTCGGCACCATCAAGGCCGATGCCGTTGCGTCCTTGGGGTATCACGAATGACTGCCTATATCGCAAGAAGGCAGATTCGAGTGAGGGCGTTTACGATCCCGTTCGCGCGTTCTCCTGAAAAGCACCTTTCGACACCGACAATGCGGCTGACATAGAATTCCCCTGTATCTCATCAGGGCGTTGCGCGCTGTGGCGCGCCTTGGTTGGCAACGTGCTTCCATTTGGTCGCATACGAAAAGCTGGTGGCCCGGCATTTCGAGTGAACACCTGAACGGAGGGTGCTCCGTCGCGGCGAGCAACCTCAAAGCGATTGTGAAAATGTTCTCATCAAGAGATCTGCGGCGAATCGGCGGGCTGCACTTCGGTTGCATTTTGAGCAAGATGAAACGTGACGGCGTGAAATTGCTCATGCTAACCTACAACTTCTATGGGGCACGATTTGAACGATTCGGAAGACTTTGGCGATGACTGGTTGGGCCGGTCACGGAATGTTTGCCGTGCGCGCATGCTGCAGTCCCGCGGCCCGGATCGATTGGCGCTGTTGCGGTCGTTCATTCGTCTGAATGGCGGGCGGGTCAATCTCGACCGACTGGGGTTTGTCCTTTCCGACAGCGAAATCGAGGCAGCGCGCCGTTTCGGGATCCGTCTGTCGGACCGCGCCGCAAGGCTTGCGGAAGACGAATGGCAAGACGCGTACGGCATCTTTCGGCCCCTCGTTGACCTCGACTCGCAAGAGCGCCGGATCGACGAAAGCTGCCCGCCGGATGCAGTTCTCCTGAGGCATACGAGCCATCACGGATATCGGTCGCGGACGCAGAAGTCCGCGGTCCGCGCATTGCTCACCATGCCGGACGCCGCCAGCATGATGGTGTGCATGCCGACGGGTGCCGGCAAAAGCCTGCTGTTTCAGTTGGCAGCGCTCGTCGAACGGGCCACCGAGCCCGGAGCATGTGTGATTGTGATCACGCCCACGGTCTCGCTCGCCCTGGACCACCAGCGCACCCTGTCAGCAATCCCCGGACTTGAGCGGTCGCGGGCACTCCTCGGGGCCTCGACGCCATCGGAACGGGCCAAGCGGGTCGAGACTTTGAACGCCTTCAGACGCGGAGACGTCCCGGTCCTTTTTGTTTCGCCCGAGCTTGCGCTCGGCGACGCCCGCGCCGACCTTCTCGATGCCGCCGCTTCGTCGGACGAAAAACTTGCACGCCTTTCCGGGCGCGTTGTGTCGGTCTTCATCGACGAGGCCCACATCGTCGAGAGTTGGGGCCGCACCTTCCGGCCGGATTTCCAGCGACTTCCCGCGTTGATTTCAGACCTGAGGCGCCGGCAACCGAAACTGAAAACAGTTCTTCTGTCCGCGACACTTCCGCCTGCCGCGAGAAAAGTGCTCCGTCATGCTTACGAAGGAACGGGAGACTGGCTCGAAATCGATGCGCAGATGCCCCGGCGCGAGTTCGACATCGCGATCAAATCGTTCGCAACCAACGAAGAACGAGATCAGGAACTCGATTGGCTCATTGATCGTGCACCGCGCCCCTTGATCATCTATACGACACTTGCCGAAAGTCGATCGCTCGACGAAGAGCGCGGCAAAGAGGAAATTTCAGCTGCTGAGGTCTTCGACCGTCAGCGCAAGCGCGGATATGAACGGATCGCGCTGTTTACGGGGGATACCGGGCCGGGCGAACGAAAAGCGATCGTCGATGGATGGGCGGAAGGCGAGATCGATATCGTCGTCGCAACGTCTGCCTTCGGCATGGGCGTCGACAAGAATGACGTCCGCACAGTCATCCATGCCTGTCTGCCCGACGGGCCTTCGCGCTACTATCAGGAGATTGGCCGCGCCGCGCGCGACGGCAGACAGGGGCTTGCCTTCGCGCTGTTTACGGATACGGACGGTCAGTTCCAAGACGACGTCCAGTCCTCCTTCTCAATTGCGTCAGGTTCCTGGCTGACCCGTGCGAAGGCGGAGCCTCGCTGGAAAAGCCTGTTTCAGAACAGGATCGAGGGCGCCTGGCAGGGCGCGAACTTTGCGCTGACAGCCGACCTCAACGCACTTCCGGAAGACCTGCGTGGTCGCCGCTCGTCCGACTATAACCGAAACTGGAACATGAGCTTGCTCAACCTGCTTCAGCGAGCCGGAATGGTTCGGGTGGCATCCTGTGAGTCGGGGACCATGAAGGAGGCGTGGAATGTCGAGATCCTGGACGAGCGCCTGCTTTCACCTGGCAATAGCGATGTGTGGGACGAGGTGTTCGATCTCCGTTCGGCAGAACAGAGACAGGCGGCACGGGACGTTCGCGACTTCGTCAGGATCATGAAGGATCCCGCCGCCTCCTGCGTTCTTCGCAGCGTTTTCTCGTTGATTCAGGATCCCGATTCCGATTTGATCGAGGAGTGCGGCCGTTGCCCCGGGTGCCGCCGGCGCGGCATTGTACCGGTGCAGGCTCGCGATGACAGGGGATACGAGGCGAGTTGGGTCACCCAAGACGCCCCGCTACCGTCTCTCCCGCGCGGCATCACCATCATCGCGCCCGATGATCCCTTTCTGAAGCAGGGTGTCGCGGCCCTTGCCCAGACGCTTGCAGGCGTTGGTATCGAACAGTTCATCGTCGCCGGCGACATCGCTGAAGACTTTGCCCGGACGCTGCCCCCGACAATCGCGCTCTTCGGATTCGTGATCGACCACGAAAGCGTCCTTGGCAAACGCGGCGTTTCGCTCGCAAGGCGACCGACCGCACTCGTCGTCAGGCCGCATGATGCTGCCATCGAGGCCCTTCTTAAGGCAGCACTCGCCTGGATTGCGGACGACGATCTGAGCCAGTTGCTGCTGGTCATCGAACCCCACACGGACTTTCAGGGCCGCCGCGTCGATCAGGTTATGTCGCGGCGGGCACCTTACGACATTTCGTTTTTCAATTTTTTGGAAGGCAGTCTGCAATGAGCATTCTATCCGGCCCCCAAGGAACGCCCGAGCGCGTGTGGTCTCTGGTGTCGCTCATCGCCGCGCATGACGGTCAGATCGACAAAGTCGAGGCGTCGGAATGGCTCAATCCAGGCTTCATTAGGGACAATCAGAAAATCTTGGAAAAAGCTGAGGCTTTCGGCCAGGTCCTCGGCGCGGCAACGTCCGTCGGTGCAGTGCAAGCCGAAGGAAAACTCCTCGTCCTGAATTCGACATGTCCGACAGCCGACATGAGCGCCTTTGCCGACTGGTGTCACGATCAACTCTGCGCACTCTCCAGTGACCAGAAGGATGCCGTTATCCTTGAGACTTATGCGTGGGTGGCCGCCCGCTCGCTCGACCTGAGAGAAACTCGGTGGTTCAGCGTTACACCAGGCAAGGAGTTTGCGGATGCGGCGGCCCGCGCGCTTCCGGACGACAAGGACGACGACGGAGACCGCCGCATCAACACGTCAAAGCTTGCCGCCTGGCGCCGCTGGCTTGGATTTTTCGGGCTCATGAATGAGTTGCCGCTCAGTGTGGCGAAGCCCTATCCCTCTGCAACCCCTAGACTTGCAAAGGAGATCGCAACCAGCGCCCTTCCGCGTGATACGGAAATTCCGGCCGACGCATTCCTCGCATCGTTTCGCGCCTCGATGCCTTATCTCGATGGCGGTCGCATGTTCACCGAAGCGATGCGACGGGAAGAGATCGCGGCGGGCTCCAGACTTCTCTCGCCCATCCTCAGTTCCGCCCTGCGCGACTTGCATGATGCCGGCGCGATCGAACTTGGCGTTCTCGGTGACCTTGCCGCTAACGTTTCGATGACGGGTGACAGTCTCCACCGGGTCAGCGACTTCTATGCCGTTACGATACGGAGTGCCGTTCAATGATGATTGTCCCATCGAGAGCGTGCTGGCGTTCCGAAGAGGTCGCGCGGATCGTCGCAAACGAGGCTCTGGAGCACCAGGAGGCTATTTTTCTCGCCACGCATAGCCCTATCCGTGGTTTCGAAATCACCGGAAGTCACCAAAGTGAAATTGCGACGGCCGATGAATATGCCGTACTCGAGACGCTGTCCAATCCAGAGAGGACGCATGCCTTTTGCATCGTCCAAGGCGAACCGGGTTCAGGCAAGTCCCACCTGATCCGCTGGTTGGCCGTCAACTGGCCGCAAGAGGACGACGTTACACTTCTGCTTCAACGCGCCGACGGCAGCCTGGAAGGGGCGCTCAGGCAGTTGCGGGAACGCTTGCCGGAGGAATTCCGTGCGCTCTTCGATCGCCTCGGTCGGCGCCAGCGGGCCACAGAGGAAGGGCGTGCAAGAAGCTTTCTAAGCAATCTCGCGAATGCCCTGCGGCCGAACTACTACGAAAAGCTCCCCGATGACGTCGACTGGTGCACGGAATTTTTGCCGGGTGACCTGATCGATAACCTCACGGTCAAAGACGAATGGGATGGACCGGCACGAATTCTCCGCTTGCTCGATGGCAAAGGCGCCACCGAAGAGGACGAGCGAAATTCCCAATCCGCAGTCTTCAATCTGTTCGACATGATCTCGCTCGCGACAGCCGCACGCAACATCCGCGGCTCCGGGGTCAGGGGCGGAACTGAACGGTTGGCGCAGAAACTCCGAGACGAAGCCGAAGTCATCAAGGAGTATCAGGCCGAGGGATGGGACGATCCCGATGAACTCGAGCTTGAGATCAAGAAGCTAGTGCCGAACAGTATGGCGCTGATCGACGCGCTGAACCTTCGACGCGACGATGCCATTCAACACCTGCTCGGCGTCTCGGCAGAAGGTCTGAAGGATCTCTTCCGGGAAGTCCGCACCGCGTTGGCCGGCCGAGGAAGACGGCTCGTCCTTCTGCTCGAAGACATTACGAGTTGGGAAGGGATCGATAACAGCCTGATCGACGTCCTGGTCACGAACGCAGACACGCGCGCGACAGAGGGGGACTCGGATCTCTGTCCTCTGATCTCCGTCATCGGGGTGACCCCGGCTTATCGCAACAAGCTTCCCGGCAACTATCGCGGACGTATCACCCACGAACTGAAGCTCGGATCGTCTCGACGTGAGGGTGAACTGCAGGACGTCGCCGCCCTGCGCGAAGAAAACGCGCGACTGGAGTTCGTGACCCGGTATCTCAACGCCGTCCGTGCGGGTTCCGGGTCGTTGTCGGAATGGCGTGAACGGCGGCGTGGCAGCCTAATCGCGGACATGCCCAATCCCTGCCTTCACTGCGAATACCGTGAAGGGTGCCATGCGACATTTGGCGCCCACGATGAAGTTGGCCTTTTCCCTTTTACCGCGCAGGCGCTTGGAAATCTGTTTTCGGCGTTAAACGACCGCGACAACGGTTTGACGTGGCGAACGCCCCGCGGCCTGCTTCAGGCGGTGGTGACGCCGGTACTCACACAGGCCGAAGCGATCGAAATCGGCGCGTTTCCAAATCGTCTGCTCGACAGTCGGGCTCTTCTCGCCGACAGCCGCAACCTGTCCCCGCTGGCCGAAACCATTCTCTCGGCCAGGCTTTCGGCCGAGACCGATCGATCGCAGATGACCCGGCTGATCGCCTATTGGGGAGACCGCGGTCGGCCGGTGACCACCGCGTTGGCCGACGGCGAGATCGCCTTTGCCGGGATTTCAAAGAAAATCTACGAGACCTTCCAGTTGCCCTGGATCGGCGAACAGGCCGCCGAAACCCAAGTCAAGAACGAGCCACAACTACCGGCGGACGCAGACGACGATGAGGTACCGAGCCCGCTGCCTCTCCACGCCGGTGGCGACGACGTCAAGCGAGAAGGGGCGTTGTTGCGACCCGGCATCAGGCCGAGATCGCCACCAGCCCCTCCGCCCCGAGGCGCCGGCGTCAAAAAAACCGACCTTCAGCGATTGCGTGATCAGTTGCAACTCTGGAAGGAGAAGGGCGATCTGCCGGACCTCTCGAATTGGAATAAGGTCCTACATCATCTTGTTCACGCGACCGATCCGAGTGCCGTTTCGCTCGATCGCTACTCGTTCGACAAGCTGTTCACGGAAGCCCAGATCAAGCTCGAAGGCACGGGGTCGGTTCGCCGCCAGTCATTCTGGGTTCCGAGACAGGAATGGGTGATCCGCGGCCTCGATGCCTATCAGACACTGCAGTTGGAAAAGCAGCTCACCGTTTCCGAGACGGAATCCTACCGGCGGTCTCTGGCAGCGATGCAGCGGCAGCTCGTGCAGGAAATCGGTGTTTATGCTCGTCAGCGACTGGGCGTTGGCGCCGAAGGTGAACGGTGGGAGCCGGCAGTTACCTGCGCGCAGATCCTTCTCGCACGCGCCTGGTTGCGCGGAATGATCACACCCGACGCGCCCTTGCCGAGACAGTTGCAGGCGATCTTGTCGGATGAGGATTTCGCCGACAGCGATCCTCTCTCCAGAACCACCAACTGGCAGGCATTTCTCAACAAGACAAAAAATCACCACGGATCGTTGAGAAACGCGCTCCGGGACATGCTTTCGCTGCCTCAAGGTGAATCGCGTAGCTTCGGCCTGGCCGATCTGTCGAAGATTACCCCCCACATCATGCTGTTTCGGAGCACGCTGCGCTTCACCCCATGGCCGAAGGATACCGATTCCGGCGTCGATCTGTTCGAGACGATGAAGGAGATCGTCGACAGTGTTGGTGGTTCGTTGCAGCATTTGTTGCGCTTTGAGCGGGAACGGCTCAACAATCAGGCGGAAAGCCTTGACGGCCTTCTGCGCGGTTACGGCATCAAGGCGCACATTGTGCGCCTTGAGACGGTCATCGATGCGGTCGCGACGCATGTGCCAAGCGCCAGCCCTGATCTTGTCAAGAAGTGGAAGGCTCAGTGCGACAGGGTCAGGCCGCGCCTCGACACTGACGCGCCGAAAAGCGTTCAAACCTTTTTGATTGAAGCAGCCGATCTCAAGGCCGAGAACAAGGCTCTGAGCCTGAAGAATGCGGTCGAGGCCCCGTCGCGGGATCTGGCACAGTTTCGCGATCTTGCGCTCGACGGCGAGAATCTCGTCGAGGCCCTGCTTGATCACGTCAAAGACAATCTCGACTTGAAGGCCGATACCGGACGGTTGGAGAAAATCCACGAATACGGACGCTTGCTCGCAAGCATTGGCCAGCAGCATGAGGAGGAGGCGCAATGAGCGACGCTCTCGCCGAACTGGAGAGCCTGGTCCCGCGGATTCCGCAGGCGGTATCCCATCAGAAAGTCAGCGATCTCGTCGATCGCTTGTTCGATAAACTCATCGATTTTCAGCAAACGCAGACGCGCCTGCAGGCAATTCTTGATATCGCCAGCCTGATCGATTTCGCAGACGACTACATCACCGTAGTCAAGTCCGCCTCTCGAGACGCGGCCACGGCTCTCACAGTCGCCAGCGATGAAACGACGATAGAGGATGCCGAGGAGGCATACTCTGACCTGAAGAAAGCAGTCATTTCCGCCGATCGCGCCATTCGACACCATTGGAAAGCGGTCGTCTTGCGCGACTACACGCCACTAGCGACTGTCGGACGCTTGCTGCGGCAGTTCGGCGACACGAACGGCATCGGAGATCGAATGAAGGCCGTCGGCGCGCGAGCTGACCAATCAGTCAACATCGCGAATCTGGCGGAACTGCGCGATGCAATCCGGGATCTCAAGGCTGAGCGAAGCCAGGTGGAGGCTGAAAAGGCCGCGATGACCAAAAACCCCGAGGTCGACCACTTTCTTGGGAAGCTCGCTGCCGGCGACGCAACGCTGGCTGCCGTCACGCCGACAGTTTTCAAATGGTTGTCCGAGCACGAGGCGCTTGCGGAACTGGCTGTTCGGCCCCTGGCGCGCTCAACGTTTTAAGGAAGACGTCACCGATCGGTCGCGCCTCTCAAAAGTCAAGACGCCTCAAGCCGCAGATATGCTTGCCACTTCCGGCCGTTTGCCTATACCTCGTCGCAAAGAAAGTCGCCTAGAAGCACCCGACTGGTCGATGATTGCACGAGCGAATCGCCCATGAGGTCACTCCCCTGATGGGTGCAGGCCCGGCAGCCGTCGGGGCACAACTTCATACCAAGCCTCAAAACCTGATCTGCAAGTCGGCTTTCAGGGCTGAAACTGCCGTCAAGCGCCGCACCCTCGATCTGCGCGTAGGCCAGCAGCATCTTTCCGGCGACCGATTGCTGATCGCCTTGCGCATTGCGAACCACGCCGCTCGCCAATTCCCATGTCGCCGGCGCCCGGCCAAAGGCGCGGGTAAGTCGGGCTTCGATCTGGCGAACCTCGGTTGCAATATCATAAATAGCGATCCGTTCGGCGCCGATCGTCTCGCTGTGAAACAATATCCTCGGGACCGCATTGGGAAGCGTCAGATCCTCAAGTCCAAGCATCTCCGCGACGTCCATAAGACGCGCCCGATTGGTGGGGTCGATGTTACGCCACGCCGCGTGGTGGTCTGACAACTCGAAGAACCGATCGATAGCCCGATCCTCGGCGGCATTGGGACAACGATCGAGAAAGCCATCCGCTACGAGGTCGCGAAAGTCGCTGTATCGTTCGACGAAGGTCCGCGTCGTTCCGTCTCCATGCGAGGTCGTTTCGAAGATAGTGATCTCTGCCTCGCCGGCCTCTTCAAACTGGATTGGAAGTCTGGCGTGGAACATCAAGGCGGCGGCATCGCCTCCGCTTGCCAGCGCGAATGCATCTTTCAGGCGGATCGCAAGCGAATGCAGCACGGTCGATTTGAGGTATCGGTGAAGCAGGTCCCTGTTGCCAACGGCGCCGATTGCTTCCCGTATCAACGGCTGGAACCTGATGTCGCCGAGCCTTGCGGCTGTATCGGCGACGCGATCGCGGGTAAGAAGTGGATGCTCGTTCAGGAGATCGGTCCTGATAGTCTCAAATATTGCCGCGAGATCCTGAGGCGACCAGAATCTCAGAAGACCCCTCAGGTCCTTGCGCACCTCCTCTGAGGCGACAGCGCTGAAGATCAACTCCGCGACCCGGTTCGCGTGATATGCGTTGACGCCGTAGGCGAGGGCACGCTTTTCGATCAGGAAACGGGCCATCTGCGATCCGTGCCAGCGGCGCGCGGACGGATCGTCTTCAAAGCCATCTATGATGCGGTCGACGAAGCGATCCAGACGATCGTCCTTGACCGCGAATGTGACGCCTTCAGGATGGAAATGGTAGCCGTGGAGCACGGGATCAGTTCGACCGGGAACCGTAAAGAACTGCGTCATCGAAAGCGGCTGGATATTCGGGCCTTCTGCCTTCACTTCCGCATCGGCCGCCCAGAAGACGTTTGCGACAGCCAGTCCAGTCGTCCCCCTGCTGGTGCTGCTACCGATGAAAGCCTCGGCCCGGCCAAGCCAGGACGCCTGGAGCTCTGCAGCGATCACCTGCGCCTTTTGTGCCTCAACCTTGAGGATCGGAAAGCCACGCAACGACGCTTGCGAGTCGTGTCTGACCCGAATGTCCTGTGGCGCGCCATCCGGTGCCGGCCCGACCGCCCCTTGCTGGATCATCCATCTCGACTGGCAAGTCGTGCCATTCATGCGCCCGAGGAGTTGAACCGTGATCTGGCGAGGCCGGAAGTAGATCGGCTGCAGGTTTGGAAGTGCGGCAACGACATCGTCAGGGAGATAGCTGCCCGGATCGTCCAGGTCGGTCGGCGGTGCGATGCGGTAATCCTCGAGATCGAACCACGGTGCCGTTCCATCGATCGGTACCCGCCAGTGAACATCGAGCCCGTCATAACGGCGCGAGCCGTTTCCGGGTGCGAGAGACATCATCGCAAGCGCGATATCATGCCGATCGCCAAGCGCTTGGCCGCCACAAACCAGCCTCAGATGCGGACCGTCGCCAGTTTCAAAAAGAAGGTTAGGGATCCAGTCGCATCGTTCGCGAAACTCGCTGGCATATTGCACTGTCTCAAGGTCGCGGTTTTGCCCTCTGACCCGGGACCAAAACTCGACAATATCTGCAACCCCGAACTCCTCCCAAGGAGGACCGCCGAACACGGCCGTGACCAGGTCGTTGGCCGCCCTGAATGCCGCATTTGCCGGCGCCGCGAGCGAGACCAAACGACCGGATCTCCTTTGATAGATTGCGAAGCCGTCGAGGATGGCCGCAACCAACTGCCCGCGCCGCACGAAATGGTTGGACGGATTTAGCGGCGTGCTTAACGATGCCGGTTCGAGCATCATCCGCGGCCGGCGGAACCACCAGGTGTCGCGGCTCGAATAGATCGACAGGGTCACGCCCGTGATCGGCCGATCATCGGACCCGCGGCCGCCACGGCCCTTTCGTTGAATGAAGCTTGCAAGGTTTGACGGCGCATAATGCTGGTAAACCATGGTGATGTCGGGATCGTCATACCCGACCTCAAGCGACGAAGTCGCAAAGACGATGTCGGAACCCTTGATGGCCTGTTCGACGGCGCCCTTGGCACCCGAGTGGATCGGTTGGCGCGCCACAACGAGACGCGAGCCTTTTCGCGATCGCCCGCTCGCCTGCATTTGCCTGTCGTCCGTTGCAGCAAAATGCCAGCATTCCCCTTTTTTGAAGATGTCGCAGCCATGCGGTTGTCCGCAGCAACGGTCGCGCCTTGCTCCGGTCAGCGGGCTGTCGGGGTAGCGCGTGGTACGGAACGAGGCGAGACGATTGTCCTCGGCATTGGTGAAGGCGGCATGGAGGCGCCGCAACTTGTCGATGGAATCGAGGAAGACAATGCTTCGGAAGCCGCCTTGTTTTCCCGTGCGGCGACGCATGCCGTGGGCAAGGCACATGATCGCCTGGATCGACGTCGATGCGCCGGCCACATCGTATCCGCGCGACTCGACCTCGGGCTGAACGAAGAAGAAATACTCTCGTCCGCGAGGATTGATGTCCTTTTCAGCCAACAATGGTGTGATGAGGTCGACATCTTCCCTACCGACAAGATCTCCCCAGACCCGCTTCGGATCGCCGAGCGTTGCACTCATGCCGATCAAGAGCATGCCCGTAGCGGGGTTTCGCTGCGCGCGCGCCGCGAGCCGTCTGAACGTATAGCCGACCTGTGCTCCATGAATGTGCGAATAGAGATGGATCTCGTCGGCCACGAGTGCACGCGGCGCGCCATAGGCTGCATCGTCCCCGAAAATTCGTCCGGCGCGCGCGTCGTGCATCCATTGATGCAGAGAATCCGTGGTCGGCAGGAAGAATGTCGGCGGCTCTGAACGGATCTTCGCCTTGCTGCCAGCCCAACCGTCGAATGCGAAGCTGCATTCGACGCAGGCCAGTCGGTCGAACCCGTTGACGCCTTCGCCGACATGCAGATGGAGGTCAGTGGCGCATTCCGGGCATTTGAAGAATGGAAACAGGAAGTGTCCGGATCCGAGTTCCTTCCATCCAGCCCGCTCGTCCCACTCCCTGAGTTCACGGAAGGTCTCAGGCACACCGGTCAATTGGAGGCCGGCACTCAGACACGGCATGCCGTCCTGACGGGCGAAACATGCCAGGTATCGGACCAGGCGCTGGGCCTGGTTCGTTGCCAGTCGGATGCGTGGATAGGCGAGGATCGCGCTTGTGCCGCGCGCACCCGCCAGAGCGTCGCCACCGGCCGCCGCGATCAACGGCAGCAAGGCGGCTTCCGTTTTGCCGGAGCCGGTGTCGGCAGCGATCGCAAAGGCTCCATCCCCCGATCCCATCCATCCCGCGTGGAGAGCTTCAAAGCTTCGGCGCTGGAAACCGGCGAGTTTCGCTTCAGCACCCCACAGTTCGATCAGCGCGCGCTGTAGGCCGCTCAGCGCTGCGCGCTGCGCGTCGGATGGCCCACAATCGACAGCCTCGAAGACATCAGCAAGCTTTTCCGTGGGCACCGGCTTGTCGCGATCGCGAAGTTCGACCTTGAGGCTTCGCACAAGATAGGGCCGACGGTCCGTGTCATCCTTGCCGAACCGCTGTTTCACATAGCGGAGTTCACGGGCCATTTCGGCCATCCGTGTTCGGATGCGACCTTCGTTGGCCGACATCACCCACCCGTGGGCGAGCAGCCTTGTCACCGCATTGGCGATCTCTGTCCTGTTCCGACCCAGTTCGTCCGCCAGCATGGCCGTCGACGTCCAGGCTTCGACCACACCGAAATTGATCCTCGATGCCTCAAAGTCTTCAAGGCCGTTGAGAATTCGGAAGTCGTCATCAGAAAGATCGGGAAGGTCGAGCGCGGGCATATCCGGAGCAGGGACGTCGTCCTGGCGCCAGTCTACGGTCAGGTTTCCACTCGAAACGCCATAGACGACAATCCCTTGCCTTTGAAGCAAGTCGAGGATGGGCTTCAGCCGATCTCCCTTGTCTTCGTCGATCCAGGCAAAGCGGTTGCGAATAGAGGTGTAGAACGGAGGCAATAGCCCTTTGCGTTCGTCATCGATGACATTGGCCAGTTCGCGCAAAACCGTTTCGAAATCGGCCGTGAGCACGTTGCGCCACGGTTCGATCGGCTTTGCCAGCCAGAAGTCCTTCGCGCCTTCATAGAGGTTGATGCAGCCGAACGCGAAGAGTTGCGACAGGTGCGGAAACAGGTTTTCCGTCGTTGCATGCGCTTTCGCAAGCTCGCGCTCGCTCGCCGAGCCTTGCGGCGTGCGAAGCGCGACGCGTTTTATTGTCTCCAGCAGGTCCGCCAGATGCTCAGGCAGGATGAGGGGCTCGATCGGATCGGGTTCCTCGATCGCGATATCGTCTACCGGTTCATTGTTCGCGAAGCCTTTGCGACGGATCTCGACCCTTGCCGTGCCGCCATGGCCGTCCTGCATGGTCAGCCTTCGATGTGCAGGCGCGTCGAACACGAACTCCCTGAGGATTTCGGCTTTGTCCATCTGCTCCTGGTCGGACGGTATCGCCTCAAGCAGGCTCCTGCTCAGCAGCACGATGAGCTTCGTTTTCGCCCGTGTGATCGCCACGTTGAGACGCTCGGACGAGAATATGAAATCGGCCTCCGCCGTCGCGAATTCCGTGTCCGCCACGGTGTAGGACAGCAAGACGACGTCCCGTTCCTTGCCTTGGATGCGATCGACCGTCTCTACGAAGCAGCCCGGACGGAGATCGGACGTCAGCGAGGCCCGGATGCCCGCATTCTGGGCCCGATGCGGGCTGACGATCGCGAGGCGTTCAGACCAGAATTGCGCGGAGACCTGTCGCCCAATCTTGCCGCCGACCATCCGGTCGGCCAGTTTATCGGCGAGGCTGGCAGCAATCCGTGCTTCGAACGGGTTCGATGTCGCCGCGATCGGACCGTCGTAAAGGAGGATGGAGACGGGGAAGGCTGGATCGAGGACGTCCCGCTCCCAGTCCTCCAGTCCAGCCTGCCAATCAGGGATCAACGTCAGCGTTTTATCCGGCATCGCCGAGCGGTAGACGCCGGGATAGAATTTCTTTTCCGGAAAACTGGCCAGCGGCTGATTGAGCCGGAAAGTTTCATCGAGCGCGTATTCGGGCAATCCGCCAGATTTGAGAAAGGCATAGAGCGACCCGCCGATCTGCCGCTCTTCCAGCTTGATCTCGCGGCTCGCGCGGATTGGCGGCAATTGGCGGTCGTCACCGGCGACGATCAGGCGTCCGTCCTCACGCAGACCGCCCATCGCCATCAGACCATGGGAAACCACCATTTGTGACGCTTCGTCGATACAGACGAGATCGAAAAGATCACTGGTGAATCGGTCTCCTGTGGTGCTTGCATCGAGAAGGCGAAACAGCGACCAGACGGATCCCCCGGCAACGACAGCGTCGCAGTCGAGCTCGTCGAGGGCATCGTCGGCGCCGCCGTTGCCGAGATAGGCGATCTGCTGGATACGCGCGTCGAGACCGTTTGCGGGCGGCGTACCAAAGAAATGAGTGTCGAACAGGCCTGGGCAGTGCACATCCGCCTGTCGTGCGACGGTGTCGAGAAGATTGCCAATGGCGTTGCGTGTAAATGCCGTGACGAAGACGCGCGCCCGTAGTCCGCGGCGTCGGCGCGCCTGCACGTAACCGAGGATGAGCCAGGCGAGGAGATGGGTCTTGCCGGTCCCCGGCGGGCCGAGGATCAGCCCGGCGCGCTGCTTGCCCAAACCAAGCCAGGCATCGATTTGCGCTGGCCGCAGCGGATAGTCATTGTGGCGTGCCAGTCCCGGAACTGCAAAGTCCTCCAGCGCCTCACGCCAGATGTCCGGATCATCCGCCAGCTGACCAAAGGCTTGAGGGTCACGCAGGAACGACAGGATTTGGCCACGGATCGTCATGCAATTAGGACCCCAGATAAGAGATGAAGGCCGCCGCCCGCTGCGAATTCACGTCGAAAAATGCCTTGTCGATGAACCATCCGTTTTCAGAGACACGATCCCGCAACGCCCGATATTCCTGACTTCGGATGACCTGGTTGCTGATCTCGATACAAACTTCGTCGTCCGCCAACTCAAAGCCCGGTTGGATAATACGACATCCGATCTGACCCCACAGAGCCGGGTTCAGACGCAGATCGGGGGAATCGTCATGGAGGATAAGGTCCATATCACTGGACGAGAGGTCGGCCGCCTGACTCTCTTTCGGAACGCGGAAGATCATGCGCTTACTTTGGAACGGTCCCTGAAAATCTCTGTCGAAACGCAGATTGGCATAACACCGTCCAGCATCGCGGCGCCGGCGGAACGGTCGTGCCAGACCCACGAGGGCTTCCAGCAGGCCGGAGCGGTTCTCCAGGATTTCGCATGCCAGCAGCAGATCGAGGTCAACCGCATCGAGGGGGTTGAATGTCGTCTGAAATAGAAACGGACGCTTGGCAAGACGCAACAACGCGCTGCCGGCAAGGGTTGTTTCCCGATTGCGCTCAAACAGCCAGCCAATCAAACCTGCCATCGCGTTCAGCCGCGACCGTGCATCAGCCTGGATCGCCGCAATGCCCGGTGACTTGCCCGGGTTTTCACGCAACGCGCGGATGACATCGATCGACAGAAGCGAGGAAAACGGCCGCTCGAACGTCGGTTCAGGATGATACGCGAACGGTGCGCTGCCGGCGATCGCCTGGCTGACCTGTCGCAGGTCGTAAGCCACTGAAACCGGCAGGGCGTACAGTTGCTCGAACACGCTCCGTAAAGCCGTCGCGGGCAGATGGTGCATGCCCCTGAATTCGGGCTCCGGAACCACATCGTCAGGGGGGAATAAGCGCACGAGATGGAGGAGACCGCTTCGAATGGCCTCGCTGTCGAGATGTCGCCCGATGGCAGCCTGGATGTTGATTGCTTCAGAAGGCTCGTACAGAAAGATGTGCGCATAGATCGGGTCCGCGTCGAGACTGCCATCGGCAACGGCGCGATTATGGGCGTCGATCTGGGTCAGATCGGCAATCAGTTCGCCCAGAACTTCGATCAAAACGTCTCGCTCGTGCCCAAGGGATCCGGTCTGCGGCACTTTGATGTTCGGATCACGGACAGGCAGACCCTTCTCGACGCGGCTGTAGCCCAGACAGGCGATCCGGTCGTCCACGGGGTCGTGATCGACGCTGAGCAACAGGACGCTGTCGACCCTCGGCGGCATCAGGTAGGTGTGCTCGTCTTCGGTCCGAAGAATCGCCCCGCTCTCCAGCGCTTTGGCGCGGGCGACCAGAACATTCGCTCGCCGGCTCAACGACCAGCCGAGACCCGCAGAGCGGCTGAGGCCCTCCGCCTGCGCGAGATCTGCGACCGAGGAAACGGAATTGCGGGTCAAAAGCCGTTTCGCCTCATGGGACAGGCCTGCGACCGCCGAGACGTCGCGGGCGGAGGGCGGCCGTGCGGTCGAAATTTCGTCACGACAGTGGTCGAGAAAATCGCACTGCTCACATTTGAAGTAGATGTGAAAGAAGGTTTCGTCGATATCCCGGTTGAGTGTCTTGGCGGCGATGCCGGGCAGGACATTGGCGCAAAAGTCATCGACAAGGCGCCGGTAGGGAGCGAGCGCGAAGATTTCAGCCTTATGGCGGCCCGATTGAGCCGTCTCCTTGTCGGCGATCCGCCAGATTTCGCCGTGGTCGCTCACCCGCACATCGGTTAGCCCCATCTCCTTCAAAACCTCGTCGAGGACCTTCGCATAGAACGCGACCTGGGTCTTATGGAAGGGCGTCGCCCGCCGTGTCGCCTTGACGTCAATCACCGTCAGAAGGGACAAGCCCGGTGTCGTGCTTGAAGCCTCCCGGCGGATCAGATCTGTGATGTTCCGGTTGAGGGACAGGCCGGTGTCGCGCAGGAATTCCGGGGGCCGTCCGGGCAGAAGATTGAGTTTCGCCGCATAAGGTTCGCCGCGCTGACCGGCGAGAAAAGTGGCGCTCAAGACTTCGGGCAGGACCGGTTCGTCGCGGCCGGGTCGAAGCACGTCTTTGCCGAGGCGGGCGACGACGTCGTCCTCGAAGCGTTCGCCAAGTATCGCCCAGGACTGCTCCCGCTCATCCTTGGTAATCGGAATTCCCGCCAGTTCACTTTTGCTCGAGAGTTCGTACCTGACCTTCCGCTCGCATCGGTATTGGAACCACGATTTCACTGTGGTCGCGCTGAAACCTTTGGTCATCCCCAACCTGTGCGTGCGATTCGACTTATCGCATCACGATGGCCTTCCCTCGACATCATCGCAAGGGCTTGTTTGCCCAATGTCATTTCTGGCAACTAGCCAGTCGCCTATGCATCAAGCCGGCAGGAGCCCCAGCCGCTTGTCACGGTTGCGGATCCAGAAAAGCACGGGAAGAGCAGCAACTACCATGATCGCTTTGCCGACCACCTGTCCCGCAAGGAAATCGAGCGATCCGAAGGCTAGCCAGAGGAACATGACGCTGTCGACGACGAGGCCGGCGATGCTGCTCGCCAGTGCGGCTTTAACCAAACCCTTCTTCTGCAAAGGGGTGAAAACCAGCAGGTCAGCGACCTCGGACGAAAGGAAAGCAGCAGCAGAGGCGAAGGCAAGGGCAGGGGCCGTGAAGGTCGTTGAGAGGGCGGCCCCTACGAGGATGGCGCCAAACGCCCAGGTCAAACCGAGCCGGCGCTGAACGAGGTCGCGCAGCACCAGCGCAAGTCCAACCAGAAGAACGCCACTCGGCGCGGTCAGACCGGGACCGACGGGAATGATGCATGGGCCATTTGGGACACACACCGTGCCGACATGGCCAATCATGTAGTTCGCCAAGGGAATGCAGGCCATAAAGCCGGCCAGGAAAAGGATACCTTCAATGCGTTGTCTGCCCGTCGCGGTCATCTCTTCGCCCTCGTTTCAAAACCTGCTCTGCAACAAATCGCTGATATCCCTTCGCCCGCAAATCGCAGGCCGGGCACGTCCCGCAACCGTATCCCCAGTCATGAAGGTCGCCGCGTTCACCCAGATAGCAGGTATGGCTCTCCTTCACGATTGTTTCGACGAGGCGAGAACCTCCAAGATCCTCCGCCAGCCGCCAGGTGTCAGCCTTATCAAGCCACATGAGGGGGGTGTCGAGAACAAACCGCTTTTCCATGCCGAGATTGAGCGCAACCTGCAAGGCCTTGATCGTATCGTCGCGGCAGTCTGGATACCCGGAATAGTCTGTTTCGCACATGCCGCCGACGATGTGTTTTAAGCCCCGTCGATAGGCGAGTGCCGCAGCAAAGGTCAGGAAGATAATGTTTCTGCCGGGAACGAAGGTGTTGGGAAGACCCGTGTCTTCCATTTCGATAGCGATTTCACTCGTCAATGCTGTCTTGGAGATCTCCCCAAGCGACGCCAGCGAAATCGTATGATCTTCGCCTATGCGCTGGGCCCAGACAGGATTCATAGCGCTCAGTTCACGTCGTATGGTGTCTCGGCAATCAAGCTCGATCCGGTGCCTCTGACCGTAATCGAAGCCCACCGTCTCGACGCGTTCGTATCGATCGAGTGCCCAGGCGAGGCAGGTCGAGGAATCCTGACCTCCCGAAAACAGAACAAGCGCTGTCGACGTCATCGTCCTTTACCTCTCAGTTGCCGTCGAACTCCGCCCAGCACATGGGCGTCTCGAATACCTTTACGGAACTCAATTCAGGAAGGAGGGGACGAACCCTCGTCCAGATCCATGTCGCAATGTTCTCGGCTGTCGGATTTTCGAGCCCCTCGATCTCGTTCAGCGTGTGGTGATCGAGTTGCTCAAGAAGGGGGCCGAACGCCTTTTCCAGATCGAAGAAGTCGATGACAAAACCCGTGTCCGGATTGACCTTGCCGTCGAGCTGCAGTTCGACCCGATAGGAGTGACCATGCATGCGATGGCACTTGTGGGTTGCTGGGACGTTCGGCAGGCGATGGGCCGCCTCGAAGGTGAACGCTTGTGTGATTTTCATGGGATTCCGATCATCTTGTGTGTTTGTAGCGAAAGGCGCCACTTGGGATGTTCCAGGCAATACTCGGTCACGGCAATGGTGTTTTCAGCTCGCTTCGGCCCGTCCATGGGCTGCAGGAAATAATGCTGGAATTGAAGGTCCGGCAGTGCCTCCGGCAAAAGGTCCGGCTGAGGATAGACGAGCTTCAACTCGCTGCCTTCTAGCAACTTAAGTGTGGCACCAGCCTTCGGGCTGACGCAAATCCAGTCAACGCCGGCTGGCGGCTCAAGGGTGCCATTCGTCTCGATCGCAATCTCGAAGCCTTGCTTGTGAACGGCCGCGACCAGTTCGTCATCGAGCTGCAATAACGGTTCGCCGCCGGTGAAGACGACGTAGCGTCGATGCGTGGTGTCTCCCCAGGTCGAGGCGATCGCAATCGCGAGTGTTTCCGCGTCTTTGAATTTCGCCCCGCCTATTCCGTCAGTGCCGACGAAATCGGTGTCACAGAACTGGCAGACTGCCTGATCGCGGTCTTCCTCACGTCCGGACCAAAGATTGCAGCCGGCAAACCGGCAAAACACGGCCGCGCGGCCTGCCTGGGCGCCTTCTCCCTGCAACGTCTTGAACATTTCCTTGACCGCGTAGCCCATCACATGCTCGCTTGTTTCGGTTCGACATTGACGGCGCGACGACGTTTGACGTCTGCGCGCACGATACCGATGAGGTACTGCGCCAGGGTCACGATATCGCGGTTGACGTTCTGCACCGACTTCCAGTTCCGGCGATCATTTTCGCCGAAGTTCCATTCTCCCGAGGTCCAGGCCGTCTTGTCGACCAGGCACGCCAACCCTTTGGAAAAATCCTCCCAAGTTCTGGCGCCATCGAGCAAGGCGAGCACTTCCATGACGTAGCCGAGCGACATGATGCCGGCGCCGTGCACCAGTCGCGACGTTTTCGGCGTATGGCCTTCCCACTCGTCGCGAAACACAAACTGTACGGCCCGATAGAATTCGCTGATGAGGCGGAAGCTGAGATCCGCTCCCTCCGGTTCGCGGATCAGTTCGCGCATGACGCCATCGCTCATCGAGTTGATGACGACACGTTGGATGGCCGTGTCTCGTATGATCCCGGTCGGGTTCGTGTGCTGGTAGATTTTGCCTTTGAGCGATGAGCCGTCATCGTAATTGAGGCGCGCGGCGAGGTCCGCGGCGACGGAACGGTCGCCCAACCGGCGCGGCAAGCCCCGGACGGTCGGCAGGAGTTCATAGATTAGCGATTTCGGAAGCGGCCGCGTATTGTTGATGAGTACAAACTGGCGCCTCAACTCCTCTTCGTCTTTGCAGACAATCGCGGAAACGAATACCTGGAAATCCTTTTCCTCAACCTGGCTGAGCGCGGTCAGACGTTGCTGGCCGTCGACGACGAGACCGGGCGCACCGTCCGAACCGTCAATCTCCACCACGCAGCGGCCGTCTGCTGCTTCATCGGAGATCTTGATCCCGGTCGTAAAGGCGACCACGATCGGGTTGGGAAGTATCGCTTCAGGCTTCTCCAGATAATCGCGGATTTCGCGGATGTGACCAGCAATCTGCGGACGCTGAAAGCCACTCAATGCGCCGTCGACATCGCGCGCAACGCGTTCGATCACGGCGAAATTCTTGAGGTCAGACGCTTTCGCTGCAAACGAAAGAACCGTGTGCGTCTCGCTCTGTTTCGCTCGGATCGCCGGAAATTTGAATAAGGTCATTGTCATCGCTATTGCTTGGAAGTTGATCGACGAGGGCGTTGTAGACGCCAAGATTATGGATGCCGCGACGCTTGTTGCGGTTGCTGGCGCGGAAAAGCATGACTTCAATAGAAAGGGCCGAGCAGATCGGGCAGGAGCATTTTTTCCAAGGGCGATCGACGAGAGTTCGCTTGTACCTCTCCCGAAGATCTTTGATTGCCTTGGCATCCGGCATTTCTTCGACGGGCGATCCCGTCACGGCAGGCGCCGAATAAGCAATTACGGTATCGAGCGTTTCATCGAGTCCGGCCTCACCGCGGTCATAGGCACGCAAGGCCGATAGGGCATTTTTTTCCATCTCGACCAGCGTTTCCTGGTGGAGTGCGCCGCGCTTGGCCAACCGCATCAGTTTGGGATTTTCGAGAGCCTGGGGTACGCGGATCGCAGTGTAATAGTCGAGCTTTCCGCTCTTGGATGGCAGATAATAGTTTGCCTTTGCATCCTTGAAAGCGCGGATGAGGGGGGAGGTCGTATCGAAACTGGTAATGTTGAACGAGCCAAAGGTGTCGATCTCGTCGGCCTTCGCAAAACCGAGAATGTGGATCCGCGTTGATGCCGGAATCATGTCGCGAATCGCCGCGAGGCAGGACTTGATCTGGGAAGCCTTCAAGGGAACGGTACCACCGAGCGCAAGGTAGTCGTAACCCATCGCCACGAGGCGGCGAGCACCTTCCGCCATACTGCCGGGTGACCACCCCTGGATGACTCCCATCGGCGTGAACCGGGCCGACATGTGCGCGGTCGCCGTCCGGAAGGCTGACGCATTCTCCAGGGTGATTTCGAAACGGCGCCGCGCTTCTTCGGTCCCTCCGTCCATGCCCTTCAGGCTTTCGTCGAAATCGAAAATGATATGGTCGACCGAGCATCCATGCGTGAAGCGCGCGTCGTCGTAGAACTCCGCCGTGTCCTCTGGCGTGTAGGGTGGCTTATCTTCCTTATGGTACGTGAAGGCTCCGCAGTCGCCGAAGATTGGCAGATGCTCGAATTGCGGCTTGTCGAGGCGCAGAAACTCGCGAGCCCCAACTCGCCTGAAACGCATAGCCTGCGCTTCAGTGTATTTTCCGCCGACGGCGACGCCGCCGACAATGCCGCGCGAGACGAGCATCCCCTTGTACGGCGCATAGCCCATGATCTCATGCGGATATGCGTCATCCCAGTAGGGCGTCCGCCCTTCGGAATACCGGTCACGAAGGAAATCATATCCGGGGTCAACGTGGTCGAGGCTGTCGGCAAAAATGAACTTCATCGCGATGCCTTCGATAGCTTGCGATCCAACTGGATCAGATGTTGTGTCAGGCGATCGATATGCAATTGGGTTCCTTGAACTTCATTCCATTTCCATCCGAGTTCATCCCACTTGCCGGAAGTCCAGCAGCAGCGATCTCTCAGACGGGAGAGCGAACGGCGGATGTCCTCGTCGCTGTTGTTGACGCTCTCGGCCCGTAGCATGATCGGGTCCATCAAAGCACCCATCGCGCGGATGCCAGCCATATGCATGAGACGGCTTTTCTCCGGCGACTTGCCCCAGGCGTCTGGGAAGGTGTCGCGGACAGCCGACCAATATTTGACGAGGACATGAAACATCTCGTCGGCATCGCTGGTCCCGTCCGCCGCGGAATACTGGCTCAACGCACTCGTCGGTGCCTTCAGATTGATCTTGATAGCGGCAATCAAGGCGGAATCGCTAACAACAGCAGATCCCGGCTTCTGATCGGACCGTCGCTTGATCAATTGGAAAAAAGGCGAGGCCTTATGGCTGTTTAAAAGATTGCACAACTCGCTTGGCAATTTGTTGGCGGCGAGATCACGCGGGAGCAGTGTACTCACTTCGGGCAAGAGCTCGTTGATAAGCCTCGTATCCAGAGCTTTGACTTTGTTAACGAGAATGAACTGCTGGCGTTGCACTTCCAGGTCTTGCGAAACGAAGGCTATGACCGGGACCGGGATGTCCTTGTTTTCAGCTCGCGATAAGGCGATTGATCGCTGCTGGCCATCGACGATCCAGGCGATTTTCTTCCCGTCCTTGCCTACGGGGAGATGGAGTGTTCCGGACGCGCCAACCTCGATGATGTCCGAAGGCTTGGTGCCGCGCGCTGCCTTGAACTCGACCGCGTCCGAGAGCGCAAGTATGATCGCGTTGGGAAAGAGGACCGGTCCGCTATTTAGAAACTCGACGATGGAATTGACGTGGCTGCGGATTTCCTGGCGCTGAAACCCTTGCAGTTCGGCCTCATCGCGTTTGATGCGGCTGATCTCGGCAATCTGCATGACCGCGGATCCGGGCAAGAAAAATGCGTATACGTCGGTCCCGTAACCCTGTTGGGTCCGAACCGCTCGCACCACCATCGACTTGGCCTGTGTCATGGCTGCGCCCTTTCGGCGCGCACCGTTGCGGCCAATCTGGCAAACCGGCCCTGTTCGCACGCTATTCCGAGTTCATCGCGCAACTTGCGGAGAAGTTGGGTCGAACGGCCGTGTACAGAATCCCACTCCGTCCGGATGGTCTGTAATAGTTCGTCGTCGTTTAGACGAGCGCCTGACTTCGAAGTAGGGCGTTCCCAGCCGGCTTGTGCTAGGGTTACTTGCTCCGCATGACCTTTCGCATCTTCTGTCAGTGATACCGGCAGGATTCTGGTCACAAAATGTCGAAGTGCACGCTGGGCAAAATCTCCGAGGGTGCCGGGAGCGGGGCCACCATCAAGCCTCCGATCGTAAGGCATGTGATACGGCTTAAGCTCCGGGTCGATTTCATATTGCTTGGATCCAGTGAAGACGCGTAGTCGGCCTTCCTTGAAGGCGGGCAACGCCTTGAGAAAACCGCCAAGCATCTTGAGATAGCTAGCCGGAAGAGCCACAAGAAGGTGGGCCTGGTCTCCTTTTAGCCGAGCATCGAACCGTGCAACCCCCTCCTTCATCGCAATTTGTTCCCACCAACCTTCCTCGGTAGTGCCAGGAGGCAGCTTAGACATGATCGACGATGGAAGGCCCTTGGCTACGGTGAGATCGTAGCTCGGAATCACATCGCTCGCCTCGACCAATCCGAGGCCTGCCGACGCGATGAAAAGTGTCGCTTCGGCCTCGGCTGCCGCTTTCTTGGCCTCCATCATGCCGCGTCCAGCATAAAGATCCCTGGCTTCTGCGACGCCGACGGCCTTAGCGATGCGACTGCGCCAGTCCTGGCCTACTGAATGAAGGCTTCCCTTCGATAGCGATGCCGCAATTAAAGCGGGATCTGGGGAAAACCGTTTGCGCATGGTGCAAGCTGTAATGATAACTGTCATGCTATGAGCTCGCACGAAATACTGCAAATCACTTTCGGGTAGCAAAATAACTGTACGCCGCTCGTGGCACAAGAAATAACTGTTCGCTTACTGCCGGGCTCCCCAAAAAACTGCAAACCAGCGCTGATGTGAAACGGTGGAGATGCCAAAGGGGCCGGCGGGGCACCGCGTGATAGGGCGCCGATAGCGCCTCGTTGCGGCGTTGGTCCTACCGGATACCGCTGGCCACGCAACAGTAATGCTGTCCTTCTCTTCGTTTCGGCCCTTCGGGTGCGTGCCTCAGCGGCACCCGGTTGGCGGACCTCCGTAACGAGCCGCGATTGGCGCGGTCTCCGGACGGAGATGTCGAAATGAGGAAAGAAGAAGAAGTAAGGTGCCCTGACCGGGAGAGGCAGGATCCTTCTCGCAGGCTTTTGATCCTGGCTTGCTCGGCCACGAAGAACGACGGGCCTCGGTACCTTCCCGCTAAGGAGCGATACAATGGGCCACTATGGCAGACCCTGCGTGCAACCGATCCAAAGGGGGAGTTGGCTCAGGCTGCGTTTTTGTCTGCCCATCTTGGGTTCAGGGCGGCCAGCACGCCAATTCCATCCTACGACGTCCCAATGACGCCGCAAATTGCTGCGGCCATGAAAGCGGGAAATCTTGGTACACGCTGGCCCCAGCAAAAGACGAAAAAAAGTGTAATGCCGACCGGCGAGCATCCCGGCATGCATATTGCAAGCTTGACAGAATTTGGCAGCCGTCCGTTCGCGTCTGTCGCTTTGGCCGGCGGCTATCGTTACATCGAGATCATGCAGATACTTCTGAGGCTCTTCAGGGCCGGAGGTTACGTTGATCACAATGCCTCTGTCACAGTTATCAATGGGCCGATTGGCAAAATGCGCCGCGAACTTCGTGTATGGCTGACCTTGGATGGGTAGGCAGACACGGAACTCGCTCGTCCGTCGTGGATTGGCTGAAAGTCATGAATGATCCAATTGTCAAAGTCATTATAGCGGCCAGGATATCGCTTTTGATTGAGAATAAGGTGCCAGTTGGTCAGTTTTCCTCGTTGCCGCTGGAGGAGCGCCCCAATCTGCAAATAGCGATCTTCATCGATGCTGGCGTCTTGTGTTTTTCGCGGGAGATCGTGAAGTCGCTTACGATGGAGGAACTGAAACTGGAGTTGAAACGGGCAGTCACTGGTCGCACGGAGCCTTAGGGACCCGAGTGGAAACGTGGCGGACGTCAGAAGAGAGCAAGCTGGCGCCCCACTTGAATGTCAGAAAAATATAGGCTATTTTCTGACACATGAAGACGAGTGTTGCCTCTGTTCCCGATCGGATCATGAAGCGCGTGCGGGGGACCGGACGCGGTAGCGTCTACACGCCTAGTGACTTTCTCGATGTTGCAACCCGCACAGCGGTCGATCAGGCTCTCTCGCGGCTGGTGAAGTCTGGCAAGCTGCGCCGGCTTGCCCGTGGTCTTTACGACTACCCCAAAATCCACTCCCAGCTTGGCCCTTTGTCACCTGCTCCGGACGATGTCGCTCAAGCTCTCGCTCGTGAGACAGGCTCGCAAGTGCAGATCGCAGGGGCTCGCGCTGCGAATGCTCTCGGCCTCACCACCCAGGTTCCGGCAAAGAGCACCTATCTGACCGATGGGCCCTCTCGTCGGGTCGTCCTTGGCAAACGCGTCGTTGATCTTCGGCATGCCTCGCCGAAGCATCTGATTGCTCCAGGAAGTCCGGCTGGCACGGTGGTCCAGGCGCTGCGTCATGTCGGCCAAGTTCGCGCGGCCGACGTCGCTCAGGTGGCTGCTCATAGATTGTCACCGAGTGACAAGCGGGCGCTCGCGACTTCCGCGTACCAGGCCCCTGCGTGGATGCGGCCAACTCTCGTGTCGATCGCAAACGCGGGAGCGTCTGGCATCGATGGATAAAGTAGCGAAGCTTGATGCGAAGGATCGTGCCGCCCTCTTCGGTGAAACCGGAGCGATGCGCGGCGTCGCGGAAACGATCATCGAGAAGGACTTCTGGGTCTGCTGGACGTTGCGGCGCCTCTTTTCGTTGACCGGCAAAGACGCCGCCGCCACTCTTGTCTTCAAAGGTGGAACGTCCCTCTCCAAGGCCTATGGCGCCATTCGCCGGTTTTCCGAGGACATCGATTTGTCCTTCGACCGTGCCGATCTTGGCTACACCGGGGATCGCGATCCGGAGACGGAGGGCATCAGCAGGAAAAAGGCCCGACAACTGATCGACGATCTCGTCGCCGATGTCGAGCGACACATCGCCGACAAACTGTTGCCGGCGCTTCGAGGCGCCATCACCGACCAACTCGGCGCTCCAGAGACGGGCAAGTGGACCTTGGAAATCGATCCCACAGACTCGCAGACGATCAATTTCCATTACCCGACCGTGCTGCCCTCGTCAGAATATGAAGGCATGGCTTACATCACGCCTCGCGTGAAGCTTGAGCTTGGCGCCCGCGGCGATCCCTGGCCAACGGAGAAGAAGACGATCCGCCCCTATGCCGCAGACGACTTTCCTAACTTCTTTGACGAGCCCGACAGCGAGGTCACGGTTTTGTCTGCGCGCCGCACCTTCTGGGAAAAGGCGACCGCGCTTCACGCGGAAGCGCATCGGCCGAAAGAGTCTCCGACACCGCAATATTTTTCGCGTCACTATTACGACCTCGCGATGCTCCTCGAAACTGCCGAGGGTCGTGAGGCGGCGAGAGACTTCGACCTTCTTGCGCAGGTCGCGAGACACAAAAACATATTTTTCCGGTCAGCTTGGGCAAACTACGACCTCGCTGAGCCTGGCACCCTGCGACTAGTGCCGGAGGAGGCTCGTATCAAAGACCTACGAGCAGACTACAAGGCGATGGAGCCTATGATGTTCGATGAAAGGCCCCCGGCTTTCGACGACATCCTCGCGAAGATTGGAAATTTGCAAGCGGCGATCAACAAGTAGACAACTATTCTGACGGTGACACCTTCGCGCCTATACAGAATGACCTTCAGTGCGAGAAACCGTTCCTATCGCCGGGCGCGATCGCGTTGACGCGGATCTGGCGGCTGCCAAAGCTCTGCAGCGAAGTAACGAATAAGAACCTCAACGGCCCGCTTGATCGCCGCGTATAGTCACGGCTGCCCGTCGTTGAGGGTTGAAAGGCCTTCAAAATCCGGTGGGCGTTCGTAAAGCAGCTTATCGAGATCGCGGCGTGCCTCCGGTGGTGCGCTTGAAGGCATGGGCGAACGCGCTTTGCGACGTATAGCCGACATCAATGGCAACCTCGGCAACGCTGCGTCCTTGTGCCAGCTGCCGTTGTGCCCAGATCATGCGCCAACGCGTCAGGTAGTCCAATGGCGGACGGCCGACCCGCTGCGAAAACCGAAGCGTCAACGCCGAGCGCGACATGCCGACCTCCCGAGCCAGCGCTTCGATCGTCCAACGACGAGAGATGTCGCCGTGCATGAGCCTGATAACCCGGGCAAGGCGCGGATCAGCAAGCGCTGAGATCCAGCTCGCGTTGTCCTCCGGTTGAGATGCAACATAAGCCCGGACCGCCTCCACCACGAGGATGTCCGCGAGCCTTTCGGCTACGAGGCCTCCGCCCAGCCGCCCGGCGTCTGCTTCATCTTTGAGCGCGGCGAGCGTTGTCGCAATGCTCCCTGCGCTTGGCGAATGAGGAGGGATGCGCAGGAACCGTGGAAGCGCATCCAGAACGAAGGAGCCGCAACCGCTTGCGAAACCGCTGCCGCCGCCGATGAGGACTGTGTCGCAATCCGCTCCGAGGCGAACGGTGTTGTGGCCGGGAGATGCATAAAGCGCCATGCCGTCGGACGGCTCAACTTCTGGGGCGCTGGCAACCGTGTACCGCGTGTCACTTAACAGGATCACGTCGCCTTCGCTCAAAGCTTCAGGAGGACAATCGGGAAGGATCAGCCAGCATTGACCTTTCATGACTGCCGCGAATTTCAGCCGCTCCCTTCCGTCAAAGCTGAGCGCCCAGTCGCCGCCAGCTTCCAAACTCGTCCCGCGAACGCTGCGCGTTCCGAGCGCCGCCAGGACTTCGGTAAAGGGATCATTCATCAGTTTTGGCCGATTGCGACAAACATGAGGACATTCAAGCATAGATGATCCAGCCTTGTCACCATATCTGTGAGATCTACCCAATCCGCAGGAGGATTTCATGACTATCAAGGACAAGGTCGTTGCCATCACGGGTGCCGGGCGCGGAATAGGGCGCTCCACTGCACTTCATCTCGCGTCAAGAGGCGCACAAATGGTGCTCGGCGCAAGAAGCGAAGCCGAGCTTTCGGCTGTGGCGGCCGAGATAGAAGCGGCCGGCGGGAAAGCAGCATATCGCGTGACCGACGTGACAAACCGGTCCGACCTGGAGTCGCTGGTTGTCTGCGCCTGTGACGTGTTCGGGCGGCTGGACGTCATCGTAAATAATGCGGGCATTGGTCCGATTTCCCGTTTCGATGCCCTGCGTGTCGAGGACTGGGACGCCATGATCGATGTGAACCTTCGTGGCACTCTCTATGGTATCGCAGCCTCACTTCCGGTTTTTGCCGGGCAGGGTCAAGGCCACGTTGTCAATGTCCTGTCTACGGCAGGTCTCAAGATCGTTCCGACAATGGGCGTCTACGCCGCTACGAAGAATGCACTGCGGACTGCGACCGAGGCGTTGCGCCAGGAAGCAGGGTCAAAATTGCGCGTGACGGAAGTGTCGCCCGGTTTCATCGACACGACATTTACTGATTCATCGATCACCGATCAGGACGTCAGAGCCGCAATCAACAAGCAGAAGGAGCAGCTGGCTATCTCGCCAGACGCCATCGCCCGCGCCATAGCTTTTGCGATCGAGCAGCCTGCCGATGTCGAGGTGGGGAGCATCGTCGTGCGTCCAACCGCACAGGATTGAGCTTTGAGCCCGCCGTCTGCGGTGTTTCCAGTACGCCTGTCAGCAGAGGTGAACGGGCCGCGACGTTTCCGGGCTTATTGCTATGAGTGCGATAGACCGCATGTCGCGCCAAGCGCGGATTTCACCTTCACTGCAGGGATGAGATGACTATAGATCCCTCTCGGTAAAAACGGGGTTGTCATCGATGCGTTTATTAGAAGCGAAGCTGCAAATGCTGGCGGCATATGAGACCATGGTCGAAAAAGGGACATGGGTTCAGTGGCCTGATGGCAATCAGTATTTCGTCATCAAGCCGGAGGATTTTCGCGCCTTGATCGAGCCGAGCGAGCGCGTCGACGAAGCTGAAGAGCGTGAGGAGCAAGGCAGGCGAGCAAGGATGCCCCCCTTCTTCGAACCAAAGCGATGACATACGCTTGGGATCATTCCCCCGGATGGTCGGCCCGTAGAACGACGCTTGACCCCTTGAGGAGCCTCGACGCATCGACAAGATCTGCGCTTGTAACTCCACCGAAATAGTAGACGAGGTAGAAGTGGACCGGCCTTCACTGACTTCCGGCATGGCATCCAGTATAAGACTCGCACAGAGGCCAGGCGCTGGCGCGCATCCATCGGCTTGCCTTGGCGGTAAAGATCGAAATCCTCATCACATCTGGGCATATCGCCCCTCTTGATCACCGCAGCAACCCGTCGAGGTCGAAATCGTCCCTGCCCTGCAGGCTTGACGCGGGATCTTCGGTTGCCTTGTTGGCCTTTTTCGTCTCCTTCTTCTTTTTCGCCAGCCGCGTGACCTTCCTTTGATATGCGGCCTTCGCTCTCTTCTCCGCCTTCGCCTCCGCATCCTCAACGCGCCACTCGTCGATGGCACCCCGGTCAAGAAGATCCTCGACCACCTTCGGATCGAAGACATGGAAGGTGATCTGGCGGGCGCGTCCTGCAAGCCTCACGGTTCTCGTCCCGCCGCTTGGAAGACGTCCGTCCGCGAGCCAGCGATGGCGCTCGCTCGTTTTCATTCCGAGGATGTCCTGGATCTCACGCGGGATGACGGGGAGGGACGGCGCTTCTTCCACCGCCTTGGAGACGACCGATACCGCGGCATTGAAGGCGGCCTTCTCATCGGCTGGCATCGCCAGAACCAAATCGACACCTTCCAGCGAGATCGCTTTTTTGGAGGTTGCCGGAAGGCGTGCCTGGATCTCCTGAAGAAGACCTTTTGCGCGCACGGATGACCCCATGGTGACCGCCGCCGACAAGGTCCACGTCCTGATCAACTCGATATCGCTCTTCTCTTGTTTTACCATGCCGCCTAGATGGTGCGATCGATAACGGCGGTCAATGCAGCCGATCTTGTTGGAGAATGATGCAGGGAGCGCCGCAGCGCTCCCTGCATCATTATCTGGAAGGCTGAAGGGGCGCTTGAGCCCTCATTTTCTCGAGCGCGCGGGCGATAGGGTTTCCGTTGCCGACCCTAAACTTGGGTCCCCGGCGTTTACGAATTTCCACCACGAAGTTTTTGACAGAACGCTTCTTCATGGCGAGCCGTTCAAGCCACCTGGCGTTCCGCTTCAATCTGCAACGGCGGCGTCTGTCCGGCAGACGTGCCGATCGCAATCTTGCGCGGCTTCATGGCTTCGGGGATCTCACGCTTCAACAGAATGCGCAGAAGGCCGTTCACCAGCGAAGCATCTTCCACCTTCACATGATCCGCCAGTTCGAAGCGACGTTCGAACGAGCGACCGGCGATGCCGCGATGCAGGTATTCGCCATCCTTGGCTTCGGCCTTCTGGCCTTTCACGACAAGGACGTTGCGTTCCTGCGTGATTTCGAGATCGGAATCGCCAAAGCCTGCGACAGCCATTTCGATCCGGTAGTTGTTGTCACTTGTCTTGACGATGTCATAGGGTGGCCACGTGTCGATCGCCTCCAGGCGCTGCGCGTTGTTCAAGAGATTGAACACGCGGTCGAAGCCGACGCTGGAGCGATAAAGCGGCGCAAAATCAAGATCGTTTCTCATAACCAAATCCTCCGTAAAGCGAGATGGAATGGAGACGTGGAAACTCGCGTCCCCGGTTCTGCCAGCCCCTGTCGGCGACTGGCGAAAATGATCTGGTTTCGAGAAAATCGAGCTTCAAGAGGGATGCTCCAAAAATTTTTTTTGGAGCTCAAGGTAAGACGTCGGCTGTCATCGAATGCGATGAAAGCATGGCCGAAATGATGCGAGCTTTTGATGCGGGCTCGCGTGCCGGGGGCTGTCGGTCCCGGTTTCCTGCATATGCCGTCGCTATGCTAAACCTCCTGCGGCAACCCTTTTTACCGGTCTTGCGAGAGGCGAACTGCCTTTGCGGTTCCCGCTCCGGCTGGTATGCCCTCTGTCTGTTTGAGCGCGGCCGAGCATCCGCAGCGACGGGATCACGTTGCGTCAGGCCACGTTGAAAAAATTGAGTCGCTTCAGGCGGTTGCCGCGAAGAGCCTACGGCCCTGATTCCAAAACGATTCTTGTTACAGTGGTCCATAGCCGCCCGATTTAGGCCGCGTGACTGCCGCTTGACTCTTGAAATCGCAAAGAACAAAAGAAGAACATTAGCAATTCCGCGGGACATGATGTCCTGTTCAACGCGAGCCGAGGGAGGTCCGTGAACGATGTCGCGCGCCCATAATCCTCGAGTCATCGAGGACCTGAGAGACCGCATCGCCCACCTGGAGGGCAGTGCGTCAAGAAAAGCCGTCGTGCTTCCCTTCGGCGTTCGCGAGTTGGACGAGCGATTGCCCTGCGGTGGGCTGGCTTATGGGGCTCTTCATGAGGTCGCCGGTGGCGGAGCCGGCACTGTGGATGGCGCGGCGGCGGCCCTGTTTGCCGCCGGCATTGCCGCGCGCTCGAAAGGCAAGGTGCTCTGGTGCCTGACGAGACCTGACCTGTTTTTCCCCGCCATCGCCCAGGCCGGCTTGCATCCCGACCGCGTGATCTTCTGCGAAGGCGACAAGGAGGAAGATGTTCTGGCATCCATGGAAGAAGGCCTCTCCTTCGGTGGCCTGGCGGCTGTGGTCGGGGAGCTGGTTCGATTGCCGATGGTGGCATCCCGGCGGCTGCAGCTGGCTGCGGAGAAGACAGGAACCATGGGGCTCGTTGTCCGCAGATGGCGGCGGCAGACTGAGGCGTCGGATTTCGGCAACCCGACAGCCTCGACGACACGATGGAGGGTGAGCGTGCTGCCGTCGGAAGAGCTGCCGGTGGCAGGGGTCGGGCGGGCCCGATGGCTAGCGGAATTGATGCGCGTGAAAGCAGGCGAGTGTGCTGAGTTTGAAATAGGAGCCTGTGATGCCAAGGGTCGTGTGTGTCTACTTCCCCACTCTGCCAACAGACCGGATACGTCGACATGGAGAGGGAGCCGTGCCAGCTGATCAGCCGCTCGTCGTCATTTCCAAATCGGGGTCTAAACGCTGGATCTCGGCGGCCGATACCGCCGCGCGCAAACTCGGCCTCAAGGTTGGCATGCCGGCGAGCAAAGCCCAGGCCCTGGTCGCCAACCTCACAATGGTCGACGCTGATCCCGGTGCCGACGCTGCAGCCGTTGAGCGCCTCGCGCTATGGGCGCTCCGCCAGTACAGCCCGGTCGTAGCCGTCGATGGCGCGGACGGGATCGTCATGGACACGGAAGGCGCCGATCACCTGCAGGGTGGCGAAGATCTGCTGATCTCAGGGTTGGTCAACGGCTTGAGAGCACGGGGCCTCACCGCACGTGCCGCCGTCGCTGATACATGGGGAGCAGCGCATGCGATCACCCGCGTGACGTCGGCTGAAACGACGGTTGTCCCGGTCGGCGGCGTTGCGAAAGCGGTTACTCCCCTGCCGATCCACTGTCTGCGTCTTCCACCAGACACAATCCATGGATTGCGGGTGATGGGCGTCGAGACGGTTGGTGAACTCTCAGCCATGCCGCGCGCCCCCGTGACGCTCCGATACGGCCCCGAAGTCGGCCGGCGGCTGGATCAGCTGTTTGGGCGAATGGCAGAACCCATCGAACCTTTGCGCACTCCGGAGCTTGTCGAGGCAGCGAAGAACTTTCAGGAGCCGATCGGTGCGGCGGAAACGATCGCCAAATATGTGCGACGACTGGTCGGCCAACTGACCTCCAAGCTGGAGGCACGCGGTCTCGGCGTCAGGCGTTCCGATCTCGTCATCCATCGTGTCGACAACACCCGTCAGTGCATCCGCGCCGGCCTGGCAAAACCGGTTCGCGACCCCGCCCGCCTGTCAAAGCTTCTCTGCGATCGCATCGAGAAGATCGACCCGGGCTTCGGCATCGAACGTCTGGTGCTTGTCGCCATCATGGCAGAACCGCTCGAGGAGCGGCAGGCCGCATCCTCTCTGATTGAGGAGCCCGTGGTCGACGTGACACCGCTTGTCGACATTCTCGGCAATCGCGGCCAGCGGCTTTACCGGGTCACGCCCGTCGCCTCCGACGTTCCCGAGCGATCGGTGATGCGCGTCGGTCCGACGGCCGACGAAACCGGGGCGACATGGGCCGCAAAATGGCCGAGGCCGTCGCGGCTACTGGCAAACCCGGAACGGATCGACGTCACCGCGCTGCTCCCCGACCAGCCGCCGGCCGTCTTCACCTGGCGCGGCAAGCGCCGTCGGGTGAAGCGGGCTGACGGCCCGGAGCGGATTTTTGGTGAGTGGTGGCTTCGTCCGAGAGAACATGCCGCCGTTCGCGACTATTTTGTCGTCGAGGATGAGGTCGGCGAACGCTACTGGGTCTATCGCGCCGGTGACGGGGTGGACGCCGAGACGGGCTCGCACCTCTGGTTTCTGCATGGGGTGTTCGGATGAGATATGCCGAACTTCAGGTCACCACGCATTTCTCGTTCCTGCGGGGAGCCAGTTCGGCCGAGGAACTGTTTGCCACCGCGGCCGCACTTGGCATTGACGCCCTTGGCGTGGTCGATCGCAATTCGCTTGCAGGGATCGTGCGGGCATGGGAGGCGGCAAAGACTACAGGCGTGAGACTGGTCGTCGGCTGTCGGCTCGACCTTTCTGATGGCATGTCGATCCTGGTCTACCCGACTGATCGGCCAGCCTATTCGCGGCTGACCCGCCTGCTGTCGCTCGGCAAGAGCCGGGGCGGCAAGGGCAAGTGCATCCTCGATTTGTCCGACGTGGAAGCCTATAGCGCTGGGCTGATTGCCATCCTTGTCCCGGATGAGGCAGACGAGACCACCGCAGGACAACTCAGGAAGATCGCCGCGATCTTCGGCGACAGCGCCTACGTCTCGCTGTGCCTGCGCCGTCGCCCCAACGACCGTCTCCGGCTTCACAATCTTTCGAACATGGCGGCGAGACATAAGGTCAAAACGGTCGTCACCAACGATGTGCTGTTTCATGATCCGAGCCGACGACAGCTGCAGGACATCGTTACCTGCATCCGCAATCGGACGACCATCGACAGCGTCGGCTTCGATCGCGAGCGGCATGCCGATCGGTTCCTGAAGGCACCGGAAGAAATGCACCGGCTGTTTTCCGAGTATCCGGAAGCACTGGCACGAACGCGCGAAATCGTCGACCGCTGTCGTTTCGACATGAGCGAGCTCCAATACCAATATCCCGAGGAAGCCCTCGTGCCGGGGCTGGACGCCCAGCAGTCACTGACGAAATTCGCCTGGGAGGGTGCTGCTTCCCGATACCCTGAGGGGATCCCTGACAAGGTTCGCAAGGCTATCCTGCACGAGCTCGAACTCATCCGGGTGATGAAATACGCACCGTACTTTCTGACCGTCTATAGCATCGTCCGGTTTGCCCGCTCGCAAGGAATTCTCTGCCAAGGCCGGGGGTCGGCGGCCAATTCCGCCGTCTGCTACTGCCTCGGCATTACCAGCATCAACCCGGAAACTGGTGATTTGCTGTTCGAGCGCTTCGTCTCGATGGAACGCAACGAGCCGCCGGATATCGACGTCGACTTCGAGCATGCCCGCCGCGAGGAGGTCATCCAGTGGATCTACGAGACCTACGGCCGATCACGGTCCGCCCTTTGCTCCACCGTCACCCGCTACCGCGCCAAGGGCGCGCTGCGTGATGTCGGTAAAGCCTTGGGGTTGCCGGAAGACCTGATCACACAGCTTTCGTCAGGCGTCTGGGGCTGGTCGGAAGGTGTCGGCGAAAAGCAGCTCAAGGACAACAACATGAACACCGCCGACTACCGCCTGAAGCTGGCGCTAGATCTCTCCGCCCAGCTGATGGGCGCGCCACGTCATCTCGGCCAGCATCCGGGCGGTTTCGTCCTGACGCAGGATCGGCTCGACGATTTGGTGCCGATTGAACCGGCGACTATGAAGGATCGCCAGGTGGTGGAATGGGACAAGGACGACATCGAGGCGCTGAAGTTCATGAAGGTCGATGTCCTGGCACTCGGCATGCTGACCTGCATGGCGAAATCGTTCGAGCTGCTGAAGGAACACAAGAATATCCCAATGGGTCTGTCCGATATCGAGCAGGAGGACCCGGCCACCTACGCGATGATACGCAAGGCCGATACACTCGGTACCTTCCAGATCGAAAGCCGCGCCCAGATGGCGATGTTGCCGCGCCTGAAGCCCCGCACCTTTTATGATCTCGTCGTGCAGGTAGCGATCGTCCGGCCCGGACCCATCCAGGGCGACATGGTGCATCCGTATCTGAGGAGAAGAGAGGGCAAGGAGAAGGTCGAGTATCCGACGCCCGAGCTCGAAGCCGTCCTAGGCAAGACGCTCGGCGTGCCGCTGTTTCAGGAGAGCGCGATGAAGGTTGCAATGACCTGTGCGGGCTTTACGGCCGGCGAGGCCGACCAGTTGCGCCGCGCGATGGCCACGTTCAAGTTCACGGGCGGGGTCTCGAAGTTCAAGGACAAGCTCGTCGAGGGCATGGTCAAGAACGGCTACACCCGCGAATTTGCCGAGAAGAGTTTTACGCAGCTCGAAGGCTTCGGAAGCTACGGCTTCCCGGAAAGCCACGCCGCGAGCTTCGCGCTGATTGCTTATGCGAGCTCGTGGGTGAAATGCCATCACCCCGATGTATTTTGTGCTGCGCTTCTAAACAGCCAGCCGATGGGTTTCTACAGCGTCGCGCAGATCGTCCAGGATGCCCGAAACCACGGGGTTGAGGTCCGTCCGGTTTGCGTCAACCGCTCGCGCTGGGACTGCACGATGGAGCGTATTGGTAATTCCGACCGGTTTGCTGTCAGGCTTGGCATGCGCGTCGTGAAGGGACTGTCCACCAACGATGCCGCGCGGATCATTCTGGCGCGAGCCGAACAGCCGTTCGTATCGGCCGATGACATGTGGCGGCGTTCCGGCGTATCGCCGTCGTCGCTGGTCAAGCTGGCCGAAGCGGATGCTTTTCTGCCATCGTTGCAACTGGAACGGCGGCAGGCACTCTGGGATATCAAGGCGCTGAGGGATGAACCGCTGGAACTCTGGGCGGCCGCCGCCGAGCGCGAAGCCAAGGTGATCGCCGAAATGCAGGAGCCCGAAGTTTCGCTGAAATCGATGACCGAGGGCAGGGAGGTTGTTGAGGACTACTCGCATACCGGTCTTACCCTGCGTGCCCACCCGGTTTCGTTTCTCCGAAAAGACCTCGATCGCAAAGGCATCGTCACATGCGCCGAGGCGATGGGACAACGCGACGGGAAATGGCTCTGGACGGCCGGTCTGGTTCTGGTGCGCCAGCGGCCGGGATCGGCCAAGGGCGTCATGTTCCTCACGCTCGAAGACGAGACCGGGATCGTCAACGCCGTCGTCTGGCCATCGCTATTCGAGCGCCAGCGGCGAGTGCTGATGACCGCAAGCATGATGGCGATCAACGGACGCATTCAGCGGGAAGGTGAGGTGGTTCATCTGGTCGCGCAACGGCTGTTCGATTTTTCCACCGACCTGGCGAGCGTTGGCAACCGCGACGGTTGCCTCGGTGACTTCCCGCTTCCCCATGGCCGCGGCGATCAGGTCAAGCACGGAGGAGGGCCGGATCCACGGGACAATCCCAAGCCCGCTGTGCAAGCCCGTGACATCTATATACCGGATCTCCACATCGATAATTTGAAAATTAAATCGAGAAACTCCCACTGAGGAGACCCGTGTGTCGCGCCTGTTTGCAGTCACCAAAAGCCTGGAGGAGATTGTCGCCCATTTCGCGGTCGACATAGCGCCGGCCATTGAGGTGCCGAGCGAAACTGTCGAAGGCACGAACGGGCTGATCGTCATCGAGAAGGACGGCCTTCGTCTTCTGAAGTCCATCCCGTGGGGCTTCCCACGGCAGACACGTGACATGCGACGGGAGGGCGAGCCGCCGAGTCGCATCGGCCTCGTTGCCGATCTCACCAATCCGCTTTGGGACCGCATCGTCGTAGACCCCAGATATCGCTGCCTGATCCCTCTGACGCACTTCGCCAACCCCGACGGTGTCAAAGGGGCAAAAACCCGATCGTGGTTTTCGAAAAACCGCCAACCTCTGATGGCCTGGGCAGGGTTCTGCAAGAACACCCCCGACTTCGGCCCGGTGTTCGCCGGCATGACAATGACCGCCAATGAGAAGATCAGGCAGTTTAACGACCGCATGCCTGTTCTGCTCAAGCCAGACGAATACGAGCGCTGGCTTCATGGTTCGATCGAGGACGTTATCGCTTTCCAGTTTCGCGAGCCGCCATCGTCTGATGACTTCGAAATTCTGCTTACGCGTGATCATTGGCAAAGCGGGGTCTCCCCTGCCAAGGCTTCACCGCGCCGGGACAACATGCTTATGTAACCGAGGTCTCGTACTCGGTTTCCAGTCGAAAGGTCTGCAGAATGTGTAACTTATACACCGTCCGTCTGTCAGCTGCGGAAGTCGCAGCGCACTTTCGCGTACCGAATCCGATGCAGTCCAACGCCCCGGAGGACGTGTATCCGGGCACGCCTGGTATGGTCGTCACCGAGGCTGAAGGCGTTCGCGAACTTCGCTCGATGGTCTGGGGTTTTCCGCTGCGCCTGAAAGGCATGAAGCCGGAAGCTAAGCCGAAGCCTGTCAACAACATCGCGGACCTTGCGAAAGGGATGTGGATAGGCCTTGCTAGGAAGCCGCAATGGCGGTGCCTGATCCCCGTGACGGGTTTTGCCGAGGCTGAGGGAGAAAAGGGCAGAATGACCCGGACCTGGTTCTCCCTGAAAGACCAGCCGATCTTCGCCTGGGCGGGGCTTTGGCGGATCAGCGACGAATGGGGTCCGGTCTATTCTGGCGTCATGACGGATGCAAACGAAGCGATCCAACCGGTGCACAATCGCATGCCTGTTCTGTTGCATCCAGATGAGTACGAACAATGGCTTCACGGTAGCTTCGATGATGCGCTGGCATTCCAGAAACGGACGTTTCCGCCGGAGTTGGTAACGATGGAGCGGACAAGCGAGCTATGGGCGAAAAAGAAATCGGCACCAGAGGCGCCTCTGCTGCTTTGAACGCAGCTTTCTTCTACAGGCCTGCAAACCAGTCGGCATAGGGGGTGTTCTTCGCCATGTGCCTGTTGTAGTCGGGCGCCCCGTCGTCCCACCAGGGGTCGCCGCGCTCGCCGAGAGCCACTTTCGCCCGGTCGACCAGATGCCGAGCCAATTTCGTGGCCTCCGTGTCTCCCTTCGCGTCGCGGATGGCACGTCTTGCGGACATCAGGTCCTTGACCAGCTTCTCCCGCGTGACCTCGTCAAGTGCCGGATTGCTCTTGCGCCACAGCCTGCCGCGCACCACGAAGTACCGCCCATCCGGCGTATCAGGATATCTGTCCGGCAAGTGCTACCGCCCGCTTCTTGTTGCTTCGGCGATCAAACGCTCCGTGTCCAGGTTGGATGCCAGCGCGAGCATATGGCAGTCGGCGAGATCGACGAGCGCGCCTGCGACCTCGTCTTCCCCCCAGCCTGCCGCCACTGCTCGTTCCGCCAATTGGCGGAATGCTTCCGCTATCGCTTCCTGGCAGTTCAAAAAGCGGTCGGGATGGTAGCCTAGCGTCTTCGGACCCGGAATGTGCTCCATTCCAGAAGTAATAGAGTCTACCGGCCCCGCTTCAAGGACGGCGGGTATGGATCTGAAACTTTTCCGGGGTTTACGGGTTTTCCCGCACAACAGTGGGAGATCAACATGACCAAGCGCGAACTCATCGATACCGGAACCGACAAACGCTATGTCCGCCGCGACGAAGAGGGCAAGTTCAAGGAATCCGTCGATGTCGGCCGCTCTCTGTCCGCCGATAAGCGTCATGACGCGAAGCACGATGCCAAGCCCGGTGAGGGCGACAAGGGTGATCACAAGCGCAAGTGAAGATCGCGACCTATAACGTCAATGGCGTAAACGGTCGCCTCGATGTTCTGCTCCGGTGGCTGCACGAGGCGGAGCCGGATGTCGTCGTTCTTCAGGAGTTGAAAGCGCCGGATGCCAAGTTCCCCGCCAAGGCGATCGAAGCAACTGGCTATGGTGCTGTCTGGCATGGCCAGAAATCCTGGAATGGCGTCGCCATCCTCGCGCGCGGACAGGAGCCGCACCTGACGCGCAAAGGTCTTCCGGGAGAGCCGGACGATGAGCAGAGCCGCTATATCGAGGCAATCGTCGACGGCGTGGTGATCGGCGGCCTCTATCTTCCCAATGGCAATCCTTATCCCAGTCCGAAGTTCGACTACAAGCTGCGATGGTTTCGGCGCCTGCACGACTATGCTGCCGAACTGCTGGAGCTTGAGGTCCCGGTCGTGCTGGTGGGTGACTATAACGTCATGCCGACAGAGTTGGACGTCTACAAGCCGGAGCGCTGGACGGACGATGCACTGTTTCGCGTGGAAGTGCGTGAAGCGTTCCGCAATCTGGTGGGCCAAGGCTGGACGGACGCGCTGCGAGAACTGCATCCCGGCGAACGCATTTACACTTTCTGGGATTATTTCCGGAATGCGTATGCTCGCGATGCCGGATTGAGGCTCGACCATTTTCTGCTTAGCCCCGACCTTGCCGCTCGACTAAAAAAGGCTGAGGTCGACAAGCATGTGCGCGGCTGGGAGCACACCAGCGACCATGCGCCGGTCTGGATCGAGCTTTCCGACAAACCGAGCAAACGGAGGAGGCTGAAAAATGGATGATTGGCGAGAAGAGTTTCGGACTGGTCTAGCGAACTTGGTTGATCGGGCGGTCGTCTCTGGCGCACGACAGGCTGATGTCTTCCAGGTCGCGGTCGAGGAGATCGAGAGGCTTCGGGTTGCCGATGATCGTGATCCGGACCCGGCAGATGACGCATCGGAAGGTATAATAGAGGAACCGGCCAATGACTGGCCGGCCGCAGGTTCTTAAGATCTTGGACGGGCTTCGCCCTCGCGGGTGCATTCGTCGAATATCGAGCTAGGAGATCCCTAGTCGAGCCAGCCTCTTTCGTTCGAAGCGTCAAACTTCCTCACATCACCCCGCATGCGGCCCTGCCACCGCGCAACGAATGCTGTGGTCTCGCTCGCATCTAGCTGGGCTGCACCAGTGGAGTTCATGCCCTGCGACCCTAGTCGGCTCCAGCTAAAGGCGTTGCCGAACCCAGCTCTCTTGTCTGGCATCCCTGACCCAGTCCCGACCTTGGACGGTCAACCCGCAAGGGGTTCGCGAGCAAGCTGCGACCTCTCTGGCTGCGCCGCCAAGGTGACCGCGGCCGGGCCCGGATCAAACGGGCGCCATCGAGCGGGGATCGGCCCCGCCACCGGATGGAGCCTCACATGTCGGATCTCAACCTCGCACAAAACCACGCACTCGATCTTGCCCGCACCCTGATGGTCCCGGTCATCCTCTTCGAGATTGACGGAGAGATCGGCGTCATGCCTTCCGCCGAATATGACGGCGACGAGGACGCCATCATCAACGAATACGATCCCTTCGCTTTCGGATCGGCTCACTGAGCCATCAACCCTTCGGGGAGCGCGTGCCGCTTGCGCTGTTGCACGCGCAAGGGAGGCTTCGCCGCGAACCAGATCTCGCAGATCTGCAGGTTGCGACCCGCGCCCTTGCGCGCTTGCATCTTCGCGCCTTGGCGCTGGCAGCCGGAAAAGCAGAAGAATCGAGGAGTGGACATGGAAAAGAAGGACATCGAGGAGCTACGCGCCCGGGTGGGATGCGCAGCTGTTCTTGAGCAGGAAGGGTTTGCAATGGATCGGAAGGAAAGCACTCGACGTGCTGTCAAGTTTCGACGCGACGATGATATCATCATCGTCATCCATGACGACAGGGGCTGGTTCGACGCTCGCTCCGACGCGAAGGGCGATGTATTTGACCTTGCAGGCTACCTGTATGGGATCGCATTCGCCGAGACCCTCGCGGTCGTCTCCGATCTCGTAGGGTTTCAGCCCGAAGCGCCGGCATGGAGAAGCCCCCCTCGTTCCAAGGCTCTTGCTTCGATCGTCGACCGCTGGAGCCACCGGAAGCGGCCATCGCGCGCATCGGCGACCTGGGCCTATCTTCGGGATCACCGTGCGCTGCCATGGCAGGTGATCTCGGCTGCTATCGACGCAGACGTCCTCCGGGAAGGACCTTACGGCTCCATGTGGGCGAAGCACGTCGATGATGGCGGCGCGTTGGTCGGATGGGAGGAACGCGGGCCGGAGTGGCGTGGATTTTCCACCGGCGGTGCCAAGGCGCTCTTCCGGTTTGGAAAGGGAGATGCCTACCGGATCTGCGTCACGGAGGCGGCAATCGATGCGCTTAGCTTTGCTGCGATCGAGCAGATCCGATCCGATACGCTTTACGTGAGCACCGGAGGCGGCTGGTCGCCGACAACGGCCCGAGCGTTGGAGGTGTTGGCTTCCAGTGAGGGCGCTTGGCTCGTGGCCGCAACCGACAACAATGTTCAGGGTGAAGTTTTCGCCGACCGTCTGCGCCAGATGGCGGGCCACGCCAGTTGTAATTTCTCGCGGCTGAGGCCGAAGGCTGAAGACTGGAATGAGGAATTGAAACGCAGGAGGGAAAGAGGAGAAAGGCCGCATACGCGAACAGCGCATCAAGGGTGAAGCTACCGCCCGCCTTATGGCGGCCCTTGACCCGCTGCCCGCGAGGCGCCGGCTGAGAGGGGTGATGAACAGGCTGAATGAGAGGTCGATCGGGCTTCGCTTCAGCCGCAACCCCGAAGGAGCCGTAGATGTTACTTTCACCAGCACACCGCAAAGTGTTTGAAGGCGTCGCCAGCCGCCACGAAATGTATGCCCTGTTCAATCGTCATTCCCAGGCGCCGTTCGACGATGATCGGATGAATGGCACGCGATATGTCGGCGAGTGGTTCGAAATCTCCGAAGCCGATCACGACCACATGTTCGAAATCCTGCCGCCACTCTTCTATCGTGGTGACATGTTCGCCATGCGCGAGTTTCTCGCTGCCAGCGTCACCAGTGTATTCTTCGCGCTGACGATCGATGATCGGTCGCGCTGGTTCCATGGCTATTGCGACCTGGGCGACCGCCAGTCGCCCGACCGGATGCGCGCTGAAGTCCTTGCCCGGGAGTCTCGCCCGGTGCGCGCAATGAACCGACAGGAAAAACTCGACCATATCTGGAGTGCGACCGGTGCGGATTTTCGCGGCTATGCCGACGTTCGTTTCCCGGCCGATCTGCGCAATCGCCAGATCGTACTCGTCTATCCCGCAACGCAGGGAAAAATCTGGAAGCTGCTCGATGACCTGACCGATGAGGAGATCGCGGCCAAACTGCCCGTGCAGTTCCGCCTCCTCCCGGAAACCATCGCCGCCTGACGGCTGCCTCCGCCTCCCAGTCTCAACACACCGCGTCTTCGCAACACCCGCGTCTTCCTGCGCGTGTGCCTCGGCGCGTCCACTCACAGGAGTCTCTCCAATGGCGCAAGACGATCCCTTCACCATCGACCTGTTTGGCAACACCGCTCTCACATCTGGCTTCGATCCCGGCGCGACTTGTTTCGCAGCAGAGTTTGGGGCCGATATCGACCCGCCGCCGTCGACGCCGGCGCTGCCCGCACCTATTCGCAAAGAACCGAAGCCCACACCGCAGATACGGACGAAGGTCGATTTCCGCCTGCAGGGCTCTCGCGGTCTCGCAAAATCGTGGCGCGACCGGGCACGCGACAATATCGCTGCCATCCTGTTGGCCAACGAGATCGAGCGTCACCGCTCTCCGGCCCGGCCTGACCAGCAGGCCAGGCTAATTCGCTTCACCGGTTTCGGCGCGTCGGACTTGGCCAACGGCATATTCCGCCGTCCGGGCGAAAAAGCCTTCCGCAACGGCTGGGAAGAACTCGGTGGCAGCCTTGAGAGCGCCGTCGTGGCCGAGGACTACGCATCTCTGGCGCGCTGCACCCAATATGCCCACTTCACGCCCGAATTCATCGTCCGGGCCATCTGGGCCGGCCTGATCCGCTTGGGGTTCAAAGGAGGTCGGATCCTGGAGCCGGGAATTGGCACAGGCATGTTTCCGGCGCTGATGCCGGAGCCGCTGTCGAGGATCAGCCACATCACCGGCATCGAGCTTGATCCGGTGACAGCCCGGATCGTCCGGCTGCTACAGCCACGCGCCAAAATCATAACAGGTGATTTTTCGCGCACCGACCTCCCGCCTCACTTCGACCTGGTAATTGGTAACCCGCCGTTTTCGGATCGCACAGTGAAGAGCGATCCGACCTACCGCTCTCTCGGTCTTCGGCTGCACGACTATTTCATTGCCAAGTCCATCGACCGGCTGAAGCCTGGCGGCCTTGCCGCCTTCGTCACCTCATCCGGCACCATGGACAAGGGCGATGGCCGCGCCCGAGAGCACATCGCGAGCATGGCCGATCTTGTCGATGCGATCCGGCTGCCCGAGGGGAGCTTTCGGGCAGACGCTGGCACGGATGTGGTCGTCGATATCCTTTTCTTCCGGAAGCGCCGCGCCGACGAGTCGGCTCGCAACAACAGCTGGCTTGATCTCGCGGATGCCTCGGTGGTTGGCGAGGAGGCTAGCATCCGTGTCAACAGATGGTTCGCCGATCACCCCGACATGGTGCTGGGCCGCCATGCGACTACGTCAGGTCCTTTCGGAGAAACCTATACATGCCTCCCGACCGTCGACAATCTCGAAACAAGCCTGAACGCAGCTGTCGACCGCCTTACAACCGGGATCTACGACGGCGAGATCGCCTCCATCGATTTCGACCTTGAGGGTGAAGTGGCGGATGCGATGGCAGAACGCCCGGACGATCCCAAGGTGCGCGAGGGCAGCTATTTCATCGGTAAGGCCACCGCCCTGATGCAGGTCGTGGATGGAGTTGCTATCCCGGTCGAGGTCAGGAAGGGCCGCAGCACCGACGGCATCTTTGCCAGGCACGCTCTCATCATCCGCAAGCTCATCCCGATCCGCGATGCGGTTAGACTCATTCTTAAGCTTCAGGAGCGCGATCAGCCCTGGCAAAAGGCGCAAGTGTCGTTGCGTATTGCCTGGTCGAGCTTCGTGCGCGAATTTGGTCCGATCAATTTCACTTCCGTCTCGACTTCGGAGGATCCGGAGACCGGTGAGATCAGGGAGGTCCATCGCAGGCCAAACCTCTCGCCATTCTTCGATGACCCAGATTGCTGGTTGGTGGCCTCTATCGAAGACTATGATCTGGAGACCAACACCGCCAAGCCCGGACCGATCTTTACCGAACGCGTCATCGCGCCGCCACCGGCACCCATAATCACCTCGGCCTCCGATGCGCTCGCCGTCGTGCTGAACGAACGCGGCCATGTCGATCCCGACCACATCGCCGAGCTACTGCATCGTGACGCCGACGAGGTTATCGGCGAACTGGGTGACGCGATTTTCCGCGACCCCTCAGATGGTTCCTGGCAGATGGCTGATGCCTATCTGTCTGGCGCAGTCCGTTCGAAGCTCACTGTTGCTCGCGCTGCCGCCGAACTCGATCCGGTGTTTGCGCGAAACGTGGCAGCGCTTGAGCGTGTCCAGCCCGCCGATCTTCGCCCTTCCGACATCACCGCACGCCTCGGCGCTCCATGGATCGGGGCCGAAGACGTCGTGGCCTTCGTCAAGGAGACGATGGATGCCGAGATTTCCATTCATCATATCCCGGAACTGGCGAGCTGGACCGTCAATACTCGGCAATTGGAGTGGTCGGCAGCAGGCACAACGGAATGGGGCACGCACCGCCGCCACGCCTGTCAGCTCCTATCCGACGCGCTCAATTCGTCCGTGCCGCAGATCTTTGACACGATCCGCGATGGCGAGACCGAACGTAGGGTATTGAACACGGTGGAGACCGAAGCTGCCAAGGAAAAGCTCGCCAAGATCAAAACCGCCTTCCTCTCGTGGATCTGGTCAGATCCGGATCGCACCGACCGGTTAGCCCGGGTCTATAACGACACGTTCAACAACATCGCGCCACGGGCTTTCAATGGCGATCACCTGCAACTACCCGGCGCCTCAGGCGCCTTTTCCCTTTATGGGCACCAGAAACGCGGCATCTGGAGAATTATTTCTGCCGGCGCCACCTATCTGGCCCACGCCGTCGGCGCCGGCAAGACGCTGACGATGGCCGCCGCCATCATGGAGCAGCGGCGGCTGGGTCTGATCAACAAGGCGATGCTGGTCGTGCCTGGCCATTGCCTGGCGCAGGCCGCCCGCGAGTTCCTCGCCCTCTATCCAAACGCCCGCATTCTTGTCGCCGACGAGACCAATTTTGTGAAGGAAAAGCGCCACCGCTTCTTGTCGCGGGCAGCGACCGCCAACTGGGATGCCATCATCATCACCCATTCGGCGTTTCGGTTCATCTCCGTGCCCTCGGCGTTCGAGGCACAGATGATCCAGGACGAACTGGAACTCTACGAAGAACTGCTCGTCAAGGTCGAGCGCGACGACCGGCTGTCGCGCAAGCGCATCGAGCGCATGAAGGAGGGCCACAAGGAGCGGCTGGAGGCGCTGGCAACGGCCAAGGACGATCTTCTGACCATCTCCGAGCTTGGAATCGACCAGATCATCGTCGACGAGGCGCAGGAGTTCCGCAAGCTTTCCTTCGCCACCAATATGTCGACGCTGCGCGGTGTCGATCCGAACGGCTCCCAGCGCGCCTGGGACCTGTTTGTCAAATCCCGCTTCATCGAGACGAAGAGCCCGGGCAGGGCGCTGGTGCTGGCATCGGGCACGCCGATCACCAACACACTCGGCGAAATGTTCTCTGTGCAGCGGATGATGGACCCGGCAGCATTGTCGGAACGTGGTCTGCAGGAGTTCGACGCGTGGGCCTCGACGTTCGGCGATACCTCAACCGAACTCGAATTGCAGCCGTCGGGCAAATACAAGCCGGTCACGCGCTTCAGCCAGTTCGTCAACGTGCCGGAACTGATTGCCATGTTCCGGTCGTTCGCCGACGTCGTGTTGCCAGCGGATCTCAGGACGTACGTGAAGGTCCCCGACGTCTCCTGCGGCAAGCGCCAGATCGTCACCGCCGAGCCGACGCCCGCTTTCAAGTCCTACCAGAAACAGCTGGACGCGCGGATCAAGGCGATCGAGATGCGCGATGGCCCGGCCAAGCCCGGCGACGACATCCTGCTTTCGGTCATCACCGATGGCCGGCACGCCGCCATTGATCTGCGCCTGGTCGATCAGGCAACGGGCAACGAGACCGCCAACAAGCTCAACGCACTTGTTATGAACACTTATCGGATCTGGCAGGAAACGGGAGAGGCCGAATACCGCCGCAAGGACGGCAAGCCGTTCGACCGGCTGGGCGCAGGCCAGCTGATCTTTTCCGATCTCGGCACCATTTCCGTCGAGACGACGCGCGGCTTCTCCGCCTATCGCTGGATCCGCGACGAACTCGTCCGCCTTGGCGTGCCGGCTTCGGAAATCGCCTTCATGCAGGACTACAAGATGTCGGACGCCAAGCAACGGCTGTTCAACGACTTCAATGCAGGCAAGGTCCGCGTGTTGATCGGTTCGTCCGAGACCATGGGGACCGGCGTCAATGTCCAGGCGCGGCTGAAAGCCCTGCATCACCTCGATGTCCCGTGGCTTCCGTCACAGATCGAGCAGCGTGAGGGCCGCATCATCCGCCAGGGAAATCAGCATGACGAGGTCGATATTTTCGCCTACGCAACGCTTGGTAGCCTCGATGCCACCATGTGGCAGAACAACGAGCGAAAGGCCCGCTTCATCGCCGCCGCGCTGTCGGGCGACACCAGCGTGCGCCGGCTTGAGGATCTGGGCGAGGGCCAGGCAAACCAGTTCGCCATGGCCAAGGCCATCGCGTCCGGAGACGAGCGGCTGATGCAGAAGGCGGGGCTGGAGGCCGAGATCGCTCGCCTCGATCGCCTGCGCGCCGCCCATGTCGATGACCAGCATGCGATCCGCCGACAAATCCGCGATGCCGAACGCGACATCGAGCTTTCCACCCGCCGCATTGGGGAAGTGGGTCAGGACGTCGAGCGGCGTATACCGACCGCTGGGGAAGCGTTCTCGATGCAGGTCTGCAAGGCCGAGTTTGATGAGCGCAAGCTCGCAGGTCGGGCGCTGATGAAGGAAATCCTGACGCTGGTTCAGCTTCAGCAGGAGAACGAGCTCATCATTGCGGCGTTCGGAGGCTTTGAGCTCGTCTACCAGGGTGAGCGGTTCGGCAAGGACGGCTATCGATGTGAGACCCTCGTCCGACGCACGGGCGGCGACTACGAGATCGACCTGGCCGTGACCACCACGCCGATTGGCGCGATCGCCCGGCTGGAGCATGCGCTTGGCGGGTTTGAACAGGAACGCGAGACCCATCGAAATCGTCTCGCCGATGCGCAGCGCCGCCTTGCTTCCTATACACCGCGTCTGGGAGAGAGCTTTCCGTTCGAAGCAGAACTTGAGCTCAAGCTCAGCCAACTGGATGAGATCGAGCGGGATCTGGCGGCAACCGCCGACGAACCAGAGGAGGATAGTCAGAAGGCGGCATGAGCGGGACCGGGTAGACCGTCACTTGAAACGGGAATGGTCGATACACATCTATCGGTCATCACCCGTTTCGATAGCTTGCCTCACAGTGGCAATTGCCGCACGTTCGAAGCTGTCCGGGTTGGAAGGGCGCTCCCCGAAAGGGTCGAGCGCCCTTTCGTTTATGCCCTTCCAGCTACTCGTCGAGCTTGAAGATCGCCGCGTTGTCCTGCACCTCTCTGAGGCCCTTGTAGGATGCATGCCGTAACTTGCCATCGTCAGTCCAGGCGCGGAATTCGATCTCCGCAACAAGTGTCGGCTGGACGAAGACAACGCCTTTCTTGTCAACGGCGACCGGAGTACGCTTGGTCTTCAGCCTGTCCAGCATGCGGCGCAGTTCGATCGCGTCTTTCTCCTTGAAGCCAGTCCCGACCGAGCCGACATAGACGAACGCGTCGCCCCGATAGGCGCCAAGCAACAGGCTGCCGATCGCGCCGCGTGCCGCAGTGGATGGTTCATATCCGACGATCACGAAGCTTTCGCTCTGCACACATTTGATTTTCAGCCAGTCGCCAAGCCGGCCGGAGCGGTAGGTGCTGTCGCGGTGCTTGGCGATGATACCTTCGAGGCCGTGTTCGCAGGCTGCCGCAAGAAGCGTGGCCCCATCTGCCTCTACCTCTTGCGAGACGCGGATTGCGCCTTCGCTTTCACCGATCAAGTCTTCCAGCAGATGACGGCGCCCGGACAACTCCATGTTCGTCAGATCGTGACCATCGAAATACAACAGGTCGAAGGCGTAGAGGATCGCTTCAACCGACGCCTTCTTGCCGCCTCGCCCTCCGAGCGAACGCTGCAGCGCGCCGAAATCAGATCGGCCTTCTGCGTCGAGAACGACGGCTTCACCATCGAGAATTGCAGTGCCGACACCAAGCTTGCGAGCATCTGCGGCGATTGCCGGAAACCTGCTCGTCCAATCGTGGCCGCCGCGCGTGATGATCCGCACCGAGTTCGGCTCGATGTGGACCGCCACTCGATAGCCGTCCCATTTGATCTCGTAAATCCAGTCTGGCCCTGCCGGTGGCCGCGGTTTCAGCAGTGCCAGGCACGGCTCGACGCGATCGGGCATCGGATCGAAAGGCAACTGTGGCTGCGCCGGATCGCGTGGTTTGCGCGGTCTTGAGCGGATCGGAGCCTCCGTCTCCCTCAACAGCGGCTGGGATTTTTTGCGCGGCGGCTTTGTCATGGCGTGAGTTCAGCAGCAATTGCTTAAAATCGCGTAACATCGCTTCGAAATGGAAGGGACGGACGACGAGGGAGGGAAGGAGGGGAAGGAAACCGGTTCGCAAGGACTGTCCAACGGCTGCCGGGCCCTCAATCGCGCCGGTCGCCGAGGCCGGGCCAGCTTGTTTCGCAAGGCAGGTGTGCCTCGCTCTCCCGCAAGCCAGGTCTGCTCCGGCGCAATTGCAGCCGCCGGCCCGTCCTGCGGTCCAGGAGATGTCTTCGAAAAGAAGATGAGGAGGCAAGGACAGTCGTCCGCCCGAAACAAAGAGGTCATCTCCCATGCAGTTGATTACAGCCGATCCACGCAGCCTGAAGGAAAATCCTGACCGGTCCCGCCAGTCGAAATCATCGCCGCAGTCCGACGCGCTTTTGTGCGCATCGATCCGGGCCATTGGCGTCGTGCAGCCACCGATCGTCAAACACGATCCGGAGGGTGGCAACAGCTACATTATCGTCTTCGGTCACCGCCGTGCAGCACAAGCAATTGCAGCGGATCTTGCAGAAATCCCGCTGCTGCTGGCAGACCCCACCGACGATCTCGGCGCGATGCAATCCTTTGCTGAAAACATCGCCCGTGAGCCGCTGAACCCTGTCGACCAATGGCGCGCGATCGAGCGACTGGTGGCATTGGGATGGACGGAAGAGTCGATCGCAATGGCGTTGGCGCTTCCGGGCCGGCAGATCAGAAAGCTACGGCTGCTCGCCAACATCTTGCCCTCCATGCTCGACCAGATGGCGCGTGGCGATATGCCAAATGAGCAGCAGCTGCGCACGATCGCATCCGCGGGACAAGAGGAGCAGGGCGAAGTCTGGAAGAAGTACAAGCCGAAGAAGCAGGATCCGCAGGTATCCTGGTGGGAGGTTGCCCGAGCACTGACCACGACCCGAATGCTTGCCAAACATGCGAGTTTCGGTGAAGAACTGGCACAGGCCTATGGCATCACCTGGGTTGAGGACCTGTTTGCACCTGCAGACGAGGACAGTCGCTACACCACGGATGTCGAGGCGTTTCTCGGGGCGCAGCAGGAGTGGCTATCAAACAACCTGCCCAAGCGTGGCTCGATCATCGAAGCCAATGAATACGGCCAGGCAAAACTGCCGGCGAAGGCACAACAGGTTTATGGCAAGCCGGGCAAGGGCGACCTGACCGGCTGGTACATCAATGCGCGTGATGGCTCGGTCCAGTCGGTTGCCTATCGCATGCCGGAGGCAAAAAAGGCGAAGCTGGTCAAGGATGCCGATGGTATCGAAACTATTGTTGCGGAGGTCGAGGCCTCGAAGGCGCGTCCCGACGTGACCCAGAAGGGTCTCGACATGATCGGTGACTTGCGCACCGATGCTCTGCACGAAGCACTTGCCCGTGCGCCGATCGAGGACGACAAATTGATGGCGCTGCTCATTCTGGCGTTCAGCGGCACCAATGTTTCCGTCGCGAGCGGCGCATCCGACAATCCCTATGGTCATGCGAAATGCGGGCCGCATGCCGCCCGGTTGATCGGTGAGGACGGCAAGCTGTCCTTCGATCGCGAGACTTTGTTGCAGGCTGCACGTTCGGTGCTGATCGAAGTCCTGTCTCTTCGGCGTAATCGCTCCGATAGCGGACTGGTCGCCTTCATTGCCGGCGACGCCGTCGGCGCTGATCAATTCCTGCCGAACATGGCGACGGAGGATTTCCTCTCATGCCTGTCACGCACTGCGCTGGAGGCGACCGCGGAAACGGCAGGCGTCCCCGGTCGGATCAAGGTGAAGGATACCCGCGCGGCTCTGGTCGAGCATTTCGCCGAGGGAAAGTTTGTGCATCCAGCAGCACTGCTCGCGCCATCCACTGCTGATGTGCGGTCTTGGGTCGGACGATACACAAGCGTCGGGGTCGAACTGGAGGATGCAGACGCCGCTCCCGACGCGCTCGAAGATCGGCTTGTCGGTGATGACCTAGTCGACCACCCTGACATTGAGGAAGAGGCGGACGAAGCTTTCCGCGAAGCTGCCGAATAGCTTGGGTCGACGCCAGTGCCGCCGGCTTTCACTGGCGGTTTCTCGGTCGCCCGCAAGCTCACGGGTCATTACCACATAATGATGGCACTACGTGAGACATCAATTGACAACTCTCCAAATTGGTGACACATAGTGCGTCATCAATTTGGAGGTTCTGCTTTGTCCCTGCCCCGCGCCTACAACAGCCCAAAACGGGCGGCACAGTTCCAGGAAACGCGCGAGGCTATACTTTCTGCCTTGTTCTCTCTCATGGAGTCTGCCGACAATCCGGACGACATCGCCATGGAGGCAATCGCTGCCGAAGCGGGTGTGCAGCGCCGGACGATCTTCAGGCACTTCGAAAGCAAGGAAGAATTGCTGCGGGCATTCTGGCCATGGCTCAACGCCCGTATAGGGGCCTCAATCAAGCCGGTGACCAGAGAGGATATTTCGGGCGGACCGCGCCAGGCGTTTCCCCTCTTCGAAGAGCATGAAGCCGCCATACGGGCCGCGCTCCACTCCCGCACCGGACGGGAGATGCGGGCGGGCACCATTGCGGATCGGCGCCGGGACTTCTCGGCAGCACTCGCTCCCGCTCTCGATAAATCATCGAAATGGGAGCGCCAGAAGATCGAAGCACTGGCTCACCTGCTCTACTCCGCTTCCGCTTGGGAGGTTCTCAAAGATTATGGCGGTCTCGACGGCACCCAGGCCGGCGAGGCTGCTTCCTGGGCGCTCGAACTGATCCTGTCCGCGATCACCTCGAGCGAGACTGCGGCGGACACAACCATCGCAGCCAAAGGAGATAAGCGATGACGATCAATGCAAACCCTCCCTCCGAGGCTGACTGCCTTTGGGTGGTCGCCGACAAGATACGCTTCCTGGGCAATCTCCCGGGCTCGTCAATCGAACTTCTGGACATCGAGGTGCCCGCAGGCTCCGGCACTCCACCTCACACGCACGAGTCGGCGGAACTCCTTTATGTGCTGGAAGGAGAACTCACTGTGCGGCAGTTCGGCGCGGAAATTCCACCCGTGCTCATCCATGCTGGCCCCGGTACTTCGGTGAGGATACCGTCCCGCGTACCCCACAACTACGTTAATGAAAGCGGCAAGCTGGTCCGCATGCTGGTTATGCTTGAGGCAAGCATGGTCGCTTTCTTTCGCGATATCGGATCAGCCGAGCCAGCAAGCGGGCCGCCGGACTTTGGGCAGATTGGCGCTGCAATGGAGAGACACGGCATCGAAGCACTTGCCAGTGCGGCCTGAAACCGCAACGCTCTGAGCGCGCCGGCACCAAGGTGCCGGCGCGGCTGCCTGTCGCCACGACCTGCGGGCCAGTGGTAGCCGATGGCTTTTCAAGCACGGCACACCAGCCGGTGGCGGCATTGAGTTTGAGGGCCACTTCGCTCTACGCGATGATCGGCTCCGGCTTTCAGTCGGCAGCCTTGCAACGATCGGATCCTTGATAGCGGTTGCATCATGCTGCTGTGAACCAGATGTCGGCCGGCGCAGCACCTCGGTTTTGCTGCGGTCTGACATGGGCGCGTCCCGGTCAAAGGCCGCCTTGGCGCCGCGTTGCGGCAGGAGCATCGCCTCGTCGCAAGGCAGGCTCGCGTCCGGCGCAGCCCGCCTGTGGCGGGCAGCACCATCCGCAAACCTTCCTCGCTCCTTTGGCAATGCCCTGACCTTGGGCCGGGCCGCTGATGCCCATGTCCTTTTGCCCGCACCCGAGGGGCTGAACCGGACGAAAACCGGCACCCCGGGCTTCGCTGAAACATCGCTCAAAGGATCCGATCATGGCACCGCTCAACCGCTCCACTCAGAAGAACCGTCCCGCCAAATTTCAACGCGCAACCACACTCGAAATGGTCAGGCACGCCTGCCCCGATGCGGCCCAGGCCTACCGCATCTCAGAAAGCTTCGGCCTCGCCCTTATCGACAGTGACGGTATCCGCGACCTCCACCGCGGCCAACTGATCGAAAGCGCAGACGCCCTGAAGGACGGGCTCGCCGAAAAGGCCATGCAGATCCACATGCAGCGCATCGTCGGATCGTTTGTCGGCTCCGCCTACGGCGCGGGCCAATTCTACAGCCGCGCGGTGACAGAAGCTCGCGATCTCACCACGAAGCTCGCCAACGACACCAGAGACGAGGACCTCGATGGCCCGGTCGGGTTCGACAGCCGCGCACAGCGCAAGCGCGAGTTCGCAGCCGACATGGGCTTGCAGGCCCACGTGCTTCGCATGGCAGCCGAAGGCGCCGTCTCGGCCTACGAGGACATCATCGGCGAAACATGGAAGCCTTACGAGCGCACGGTTGAGCAGCCTGCCAATTCTATCGACAGACAAGCCGCAACTGCTCAGATGTCAGCTTTCGAATAGAACGATCGCGGGGCTTCGGCCCCGCCTTCATCCAGTACTCGGAACGCCGTGCCGACTTACTTTGCAAAAGAAAAAAGTGCCGACGGAAGACCGCGGCCCATAAAGTGTGAAGGTCATTGACCTCCAGAGGGGAACAGCTGCTGCGGCGGAACTGGGAGGAGCCGCCATGTGCATCAGCTGTAGTCATCATGCACGCATTTCATCATGTCGCACCTCATTTTTGTGCAGTGCAGCTATGCACGGGTTGCTGCTTGCTAAGCCTAACATCAGTCAGCAACACTACCAGGTGATCAAGGGTGTTTGACGCACCCATCGATCCGACGCGACCTGATCGAGCACAAAGGTAGCAACGTCTTCACGCGTGATCGAGCCGCCGCGGAAACTCTCCAGGCTGGTCAGTGCGCGCACTGTCTTTCCGCCGGGTTTGTTGTTCAGGATGGAAGGGCGAACGATCGTCCAGTCGAGGGCGCTTTCCTTGATGACCGATTCCTGACGGTTCTTATCGGCGTATACTTTGCGCAGGAGAAGCGGGAAGATCATATTGTCGAACAGGAAGCCGCCATGTCCCTTACTGTCGCCAGCGCCGATACCGGTAATGGCAACCAGGCGTGCTACCCGCTCCGCCTTCATCGCATTGACCAGCGCCTGTGTCGCAGTCGAAAGGAGAGTGACCTCGCGGAATGGACTTGCGGGTGTGCCGAGCGCGCTGATCACAGCGTCACGGCCTTTTACGGCCTGACGTAACGCGTTTTCATCGCGGGCATCGCCGACAACGATCTCGGCTCCAGCCAGGTCTGTGGCTTTTTCAGGCGTGCGAACGAATGCAGTAACATCATAGCCGCGGGCGGCGGCCTGGCGAACGATGTGGCGACCTGTCGGGCCGGTGGCACCGAGGATCACGATTTTCTGAATGTTAGCTGGCTGCGTGTCTGTAGGAGAGGCGAGCATGGGACTGGTCCTTGAGAGAAGGGCGCCTCTCATGAGGCCGCCCTAATGGCGGTGGTGATGGTGAAATTCAGAGCGTGCCCTCTGCCACGAGCTCACGGGTCCGCCTGAGCGTCGACAGCAGGGCCGATTTGTAACCCTTGTCGCTGTCGAACTGCACCTGTTCGGCCTGCTCCTCAGGTCCGCCGGGCTCTTTGCCGCGCAGCCCGAGGTAGCAGTAGAATTTCAGCTGTAGCGCCCCGGCTCCATCCTCGAACAGTTCGTTGACGATGGCGCCTTCGCGCGGACCGGTCGCCTGAAAGAACGTGACCTTGCTCTGCGGTTCAAGGGTGATGATCTCCCTGATGTCGGAGCCTGCGATCGTGGCTTCACGAACAAAGTGGGTCGCACTTTCGTCGATTACGTCGCAGCGGGTGCAGAGACCCGGCGGCAGAAACAGGCGCGCATCGCGCGCTTTCACTTCGAGGCCTCGCCAGACCTGCTCTCGGGTGAGCTTGGTTTCGCCGTCCGGATTTACGGGAACGGTGGCGGTCGAATAGATCATGATGATGTTCCTTGTTTTGATGTGCGGGACGGCCTGCCTCAGGCGGAGGCCGCAATTTCCAAAGCGAAGTCGCGATAGGTGCGAAGCGGGCGACCGAGCAGGGCCGCCAGGCGCTCGACATCGCCTTCTTCAGGCAGCATGCCGTCGGTCAGGAACCGCTCGCCCATCATGCGCATGTCATAGGCCATCCAGGGGGGCATGAACTGCTTGAGGTTCTGCTCGAATTCCGCCGTATCGCCACCGCCATAGTGTATGGTGCGTCCCAGGACGTCCGACCAAATGGCTGCAATATCCGCTCCGGTCAGTGTTTCGGGTCCGACTAGATTGATACGGGTGGTCGGAAGCGGCTGTGCAGCTTGTTCGCGACGCAGGAGTTCCAGGGCAGCGATCTCGGCGATATCGCGCACATCGATCATGGCGAGGCCCTTGTCGCCTACAGGCATCGGATAGACGCCGTACCCAGTGATGACGTCCTTGACCGTCAGGTCGTTCTGGATGAAGTAGGCCGGACGCAGGATCGTGGCGGCGATCCCCATCTGCTCGATCATGCGCTCTACGGCGAACTTGCCCGCGAAGTGCGGGACGTTGACGTAGACGTCAGCGTGGATCACCGAGAGGTAGACGATCCGTTCGATGCCAGCTGACCGCGCCACGTTCAGGGCGATCAGAGCCTGAGTGAATTCGTCCGGCACGACGGCGTTCAGCAGAAAGAGCGTGGAGACGCCGTCGAATGCGCTGCGCAGCGAGTCCACGTCGAGGAGGTCGCCTTTCACAACGGCGACGCCGGCTGGGAGGTCTGCCTTAGAGGTATCGCGGACGAGGGCACGAACGTCGGCTCCGTGGCTGACGAGGTGCTGGATGACTTGTGCGCCGATATTGCCGGTGGCGCCAGTAACGAGAATGGTCATGGGAATATCTCCGGGTTTGTTTGCTTGACACCCCGAATATGGAAGGTTCACTGATGACCCGATAGACCGTTAACCTAGACGCCGCGTCTCACAGGTGGAACACTCATGGACCTGCTTGCGCTTGCCGACTTCAACCTCGTCGCCCGCCATGGCGGCTTTGGCAAAGCGGCGCGCGCCACCGGCCGGCCAAAAGCGACCCTGTCCCGGCGTGTCACGGAACTGGAGGCGGCACTCCAACTTCGGCTGTTCGAGCGCGGCGCGCGCACCCTGAAGCTCACGGAAGAAGGGCGGGCGCTCTACGAGCGAACAGCCGTACTGTTGATGGAGCTAGACGAGACTGCAGTGGCGATCGCCTCTGGTGCGGAAAAGCCGCGAGGCCGTCTGCGGATCAGCGCGCCGCTTCTATTGTCGCAGACAGCCATGGGCAAGATCGCGGCCGGCTTTGCGCTGAAATACCCGGATGTCAGACTTGAGATCACCACGGAAGATCGCGCCGTCGACATGATCGAGGAGGGCTATGACCTTGTCATCCGCGTCAACCCGGCTCCGGACGAAAGTCTCGTCGGTCGAGCTTTTCTGCATGATCGTTTGGTTGTCGTGGCACGTCCGGATCTCTCCCGCCCTAGCGGCGATCAACCCGTTCCGGGCGTAGTTCGGGGAGGGTCAGGTCCAGAGACCTGGAACGTCATGACCACCAATGGGACTGCAAAGATCAGGATCGATCCCGTCCTCGTCCTGTCGTCCCTCATCATGGTTCGCGACGCGGTGAGGGCAGGCGTCGGGGCTGCGCGTCTTCCAATCTCGCTGGTGAGCCACGATCTAGCCGCCGGCTCCTTGCTGCACTGGGGAGACGTCGAGAATTCCGAAATCGCGCTCTGGGCGCTGTACCCGTCGCGGCGCCTTTTGAGCGCACGGGTCTCTGCGTTCCTCGATTTCCTGAAGCAGGCTTTTCCCAAGGGAACAGCTGAAGAGCTAGCCGCCTATATCAGCGGGTAAGGGGAGACGCTTTAAGCCGCAGCAGTAGCGGCGCGGGAGTAGGCGCCGGGCGGCATTCCCACATGCCGATTGAAGGCAACGCTGAAGGCGCTTGTCGATCCATAGCCGACGCGCTGGGCGATGTCGGCCATGGCAACATCTTCGCGGAGATACTCTTTTGCCAGCGCCATGCGCCATCCAGTCGCGTACTCCATCGGCGCAACACCAACTTCCTTGCGGAAACGATCGAAGAAGGTCGAACGAGACATGGCAGCCTCCTGGGCAAGCGTTTCCACCGTCATGCTGCGACCCGGATCTGCGTGGATCCGTCGCAGGATCGGTGCCAGCAGCGGGTCAGCCATGCCACGCAAAAGGCCTGGCGGGGCCTTGGCACTTGCGGATGACCGTATTGCATCGATGAACAACACTTCGAGCAACCGGTGAAGCACCATTTCGCGCGCGGCACGGTCCGCCCTCGTCTCCTCGTTAATCATGCGGACGAGAGCCATCAGTCGTTCTTCGCCATGAACATGGATGACCTCCGGCAGCAGCGATACGAGAAGAGCCTTGTCATCCGAGCCGAAGGCACAATGACCAACCAGTGCCTTGATCTCTGTCGGCGCCTCCGGGTCGCCCAAGCGGAAGACACCGGGGCTGGTCTCCAGGCGCTGGGCAAGCGCGCCGCGTGGCGGCGGCTCCATGCTGCTCATCGTGAACGAGAAGATCTTTGGGACCAGGACAAAGTCACCCTCAGTGAGCACCATTGTCTCACGACCGGCAATGGTCATTAGGCAACGGCCCTCGACGATAGCGCAGTAGAAGGGGCTTCCAAGTTCCGTTCGCTCAACCATCCACTGACCTCCGCCCGTCACCAGCTTTGAGATCGACGGGCTCGGCTTCAACAAAGAAACAACTTCAGTAACCGGATCGGTCATCATTCGGACTTCCGCTAAACACTATCGGACAAACGCATATAGCAGGTCCGGGTGATCCGGTCCATCTTCCGTCTAGTCAAATGTCAGGAGACGGAACATGCCAAAGATCCTCATCACCGGTTGCTCGTCCGGTTTCGGCCTCGCCATCGCACAGAAATTTTTGGACGCCGGGTGGGACGTCGTCGCAACCATGCGCACGCCGCGAAACGACCTCCTTCCATCGAACGACAGGCTCGAAATCCTGCCGCTGGATGTCACCAGCAAGGACAGCATTGCTGAGGCGGTCGGAGCCGCCGGCGCGATCGATGCTCTGGTCAACAATGCCGGCGTCGGCATGCTCAATGTGCTCGAAGGCTCGGAGATGTCGAAGGTTCGCGAATTGTTCGAGACAAACGTCTTCGGCGCGATGGCGATGACAAAAGCTGTCCTTCCGCAGATGCGGTCCCGTCGCTCAGGCGTCATCGTCAACGTCAGCTCCGCCGTCACGATAAGGCCGTTGCCCGCGCTCTCGGTCTACAGCGCCAGCAAGGCGGCCCTCAACGCATTTACGGAGAGCCTCGCGCTCGAAACGGCTCTGTTCGGCATCCGCGCCAAACTCGTCCTACCTGGCTCGGCGCCGACGACCGGCTTCGGCAAAAATGCTGTCGCCCGCATGGGGATGGAAATTCCAGAGCCGTACGAAGTCTTCGTCAGCGACTACATGACGAAGCTGCGTTCGGGCGCGCAGGTCACCACTGCGGATGCGGTTGCAGATGCCGTCTGGCGGTCTGCGACAGAGATCGACGCGCCGATGAAGATCCCCGCCGGCGCCGACGCGGAAACCTCGTATCGCGAAGCGGGTCATTTGCTCGCCTGAACATCACCACCCGAAATCCACCTTTAAAGGTCCAGACCCATGAACAATCTAATCAATCTCGCGAAGCATATTTCGACGACTGAAGCCACTCTCACCGTGGCCTACACGCCGATCCGCCTCCCGATGCCGGGCCGCCAGCCGTTGGAACTGCGTCTGACCGCGCCGGCAAACGGCGACAAGCTGCCGATCGTGCTGCTGTCGCATGGCTACGGTCCTTCCAACTATATCCCGTCAAAGGACGGCTACGCTCCCCTTGTCCAGTTTTGGGCGGAAAGAGGGTTCGTCGTCATCCAGCCGACGCATGCGAGTTCGCGGGTCGGCGGCCTGCCGTCGGATTCACCCGGTGCACCGTTCTTCTGGCGCGAGCGTGTCGAGGAGATGAAGGCGATCCTTGACCAATTGGCGGAGATTGAACGGCAGGCGCCTGCCGTTGCCGGCCGGATGGATCATGCACGCATCGGCGCAGTGGGTCACTCTTTCGGCGGCCACACCGTCGGGCTCCTGCTTGGCGCGCAGGTGGATGGCGAGGATTTTTCCGACCCCCGCATCTCGGCGGGCGTTCTCCTGACAACACCGGGACGCGGCGGCAAGGACATGACGCCTGAGAGTGCTGCGCGGTTTCCGTTCTTCGATGTCGATTTCTCGACGCTCTCGATACGCAGCCTGGTCGTCTGCGGTGACATGGACAACCCCCACTTTACGATGCGCGGCCCCGACTGGCATGCAGATGCTTTCCATGATGCGCCAGGCGCTAAAGCAATGCTGATGATGCGCGGGGTCGGGCATGGCCTTGGAGGGATCGCTGGTCTGGACGCAAAGGAAACGGAGACTGAAGCACCAGACGTGCTGGAAGCGACACGGCGCCTCACTCTCGCCTGGCTTCAGACGTCGCACGGCGCGGACGAGGGTGCTTGGCCGAGAGCTTGCCTCGCACTTAAGGGTGAGGCCGCAACGCTCGCGACGGTCACGGAGAAGCAGCTGTAGCCGCCAACCCAGATCGGTACGGTTGAAGCCGGCCTAGCGACGAGAGACCGGGCGCCACATACTGGCGCTCGACGCAATCTGCGGCATCCGTGGGTAACGCGGCGATATCTTGAAGTTTGGAAATCATCCCACCGTCTCGTCCTTCTTTTAGCGAGCGCTTCGAACCCTGCGCCAGTATGGGTTTCAGTCCTCTGTGTAGATTCTTGTCACCAAGCCTGGCCTTTCGACGCTTGCTTTCGTGAAGAGTGGGCCGGGCTGCTCAGCATGCAATTCACTGCGATTGCGCGGAGATGACGCCATCGTCGTATCCCTTGATCCGCCAAGCTGGCACGTCCACTGCGGTCTCGATGGGGCACGTCTGACCAAAGACCGCCTCGCTGTGCTCGGCTCGATCAGCATCCGCAACGGCCGGATCGCTTTCCTCCCCTGTGCGCGTTTCGCGCCCATTCCTCGCGAGGCCAAGAAAGCTTCCCCTTGGCCGTCCTCCACGTCGTTTCGGCCTTACAGGTGCGGGCCGCTCGTCTCCGGTCCTATCGACTGCCATCGAGGCCGCGATGGACGCGGCCCGAACAACCGAAAAGGAATACGACAATGGCAACCATCGGCTCTTTCACCGCTTCCGGCAACGGCTTCACCGGCACCATTAAGACCCTCAGCCTCAACGTCAAGGCAACCATCCGGACCGTCGAGCGCACCTCCGACAAAGGCCCAGACTACCGCATCCTGGCGGGGGCCACGGAGTTCGGCGCAGCCTGGAAGAAAACTTCGAACGAAGGGCGCGACTATCTCTCGGTCAAGCTCGACGACCCGAGCTTCCCGGCCCCGATCTACGCAACGCTGATCGAGGTCGAAGGCGAGGAAGGCCTCTCTCTCATCTGGTCCCGCTCCAACCGGGATTGATGCGGAATGCCCCGCCCGCCAGGGCGGGGTTCTCCATGGCAGGGATCACTTGTTCAGTGCATCCTTAAGCGCCTTGGCCGGCGCAAAGGTTAGCTTGTTGGAAGCTGCAATCTTCATGGCTTCGCCGGTTGCTGGATTGCGGCCTTCGCGCTCAGGCGAAGCCTTCACTTTAAACTTCCCAAAGCCCGGGATCGACGTTTCCGCGCCGGAGCTTGCTGCGTCGGCAATAGCCTGGAAAACGGCTTCGACGATTGCCTTGCCCTGAACCTTGGTCAGGCCGTTGTCGGCAGCGATCTTGTCAGCGATTTCGTTGGTAGTGGTCATGAAAATTTCCTCGAACGTGAAACAATGCGAAATGCGTGCCATCTTGCGGCTTCGTTGTCATCGGTGACGATAACGGCATTGCTCAGATCCGGTGAATGTCCACAACTCGTTTCGGCTTGTAGCCCCGCCTGCGTTTTTCTCGCAGGACATCGAGGAATAGGCTCACAGCCTCGCGTTCGCTGTCAAAGAGATGGACCATCTGCTGCCCACGCGTTCCAATCCGTCCCCAGGCCCGCACAAGCGACACTTCACCAAACAGTGTCGGCTGAACGGCCATCACGTAGAAGCGCGCCATGTTCTTGTCAGGGGCGACACGCTCGACATAGAGGTGATAGGGCTGCGTAATCATGAGGACAGAATCGCGCGATCCGAACCCGCCGTCCAATGAGAGTTTTGAATCGCCCGGAGCTCACCGATTCATGACGTTGATCCGTCGGGCCACTTCAATCACACCAGCCGTGACGTGATCCCTCCCACCTCCGGGCCAGGCCCTCGGCGACGAGGATGTCGCCGACAGATCGATCCCCGCGGTAGACGACCCTAAGCTTGCGGCCGAAGCGGTCCTCATCTCTCGCCGTGCTCTTGAACGCGAGCGGTCCCGAGTTGAGGATTTCGAGCAGGCGCTGCTTTGCGGCCATGCCGCGCTGACGTTCAAGTTCGCATCTCGGAGGGCTCAGCTCTGGCGTGTCGATGTCTGCAATACGGATCTTTGCGCCTCGAAACCAGAATGTGTCGCCATCCACCACGCAGGTTACCCTTCGCCCGTCTCCGCAAATCGAGAATTTCTCAGTCGATCGCTGGGTCCAACCCGCCGATGGGAAACCACAGACTGACAGGATGACGATGGTGGCAAAGGCCGGCCGTGTTCTCAATCTTTGATCTCCTCAATACCTATCGTGTCCGTCTCACTGATCTCTGACGATTTGATGGCCTACCTTTGAAACCGGTTGTCTCCGACACAAGTCTTCATGTCCTCGCGGCGGAACCAGATCGCGCGCCCGCATCGCAGCGGCGCGTTGCCTGCGGTGAAGACGATTTGTTCGTCGGCGCGCATGCGCAGGACCTCATGCGGAAGGATCAGCGGCCGGCGGCTGAGCTGCTTCGATCGCGATCGCGACGCTCCCTTCATTCCGGACGAGCGATTGGTCTGTTCGACCTCGACCGTGGTTTCGCCACAGCGCTTGGAAATGTAGTCGGCGGTATCGGGATCGTTGATCGCCGCAAACGATATCCAGGAAGCGCTCTCGAACCATTTGCTTGTCGCATCTCGGCCGCCATAGGCCTCGCGCATCTGGCCAAGCGACTGGAAGATCATTGTCAGCGTGATGCCATATTTGCGGCCCGCGTCTCGGGCGGTTTCGAGGATGCGCAGGTAGCCGAGACGCGCCACCTCGTCGAGCAGGAAAAGGGTGCGCCCTTTCACGTCGCCGTTGCGGTTATAGATCGCGTTGAGGAAGGACCCGATAACAACGCGCGCCAAGCCCGGATGCGCTTCCAGTACTTTCAGATCGAGCGCTATGAAGATGTCGGTCTCGCCGTCTGCGAGATCGTCGGTTGAGAAACTGTTGCCGGACACGAGGCCGGCATAGTTCGGGTAGGAGAGCCAATGAGTTTCCTTCACCGCATTGGCGTAGACACCGGAAAACGTCTCTGGCGTCATGTTGACGAAGACGGCGACGTTTTCCTTCACGAAGTCGGATTCAGATCCCTCATAGATTTTCGTAAGACGAGCGCGGAGTTGGGGCTCGGGCTCGGACAGATTGGCGCGGACCCGGCGCAAAGTCTGCTCCTTTTCGTGGGTATGCCCCGAGAGGCAAACGTCGGCGATCAGCGCGGTCAGGAGCTGCATCGCTGATGCCCTGAAGAAGTCGTCGCGGGCAGATGCCGTGCGCGCGTTGTCGGTCATGATCCATGTGGCGACGGCAACTATATCCTCTTCCTTGGTATTGCCATGACGGCCAATCCAGTCCAGCGCATTGAAGCCGACACCGGAGGCTGTGGGATCGAGCACGATCACCTTGCGGCCGGCCTGGCGCCGGTGCTCGCTCACCATCGGTGCGACCTCGCTCGACGGATCCAGCACAACAAGACCACCGCCCCATTTGAGCGTGGTCGGGATCGTCACTGAGGTCGTCTTGAAGCCACCGGAACCGGCGAAGACAATGCCATGCGACGAGCCGAAGGAACCGTCAAAGCAGAGCAGCGGCGCCTTACCGCCAGCGCCCCAGCTTTGCGCTTCATCGGAGCGGAACGGCATAGCGGCCACGCTGTCGCGATCGACGCGATAACGTTCGCCGATGACGATACCGCCGGTTTCGGGAAACAGTTTTGTGGCTTCGGGCATTTTCATCCAGTCGGCCTGGCCGTGGACAGCGCGTTTGCCGCCGATGCGGCGCGGTCCGGACGCCGCGAACGCAGCATTGCCTTTCAGCGCGACACGCAAGCCGAAGATGCCGCTGAAGAGTGACGCGGCAGCACCCACCATCGTCGCCGGGTCGGAATAGGCGAGAACGGATTGGCCCGCCGGCACGTTTCCGGCGATATCGGCAAGCCGGACAATCTCGCGCACCATGGCGATGACGACGGTTGCGGCATTTCCGGCAAGCACGCTCCCACCGGCCATCTTGATGTTTGCGGAACCGTTGACAGCGAACAGCGCGATGACGCCGATCGCGGCGGCGGCGACATAGGGCAGGGCGAGCCCGGCGCGGCCCAGCATCAGCTTCGCCTGCGCCGATGTTCCGAGCGCCGCCAGCCGATGTTCAAAGCCTGACGTCAGGACCATCGCCGCGACCATGATCACCGCAGGCAGGACTGCCAGAAGCAGCCTATTCGCCGTCATTGCCAAAGGCCTCCGCGCCGATCGCCGCCAGCCGGGCTTTCTCCGTCTCGTCGCCCCTGATCCGCCTGTTGGCGTCGATCAGCAGACCGAGCAGCAGCGCGCGTTTCTCGTAGCGCAGCCCCGCCTTGACGATCAGGCCGCCGAGCTCGATCTTTTCGCGCGTGTCCTTTTTGCGCGCATCCGATGTCATCGCTTTGGCCATCCGCTCAAGCCTCACCAGGCCCGCCCGCATCCGTGCCAGGCGACTGCGTCGCAGACGGGTCGCTGCCGCTTCTGCCCTCAACGGCATTCTTTCTTCCGGTCGCAGCAGCTTTGCCTCCGCGAAACCGCTTGGCGATTTCCTCGAAGGCGACCTGAAGCTCTGCCTCGTCGATCTCGATCTCCCCGAGGCCGGCCTTCAGCGCGATGCGGCCGATGCGTTCGGCCTCTCGAGTCTCGGCCTGCCTCAACTGGTCCTGCAATCTGGCGATTTCTTCCCTGATCTTCGATGATGGCTTCTTCATTCCGCTTGCTCCTTTGAAGTCTGGGCGTTGCACTTGCGACGCCCAGGTTCTTCCGGATGTGCCTGAATTGAAATCTGCAGATCTGCAGATCGCCAACGGCGATGCTTTTGTGAATGATCCCGCCGTTCCGAAGGAATGGCTCCAAGGGCGCAATTATACGTCGCGATGCGACGCGTTGCTTTTGGCCGTCTCTCCCGACGAACTTGGTTCTAACCGGGAGCGCTTTTCGCCGTGGCCATCGCCCATTTCTCAGCCAGCATCGTCAGCCGCGGCTCGGGCCGTAGCGTCGTGCTGTCTGCGGCGTACCGGCACTGCGCGAAGATGGAGTACGAGCGCGAGGCCCGCACCATTGACTACACTCGCAAGCAGGGCTTGCTGCACGAGGAGTTTGTATTACCCGCCGGCGCCCCGAAATGGGCTCGCTCCCTGATCGCTGATCGTTCTGTCGCCGGCGCCTCGGAAGCCTTCTGGAACAAGGTCGAAGCTTTTGAGAAGCGTGCCGATGCACAACTCGCCCGTGACCTGACGATTGCCTTGCCGCTGGAACTGTCGGCGGAGCAGAACATCGCCTTGGTCCGGGATTTTGTCGAGACACACATCCTGGCCAAGGGCATGGTGGCCGACTGGGTTTATCACGACAATCCCGGCAACCCGCATATCCACCTGATGACCTCATTGCGGCCCCTGACTGAAGACGGGTTCGGGTCTAAGAAGGTTGCGGTCATTGGCGAGGGCGGCCAGCCGGTCCGCACGAAATGCGGCAAGATCCTCTATGAACTCTGGGCCGGATCGACCCAGGACTTCAATGTCCTGCGCGACGGATGGTTCGAGAGACAGAACCATCATATGGCGCTTGCTGGGATCGATCTCCGCATCGATGGTCGTTCCTACGAGAAGCAGGGCATCGATCTTGAGCCCACCATCCATCTCGGCGTCGGGGCCAAGGCGATTGAGCGCAAGGCAGAGCAACAGGGTGTTCGGCCGGAGCTAGAACGGGTCGAACTGAACGAGCAGCGGCGCGCGGAGAACACACGCCGCATTCTCAAGAATCCCGCCATCGTGCTCGACCTGCTCACGCGAGAAAAGAGCGTCTTCGACGAGCGAGACATCGCCAAGGTCGTGCATCGCTACATCGACGATCCAGCTGTCTTCCAGCAGCTGATGATCAGGATCATCCTAAGCCCGGACGTGTTGCGGCTGCAGCGCGACACCATCGATTTTGCTACCGGCGAGAAAATGCCGGCGCGGTATTCGACGCGACCGATGATCCGGCTGGAAGCCATCATGGCGCGTCAGGCTACATGGCTGTCAGCCAAGGATATGCATGCCGTTCCCGAGGCTGTACTGGGTGCGACGTTCAGGCGACATGAGCGGCTGTCCGACGAGCAGAAAGCGGCAATCGAGCGCATTGCCGGACCTCACCGCATCGCCGCCGTCGTTGGACGCGCCGGGGCCGGCAAGACCACAATGATGAAGGCGGCCAGAGAGGCGTGGGAGCTGGCGGGATATCGTGTCGTTGGCGGCGCACTGGCCGGCAAGGCAGCCGAGGGTCTGGAAAAGGAAGCGGGGATCCAGAGCCGCACGCTTGCGTCGTGGGAACTGCGCTGGAACCGCGGCCGTGACGTCCTGGACGACAAGACGATCTTCGTTATGGACGAGGCCGGCATGGTCGCGTCGAAACAGATGGCTGGGTTCGTCGATACCGTCGTCAGGGTGGGTGCGAAGATCGTGCTGATCGGCGATCCCGAGCAGCTTCAGCCGATTGAGGCAGGAGCCGCCTTCCGCGCCATTGTCGATCGCGTTGGCTATGCCGAGCTCGAAACCATCTATCGCCAGCGCGAGGATTGGATGCGGAAAGCGTCGCTCGATCTTGCACGCGGCAATGTCGGCCAAGCCCTCGCTGCGTATCAAGGTGAGGGCAGGGTGCTTGGCTCGCGCCTGAAGACCGAAGCCGTCGAGAGACTGATCGCCGACTGGAACCAGGATTACGACCAGTCAAAGACGACGCTGATCCTCGCCCATCTGCGCCGCGACGTGCGCATGCTCAACGTCATGGCCCGCGAGAAACTCGTCGAGCGCGGCGTTGTCGGCGAGGGCAAGATCTTCGAGACGGCCGATGGCGAGCGCCGTTTCGATACCGGCGACCAGATCGTCTTCCTGAAGAACGAGGGAGCGCTCGGCGTCAAGAATGGCATGATCGGCCATGTCGTTGAGGCCCGACCGAACCGCATCGTGGCCGTGGTCGGCGAGGGGGATCATCGGCGCCAGGTGATCGTCGAACAGCGGTTCTACAACAATCTCGATCATGGCTATGCTACGACGATCCATAAGAGCCAGGGCGCGACGGTTGATCGCGTGAAGGTCCTGGCCTCGCTGTCTCTGGATCGTCATCTGACCTATGTGGCGATGACCCGTCATCGTGAGGATCTGCAGCTATACTATGGTACCAGATCCTTCTCCTTCAATGCTGGCCTGGCCAAGGTTCTATCCCGAAAGAATGCCAAGGAGACGACACTCGATTACGAGCGTGGTCAGCTCTATCGCGAGGCGCTACGCTTTGCCGAGAACCGTGGCCTGCACATCGTCCAGGTCGCTCGCACGCTGGTAAGCGACCGGCTCGACTGGACATTGCGCCAGAAGGCCAAACTGACCGATCTCGGCCGGCGCCTTGCTGCTTTCGCCGCGCGCCTCGGCTTCACTCAATCCTCGAACACTCAGACGATGAAGGAGGCGGCACCCATGGTCGCAGGCATCAAGGCATTTTCCGGCTCTGTTGCCGATACGGTCGGTGACAAGCTTGGCGAGGATCCCGGCCTGAAACGGCAATGGGAGGAAGTTTCGGCGCGTTTCCGTTACGTCTTCGCCGATCCTGAAACAGCCTTCCGGGCTATGAATTTCGATGTCGTGATCGCCGACAAGGACGCTGCCCGTCAAACGCTCGAAACGCTGGAGACGAACGCCGCATCGATCGGCCCGCTCAAGGGCAAGTACGGTATTCTTGCCAGCAAGGCGGAGCGTGAGGCGCGCCGCATCGCAGAGGTGAATGTTCCGGCCCTGAAGCGCGACCTCGAGAAGTATCTGCGTATGCGCGAGGCGGCGGCGCAACACGTGGCGGCTGATGAACAGGCTTTGCGCCAGCGGGTCTCGATCGATATTCCGGCGCTGTCGCCGGCGGCGCGCGTGGTGCTGGAGCGGGTCCGTGATGCGATCGATCGCCACGACCTGCCAGCCGCGATGGCCTATGCGCTGTGCAATCGCGAGACCAAGCTCGAAATCGACGGATTCAACAAAGCCGTCACCGATCGGTTCGGGGAACGGGCGCTGCTGAGCAACGCGGCGCGCGAGCCTTCCGGAGCCCTATACGAAAAACTTTCCGAGGGCATGAATCTGGAGCAGAAGGAGCAGCTGAAACAAGCCTGGCCGGTGATGCGGACAGCGCAACAGCTTGCGGCTCACGAGCGCACCGTCCAATCGCTAAAGCTGGCTGAGGAACAGCGTCTTACCCAGCGGCAGACGCCGGCGCTGAAGCAATGAGGCCGAGGCGCCTTCTTCTGTTTCTGACGGGCGCGGCGGTCACTATGTCCGCACTGGCGGCGTTCGGGTTCATCGGCGGCTACCGGCTGAACCTGACCCCAAGCGAGCCGCTCGGACTTTGGCGTATCGAAGAGCTTCAACGTCCTGTCGCGATCGGCGATCTGGTGTTTCTGTGCCCACCCATGACAGCCACGTTCACAGAAGCTTGGCGGCGCGGATATTTGCGGCGAGGGCTTTGCGCCGGCGGGTTCGCGCCGCTGATCAAGACCGTCGCAGCACTTCCTGGGCAGCGTCTCGAAATCACCGATCATGTGCTGATCGATGGCCGTTCGGTCCCCGCATCGTCGGTACGGGGCAGGGACGGCCAGGGCAGGCTGCTCCTGCCTGATCCCGGCGGTGTCGTACCTCCGCATTATCTCTTCCTTCACTCACCCGTTGCGAGCTCCTATGATAGTCGATATTTTGGCCCGGTTCCGGATTCCGGTCTGCTCGGCCTGGCGCGGCCGGTCTTCACTTTCGACCCGTGGTCGCAGTGACGACCAGAGGAACGACCGCTGGAAACCCATCCTTCTGATCATCGCCTCGATTGCCTGTGGGAGGATCGGCTGGAGCGGCGAGGTGCTTCTCCTTCCAGTCGCCATGATCTTTCCGTTGCCCTGGGCTATGGCGCCATCACGCCCGATCGCGGCACTTGTGGCGGCGGGGTATTTCCTGGCGGCCTCCCGCGGTTTGCCCCAGGGCGTGGCCAACTTCTATGCCGCGGATCTCTGGCCTGGGCTGCTGCTTTGGATGGTGGCTTCGGTGTCGTTCGTTGTCGTCCATGCAGTCTTCTGGACGAAACCTCGAGGCGGAGACGCTTCCGGGAAGAGAGGGACGGACGCAGCAAGGGCGCTACGCTATCTTGCGGTGATGGTGCTTATGGCGCTGCCGCCTTTTGGCATCACCGGTTGGGCGCATCCTCTGACAGCAGCCGGGGTGCTGTTTCCCGGCTGGGGATGGTGGGGATTGGGCGCGACCGCGATCCTGTTGGTCGTCGTGACCGGTCGAAGATGGCAAATCGCGGTCGCAGTCCTAGGAGGACTTTACGTCTGGTCCGCCGTCGACTGGACGCCCCCGAAACCAACACCAGGCTGGATCTCCATCGATCTGAAACAGAGGGCAAACCTTGGGCGCGATCCCTCGCTTCAGTATCACCGTGACCTGATAACGAGGGTGCTCAAGGCCGCAGAGGCAGGCAAGGAAGTTCGTGTCGTGGTTCTGCCCGAAAGTGCGCTCGGCTTTTGGACGCCGACCGTAGCGCGGGTCTGGCAGGAAGCTCTCCGTGGCCTAGAGCTCACCGTCATCGCGGGTGCTGCCGTCATCGACCCAAGGGGCTACGACAACGTGATGGTGGCGATCTCGGCCGATGCTGCAACGATCCTTTATCGCGAGCGCATGCCGGTTCCCGGCTCGATGTGGCAACCTTGGTTGCAATGGACCGGGCAGGGCGGTGGCGCGCGGGCCGACTTTTTCGCCAATCCGTTGGGCGAGGTCGATGGAATCAAGATCGCGCCCCTGATTTGCTACGAGCAACTCATCCTCTGGCCGGTCCTGCAATCGATGCTGCATTCGCCTGAAGTGATCGTCGCCGTCGGCAATGGCTGGTGGACCGAAAACACCTCGGTCGTTGCCATCCAGGAAGCGAGCGTCGCAGCCTGGGCAAGGCTCTTCGGCCTGCCCGTCGCCATGGCCTTCAACATATAAGAGATCCGTATGATGCTCGACGCCGGTCTTATCCAGCAATGTTCCGATCCTACCCTGAAGCCTGCGATCGTCGAGCAGTTCATCGCGAAGGCCGGGACGCAGGACCCTCTCGCCATCACCGTCCGCTCCGGCGATCGGGTGGTGCTGGTGCCGAAGCCGACAACTCCGGAGGAGGCATTGGCACTGATCCGCGACAATCTCGGTCGCAACACCGTCCGCGTGGGTATCACCCAATATCCGGCAGGCCTCGGCATCGTCGAGGCCGGTCAGTTGAAGCCTGAGATGGTCGAGCCCTGCGAGAACATCCGCATGGGAACGGCGCTCTTTGCCAAGGTCTTTCGCATTGTCTTGAAATGGTATGGCAATCCCACCGCAAAAGAAGTCCTGCCTCAGGTCATGGATGATGCGGTCATCGCTTGGCAGACGGGGTATTTCGAAGGGGTGGCGGTGTTTCGCGCGGAAGATACGCGTGAGGGGAAACCCGTTAAGCCATCGCTAGGCACCCCCGATGACGGCAACGAACCTGCCGACTCCGAGAGAAACAGTAGCGGATCCGAGGTATCAGCCGAAGCCGCCGTGTCGGATCCTAACAAGGCAAGTATTAGGATTGACTTGAAGGGAATAGGAGGAAGACCATGATGGTTCTGCAGATCTGCAAAATGTTTGTCTTTCCATCGCTCTAGCGAAAACAATATCAGGCCTTTATAAGGGCGAGTAGGGCGGTACGCGCTGCCCGGGGGTGTGGAAACCCTTGCTTAGCGGTTGATGCCGGCCGATGCGGCATCGGAATCCTCTGGCCATTGGCCGGTGGGCCTGCGACGTATGTCCAGGTGCTCCGGTGCTAAAGGTCGCAGGACTGTCTAAGCACAGTTTCCAACCCCCGGCTTGGGATCAGAGATTAACGTCTGCGGGGGCGCACCGCAGACAATTCTGAAAGTTGGCTTACATGGAATTCAAAGAGGACGCAGTGTCGGGAGCATGCGAGCTTCGGCCGGTGATCGGACTGACGCGTGGGCTGCCAGCCGGCGAACTTGAGCTCTTGGCAGTGAATGCGATCCGGCTGCACAGGCAACTCCTCGAGAAGGCGGATCAACTGTTTCAGGCTCTCCCGCAGGACTATAAGATCGGTAAGGCTGCGGGCGGCCAACAGCACCTGGAATACATTGAAGCCATGATCGAGATGCACGCACAGATGAGTGCGCTGAACATGCTGGTGGGGCTTCTCGGTTACATTCCGAAGGTGTCAGTCAACTGATTAGAGCCCTCAGATCAGGCCGGCCCGAATAGCAAGCGCTACAAGATGCGGCATGGTATGAACTTGAAGACGCTTTCGGGTTTCTTCGATTTTACTCTTCACTGAATTGTACTTCACCCCTTCCAGATCCGCAGCTTCATCCATGGTTTTGCCCACGGCGATCCAGTTCAGGTAGGCAGCCTCCTTTGGATCGAGGTAGTCCGGGTGTTGCTCCGTCGGCGTCAGTGGCAACAAGGACATTCGGGTATGAAGTTGGCCAACGGCCGCGGCCGCTGCGACCGGATTGATCTCGCGCTCAAGCTGGATTTCGGTCGTGTCTGAAGCCAGCGTGAACATGGAGGTCGAGCCGTTGGCAGCCCTGATGGGAATGGTAATTCCAGAGCGAATGCCGAAATCGGCAGCGCGGTCGAAGAATTCGCGCTCCTCCTTTGAGAGGCGCTTTCGCTCCAATTCGCCGCTCCACGAGAACGCCTGCTTCAATGACTTTGCGCGATTGACTATCGGATCGACCGCCTCGAACTTCCGCTTGAAATAGAGTGTCCGCCATTCGGGGTGATAATTGGATGCGGCGACCGTATGACCTGGTCGGATGTAAAGATAGGCATAGCCGCCAAACCCCGCCTGCTCGGCGAAGTGGCTCAGGGCGTCCTTCAGGATGGTCTCATCGCCGCGCAGGGCGGCGAGATCGGTCAGTTTGTCGAGCCAGTGTTGCATTTGGATACTCCGTACCGGTGTCAGGTGGGACAGGTCACACTAAACTCCTTGTAGTCAGAGTTATGCATAAAAGCAACTAAAGGTTGCATAATATACCTTATGGAACTTGATTGCTGGCGCGGGCTCCAGTTCAAATTACAGTTGCTCGTACGGTGGGCATAGCCGAGGGCGACAGTTCACCGGCAATGATCGTGACAACGAATATTAGCGTGCATTGGTCGGCGAGCACCCAATGCCCCATTTGACCATTCCATGCTGAAGGTTAAGCGAAGGTAAGAGGCAATTCTCTGTTGATGCAATTCGATATCACTCCACTATCAATTGGTGTCTGGGACTATTCGTGTCAGTCCTCTTATCAAGTCGGACCTCAAGCGCCATCGCGGCCCGTTGCGGGGGAGCCACGTCTTTGTATGGTGTCTTATCTGCGGAATTCGCTTTGATGATGGTCGCTGCGACGACAGCTCTCAAACGCAGCTGTCCATATTGCTTAACAAGTTCTGGTGCCTTCTCTTCGTCATCGGCAGCATCTTTTGTCAAAAGGCTTCTCCTACTTATGTGATGAAGATGTTCGAGGTTGTCGGGTTAAATCCGCCGTGCACATGGCGGTCCCTGATCACCTGCCGGAAAGGCCGCCACCCAATCCTCACAATGGGTCCGCCAACAGACGGGTGACGACCCTTCCGGAGAGAAAAATGCTGGCACCTTTGCTCACCGGTACACAGACGACGGCTCGTTCGGCCGCTATTTCCGTCTTCCATATGTTCGCTCATCGCGCCGTCCATCATCAAGGCGAACGGGCTAATCCACGGCAACAGCGGCGAATAGGCGTTCGTTGCATGAAGCATGCTTACTTCAAATGCGGCGCAATAAGCTCAAGGTCGGCTTCGCTGAGCCGGTCGCGCGCCGTGTTGCGCTGATGCCAATAAGGATAAAGCAGCGGCGGAATGCTTACATCGTCGAGCGACTTTCGCTCATCCGGGGCGAGTTTCAGATCGGCTGCCGCCAAGTTATCCTTGAACTGCTCTTCCGTACGTCCGCCAATGATGACCGAGGTGACGGCCTTCCTCCCGATCAGCCACGCGAGAGCCACCTGCGCCGCAGAAACGCCACGGCTCTCGGCAATCGAAACCAGCGCCTCGACAATGTTCCAAAGGCGGTTTTCATCGCGAATTGGGGGCTCCGTCCATCCAGAAAACTGGCGGGTCCCTTCCGGCGCGGCTTGATCTCGCCGATGTTTTCCCGAAAGCAGACCGCCCGCGAGCGGGCTCCAGACAAGAACGCCCAGGCCTTGATCCATGGTGATCGGCAGCAGCTCATATTCCGCATCGCGGGCTTCTAGCGTGTAATGGATCTGTTGGCTGACGAAGCGCTGGCGCTTGTCCTTCTCACTGACGCCGAGGGCCTTCATGATGTGCCAGCCAGAGAAGTTTGAGCAGCCGATATAGCGAACCTTGCCATCGCGCACCAGCGTGTCTAGTGCTTCGAGCGTTTCCTCCAGGGGCGTCTGGCCATCCCATTCATGCAACTGATAGAGATCAATTACGTCGGTCTTCATCCGTTTGAGGCTCGCCTCACAGGCAGCGATCAGGTGCTGACGGGAGGATCCTGCGTCGTTGGGGCCCGGTCCCATGCGAAATCGAGCCTTAGTCGCAAGTAGCAATCCATCCTTGCGCTTACCGCCGAGGATTTCTCCGATAATCTCCTCAGACACGCCATCAGAATAGACGTCGGCGGTATCGATCAGGTTCACCCCTGTATCAACGCAAAGATCCACAAGGCGCCTTGCTTCGGGCACGCCAAGATCGCCCGTCTTCTTTGCCCAGCCCACACCGCCGAACGTCATCGTGCCCATTGTGATGGTCGAAACTTTCAGGCCTGAACGGCCAAGCGGACGATATTCCATCAGTTATCTCCTATTGCAGTCGGTGACGTGTGGCCAGCCTATCATCCAGACCGGACGGCCGCGTTAATCGAATCTCTCTCCCAGAAGGGCCGTCGCCCCACTCTGCCACAGGTCCGCCGACAGGCGGTCGACGGTCCTTCCGGGGAGAAAGGTGCTGGCATCTCCAGCTCCAGCGGGCAGGTTGCGGCTACCTCAGCCGCTATCTCTTGTGATCATTGGAATATCCCGTGAGCGATTATCTATTACTTTCCCGACATCAAGTTGTTCTGACTTGATCCATGAAGGGCAGGACGCTTCGCAGATGCGTTTCGCCCTTGGATGCGAATTTCTATGTATCGGTTGCGCATCCTGGGCCGCTGAACTACGCGGCATCCACCCGTTCCGCTTCCCGATAAGTGTCTCCTTGAAGAAGCGTCCGGTCCGGATCGCCGATTTTGAATCTCTCGATCTTCTGGGCGAGGACTCCCACATGCTGACGGAGACCATGGATCTCGGCATTGCTCTCCTCGACCATAGCCGCGTTGCGTTGGGTGATACCTTCGACAGCCAGGACCGCTCGCGTCACTTCGCTGATGCCAACTGCTTGCTCGCTGGTGGCGGAAGAAATTTGCCCGATCAACTCCCGCACATCGACAATGTGCGAGATGATCTTTGTGAGCGACAGGCCCGTTTCCTCGACTAGCATCACACCGTTTTGAACGTTCGTAGAGCTTTGCGAAATGAGATCGGTGATTTCGCGCGCCGCTTTTGCGCATCGCTGTGCCAACTCCCTTACTTCCTGAGCGACGACAGCAAACCCCTTGCCGGCATCGCCCGCCCGTGCCGCTTCCACGCCCGCGTTCAATGCAAGCAGGTTCGTCTGAAACGCGATCTCATCAATCACGCCCGTGATCGTGGCGATCTTCACCGAAGACTGGCTGATTTCGCTCATCGCACCGACTGCACGCTCGACGATTTGGCCAGATCGTACGGCGAATTCTTCCGTTTCATTGACGGAAACTGCCGTCTTCCTGGCACTGGCAGCAGTCGATTGCACGATCTCGCTGATGTGCCGCAGCGCTCTCGAACTCTCTTCAAGGGCGGCCGCCTGTTGCTCGGTGCGCTTTGCAAGATCATCAGCCGAGGACGCAAGATTGCCTGCACCGCCCTCGATTTCGTCGGTCGTTGCACGGACGTCGGCCAGCGTACCTCGCAGCGCCTCGACAGCCTGATTATAGGTATGAGCCATGGCAACGAAGCTACTAGGCAGGTTCTCGTCCATGGCACGTTCAAGATCACCTTCGGCGAGCCTTTCGAGAACGAGAGATAGTGCCGTTAGCGCCGCCTGCTGATCGGCGGCAACTTTCGCACGTTCGGCTGCGGCCTTCTCGCCTTCCTCTCTCGACAGTTCCCTCGCGACAGCCGCCTCCTGCTCCAGCCGCACGTTCTCAAGAGCGGCGTCGCGGAAGATGGTCACCGACCGGATCATGTCACCGATTTCGTCACCCCGCTCGCGTCCGTCAATGGTGATGTCGAGTTCACCGCCGGCGAGGCGTTTCATGGTGTCTGTTATCCGGGCGAGCGGCCCACGAAGCGTCTCAATGAGCATCAGGCTGCCGGCAATCGCGAGAAGGGTACCAGCGATCAACACGACGACGGAAACTTTTTCAGAACGCTCGCTATCTTCCTTTCCAACCTCCTGTGCATGCGCGACGAAATCTTTGAGACCCGCCATCGCACCGGCTACGCTCTCGCTTGTAGCTGCCCGCGTCCGCTTCCAGTCTCCAGACTGACTGACGAGAGTTTGCGAGGCCTTGCCCAAATCTTGAAGGAAGGGTCTCAGATTCGAAGCAAAATCACGGGTGGCCTGATTGGCTGATAGTGCTTCTCCGACATCGGTGAGGGCTTCGATATCCGCAATCACCGCCGATAGTGACGCGTCATCGGTGCGCGCGAGTAAACGTTCCACATTGACGCGTAACGTGCTCACGGCCTTGAGAGATTGGCCGATGCGCTCCAGAACCGTTCTGACGGACTGGATATCCGGTTCGAGTTCGATAAAGATCCTCGCTGCATCGCTGGACTTTGTCATTGTGTATGTCTGGAGGATAGCTTGAATCTTGATCAGCCTGTCAGCGGCCGAGCGCAAAGCAACGATCCGGTCGCCGGTCGACTTTTCACCGGACGCAAGGGCGACCATCTCCTCCGTTTCAGATACAACGGAATCCATGTTCGCCAGACTGTCCTCATTTGAGGAGTTCGACGCCAGCTTGGCGAATTCCTTCTTTATGAGAGCGCCATGTTCATTGGCGATCTTCACGACGTCGTTGTCGTCTCTCGCGGCCAAAAGTGCGACCTGGAATTCCTGAAGTCGAGAGGCGATGGTCTTGAATGCATAGGCTTCGAACAAAGCGCCTTTGGCAAAGCGTTCCTTGCGCTCAAGGAGCTTCTGCAAGCCTTTTGTCTGATCATTGACACCATCAGCAAGGTCCGAAATGCCGGTCACCGATTTGTTGATAAGGGCGATGGTCTGTAGCTGATCTTCACGAAGTCGCCAAAGCTCGTCTATCTGCGCAGTCATTTGGCCGCCGAGCCCCAGAACCGGCAGCAAGCGCTCGCGGTCTGCGGCGTTGAGCGAGAGGCTTTCAAGCTTTCTGCTGCCGGCGGCCTGTTTCTCCAGGCTGGAACGCAAATCCTGGAGCCGCCCGCTTTCGGGGTCGGCCGCAAAATCCTGCACGCCGGCCTGCAAATCTTCTAGATCGCCGATGTTTTCGATCGTTGCCCGAGTGACGGTCAGGTGACCATTCAGCACATTTGCCGTATAATATCCCATTACCCCTACGCCAGAAATGAGAATAACCAGCGGCACGACAAACAGCAAAACCTTGGTGATGATCTTCCGTCCCTGGAGAAGTCGATCAATAAAATACATAGAGCCCCCCGGCTTGGTTCTACTGGACGGATCAATCCCCGACGATGCGACATCGCTGAATGCGAGTCAGATCCCATTTGCGGCATGGAAATCCCGAAAGTCAGCAGCGCTCGATGCCTCGAAGCGGGCTCCAGCCGGTTTTCGGTCGAATGTGATGGGGCGAGCTACTGTAAGTGCTTGCCTGGCGCCTGTGTCGTCCGCCCCATCCTTGTTCAGTCTCGTGGCTCCAGCCACCGCTGTTGGGCCCGGTGATCGTCAGTCCTTGAAATAGGTCTGTTCAGTGATGAGCGGAGCCGAAGGCATGGATCCCTTCAGATCGAAGCCCCAGTCGAGCTTACTGGTGCGCGCCCAGGCACCTAGATTGTCAGTTACTGGAATTGCGCAGACATTGGCGATGATGAGTTTCTGCGCCTCTTTCCAAAGCTCGATCTGTTTGGCTGGATCGGTTTCGGTTCGGGCTTCCTCGATCTGCTTGTCCGCAACATTGCAGTGGCTAAAATTCACGACAGCCGTCGGTTTTCCGATTTCGCTGTTGGAATGATAGAACTGCGTGAGGTAATAGTCGGCGATCGGAAAACGGGCCGCACCATACAGCACGATCGGGCTCAAATCCTTGCGGATCATCTGGTGCCAGGTCGCATGTTCGACAGGTTGAAGGTTCAAGGTAATTCCGGCTTCGGCGACCTGTGCCTGAATCAGTTGTGCCAGGCTCTCCAGGCCAGGCAACTGGCTGGCAAGCATTGTGACCGTGATACCATTGGGATGACCGGCCTCGGCCAGCAGGGCCTTGGACTTGGCCGGATCGTAGTCCAGCACGCCCGCATCGGGGTCGAAGCCGAGGTTGTTCGAGGGGATCGCCGACTTCCCGACGCGGTTGACGCGATCACCCCGATACTTGACGATCTGGGCCGCATTTACGGCGTGAGCAAGCGCCTGACGGACACGGAGATCGTTGAACGGCGGTTTCGTGATGTTCACGTGCAGAACATTGAGTTCCGCCGGCTCAATCGTATCGACCTGAACGTCGGGATTGGCGGTGAGCCGCTTCAGCCAGCGTTGGTCCTGATTTCCCTGTGCGACATCGAGTTCGCCGGATTCGAACGCGAGGTCACGAGCCGCGTCATTGCTGAGGAACCGGTAAACGATCTTGGTGAGTTTGGGCTTACCTCTGAAATAGTCCGGATTCGGCGTCAGCGCCACAGACTGCCCCGCTTGTATCGCATCGACCTGAAACGGCCCATATCCGACCGGCCGGCGTTTGAAGTCGTCGCCTCTTTCCTCGAACGCTTTTTTTGAGATTATGAAACCGCCGGAATAGTTCGACAGCAGGGCAAGCAAGCTCGGCACTCGTCGCGAGAGCGTAATTCGGACTGTTTGCGCATCGACGGCTTCGACCTTTTCGATGGCCGAGTAATCGCCGGCGAAGGCAGAGCGTTTCGGATCGCGCGCCTTGTCGAGGCTGAAGACTACGTCATCTGCGGACACGACGCCATACCCGGCCTGCCAGTGAACGTCCGGACGCAGCTTGAATGTCCACACCAGTTGGTCGGCGCTCGCCTCCCAGCTCTCGGCCAGATCGGGTTCCAGCGTCGACGGGTTGGCAGATCCAGGAGCAAACCGGACAAGCGCTCCGAATATATAGGATACCAGCGTCCTGTCTGATGTGGTCGTTGCGAAGTGCGGATCAAGGGTTGTCACGTCCTCCGCGGCGACACCCATAGCCAGTTCGGATTTCGCGGCATAAGCCAAGCTCGGCATTGGGAGGATGGTGCTCATCACCCCCGCCACGATGGCAGCAGTTGCCAAATAAGATCTGTACTTCATGCTAACTCCCCTTCTCCTTTTGTGGTTCACTTCACTGCCTTCGGACCTCCGCCGGCAATCTCGATCGTGCGTGCAATGGCTTTCCGCGCGTGCGCCGACCCGGCACACGCCGAAATCTCAAACACGTACGAAGTGCATGTCATCCAGTGCAGCCCAGTGCTGCTTTGCGGGAATGAAGCCGGGCGGCTTGATTGGGCTCGTTTGCTGCTGGATCTGTGGTTCCCCCATCGTGCGAAGCGACCGCTGGCTCGGATGGGTGATCGGGATCGCCGAAAGCAGCCGGCGGGTATAGCTATGGCCCGGGCGGCCGATGACATTGTCACGACCGCCGATTTCGACGAGCTCGCCGTAGTACATGACGGCAACGCGGTTGCATATTTTCTCAACCGCGGCCATGTCGTGGCTGATGAAGAGATAGGAGATGCCGAATTCGGCCTGAAGATCCATCATCAGCTGGATGATCTGCCCCTTGATCGCGACATCGAGCGCCGATACCGCCTCGTCGGCGATGATCAGTTTCGGTGACATTGCCAAAGCTCGGGCGATGCATATTCTCTGACGCTGCCCCCCCGAAAATTCATGCGGCAGGCTGCTGGCACGCGTCGGATCGAGACCGACTTTTTCGAGAAGCCACTCCATTTTTTCATGGAGTTCCCGCCCGGTTGCAATGCCATGAACATGCATCGGCTCCATGATAGCGGATCCGATCGTCTGACGGCTGTCCAAAGACCCGAAGGGATCCTGGAAAATCATCTGAACGTCGCGCCGCAGCGCGGCCAAACTCGCACGATCCGTGTAGTCGACAGGGCGGCCATCCACGATGATAGTGCCACGGTGACGCGGTGCAAGATCGATGATCGCCTTTCCGATCGTTGATTTTCCAGATCCGGATTCCCCGACAAGGCCAAGGGTCTCGCCTTTGCCTATGGCGAAGGAGACGTTCTCTACCGCGTGAACCTGTCCCTGCACCGTTCCAAGGAGTCCGCCACGAAGCACAAAGCGGACGCTGAGATCGCGAACCTCCAGGACGGGAGCATCCCCTTCGAAAGAAAGAGGCAGACTATCAATCGGCTTGGTCGGCTTGTTGGTAACAGCCAGCTTCCCGGCAACTGACGGGGCAGCTTCAATCAAGATCCGGGTGTAGGGGCTCTTCGGTTCTGTGAAGACCGTTTCGACCGGGCCGGCTTCGACTTCCTGCCCACCGCGCATGACGAGGACACGGTCCGCAATCTCGGCGACGACGCCCATATCATGCGTGATGAACAACAGCGCGACATTTGTCTCCCGCTGCAGTTGCTTCAGAAGATCCAATATCTGTGCCTGCACCGTCACGTCGAGAGCAGTGGTCGGCTCATCTGCGATGATCAGCGCCGGATTGCAGGCGAGCGCCATCGCGATCATGACACGCTGCCGCATCCCTCCGGAGAACATATGCGGATAATTATTGATCCGTCTTTCTGGATCCGGAATGCCAACCTTTCTGAACATTTCCAGGACAGCGTTTTTCAGCTCTTGTCCGTGCAGGCGCCGATGGATCCGAATAGCTTCTCCAATTTGGAAGCCTACTTTTTGTACGGGATTCAAGGACGTCATGGGCTCTTGGAAGATCATGCTGATCTTGCCGCCGCGAATTCCGCACATCTCGTGTTCGCTGAGCGACAGCAGCTCCCGTTGGTTGAGCTGGATCGAACCGCCGGCCCTGACGTTGCCCTCCGGCAACAGGCCCATTATCGCGAGCGAGGTGACGCTTTTGCCTGACCCGGATTCGCCTACGACCGCCAACGTCGAGCCGGCTGCGATTTCAAAGCTTAGGTCCTTCACGACCTGCTTGTTGCCAAAGGCTACCGTGAGGTTTTTTACTGAAAGTACCGCGGGCTGGCTCATGAGTGCGAATCCTTCAGACGGGGGTCGATCAGGTCGCGCAGACCATCGCCGATCAAATTAAAAGCCAGAACGAGGAGCAGGATTGCCAGGCTCGGAAACAGAGCCAGATACGGCGAATTAAGGATCACCTGGAAACCATCTCGTACCATTCCGCCCCACGTTGGTGCTGGTGGTGCGATGCCAAGGCCGACGAAGGCTAGCGACGCCTCTGTTCTGACGGCGTTCGCCATCCACAAGGAAGCCAGAACCATAACTTCAGGCAGAATTGCCGGCAGGATATGACGGAACAGCGTCCGGGAGCCTGAAAAGCCCATCGCGCTGCAGGCCTGGACATATTCCCGGTCGCGCTGGGTTATGACGGCCGCTCGGGCAACGCGCGCGAAGGCGGGAACCGAAGTGAACGCGATTGCGGCAATGATGTTCGTCATCGTGGCCCCCATCAGGGCTACCAACGCTATTCCCAAAATTAGAGACGGAAAGGCAAGGATCACGTCCATGATCTGCATCAGGATGATGTCGACCTTGCCGCCTTTGAAACCGGCGATCATCCCGATGAACGTTCCGATGATCATGGCCGACAGAACGGCGAGAAAACCGATGAGAAGCGAGTAGCGTGCACCGAAAAGCAGTCTCGACCAGATATCCCGGCCATACTGGTCGGCTCCAAGGACGTAGGCCGCGCCGGGTGGCGAGAGTTGATCGAACAGGTTTTGCTTTGCAGGAGGATAATGCGACAACTGCGAGGCTAGGATAGCCGCCAGAACAAGGGCGGAAATGATAGCGAAGCCGATCCACATGGACAGGTTCATACGAACAAGAATGCTTCTGGCTTTTCTCGGCGCCTGATCGGGCTGGGTCGAAAGAATGACTGAATTTTTCATTTGTATTGCACCCTTGGATCAAAGAGGCCGTAAGTGAGATCCGTCGCGAGATTCACGATCACCACGATCAGGGTGTAAACGACCACCATCCCTTGAAGTAACGTGTAGTCGCGCTGGCTGAGCGCCGTTAAAATGAGCTTTCCGAGGCCAGGGCGAGAAAACACGATCTCCGTCAACACCGAATTACCTATGAGTATCCCGAGATACAGACCGACGACGGTGCTGATGGGAATGAGGCAGTTTCCGAGGGCGTGGCGCCATATGACCACCCAGGGCCTCGCGCCTTTTGCCCGCGCGGTTCGAATGAAATCCTGGCTCAGGACCTCGAGCATCGCCGAACGCGTTACGCGCGTGATGTAAGCCATCATGATCAGGGCGAGGGAAATCACCGGAAGCGTCATCTGCCACAACCGGTTTATGAACCCTTCTCCGCCGCCGGCGCTGATGACCGGGAACCAGCGGAGATTGATTGCAAAAACGATCAGCAAAACAATTGCGGATACGAAGCCTGGAAGCGACAAGCCGAGCAGCGACACGAAACGCAGAACGTAGTCGGGGACTTTGTTTCTCTTCACCGCAGCCCAGACACCCGTCGGCACGCCAAGCAGCAAACCAATGAACAATGAAGCAAATGTCAGTTCCAGGGTATAGGGCAGAACGCTCAGCACTTCCTGGCTGACCGGCCTGCCCGTGACCATCGAATTGCCGAGGTCACCTTTCAGCGCATTCGTCAGGAAGTGAAGATATTGCGTCCCGATAGCTTGATCGAGACCAAGCCGCTGGCGCATGGCAATGACGCTTTCGGGACTGGCCTGATCGCCAAGGATCATCAGCACTGGGTCTCCCGGAAGAATTCGGACCATCAGAAAGATCAGCGTGAGGACGCTCAGCAGCGTCACGACGGCAAAGCCCAAACGCTTTGCCAGATATAGCAACATTTTTTTGCTCCCCTGGGCGACAGTTGACCCGTGCCGCTCCGATTGTTTGTGTCTCCGTCGAGCAAACCGCGCCGGCGACAGATACTGGCGAGGCTGTGGAGCAATTTGCTACTTCTCCCAGCACTTTCGACTGTCATAATGTCATTAGCTCACAAAACGTCAAGTGTTTATGGCACAATAAGGTAGATTTTTTGCCACGTTCGCTTTTATGTGACGTTTTATGATGTTTTTCGCTTGCGCGAGCGCGGCAATGCAAATAGGTCATTAGCCGTTCATCGTATCAGTGCCATGAGCGGGGCGGCGGCGTCGCTCTCAAGCGAACTGGCTCATTAATCGCCTTAGGCGTGCTGATGCTTTTTCACATCAATCTCAGAGGACAGAAATGGTCGAGGTCGTCAAAGTTAAATCGGGAAGCCTGTACGAAACCAAGGAAAGCTATTCCCGTATCGTTGCTGTGGACAATTGGATCTACGTATCCAACACCGCAGGCCGCAATTACAAGACCCGTGAAATGTCGACCGATCCGGTCGAACAGGCGACGCAATGCTTCAACAATATCGAGCGCGCACTGGCTTCGGTCGGCGCATCCCTGAAGGACGTAATCAACTCGACGATCTACATCCCGAACGTCGCAGACGCTCCGACCGTGATGGCATATGTTGGTGAGCGCTTCCGTGGCATCGATCCGGCACGCACGGTTCTATGCACTCCGCTCGGCAATGACGAGTTCAAGGTCGAAATCGAAGTGCAAGCCTATAAAGGCGCCGGTGCTGTCGAAGCGAAACTTATCGACATCAGCCAGTGATTTTTCTGGGAGGCCGGGTGCAAGCCGGCCTCTTCCATGAAAGAACCTTCCATCATTTTGATTTCTCGCATAGTAAATGGTCATGGCATTGAGAAAAGCGAGAGCGCGCTTGAACGAAAAGAATATCGTCCAGGATGAGGATTTCCTTCCCGCTGAACGGCGGGCAAAAATCATCGATTGGTTTTCGACAAACCACGTCGCGACAACGCAGGAGCTTGCTAAACGTCTGAACGCCTCTATCTCCACGATCAGGCGAGATTTGGACCTCCTAGCATCAGAAGGCCTCCTCAAAAGAACCCATGGGGGCGCTGTTCGAATTCGGCAAAACACCACTTTCGAGCAGCGGACGGACGAGGCGCGGATCACCTCGGTTGAGGAAAAGAGGGCGATTGCAAAAGCGGCGATCAGCATCCTCCAGCCGGGGCAAAGCATCATCATTGACTCAAAGTCTACTTCACAGCAGCTGGGATATGCTGTTGCCGAGATGACGATCCCACTGACCGTTATCACCAATGATGTGCATGTTGCTTCAACGCTTGCGAACAAAGACCATATTACGTTGGTTGTTCCCGGCGGGATTTGTCGGCATGGTGCGTATGTGCTTTTGGGCGAGACAGGCACCAGATTCGTGCGTGAACTGAACTGCGATCACTATTTTCTCTGCACTCACGCTGTCGACCTGGCCGGCCCCACCGATACGTCCTTGGACCTTGTCCAACTGCAAAGGGAAATGGTCCGTGCTGCGAAAGAAACGACCCTCGTTGTAGACAGCAGCAAGTTTGGAAGCCGCGCGATATACAACGTGGTTCCTATGCAGGATATAAAACGCATCATCACGGACGAGGGCCTTTCGCCCGATGAGCGTGAAAAGTATGCCGCTTTGGTCGAGGAGCTCATCATCGCGCCGTATGTGGACGGCCCGCCTTCAGATACGGATGAACAGTCCGACTAGCCCACTGAAGGCGGCATCGCTTATCGACCGGTCGCTTCCACGATGACCTTGGTCAGGCTACCTGTTGCCGGAAAAAGCGGAATAAGGCAGGCCTGGAGCGCGTGGTAAATGTCGCCCTTGCCGGGAAAGAGGGTGTGGACCGGGATCATCTCTTCCGTCAATTCTTCATGCCAGCCGCCGTATTTGTGATCGATGAACCGATTGGCGATCGTGCCCCAGATGAGTCGGTAGCTATCTTCATATAAACGATCGGACGGTAGGTGTTCGTTGAGGAAGTGGGCGGCGCCCACTGCTTCACACATCGGCCACCAGAGCTTGTTGGTCTTGGCTGGCTTGTCAGACCAATCCAGCGTATAAAAGAAGCCGCCGTTCACCTTGTCCCAGCCGAGCGACAAGGCCTGAGCGAAGAGTGCCTTGGCCGCTACCGGCATCCAGCCGTGTTTCTTGCCGCCGAGCGACCAAAGCTGCAGAACGAGACGCGACCATTCCAGCCAGTGGCCGGGTGTGGTGCCAGCGGGCCGGAACATCTCGTCCGGATAATAATAGTCAGTGTCGATTACCCAGTTTAGATCGAAATGCTCGGGGACACGGAAGCCAACGCTGCCGGCGCTATGTCGGATGACGAGACCGGCGATGCATTCCGCCTTGTCGAGGTAGACGTTGTCGCCGGTCGCCTCGAAGGCAGCCATCAGCGCTTCGGTAAGATGCATGTTGGAGTTCTGGCCCCGATAGCGGCCGCCGTTGATCGGCGACCAGTCGCGGGAAAACTCCTCGGCGATCGCCCCGTTCTTCGGCTCCCAGAACCTGGTCTCCAGAACCTTGCTGACGTCGGCCAACATTCGCTCAGCCAGTGGATGGCCGGCGACCTTGGCGGAAGAGGCGGCGAGCAGCACGAAGGCGTGGCCGTAGCCTTGTTTGCTGGAGTCGGTGGCACCGTCGTCGTTCAACTGCCAAAAATAGCCGCCATGTTTTGTATCACGGTAGTTCTCCCAGAGGTAGCGCATGCCGTGATCGATAACATCCCCAGAACCGGGGCGGCCGAGCAGATAACCAATCGAGTAGCAATGGACCATGCGGGCTGTGGCGTGAATGCCTTGAGTCGGATTGGGGCCACCCATCGGGTTGCCATGGTCATCGAGGTCAAAGAAGCCGCCCTTGGGGTTCATGGCTCGATACTGGAAGAAATCAAACAGACAATTCGCCTGATCCATAAGCCAGCGGCGATGATACGGCAGACTCGCCCAATTCGTACTCGTGTGACCGTTATCGCTCATAAGGAATTCCCCGATGCCAAGTGCGATTGCGCTAAAGTAGGCCTGCGCCATCAGATCTAATTCAAAACTTTGCAGAACGTCCCGCTGTCGATATTTCCGCCGGAGCAGACGATGGCGACCCTTTTGCCGCGCAAGTCGAGCTTCTTCGCAAGAACGCTGGCAAGCGCAGCAGCGCCGGCCGGCTCCAGGACCAGTTTCAGGTATCGAAACGCCGCGGCTACTCCCGTCAGCGAATCTTCGTCCGAAACGGACACGCCGGATGCAGCATGTTTTCAGAGAATTTCAAAGCTCCGTGGGTGCGCGCGCGATCAAAGCATCCATGACGGTTCTGGTCATGCCCGTTTTCAGCGCGTACTCCGCCAAACAGAGAACGGCCAATCTTGTTGTAGCCTTGGGGCTCAACGACACGGAATTCCGCATGACAAGAGAGAATACGTATCCACGATCCTCGAAAGTCGGATTGGATCATTTGTTCCACTCCTCACAGATTGTCGGGCTCCGGCGTCGAAAGCTGGCTCTCTTGCCGGACCTCTGGCATACGGAAGTCGCGGTGCTTCGTATTTCGTTCGTCCTAAGGACGCCTGTCCAATCGGCTCCTTCCGCGAACTATGCGGCTTTCGTTCTTTTGAATCGATCAAAACGGAAGGGAGACGGATCGACGCTCGTGTTCGAGCCTGTCACGATTTCGGCCATGAGCTGACCGGCTCCCGGCCCGATACCGAAGCCATGTCCTGAGAAACCACTCGCGATATAGAAACCGGGAATGGAACTGACCGGCCCGATAACGGGAACGGCATCAGGCGTCACATCGATCAGTCCGGCCCAACTTTGTGCAATCTTTGCCTTGGCAAAAGCAGGAAATGCCTTGATCAGATGCGAAAAGCCTTCGCGGTTAAATCGTTCGACCGGAACCGGATCGAGTATACGGACCTGCTCGAACGGCGAAATTGCTTCGGCCGACCAGGATTTCCGGGTCTTCCATTCTTCAATGAAGCGGTTGCCGACGCGCAGCGTCAACTCATGCCAGCTCTTCACAAGGGTTGGCGCGAAGTCTGCAAAGAGGCGAAAGCTGTCGGGTACGATCGGCGCTATGTTGGCGTTGCGCAAAGCGATCGTGTAGCCACCGTCGAGCCTAGGCCGGAAGGAGAAATTGTCGGCGCCAACCGGTATTTCCGGTACGCCGGTGACCGGGCTGGAGCGCGCTACCGTACCAAGGATCTTCAGCTGCGGGAAGTCGAGGCCCAAATTGCCCGCGAAGAGACGCGACCAGGCTCCGCCGGCCAGCACGACCGACGAGCAGGCAATGCGCCCTCGTTCGGTTACAACGCCGCTAACGCGTCCTGCCGCCTGCTCCACGCTGCGCACTGCGCAGCCGGTCAGGACATACGCGCCGGCGCGGATCGCTGCGCGGGCTATCGCCGGAGCTGCTTTCAAGGGTTCCGCCCGGCCATCGGTCGAGGTGTGCTGTGCGGCCGTAAAGCCATCCGCCATGCCGGGAAAATGCTGGCGCAATTCCTCCTGGCGGAGCATCTTGGTGTCGAGATCAAAGGTGCGGGCATGCACCATCCAGGCCTCGTATTGTGCTTCCTCACGAGGGTTGCGGCATAGATACGCGGCGCCGGTCTGCCGAAAGCCGGTCTCCTCCCCGGTACGCTCGTTCATTTCCTTCCAACGGGCCATGCTCAGGAGTGCCAGCGGCAATTCCGCCGGATCGCGGTTCATCTGCCGGACCCATCCCCAGTTGCGGCCTGATTGTTCTCCGCCGATCAAACCCTTCTCGCACAGAGCGACGCTGACACCTTGTTCAGCCAAAGTAAGCGCAGTGCAGACCCCGACGATGCCGCCGCCGATAACTACGACATCAACCCTGTCGGGAAGGGTCGCGCTGGAGATAACTGTGTCGGGAATAATGCGTGTCATCGTTTGCCTTCTTGCCGCGCGGGCGTCTAGGACTGCGTCGTTGTGGTGATTATTTGTTCGGTCGAACAGCTCTCGCCGTCATTCAGCCTGATGTTCAGAACGGTCTGGCCAACTGTGCCCAGTTGGATTTTTCAGGGAGCACTAGTGGCTTTGCCAGTTCCGCCAGCAGCGGCGTGAGGTCACCTTCGCGCATTTCATCCAATGCACTTCGCAGGTTCGCTTCCTGTTGTGACACGAGATATGGAGATGCCAGGACGTGGAATTTCTCAAAAAGCGCGTCCCAATCCATCGGGTTGCTTGGCTCTCCCAAGGGGGCCATGACAGTTTCGGTGAAGGACGTATCCCCACACGAGACAGTTATGCGCGACGGAACGGCGGCGGAGAAATGGCTGTCCATCTCGGTATCGAAGACGAGATCGACCATAGAGGAAATCGAAAGAACTGCAGGATCTTGCAGAAGACTGGGATCGGTCATCGGTACCAACGCGTCTCGCCCGCGGACAGCTGTCACCCCGAGGCAGAATGGGATGCTATACTGTGCATGCTGAAGCGAATTCGGGCCTTTCTGGTTGGGGAGAGTGAGCGCCCTGTCGAATGTCTCTACCCGGATCTTCGTGATGTCCCGGAACGATAAGTTCCCTTCCCTCATTATCTTCAACAATCCATCGATCGGCGCATGAACGAACCGGCAGCAACTGTAGGGCTTGAAGTAAGTGGTCTCGACCAGCCAGGCCTTCTGAAACCCATCGAGCAGTTTCTGCGGGCTGAAATATCTCTCGTCGTCAAGGACATCGAGTGGAGCGTTGAATCCGGCCTCCGCAAGGTGCAGACAGACTAGGCCGTTCGCGGTGGCGTGCGGTATCGCTTCCTTCACATGATTGCCGACCTGCGTGAACCCGGCCGTGGCGATCATCGGTGCGATCGTGCTGGCAGCCGAAATCGCCTCAGCGATAGCGCGAGATGACGCCCCCTTCAGCCATCCAACGGCCGCTGCCGCCGCCTGGCCGCACCATCGTCCCGTATCCACCGTGTCGAGTGTCCGCAGGTCGCGCGACGCGGCAATACTGACGCCGACCTGGTAACCAACGGCGATGGCAGTCGTGGCGCGGGGCGCAAGCGAACGATCCTCATAAACCGCAGCCAGCACCGACGGCACGATCGACGCTCCAGGATGGCCCGCCGCGGCCCTGTGACCGTCATCGAGATCAAGCATGCAGGCGGCTGCGGAATTGGCGAATGTTGCGCCGAGCGGGGTGGAGCCTGCGGAACTTAGCCAAATCGGGATTGTGCCCGTTCCCCAGACGGCGATCGCACCGTTCCTTGCTGCCTTGCCGCCTTCTGTGACCTGCCCCGGCACGGCCGCCGAGACCGCATCGAGGATGCACCGGCGGGTCGCGTCCAAAGCGGAGGGCGGCACATCTTTGATGCTCGAAACAAGCTGCGCCAATTTCTCAGAAGTATACATCGTCGCCTCTCGTTGGGTAACAGGTTACCATTTTCGAACGTTGAGCTGGTCCATCGCACGATCGCAGAAACGTGCAGCAGCCTTCCGGTCGCAGCCCATTCGGCACGTCTCGCCTCAGCATCCAAGATATCATCCGCGTCAAGTCACTCTTATGGAGCCTTTTGGCGTGATCATAACAAGATGGTAGATAATACGCATAAAACACCAAACAACGTCAATACGGAATGCGACAAATATCCTTTTTGTGGTAGATTATGCGTCTTTTAGCCGATTTGGCATTGTTTCAGAGATAAAGCCGGACGCGGCAGCCATGGGTGCTGCCGCCACGCCGTTCAAGTTGACGTTCTTCTCATATCGGTCTGGCTTCCCGGCAGTCTCAGTTTCTATAGCTGCCTGGAAAAACGATGTCCTGATCTATTAGGACATCGAATTTATAGCCGGGCCGGATTTGCAGCGTCGGCTGCACGTCCATATTCCGCTGGATTGTCCGGTCGGCCACTCGCCCAAAGGTCTCGGCAAAATTGCGCCTTGCTGCGTCGGATGCCGTATCCTGGGTGGCAAGCGTCGAGCTCTGCGGGACAGCCATGTCGATGCCGGTTCCTATCAGGGCAATCATGACCGCCGAGCCGAAGGTTTTGAGATAGTGGTTGTTCACCTTGTCATTGAAGCCGCCATAGCCTTCCGCGTCGGTGCCGGCCATCCCGCCGATCTGCAATGTCGAGCCGTTCGGAAAGATGATATCGGACCAGACGACGAGCACACGTCTCTGCCCGAACGAAACCTTGCTGTCGTAGCGACCGAACAGTTTCGTGCCCTGCGGGATCAGCAGGCGATGGCCCGTTGCGCTGTCATAGACATTCTGGCTGACCTGCGCAGTGATCCGCCCAGGAAGGTCGGAATTGATGCCTGTCATCAATGTCGCAGGAATAACCGAGCCACGTTTCAGCTCGTACAGGGACTGCTGCGGCACGACGCCGTTCGGCAGATAACCGAGGTCCCTGAGGTCGGTATTGAAGAAGTCTTCCTTGGAGCTCTGTCCATTCGGATCGACGTTCTGCCCACCCAGACCGGCACGCAATGCTGCGGCGTAAAGATCGGAAACGTTCGTGCTCGCGGCGGCCGTCGTCGTCCGAGCTCCGGCGCTCTCATCTTTTTCCGACCGCGCTTCCAGCTTGCCGCGATCGATGGCAAGCGGCGCGTCATAGGCGGAGTCCCGCGCCTGCATCCGGGCCATGCGCTGCCGCTGCTGCTCGCGCAGGACCTGTTCCTGTTGTTCCCGCGCAAGCCGTGCCCGCCACACTTCCTCCGGTTCCAGTTCCTGCCCGCGCCGTTGCTCCTGTCTCCGTTCCGGCTGCTGCGTAAAGGGATTTGCCGCCTTCTCCTCGGCCTGTTTTGTCTCGACCGGCGTCGGCTGGAACGTCGTTTGCTGTTGGGGCTCGCCAATGATGCCGTCGGTGACGCCCCTCTTGATCTGGTCGGCATAGGTCGAGGCCGGATTGCCCGAACTGGTGCCCGGGCTGCTATCCCTGCCGAAGTAAAGGCCGCGCGAGGCGAGCCCATAGAAGATGATGCCAAGGAAGACGACCAAAAGCACAATCACAAGGATGACCGGCACGCGGTTTACCCGCTTGATGCCGGATGCGGCCTGACTGTTTTGCGCACCACCGAGTTTGAGGGATTGGACCATGACTTCCTCCCTCACCCGCGCCGCATCAGCGACACTGCGCTTGCCGGTGTCGCACCCGACGTCGTCACTGTATAGGCCCGGCCGAGTTCGATACTGCTGGTCGAAAGTCGCGCGAGCACCTGACCGTCATAGGGCAAGATGACATAGGCGAGCGCAATGACGGCCGAGCCGCTATCTGTCTTCTGGTCGGTAACAACGGCGTAGCCCCATCCCATCAACGCCGCTTCAAGTGCCTGGCCGAAGGGAGAACCATCCTGTTTGAGCGCAACGGTTGCCTTCCCCTGTCCGATCTGCTCGGCGAGACGGCTGACCATGTCGCCGGCGATCGCACCGGCCGCCGGTCCGGAGATCTCTGGAGGTGCAGCGCTCGTGGCGAGACCGCCGGTTTCCATTGACTGGCAACCGGAAAGGAGGATGGCGAGGCCACTGGCTATGGCGAGGCAGCGGATGGGGCCGAGGCTGTTCGCGGTGTGGCGAAGGAGATTCCGCATCACCGCCCTCCCCTGCTGATCGTCACCTTCTGCTGCTTCCAGCCAACGCCTGAGACGAGGACGGCACGATCGATATTGTAATCGACCACCATCATGTTGCTCTTCATGCGATAGTTGACGATGCGGTTTTGGCCGCCGGAGACGACGAACAGAACCGGTGCATCCTGACCGGAGATCGAGCGTGGAAACTGGATGTAGGTTTTCTGCCCATCGGAATAGACTCGCGTCGGGCGCCAGCCGGCACTGCCCGAGACGGAATAGGCAAAGCTTAATTGCTCCACCGGAACGCCGGCGCCGGGAATGGTGCTGGCTTCCAGCCGCGCGTTGACATCGGCAAGCTTTGCCGAGACGTCCTCGGGATATTCGAACCCGACACGCGCCATATACTGCGTTGCATGTGACTTGAGCTGGATATGATAGGTCCGCCGCGACGTCGTCACCACCATCGACGTGACCAGACCCGGCTCTGACGGCTTGACGATCAGATGGATCGCCTGCCCTCCCGCGGCACCCGAGGTTGCGGGCTCGACTTTCCAGCGCACGGTATCTCCGACCAGCACGTCGCGAACGACCTCGCCACCCTGAAGCTCGATGTCGCAGACCTGCAGTGGCGAGCAGACGACGGACGGCTGCACTTCGCCATAGAGGAAGATGACCTTTCCGTCTGCGCCTTTCGTGACCAGGCCACGGCTTCCGCGCCATTGTGTCGAAATGCCCATTCCCTTCGCCTCGTTGGGGGTGACGCCATCGGCGGCATGTGCCTGGGAGGTGGGGAGAGCCATCGCTGGGAAAATCATCAGTATCGATGCGCTCGCAGTCAGGGCGGCTCGCATTCTGAAGTGTCGTATGTTCATGTTGGGAGCCATGCCTTTCAAAGCTGCGCGGTCCAGTCGAAGTCTCTAAGATAGAGACCGATGGGATTGAGGCGGATGACGCCCTCATCCTGAGGGGGCGTCAGTGTCACCGTGGCGATCCCGCGGAAGCGGCGGGTGGCGGTCTCCTTGCCGCGGCGGTCGCGTTCGAACTCGGTCCAGTCGATCTGGTAGCTCTGGTTCGACAGAGCGACGATGTTGTTGACCTCGATCGCCACCGTCGCGCTCTTCGCCTTCTCGAAGGGCGAATTCGAACGGAACCAGGCGTTGACCTTTTCGGTAGCGGGATCGGAGGTGCGGAGCAGCCCGTAGGTCCGGTCGATATACTGCTTCTGCACGACCGCGTCCGGCGTGACCGATCGGAAGTTCGAAACGAAACTGCCGAGTGTCGCGCGCACCACGCGGGGATCGGCATACTCGATCTGCTGCGGGAAGCCGGCATTGACTGATGTGCCGAGCTTGTCGACCTCGACGATATAAGGGATCAGCTTGACTTGCGTGCTCTGATAAAGCGCGTAACCGAAGCCGACGACCGCCATGGTCATGCCGGCAATGCCGACGACGCGCCACGCGGCGGCCGCTTTTACGTACGAGCCATAACGCTCATTCCATTCGTTGCGCGCAGCGAGATAGGGATTATCTGGGATATTCTGTCCGGCCATTCTTTCAGTGTCCGTCACTTGCTATCGTTGATCGGCGGTGGTGGAGGCGGGGTGCCGGGCCGGCCGGAGGTTTGATCGAGCTTGGCGTTGGCAAGGCCGAGCATCGATCCGGCATAGGCGCCGGGGGAGCCAATCGCCTTCTCCTTTGCAGCCGAGCCGACGGCGCCGGCCGCTCCGCCGATCCCTGCCTGCATGCCGCGCAGCGCCGCACTGGCCAGAGATGAGCCTCCTGCCCTCGCGGCACTGGCGGCCCCAAACCCTCTGTTTGCCGCGCCGATCGTTAGAAACCCGGCGCCGAGCGCTGCGGATGCTGCCTGCCCGCCATGACGAATGGCTTCCATTCCGCCGCCGACCGATACACCCTGGACCACGCCCTGCAGGATGGGTGGCACATACATGGCGATGACGAAGACAACGACCGAGATGCCGGCAATTGCAAGCGTCGTGATGAACTGCTCCGAGGTCGCCGCTGGCGCCTCTGCCAGACCGAGCAGGATGTCCGAGCCGATCTTGGCGATCATCACCAGTGCCATCAACTTCATGCCGACAGAGAAGGCATAGACCAGATATTTGATTGCAAAGTCCTTGGTGTAGGACGACCCACCCAGCCCGAGCATGATCATGCCTGCTAGCAGGCCGACATACATCTCGACCATCACGGCGACGAAAATCGCTGCCACCAGCGAAAACGACACCACGACGACGACCATGGCGAAGACGGCGGCGATCGCGAGTGCATTATCCTCCCAGAGGCCGAACTTCGCCTGTTCCGACATTTTCGTCGCGACGCGAATGCCGGCGTCGAAGATATTGGCAGGAGAAGCCGAGCCGCCACCGGCGCCGATCTGGTAGAGGCTGTCGACGACGGCTTTTGCGAATGCCGGCCCCTGATCGAGAATGAAGGCGAACAGGCCGATGAACATGATGCGTTTGACAAGTTCGGCAAACCAGCTGTCGAGCGAGGCGGCGTTGATGGCCAGCCAGACCGCAGCGATCCCGACCTCGATGCCGGCGAGGATCCAGAACAGCGAGCGGGCTGCATTCATCACGGTCGTCTCCCAGCTCTTGGCGGCGGTGACGACAGAATTTTCGAGTGTGGTCAGGACCTGACCCTGTTGCGCCAGCGCCGGCGCGGCCGCCAGCAGGACGATGGCGATCGCGATGAACATGCGGTCGGCCGCACGGGAAGAAGGAACGGCTACCATCGCGGCTTCATCTCCTGACCGCCACGAATGTCACGGTCGGAATTCCCGCCAAAAAACTGTTCGCGATGTCGGCGCTGTTCGTCATTGGAGGAAGAATTCATTGCGGCTGTGCCCGACGCGGACACTGCCGTGGCCTGCGGCTGGGCAACGAGCCAGGTGATGACGCTCGCGCCGGCCGCGGAAACGACCGCGACGAGAGCAAGAATGGCGATCAGACGGGGGCTCACCAGCGCGGCTCCATCGTCTGGCCGCCTCGGATGTCACGCTCGGTCCCGCGGAAGAACTGTTCGCGCCGCGCCTGCGCCAGATCCTTCTGTGCCTGCTCGGACTGGTACCAGGTGCCCATCATGGTCATCTGCTGGGAAACGAGACCCCGCAGCTTCTGCATCTGCGCGACCTGCTGGGCTGCAATCTCGTGCCCGACCTGGAGCGCCTTCATCTGGCCGTCGGCGGATTCCGACATCGACCTGAGCTGCGACATCGTGCTCTCCTCGCTGGAGAACTGGTCCGCGGTCAAATTGGCGGCCTTCAGCGTGCCGGCGATCGTGTCGCGATTGGTGTCGGACCAGCTCTGGTAGGTCGTGGAGAAGCTCGCACCATCAGGAAGGTTGCTCTTCATGTCGGCGAAACTCTGGAAGCGTTGCTTG
>Ga0209257_1000320_pt1 | contig 100514 bp, 93 predicted proteins | sample AraplaCvi_mCL_r2_FD_184277 | JGI IMG/M metagenome (GOLD analysis project Ga0209257, IMG submission 184277) | Arabidopsis root microbial communities from North Carolina, USA - plate scrape MF_Cvi_mCL_r2 (SPAdes) (version 2) | ecosystem: Host-associated > Plants > Roots > Endosphere | place: USA...
TACTGTTCGCTGGCGGCCAGTACGGGAGCGGCGTCGCCGGGATCCACGATCACGGCATTGCCCTCGTCGTCCACCAGGGCCCAGATGTAGTTGTCTTCGAAGGCGGGCAGAGCGGTCAGACGCATGGGTCACCAGCGCTAGAGGAAGCAGGTTCAACATCGAAGGGACGGGCGGTTGAGCGGTCCTCTACAATTCCGAACATGCCTGTCCTGCAGATCAGCCGTCAACCCGATGCCCTGGCCTGGTTCGACACGGTACGAGGCGGGCCCTTGCTGGCGGCGGAACAGAAAGTGATCCGGGGCGCCCTGATTTCGCGTCCCGCCCAGTTGCCCTGGCTGTGGATGCCTCCCGTGGCGCCCGCTTCGGCGCCGGATGAGACCGGTTTGCCGCCCCGCAGCCTGCTGTTGCACCCCTGGGGAGAGCGCTACGCCGGCAGCCTTCAATGCGGGCTGCCGCTGCCACTGCCCAATGAATCGATCGGCAACCTGATCCTGCAACATGCGCTGGACGATGGACGGGAAGGCCTGCTGGAAGAATGCGCACGGGTGCTGGCGCCAGGCGGGCGCTTGTGGCTTTTCGTTCTCAACCGCTGGAGTCCGTATCGCGCCCGCTGGCGCAGCAGCGGCCTGCAGGCGCGCGACGTGCAGGATTGGCGTCGCCAGCTGCGCCTGCTTGGCCTGCAGCCCTGTGGCGGCGAGGTCAGCTATCTGGGCCCGCTCTGGCGCACGGCCGCCGGATCGCAGGTGCAGGCTCCGGGCCGACTGCGCGCGGTCTGCTTGCTTGAAGTGGAGAAGCGCACTGCCTCCCTGATTCCTCCCGCACCGGTGGCCCGTCAATGGCGGGCCGGCGCTGCTCCCGCATGAACACGCACGCGTCTTCGCCAGCGCGAATCCCCTCAACAGAAGGTCACCGATGAAAGAAGTGGAAATACATACCGATGGTTCCTGCCTGGGCAACCCCGGACCGGGCGGCTGGGCGGCAGTGCTGCGCTACCAGGGACGCGAACGCGAACTGGCCGGCGGCGAAGCCCTGACCACCAACAACCGCATGGAGTTGATGGCCGCCATCATGGCCCTGGAAGCGCTAAGCGAGCCCTGCCGGATCACCTTGCAGACCGATTCCCAATACGTGCGCCAGGGAATCACCGAGTGGATGGCAAACTGGGTGCGCCGCAACTGGAAAACCGCTGGTGGCGACGCGGTCAAGAACCGCGATCTGTGGGAGCGCCTGCATGCGGTCTGCCAGCGCCATGCCATCGAATGGCGCTGGGTGAAGGGCCACTCCGGCGATCCGGACAACGAACGCGTGGATCTGCTGGCGCGCAACGAGGCGATCAAATTCCGCGATACCGCGTCGGTGGGCTGAGATGAGCGCAGCGATGATCCAATCCGAGCGATTGGAATTGCATGAACTTTCCGACCAGTCGCAGGAAGACATCGTCTTCGTTCACAGGTTGCTCAACGAGCCCAGTTTTCTCGAAAACATCGGCGACCGCGGCGTGCACAACCTTGAGGACGCGCGCGGCTACATTCTGAAAGGACCGATGACCAGCTATGGTGCCAACGGTTTCGGGCTGTACCGCGTGCAGACCAGGGCAGGGCAGACCGTGGGCATGTGCGGCCTGGTCAACCGTCCTACCCTGGAAGACGTGGACCTGGGCTACGCCCTGCTGCCGGAATTCTGCGGTCAAGGCTACGCGGTGGAAGCCGGCGCGGCGGTGCTGGCCGATGCTCGCAAACGGCTAGGGCTGAAGCGCATCGTGGCCATCGTCCATCCACGCAACGGCGGTTCGATACGGGTGCTGGAAAAGCTCGGCTTCCGCTTCGAGAAGATGGTGCAGCTAACACCTGAGGACGATGTGCTCAAGCTGTTCGCGTTCGAGCCCCCGAGGTAAGCTGCCCGCATGCGCCAAATCATCCTGGATACCGAAACCACCGGCCTCGAATGGAAGAAGGGCAACCGCGTGGTGGAGATCGGCTGCGTGGAGCTGATGGAGCGTCGGCCTACCGGCAACACCTACCACCAGTACATCAACCCGCAGCGCGAGTTCGAGCAGGGCGCGGCGGAAGTCACCGGATTGAGCCTGGAATTCCTGGCCGACAAGCCGGTCTTCGCCGATATCGCCGACGCCTTCCTGCAATTCATCGACGGGGCAGAGCTGATCATCCACAACGCCGCGTTCGATATCGGCTTCCTGGACAACGAGCTCGCGCTGCTGGGCGAACGCTATGGCCGCATGCGCGACCGCGTGCAGGTGGAGGATTCGCTGCTGATGGCGCGGCAGCGATTCCCCGGCCAGCGCAATTCGCTCGATGCCCTGTGCAAGCGCCTGGGCGTGGACAACACCCACCGCCAGTTGCATGGCGCGCTGCTCGACGCGCAACTGTTGTGCGAGGTGTACCTGCACCTGACCGCGGGGCAGAGCGAGATCGGTTTCGGCGGCGACGAGCCTTCGCAGCAAGCGACGTCCGCACCCGTGTTTGCGTTGCCGGCGGAGGGGACGCGGCCACTCGTGCTGGTCAGTGAGGTGGAACTGGCCGCCCACGAATCGCGCCTGGCCGTTCTGCGCAAGAAGTCGGGCGATCAGTGCCTGTGGGACGCCGTTCCCGCGTAGGAGCGCCCCATGGGCGCGAGCCCTTGATTCAGCGGAGGAAGGAGCTCGCGCCCATGGGGCGCTCCTACCTGCGAGGTGGTCAGTGGCAGCGGACCAGGATCGCGGTGACGTTGTCGGACCCGCCGCCGTCCAGCGCCGCGGCGATCAGCGTATCCACGCATTCCTGCGCGCTGCAATCGTTGTGGCGCAAGGTGTTGGCGATGCCCTTGTCGTCCACTTCCTCGGTCAGGCCGTCGCTGCAGAGCAACAGCTGCATGCCGGGTTTCAGCTCGCCGGTCATGGTTTCCACGTTCAGGTGATTGGGGTCGGTGACGCCCAGGGCCTGGGTGACCACGTTGCGGTGCGGATGGGAGCGGGCCTGTTCGCTGGTCAGCGAACCCTGCACGATCAGTTCCTGTACGTAGCTGTGGTCCTGGCTTAGCTGGGCCAGATTGCCGTCGCGCCACAGGTAGGCCCGGCTGTCGCCCACCCAGGCCACTTCGAAACGGTTGCCGTGCACGCGCACCGCCACCACCGTGGTGCCCATCGGCAGGGTGTCGTTGCGGCGCTTGGAGGTGCGGATGATCTCTTCGTCGGCGATGCGGATGGCCTGCGCCAGCGGGGTGCCGTCGCGGATCTCGCGGACGATGGTTTCGCGGGCCAGGGCGCTGGCCACTTCGCCGCAGGCGTGCCCCCCCATGCCGTCGGCCACCAGCCACAGCCCCAGCTCGCTGTCGCCGTAATAGGTGTCTTCGTTCAAGTCGCGGCGGAGCCCAACGTGGGTGAGGTGTCCGAATTCGATCATGGCGCCTTGTTGGTCTGAATCCGATTATCCCTATCGGCTTGAACGGCATGATCGCGGGGAAACGGACAACCGGCAAGGTTTGCGCCGTGCGCGACGCTGCAGGGGTTCAGCGGTGCCGTGGCAGGGGCTGATCGGTGCGGCTGCGCTTGTCCCGGCCCGGCCCGGCCCGTATCATGCACAGCCCCGGCTGGTATGGGCGGGCGACCGGAGAGGTGGCAGAGTGGTCGAATGTACCTGACTCGAAATCAGGCAAGGGTTTATAGCCCTTCGAGGGTTCGAATCCCTCCCTCTCCGCCAGATACGCAAAGGCCCCCGCAAGGGGGCTTTTGCGTATCTGGCGGAGAGGGAGCAGTTTGAAGAGAAGCCTGTTCGACAGAACGGCAGGATGGCCGTTCCGCGCGGCGCAGCCGCCCCGAAGGGGGGGCGCAGGGAGGTGCCCAATGCACCGCTCCGCCAGACGCGTCTACGGATCGACCACGCCGCATCCCTTACACTTGCCGCTTCCGCACATAGAGCCGATCCCATGTCAGAAATCCAAGTCCCCGTGTCCTTCGGCGAACTGCTCGACAAGATCGCCATCCTGCAGATCAAGTCCGAGCGGATGAGCGACGAAACCAAGCTGGCCAATGTGCGCAACGAACTCTCCGCACTTGAGAACACCTGGATGGCCCATCCAGCCGCCGGCCACAACATCGTTGAGTTGCGCGCGCAGCTGAAGTCGGTGAACGAGCGCCTGTGGGTGATCGAGGACGACATCCGCATCAAGGAAAAGGCGCAGGAATTCGACGCAGAATTCATCCGCCTGGCGCGCGCGGTGTATTTCGAGAACGACGACCGCGCCCGGATCAAGAAGGACATCAACCTGGCGCTGGGCTCCAGCTACGTGGAAGAAAAGTCCTACCAGGACTACCGGGCCGCTTCCAAACCCTGATCGCCAGGCCGCTCCTTTGTCCGGGGATCCTCTGAACAATCCGGATGTCATCCCGAGCGCAGAGAGGGATCTGGTGTTCCGGCGGAGAAACAGATCCCTCGCTGCACTCGGGATGACGGACGCGGAGTTGTTCAGGCCTTCCCTGGCTTACGAGGCAAGCCGGTCGGCCCGATAGCGTTCGAACGCGGCGATGGCGTCGGCTACGCCGATCAGCTCCATCACCCCATCGAACTCGATCTTGGTTCCCCATTTGAGCTCCGACGCGGGCTTGCCCAGAAACTTGCGCGCGGCCGCATCGTATTTGTCCACGCAGTAGCGCACGTCCGAGTACGGCCCGCTGCGCAGCGGATTGCTGGCGGTATGCAGGCCCAGCACCTTGGTGCCCATGGCGTTGGCGATGTGCATGGGGCCGGAATCGGGCGTCATCACCAGGTCGGCGCGCTCCAGCAGGGCGGGCAATTGCTTCAAGGTGTCCTTGCCGACCAGGTCCAGTGCCGGCGCTTTCATCGCCGCGATAATCGCATCGGTGGTATTGCGTTCCAACTCGCTGCGGCCGCCGCACAGCACGATTCGCCAGCCTTGGGCAGCGGCATGGTCGGCCACGGCGGCATAGCGATCCGCATACCAGTTGCGGCGCACATGGCTGGAGCAGGGCGAAATCATCAGGGTCGGCGTTCCGTCATCGGCCCATTGCGCCCAGGCCCACTCGCGCGCTGCTTCGGGCACCGGCAGATCCCACACCACCTCGGTCTGCTTCAGGCCCAACGGCTCGCAGAAGCTGCCGATGGCGTCCAGTACGTGGATGCCGGGACGGTCGGGGATGCGTTCGTCGATGAAGAGGCCGTGCAGGTCCTTTGCTCGCGCTCGGTCGTAGCCGATGCGTCGTCTGGCTGGAACGAAGGCGGAAAGCACGTTGGCGCGAAAGGCCACCTGCATCTGCAGCAGCGCGTCGAATCCGTCGGCCGGCAGTTGCTTGCGCAACGCGCGCATGCCAGGCATGCCGGAGCGCTTGTCGTAGGCATGGAAGGTCACGCCGTCCAGGCCTTCCAGCAGCTTCTGGCCGCCCTTGTCGATGATCCAGTGCAGCCGCGTTTGCGGCCACGCGCGTTGCAGCGTGCGGACCAAAGGTACGACGTGGGTCACATCGCCCAGCGCCGACAGGCGCAGCAGGCACAGCGATAAGGGATTGGTAGACAAGTATTGTTAGACTCAGAGGAATGGTCGATTTTGACGCAACGGAATCCATGACCCCGTTCCGCGAAGGTAGCGGATTGGGAGCGATTCTGTTCGACAGCAAACAGCTACGGCAAGCGGATCCGGATTGGTTCCTGCCGGCCAAGTGGTCCGAACGGGCCCGGCCGGTCGATAGCGGCGGCCGCGGCGGGGCCTGGTTCATCGACGCGCCGTTCGGCCCCAGCCTGTTGCGACTGTACTTGCGCGGGGGCATGGCGGCGCGGGTGAGCCGCGACCAGTATCTGTGGCACGGCGCCAATCGCACCCGCAGTTTCGAAGAATTCCGCCTGACCCGCGTCTTGCTGGCCAAGGGTCTGCCGGTGCCGCGGCCCACCGCGGCCAGTTATGTGCGTAACGGCATGACCTATCGCGCAGCCATCCTGATCGAACGCCTGCCCGACGTGCGCACGCTCGCCGATCGCGCACAGGTCGCCGGCAAGGACGCACCTTGGGAAGAGGCCGGTCGTCTGGTGGCGCGCTTCCACCGTGCCGGGCTGGACCACGCCGACCTCAACGCGCACAACTTGCTGTTCAACCCGCAGGGAAAGGGCTGGATGATCGATTTCGACCGCGGCTCGCTGCGTATTCCGGCTACCCGTTGGCGGGAGAACAACCTGGTGCGATTGCAACGTTCGTTGTTGAAACTTCGCGATACGCGCAGTCGCGACGAGGTCATGCAGGACTTCGCCCGCCTGCGCCGCGCCTACGACATCGCCTGGCAGCGGGGTTTCTGATGGGCTGGGCTTTGCGATTCCTGGGCGTGGGCAGCGCGGCGGCGGTGGAGCTGGGCTCGGCCAACGCGACGATCGAGCGCGATGGGTCGCCGTGGCTGACCATCGATTGCGGAGCGGAGGGCCTGTCGGCCTATCTGGCGCATTACGGCGCCATGCCGCAGGCCCTGTTCGTCACCCATACGCATCTTGACCACGTCGGCGGTTTCGAACGCTTGTTCGTCGCAGCCTGGTTCGACCCGGAGCGTCGCGGCAAGGTCAAACTTTACGTCCCGGCCCCGGTCGTGCCGCTGTTGCATCAGCGCGTGGCCAGCTATCCCAACGCGCTGGCCGAGGGCGGGGTCAACTTCTGGGATGCGTTCCAGGTGATCCCGGTGGGCGCCTCGTTCTGGCACGACGGAGTGCGGCTGGAAGTGTTTCCCGCTCGCCACCACTGGCCCGAAACCGCCTACGGCCTGCGCCTGCGCGGCAGCCTGGTCTGGACCGGCGACACCCGGCCGATTCCGGAAACGCTGGCCAAGTTCGCCGACGCCGGGGAATGCGTGGCCCACGATTGCGGCCTGCACGGCAACCCCTCGCATAGCGGCATCGACGACCTGGAGCGCGAATACCCGCCCGAGTTGCTTCAGCGTTGCCTGCTTTACCACTACGCCAGCGCCGAGGACGGCCAGGCCCTGGAAGCGCGCGGTTACAGGATAGCCAGGAAGGGCGAAGTGGTAGCCTTGCACGAGACCGTTGCCGCCCCCATCGCTTGATCGTGAGTGCCCCCTGATCATGAGCGCAGTTCCGCAACTCCCGGCCTGGCCGCTGGGTATGCCGTCGGGCATGCCGGTGGACCGGCGTGGGCGGCCGTTGCGCGACTTGCGTTTGTCGGTGATCGAGGCCTGCAATTTCCGCTGCGGTTACTGCATGCCCGCCGATCGAGTGCCGGACGACTACGGCCTGGATTCGACATCTCGCCTGTCGTTCGACGAAATCGAAACCCTGGTGCGCGGATTCGCGCGGATCGGCGTCAGCAAGTTGCGTCTGACCGGCGGAGAACCGCTGCTGCGCAAGCGCCTGCCGGAATTGATCGCGCGCCTGGCCGTCGTTCCTGGCATAGAGGATCTGGCCCTGACCACCAATGGTTCATTGCTGGCCGCGCAAGCCGAGGCGCTGCACGCCGCCGGCCTGCGCCGGTTGACGGTCAGCCTGGACGCATTGGATGCGGACCTCTTCCGGGAAATGTCCGGCGGGCGTGGTGAGGTGTCGACCGTGATGGCGGGCATCGATGCCGCTACGCGGGCAGGTTTCCATTCGCTGAAGATCAATTGCGTGGTGCAGCGTGGCGTCAACGAAAACCAGGTGATACCGCTGGTCGAGCGCTTTCGCGGCAGCGGCCACGTGCTGCGCTTCATCGAATACATGGACGTGGGCACCTGCAACGGCTGGCAGCGCGCGGAGGTGGTTACCTCCGCTGAGCTCCGCGACCGAATCGCTTCACGCTGGCCGATCCTGCCGCTGGATCCCAACTATCGCGGCGAAGTGGCGATGCGCTACCGTTTCGCCGATGGCGAGGGCGAAATCGGATTCGTCAGCTCGGTAAGCGAAACCTTCTGCGGCGATTGCCATCGCGCGCGCGTCTCGGCGGACGGGCATCTGTATACCTGTCTGTTCGCATCCGAAGGAGCCGACCTTCGCGGTACGCTTGCACAAGGCGAAGCAGCAGTGGCCGAGCATCTGGCGGGCCTCTGGTCGCAACGCGCGGACCGCTACAGCGAGTTGCGGGGCGAGCGCGAGGCCGGCAAGGGCAGGCATGTCGAAATGTTCTTGATCGGTGGTTGAATGACGCGCAAGAAGGTCCTGACCCATCTCGATGCCGCGGGCCTGCCTTCCATGGTGGATGTCTCGGGTAAGCCGGAGACCGCACGCGCGGCCACGGCCCAGTGCCAGGTGCGCTTTCCTAAAGAAGTGGCGGTGCAGTTGCATGCCAGCGGGCTGCGCAGCGCCAAGGGCGGCATCGTGGATACTGCGATCATCGCCGGCACCCTGGCGGTCAAACGCACCCACGAACTGATTCCTTTCTGCCACCCGCTGCCTATCGACGGCTGCCGCATCGTCATCGCCTGGGATGGCGACAACGCGTTGAAGATCGAGTGCACGGTCAAGACCACGCACCGCACTGGCGTGGAGATGGAAGCGCTGACGGGCGCCACGGTGGCCGCGCTGACCGTCTACGACATGTGCAAGGCGCTCTCGCACCGGATCTTGATCGGTCCGGCCAAGCTGCTGGGCAAACGCGGCGGCAAACGCGATTTCGGGGAAGCCTGATGGCGACGGTGACGGTTCTTTATTTCGCCAGCCTGCGCGATGCCAGTGGTGTCGCCTCGGAGCGGGTCGAGTCGGACGCCTCCGATCTGCACGCCTTGTACGCCGAGCTGCAGACGCGTCACGGATTCGCCATGCCGGCCAATCGCCTGCGCGTGGCGGCAGATGGCGAATTCGCCAACTGGGGCGATGCTTTGCGCGATGGTGGCGAGATTGCCTTCATTCCGCCCGTGTCGGGGGGATAGAGGAAATGCACCGTTATGCCGGTACCCCATCCGTCGTCATTCCAGCGAAAGCTGGAATCCATCTTGATCTTGGACGTTCACTTCGGCCAGAGAAAGAAGCAAAGTCAAAATGGATTCCAGCTTTCGCTGGAATGACGATATCGGTTTGTTTGAGTTATCCGCGCGCATGAGACGTTTCCATCTCTCCCAAGTACCGATCCAGATCGCGCCCCTGCGCGAGGAACTTTCGCACCCCACCGCCGGTGCCTTCGCCAGTTTCGAAGGCTGGGTGCGCGACCACAACGACGGCCGTGCGGTGGACGGGCTGCGTTACGAGGCCTACGCCGCGCTGGCCGAGAAAGAAGGCGAACGGGTGCTGCAGGAGGCGATGGACAAATTCGCCATCGTCGATGCGCGATGCGCGCACCGCGTCGGCGATCTGACAATCGGCGACCTGGCGGTATGGGTCGGCGTCAGCGCGGCGCACCGCGGCGCGGCATTCGACGCTTGCCGTTACATCATCGATGAAGTGAAATCGCGGGTCCCGATCTGGAAGCACGAACGCTACCGGGATGGAGCCCCGGGCTGGCTGCATCCCGAGTCCGATACCGCAAAAGAATGATCCGGAAGCCAACCGCATGATCGGCGCAAACCGTTCCGTCGTTTCCATTTTCCTGGCATGTTTCCTGGCGCTCGCGGCCGGCGGGGCTCACGCCGACGAGTTGCTGGTCGGCAACAAGTCCGGCGACAGGGTGTGGCGGCTTTCTACGCGCGATGGCCGCAAGATCGGCGAATTCCGCACCGGCAAGGCGCCGCACGAGATCGCCGTGGCCGGCAACGGTCGCTTCGCGCTGGTCAGCAATTACGGCCGCGAGACCTCCGGCAATACGCTGTCGGTGCTGGATCTGGTGGGCGGCAAACCCACTCGCAGCATCGACCTGGGCGAACACGGCGCGCCGCACGGCCTGCGCCTATTGCCGGGCGACGGCCGGGCATTGGTGACCACCGAAGGCTCTGCCAGCCTGTTGATCGTGAATGTCGAACGTGGCGTGGTGGAAAAGGTGATCGATGTGGGCGCGGGCACCGGACACATGGTCGCGCTGTCGCCCGACGCCAAGATCGCCTATGTCACCAAGGTCAACGCGGGCACGCTGAGCCGCATCGATCTGGCCTCGGGGCTCAAGGCCCAGGAACGCGCCGCCGGCAAAGGCGCCGAAGGCGTGGCGGTGAGTCCGGACGGGAAGGAGGTATGGGTCACCAACCGGCAGGAAGGCTCCATCACCGTGCACGACCCGGCCACCTTGGCGATCAAGCGCAGGATGAGCAGCAAGGGTTTCCCGATTCGCGTGGCGTTCACCGCCGACGGCCGCCATGCGTTGGTGACCAACGCGGCGGCGGCCAGCGTGGCGGTGTTCGACGCCCGCAACAAACTGCGCGTGGCCACCATCGAACTGGCCCAGCCCGGGGTCGTCTACAACCAGAGCATGTTGGGAGGCACGGCGATGCCGATAGGCACGGTGATCGATCCTGCCCGGCAGCGGGCGTACGTTGCGATCAGCGGCGGCGACCGGATTGCGGTGATCGATACCCGCGAATGGAAAGTGATAGACCACTGGGCTGCGGGCCGGGAACCGGACGCATTGGGCCTGGTAACGGGCCGCCCGGATCGATAATCGATCAATGGCGCGATCCGGGTCGAACAGAAGGGCAGGCCGCCTAAAGGTGGCGGCCCAGCCGGCTGACCTCGGCACCCGCATCAGTCAATACCGTTGCTGCCTTCCGGCCCTGGCGGAGTTTTCAACCTAGCGTCGCGAGGGGCCGACAGGGCCACCATAGGACTGATGCGCGTTGCGCCACATCATGAAACTGGCGGAGAGAGGGGGATTCGAACCCCCGAAGCGCGGTTTAGACGCTTACACACTTTCCAGGCGTGCTCCTTCAACCGCTCGGACACCTCTCCGGGACCTGAAGGCGCGCAAAGCCGCTTTCAGGGCCGCGAATTCTAGCCGGCGCGGCGATTTATTGCGAGTCCTGCCTTTCTGACGGCGGGTTTGACTGGTCATTCATCATTCCACCCCCATACCTGAAGGCCGGTAAATTCTTTCCTTGGACAGATCCGCCCGGCGCGGCACAATGATCATTCAGATGAAAACGGCTGCCTGATGTCCTATCTAGTCCTTGCCAGAAAGTGGCGTCCCAAGCGTTTTTCCGAGCTCGTCGGGCAGGAGCACGTGGTGCGGGCGCTCAGCAACGCGCTGGAAAGCGGCCGCGTCCACCACGCCTTCCTGTTCACCGGCACCCGCGGGGTGGGCAAGACCACCATCGCCCGCATCTTCGCCAAATCGCTGAACTGCGAGGAAGGCACCAGCGCCGAGCCCTGCGGCAAGTGCTCGACCTGCCTGGACATCGATTCGGGCCGCTACCTGGACCTGCTGGAGATCGACGCGGCCTCCAACACCGGCGTGGACGACGTGCGCGAGGTGATCGAGAACGCGCAGTACATGCCCTCGCGCGGCAAGTTCAAGGTCTATCTGATCGACGAAGTGCACATGCTCTCCAAGGCGGCGTTCAACGCGCTGCTGAAGACGCTGGAAGAACCGCCGGAGCATGTGAAGTTCCTGCTGGCAACTACCGACCCGCAGAAGCTGCCGGTGACCGTGCTGTCGCGCTGCCTGCAGTTCAATCTCAAGCGCCTGGACGAAGGCCAGATTTCCGGACAGATCGGCCGCATCCTGGCGGCCGAAGGAATCCAGGCCGACGACAGCGCAATCCGCCAGATCGCCAAGGCCGCCGACGGCAGTCTGCGCGACGGACTGTCGCTGCTGGACCAGGCCATCGCCTACACCGGCAGCAACAATGGCGGTGCGCTGCGTGAGGAAGGCGTGCGCACCATGCTGGGCACGGTGGACCGCACCCAGGTGGGGGCCATGCTTGAGGCCCTGGCCAATGGCGAGGGTGCGCGCCTGCTGCAGATCGTCGCCGCACTGGCGGAATTCTCGCCGGACTGGAATGGCGTGTTGGACGCCTTGGCCGAAGCGTTGCACCGCATCCAGGTGCGCCAGCTGGTGCCCAGCGTGTCGGTGGAAGCCGACGGCATCGATGCGGACGATTTCGCCCAGCGCCTGCGTCCGGAAGTGGTGCAGCTCTGGTACCAGATGGCAGTGAACGGACGCCGCGACCTCTACCTGGCGCCCAGCGCCCGCGCCGGTTTCGAAATGAGCGTGCTGCGCATGCTGGCGTTCCGGCCAGCCGGGGCAGGTCAGGTCAACGCCGAACCTTCCGGTAGTAGCGAGGCGGCAAAGCCGGCGCAGGCCGCGCCAGTGGTCGCTGCGCCGTTGCCGCAGCCGGTGATCAGGCAGCAGGTTGCCGCACCCATTCCCAAGCCCGCAGCGGAAACGCCGACGGCACCGGTGGCCAAAGCGCAGTCGGAAGTCGCGCCAGCGCCCGTCGCCGAAACCGCTGTGGCCACCATCGCTACTGCCGAGCAATGGCTGCAGTTCGCCGGCAACAGCGGCATGCGCGGCGCGGCGCGTCAGTTGGCCGAGAACGCCGCTTTCGTCGGTTATGCCGAAGGCGTACTGAGCCTGTCGCTGGATGCGGGCTTCGACTATCTGCGCTCGGAAAAGTCGTTGGCCGAATTGTCCAGCACCCTGGCCGCCAAGCTCGGCAAGGCCCCGCGTATCGCCTTCGACCATGCGCTGGGCGAATCGGAAACCCTGCAGCAGCGCAGCCACCGCGAGCGCAACCAGCGCCAGAGCGCCGACGAAGAGAATTTCATGAACAACCCGGATGTGCAGCGCCTCATCCAGCAGCACGGCGCCAAGCTGGTACCCGATTCCATCCGCTCCTACGACGAATGAACAGGTAAAGAAAATGCGTGGAAATATCGCCCAACTGATGCAGCAAGCGCAGAAGATGCAGGAAAACATGCAGCGCGCCCAGGAAGAGCTGGCCAAGCTTGAAGTCACCGGCAGCGCCGGCGGCGGCATGGTCAGCGTGACCCTGACCGGCGCCAAGGAGTGCCGCAAGGTGCGCATCGATCCCAGCGTGCTGGCCGATCCGGAGATGGCAGAGGACTTGATCGCCGCGGCCTTCAACGATGCGTCCAACAAGATCGACGCCGAGTCCAAGAACAAGATGGGCGCGGCCACCGCCGGCATGCAGTTGCCGCCGGGCATGAAGATGCCGTTTTGACGAGGCCGGGATTGGAGATTCGAAATTAGGGATTGGTTACCGTCCTGTGCAGTTGCGAATCCCAGATCCCGAATCTCCCATCCCATGTCTTCTTCCCTCCTCGAACAACTCATCGAAGCATTGCGCGTCCTTCCTGGCGTCGGGCAGAAGACCGCGCAGCGCATGGCCTACCAGTTGCTGGAACGCGAACGCGAGGGCGGCCAGCGTCTGGCCGAAGTGCTGGCGCTGGCGTTGGAACACATCGGCCACTGCAAGCATTGCCGCGATTTCACCGAAACCGAGGTTTGCGCCATCTGCGCCAGTTCCAGCCGCGACCAGCACCTGCTGTGCGCGGTGGAATCGCCGGCCGACCGCCTGGCCATCGAGCAAGCCACTGGCTATCGAGGACTGTATTTCATCCTGCAGGGCCGGCTGTCGCCGCTGGACGGCATCGGCCCGCGCGAGCTTGGGCTGGATGCGCTGGGCGAGCGCCTGGCGCGGGGCGAAGTGAGCGAACTGATCATCGCCACCAATCCCACCGTGGAAGGCGAAGCCACCGCGCACTATCTGGCGCAGCTGGCGCGCCAGCATAAAGTCCACCCCAGCCGCCTGACCCATGGCGTGCCGTTGGGAGGAGAACTGGAATACGTCGATCGCGGCACGCTGTCGCATGCCTTCGGAACAAGAAGCGAAATGCCCTTGTAGGAGCGCCCCATGGGCGCGAGCTCTTGAAACTTTTTTCGCAAGCACAGAGCTCGCGCCCATGCGGCGCTCCTACGGTGCCAATCAATCTTCTAGGGAGAGGACCATGACAGACACTCTTTTCGGCAAGATCATCCGCCGCGAAATTTCCGCCGACATCGTCTACGAGGACGATGACGTGCTCGGCTTCCGCGATATCGCCCCGCAGGCGCCGGTGCATGTTCTCTTCATTCCCAAGAACGAAGCGATCCCCACCCTGGACGATCTGCAACCCGGTCATGCCGCGCTGGTGGGAAAGCTGGTGCTGGCAGCGGCCGAGTACGCGCGCCGCGAAGGCTTCGCGCAGAACGGCTACCGCGTGGTCATGAACTGCCGCGAAGATGCCGGGCAAACGGTATTCCACGTGCATCTGCATTTGCTGGCGGGCGCACGGCTGGGGCATTTCGGTACGCCTGGATAAGTCAGGCGCAGGGACAAGAAGCCCTTGTCCTCGCAGTCGCAGTCCCGGTTCAAAGTAGGGCAGGCACTGCCGGCCCTACGTTCGGAAAGGCACGCGGCAACAAAAAAAGCCGCTCATCGAGCGGCTTTTCTCATGTTCGGAAGGGTCGGGCTCACCACCAACCGTAACGTCCCCAGCGCGGACCCCAGAAGGGGTCGTAGAACGGCGAGGGGCGGATCTCCACTTCGCGCACTTCCGGCCACAGGTAGACCACATCGGCGGTCATGCGCGGCAGCCGGTAGTCGTAGTCGCCGATGCGGGTGGATTCCACGCCGTCCACGCGGCCGATGAAGGTCACTTCGCGGCCTTCGGTGAATACCGCCGGGTCGTAGAAGCCGGCGCGGCAGGCGATGAAGCGGCCGTCGGTGGCATCGGGCGCGCTGCTCAGCGGCCGGCCGGTGCCGCCCAGTGGGCGCGAGATCAACTGGAAGCAGGTGTTGTCCTGGCCGGGTCTGGTTTCCACGATGCGGCCGCCCCAACGTACGGAGGTGCCGACCTGGCTGCCGGCCACGGCCTCCCGCGGCGTGACTGGAGTGAAAGCGCCCTGCAGCGGCTTGGGCGCCGTGGCGCAGGCGCCAAGCAGCACGCTGCTTGCAGCCATTGCGATGAAGGTGAGTTTGACGTTCATGGCGAATCTCCGGAGATTCAAGGACGGTGCCGACGCAGGTCGTTGAGTAGTGCAGCGTCCCCAACGGCGCCAGCGTAGCGCGTCTGGGCGAAACGGCGGCTGAGCGGAATCAGGCTATCGGCCGATTGCGGCCTGGCCGCGGCGACGCGTTCGGCCCAGTCCAAAGCCGGCTCATGAGGCCGCCGTCCCAGGCCCAACCGCGCATAGCGCTGGGCCAGCCGGTGCCAGGCGCGCAGCAACGGATCCCGTTCCCGTTCCCCGCGCGCCAGCAGCCAGCCCATCCATGCCAATGCCGAAAGCGCAAAAACCCCGAACAGCGCAGCTAGGCGCCCGCCGGTCAACGGGTCCATGCCGAAAGGCTGCAGCAGGCGCTGCTGCCGGTCGGCATTGAAGCCGAGCACCAGGTCGTTCCAGCCGCGCCGCAGCCAATCGCTGTAGTCTCCCAATGAGGCCAAGCGGCCGATTTGGCCGGCTCCTGCGCCCAACCGGTCCTCCAGGGTGTCGTAGACGCGTTCGGGCGCTACCGCCGCGGTCGGGTCCACGCGCACCCAGCCTCGGCCGACCAGCCATACCTCGGCCCAGGCATGGGCATCCAGGTTCCGCACTACCCAGTAGCCGCCAAGCGGATTGCGCACACCGCCGGCGTAGCCGGTGACCACGCGCGCGGGGATGCCCGACGCGCGCATCAAGACCACGAAGGAAGAGCTGAAATGCTCGCAATAGCCTTGCTTCTGGTCGAACAGGAATTCGTCCACGCTGTTGCGTCCGGCCAGCGGCGTATCCAGGGTGTAGGCGAACTCGCGCTTCACCCAGTCCAGTGCGCGTTCCACGATGGCGTCATCGTCGGTTCCGGCATCGCGCCGCCACTGCCTGGACAGCGCCAGAGTACGCGGGTTGTAGCCGGCGGGCAGGTCGAGCGCACGTTGGCGCATTGCGGCATCGAGCTGCGGCTGGAACTTGACCGGTGGCGAGGATTGCAACCGCCAGCGGCTCAGCGCATTCAGTGGCGCTGTCGAATACAAGCCGTAGTCCTGCGAAATGAAGCCGCCTGCAGGCGCGCGGCGCGGCAGATCCAGAGCCACCAGCTGGCGACGGTCGGTGGGTTCGAGTTCGATCTGGTAGTCCCAGACGATGTTCTTGCGGACGGCCGGCGCAGCCGGAAGGTGCTGCATTGCGCGGTCCTGAGTCCAGCTGCGGCCGTCGAAATCCCACAGCACCGGGCCGCGCCAATACATTTCCTCCAACGCAGGACGGGCGCCGAAGAATTCGACCCGCAGGGCAGGGTTGTCGTCGGCCATCAAATCCAGCCACCCGCCGGGCGTCATGCTGTCCGAAAGTCCCGGGCGGCTGATGGCGCGTTCGGGCACGCCCCATAGCGGAGAGCCCAGCCGCGGGAACAGCCAGAATGCGCACAACACCAGCGGCAATCCGATGGCCATCAACTTGCCTACCGCCGCCAGCGCGCGTAACGGCGTGGCGGTGCCGGCAAGCGATTGCGACTCCACATCGGCCAGTCTTTGCAGGGTCAATAGAGCGGAAAGAACCGGCAGTAGTCCCAGCAGCATCGTCAGCGGGCCTTGATCGAGCAGGAAGGCCGAGAAGGGCGCGAACAAGGCGAAGCCGATGAGACTGCGCGCATCGCGCAGGGTGGAAGTTTCCGAAGGCTTGATGGCGATCATGGCCGCCAACAGGGCGCAGCCGGTGTCGCGACCGAAGCGGAACCCCATCTGCGAGGACACCGCGGCCATCACCAGCAACGCCAGCAGCAGTCGCAGCATCGCCGGCATCGGCCTGCGCCAGGAAAGGGCGGAAACCAGTAGTGCCGCCAGCGCGATGGCCGCTGCCAAACCAGAGGGAATCTGCAACAGCAGCGGCAACAGCGAAAAAGCCGCAGTGGCTAGCGTCCACAGGCGGGTGCCGGCGTCCAGGCTGGTGCGCGATGTATCAGTGGCCATTGCCATGCGCAACCTCGGCATGCGGCAACAACGCCAACGCACGCAGGCATAGGTGCCGATGCGCAGGCCCCTGGCCAGGCCCCAGCACCGGCTGCCCGGGCAGAGACAAGCGATAGCGACGCCCTTCGCGCTCGGCCAGATCCACCCAATGCGCGAGCCTGCTGATGCGCTGCTCGGCGGCAAGCGGCGCAAGCGCGCGCCACTCCAGGCTGACTTCGACGGCAAGCGGCTGCTCGTACTCGCGCACCATCAGCGAATCGCGACGGGCGGAGGGTTTCCAGGCGATCGCGCGTCGCGGATCGCCGGCCCGATAGCTGCGTAGGTGATGCACATCATCGCCGGCGGGATTCAGGCGGGCACGGCTGGCGTTGCCGTCGCCCGACGGCAATGGTGTACCTTGCGTTTCGGGCACGGGATAAACCAGCATCGGTTGATCTGGCCAGACCCACGCCCATGCCAGAGCCAGGCCGAGCGGCTGGGTGGTGGAAATACGGATGCGGCCCAATTCCAGCCAGCCGCGCCGATGCGTCTGCACCGGCAGGGTAACCGCCGTGGGATCGCCGGACGGCAGCGTCACGCTGGTCAGGTTTTCCCCGCATCGAAGTTGCAGGCCACGCCGGTTGCGTGCGTCCTTTGCCGAAAGCGCCATATGCACCTGCAGCGGACTGCCTGCGGCGACGGGTTCGGCGGAGATCGCATCGATATGCAGGCCCGACAACTGCAGATGCGCCGCGATGAGGCTTGCCAACGCGGTGGCGCCCAACAGCAGCGCCAGCAGCAAGGCAGGATTGTTGTTGTAGTTCAGCGCGCCCAGCAACATGGCCAACAGCACGGCGCCGAAGAAGAGGCCGAAGCGCGTGGGCAGTACGTAGACACGGCGCCGGTCCAGTTTGGCCGGCAATGCTTCGGCCGCGCGCGGGCGCGCGAGCAGCGCGAAGCGCGTAGCCAGGCGTTCGCGAGGTGTGGCAGACATCGTGGCTAGTCCACGGCCACCGCATGCAGAATGGATTTGGCCAGCGCCGCGGTCGACGAGGCCTCCGCTTCGGCGACAAGACGATGCGCGGCCACCGCCGAAAACAGCGCCTGCACGTCTTCCGGCAACACGTGGTGTCGCCCCAACAACAAGGCATAGGCGCGCGCCGCGCGCAGCAACGCTATGCCGGCGCGCGGCGACAGGCCCACGCGCACGCCCGGATGCTGGCGACTGCGGGCCATCAACGCCTGCACGTAGTCCACCAGCGCGGCGCTGGCGTGCACCTGGTTCACCGCAGTGCGCAATGCCAGTACTTCTTCGCTGGACAGCAAGGGCTCGGTGCGGGCGATCAGTTCGCGGCGATCGTCTCCCGCCAGCAGGGCGCGTTCGGACTCCGCATTCGGGTAACCCAGGGTCAGCCTCAACAAAAAGCGGTCCAGTTGCGAATCGGGCAAAGGATAAGTGCCCGACAAGTCCACCGGATTCTGGGTGGCGATGACGAAGAACGGATCCGGCAGCGGCCTGGTCATGCCGTCCAGGGTGACCTGGTGCTCGGCCATGGCTTCCAGCAGCGCGCTCTGCGTCCTGGGCGGGGCGCGGTTGATTTCGTCCGCCAACAGCACGTGGGTGAAGACCGGGCCGGGATGGAACTGGAACTGCCGGGACTGCGCGTCGTACACCGAAACGCCCAGGACATCAGCCGGCAACAGATCCGAAGTGAACTGCACGCGCTGGAAACCAAGTCCCAGCGTGGCGGCCAACGCATGGGCCAAGGTCGTCTTGCCCAGCCCGGGCAGGTCCTCGATCAGGATATGGCCGCCGGAAAGCAGCGCCACGAACGCCAGGCGGACTTCCTGGGGCTTGCCCAGCACCAGCGAGTTGACCTGTTGTTGCGCGGACTTCAGGGCCGCGTGCAAGGCATCGGTTAGCATTTCAGGTGCGGGCGGCTGGGCGAGCATCGTTTTCCCGGGTTCTTTTCAAGGAAGTCTAACGGCATATGCGGGACGAAAGAGTGCACGATGTAAGGCAAGCGCAACGACTCTTCCTGTTGCTGTGGACAGTGGTGACCGCCATCAAACTTTTGATCGCGGCGCGCCTTCCGTTGTTCGTGGACGAAGCGTTCTACTGGCAGGAAGGCCAGCATTTCGCTGCTGCGTACTCCGATCTTCCGGGGCTGACCGCATGGATGACCCGGTTGGGAACCGAAATCGGTGGCCAGCATGTCCTTGCCCTGCGCGCGCCTTTCTTGGTTCTTGCCGCGTTGCTGCCGTGGTTGATGACGCATATCGCCGGTCGCTGGTTCGGCGAAGCGGCTGGCTGGCGCGCCGGGAGTCTGGTCGTACTGATGCCGCTGGCGGGCAGCCTGGGCATTCTGGCCTTGCCGGACGTGCCGATGGCTTTCGCCACTGTGCTGTGCCTGGATGCGGGAGCTCGCCTGTTGCGCGAGATCGACGCGGCCTCTGCTTTTGAACTCGCGCTGGGCCTGACCATCGGCGCCCTGAGCCACTACCGTTTCATCGGCGTGATCGGCGTGGGATTGATTGCGCTGGCGCTGTTGCCCGAAGGCCGGCGCGTGCTGCGCGATCCGCGCGTGTGGGTGGCGCTGGCGGTGGGCATCGCCGCCTGGATGCCGTTGTTGGCCTGGAACCTGGAAAACGCCGATGCCGGCCTGCGCTTCCAACTCGTCGACCGGCACCCCTGGGCGTTCCAGTCCACCGGCTGGTGGTTTCTGGTGGTGCAGGCGGGACTGGTCACGCCATTGTTGTTCTTCGCCCTGATCCAGGTGTTCGTGCGCTCGTTCCGCAAGAGCGACGGAATGCCGGCGCAATGGCGCTATTTCAGCTTGCTGGGCGGTGTCTCCACCCTGGCCTTCTTCGGCCTGGGGTTTTTCGCCGATGTGGAGCGGGTCAGCTTCCACTGGCCCTTGCCTGGATACCTGCCATTGCTGATCGCAGTGCCCGCGCTGCTGCGCGAATGGCCGCGCGGCATTCGCATCGCGACTTGGGTGTTGAGCGGGATCGGATTGACGGCGGTGCTGGGCTATTACCTGGTGCTCTCGACGCCGCAATGGCGCGAACGACTGGCCGCGGAAAAATTCTATCCGGCCAACTTCGCCGGCTGGGAAGCGCTGACCGCGGCCGTGCGCGAGGAGCAAGCCAGATTGCCGGCGGGCACCACGTTGCTGGCGGACAACTTCAAATCAGGCGCCGAGCTCGGCTTCGCGCTGGACAATCCGCGCATCCCGGTGCTCGACCATCCGCTCAACCAGAAGCACGGCCGTGCGCCGCAGCTCCGGCTGTGGAATCTGGAAAGCGACGGCAGCCGTAACGCGCCAGCGCTGTTGGTGGTGGGAACCGGCGATGTGCAGTACAAGTCGCTGTTGGCCTACTATCACCAACTATGCAAGAAAGTCGGGCCGTTGCCGCCGCCGCGCGTGGTCAACGTCGACCACGGGCACCAGCGCTTCCTGCTGTTCGCATTGCCGGCGGAAAGAAGCAAAGGTGCGTGCACGCTACCTGCCTTCGCCTGGATCGATACGCCGGAGAGCAAGGCCTCGACCAAGCGGAAGTTCCAGGTCGCCGGATGGGCGTTCAAGGATGGCGTGGGCTTGAAAAGCGTGGAGATCATGCTGGACGGCAAGCCGGTGGCCAAGGCGCGTTACGGGCTTCCCAGCGGTGGAACCGCCGCCTACTGGAAAATCTCCACCGACCCCAACCATCCGGCGGTCGGCTTCAGCGCCGATCTCGATTTGGCCAAAGCCAAGCCTGGCCGGCATTGGTTGGGATTGCGCCTGCATGGGCAGGACGGCAGCGTCGAGGACTGGTCGGAGCAGCCTGTCGATCTGACCGAATAACTCGCCCGCAAGCTCAGGGCAGGGTGAACCCGGCCTTGCGCAGCATGTCCGAGAGCGCAATCAAGGGCAGGCCGACCAGGGCGGTGGGATCCTTCGAGTCGATATGCTGGAACAACGCAATTCCCAGGCCTTCGCTCTTGAAGCTGCCGGCGCAGTCCAGAGGCTGTTCGGCATCGACATAGCGTTCGATCTCCTCAGGGTGCAGGTCGCGAAAGCGCACCCGGGTCACGTCCATCGCCTGCAGCCCCGGTTCGTCGCCCCGCAACAGGCAGACCGCCGTGTGGAAGGCGACCTCGCGCCCGGACATGGCCCCCAACTGGGCTAGGGCGTTGTCGCGGTTGCCCGGTTTCCCCAGTGGCTGGCCGTCCAGCGCAGCCACCTGGTCCGAGCCGATGATCCAGGCCTCCGGATGCTGGGCGGTAATGGCCTGGGCTTTGGCCCAGGCCAGACGTTGGGCCAGTGCTGGCGGGGTTTCCCCGGGGTGAGGGGTCTCGTCCACCTCGGGGCGGGCGATGTGGAAGGGCAGTCGCAGCCGCTCCAGCAGTTCGCGACGGTAGCGGGAGGTGGAGGCCAGAATCAGCGGCATGGCGGTTCCGTGCACGGCGGGGCGGGCATTCTGCCGGCGCCCGCCAGGACCGGCAAATCCGATACTGGCGCGGTTTGCGGGTTTGACAGCTCGGCCCGGCATCCTTAATATTCAGCGGCTTATGTCCGTGAACGTGCCCGAGATGTTGGATGTTTGGCGCATGGTTGCGGCCAGGCGTAGTTTCGAGGGTCGGGCGCCGCTGTCTTCGCTGACGCGCGTGCGGGACCTGCTGTTCGACAGCGAAGGCGAGGTCGATTTCGCCCTGCAGTTCGACAGCGACCCCTTGCTCAAGGTGGCTTACGCGGAGTTGCGGATCGATACGGCGTTGCCGCTGGAATGCCAGCGCGACCTGCAGCGGTTCCTGCTTCCGGTGCACGTGGTGCAACGCCTGGGCCTGATCCGGGACGAAGCCGAAGAAGCGGCATTGCCGCCGGATTACGAAGCGCTGCTGGTGCCCGAAGACGGCATGCTGCGGCTGCTGGATCTGGTGGAGGACGAATTGGTGCTGGCGATTCCCGCAGTGCCGGTGAATCCGGAGTCGGACGCGGTGGATCGCGAATGGCCCATTCCGGATCAAGAATTGGCGAAAGCCAGCCCGTTCGCGGCGCTGGGTTCACTGAAGAAAAACTGACCGCCCCCGGGCGTTCGGCAACATCGACAAACACGCAATATCGAATCAGTTCGGAGCAATACCATGGCAGTGCAGAAATCCCGCGTCACCCCGTCCCGTCGTGGCCAGCGTCGTTCGCACGACAGCCTGACCGCCAAGCAGCTGGCCACCGATCCGACCAGCGGCGAGACCCACATCCGCCACCACGTCACTGCCGACGGCTACTACCGCGGCAAGAAGGTCATTGCGACCAAGGCCGACGTCGTTTCCGACGAAGATTGATCCGCCTGCGCGTCCTTGACGGCGCGCTTGGGTTCAATCGGTGCGGATCAGAGTTCCCCGGCCCGGCATGGGCCAGCAGCAGGAGCGGGCATGAGCGAGCGTGATTCGAACGGGCGCGTGTATGCCCGTATCGCCGGAACAGGCAGCTACCTGCCGGAGAAGCTGCTGACCAACGACGACCTGGCCAAACAGGTCGACACCAGCGACGAGTGGATCCGCAGCCGCACCGGCATTCGCGAGCGTCATATCGCCGCCGAAGGCGAGACCTCGGGCGATCTGGGCTATTTCGCCGCGCTGCGTGCGATGGAAGCGGCCGGTGTGGACGCCTCCGAGATCGACATGATCGTGGTCGGCACCACTACACCCGACCTTATTTTTCCGTCCACCGCCTGCCTGATCCAGGCCCGCCTGGGCGCGAGCGGTTGCGCGGCAATGGACGTCAACGCGGCCTGTTCCGGCTTCGTCTACGCGCTCAGCGTAGCCGACAAGTTCATCCGTTCCGGCGACGTCAAGACCGCGCTGGTCATCGGCACCGAAACCCTCAGCCGTATCGTCGACTGGACCGAGCGCACCACCTGCGTGCTGTTCGGCGACGGCGCCGGCGCGGTGGTGCTGAAGGCCGACACCGAAACTGGAATCCTCAGCACCCACCTGCACGCCGATGGCGCGAAGAAGGAACTGCTGTGGAACCCGGTCGGCGTGTCCGTCGGTTTCAAGAACGACGAACCCAACGGCGGCGCCCGCATCAACATGAAGGGCAACGACGTCTTCAAGTACGCAGTGAAGGCGCTGGATGGCGTGGTCGACGAAACTCTGGAAGCCAACGGCCTGAGCAAGCACGACCTTGATTGGCTGATTCCGCACCAAGCCAACCTGCGCATCATCGAAGCCACGGCAAAGCGCCTGGAAATGCCGATGGATCGTGTAGTGGTGACCGTCGACAGGCACGGCAATACCTCTTCCGGTTCGGTGCCGTTGGCGCTGGACGAAGCGGTGCGTTCGGGTCGTGTGCAGCGTGGCCAACTGTTGCTGTTGGAAGCGTTCGGCGGCGGCTTCACCTGGGGCTCGGCGCTGCTTCGCTATTGATCCACATACGCAGTCGTACAGACGCTTAGGCCGATTGGCCCGTATCATCGCCGCTTGTTTTCGAAAGGCCGATACCGCGTGATCCAGTCGCAGAACATTTCGCCGCAACTCGCGTTCGTATTCCCGGGCCAGGGCTCGCAGTCCGTCGGCATGTTGGCGGAGCTTTCCGAATTCCACCCGTTGGTGCGCGAAAGCTTCGTCGAAGCCTCCGATGGCGCAGGCGTGGACTTGTGGGCGTTGTCGCAAGGCGGCCCCGAAGAGATGCTCAACCGCACCGAATACACCCAGCCTGCGCTGCTCGCGGCCGGCGTGGCGGTATGGCGTGCCTGGCTACAACAGGGCGGAGCGACTCCTGCCGTGCTTGCCGGTCATAGCCTTGGGGAATATTCGGCGCTGGTAGCGGCAGGCGCGCTTTCCCTGCACGACGGCGCGCATCTGGTGCGCCTGCGTGGACAATTGATGCAGGACGCCGCGCCAGCCGGTGTTGGCGCGATGGCCGCCGTGATCGGCGCCGAAGACGAAGTCGTCGCCGAAGTCTGCGTGCAGGCATCGGGAAGCCAGGTCGTGGTGCCCGCCAACTACAACTCCCCTGGGCAGATCGTCATCGGCGGCGATACCGACGCAGTGGATCGCGCAATCGCTTTGTTGAACGAACGCGGCGTGCGCAAAGTGGTCAAGCTGGCCGTCAGCGTGCCTTCGCATACCCCGTTGATGCGGGAAGCCGCCAATCGGTTGGCCGAAGCGATGCGTGGAATGTCCTGGCATGCGCCGGCAATACCGGTGGTGCAAAACGTCGATGCGCAGGTGCATCAAGGCGCCGACGCCATCCGCGACGCGCTGGTTCGGCAGCTCTACCTGCCGGTGCGCTGGACCGATTGCGTGCAGGCGCTGGCCGCGCGCGGCGCCACGCGCGTGGCCGAATGCGGCCCGGGCAAAGTGCTGACCGGCCTGGTCAAGCGCATCGACAAATCACTCGAAGCTAAATCGCTGGCGACACCCGGCGATTTCCAATCCGCATTGGAAGAATGGAAGCCGGCATGAGCGACGCACAAACTTTGAAGGGCGAAATCGTACTGGTCACCGGCGCCAGCCGCGGCATCGGTGCGGCCATCGCCGACGAACTGGCCGCGCAGGGCGCCACCGTCATCGGCACGGCGACCACCGCGGCGGGCGCCCAGACGATCGGTGAAAGGCTGGCCGCGCAGGGCGGCCATGGCCGCGAGTTGAACGTCAGCGATGCGGCAGCAGTTGAAACCCTGGTCGAGGAGATCGGCAAGGAGTTCGGCGCCATCTCGATCCTGGTCAACAACGCCGGCATCACCCGCGACAACCTGCTGATGCGGATGAAGGAAGAAGACTGGCAGGCGATCCTGGACACCAATCTTTCCAGCGTCTACCGCACTTCCAAGGCGGTCATGCGCGGCATGATGAAGGCGCGCAAGGGCCGCATCATCAATATCGCCTCGGTGATCGGCGTCACCGGCAATGCCGGTCAGTCCAACTACGCGGCGGCCAAGGCCGGCATCATCGCGTTCTCCAAATCGCTGGCCAAGGAAATCGGCAGCCGCGGCGTCACCGTCAACGTGGTGGCGCCTGGATTCATCGACACCGACATGACCCGCGCCATGCCCGAGGAAGCCAAGCAGGGATTGGTCGGGCAGATCGCGCTGGGCCGTCTGGGCGAACCGGCCGACATCGCGCGCGCGGTGGCGTTCCTGGCCGGGCCCTCGGCCAACTACATCACCGGCGAAACCCTGCATGTGAACGGCGGCATGTACATGCCGTAGCACAATGGCCCTGTAAGTATTTGATTAAATGGCGATTACGGGGGTCTGCACCGGATCGCCGGTTTCCACTAAACTACTCCCCGTTCACTCAACTCCGTCTGGAGCCAAAACCAATGAGCAGCATCGAAGAACGCGTCAAGAAGATCGTCGTAGAACAGCTTGGCGTCAAAGAAGAAGAAGTCACCACCAGCGCATCGTTCGTCGATGACCTCGGCGCCGATTCACTCGATACGGTCGAGCTGGTGATGGCGCTGGAAGAAGAGTTCGAGTGCGAAATCCCGGATGAAGACGCCGAGAAGATCACCTCGGTGCAGCAGGCCATCGACTACGTCAAGGCGCACGTCAAGGCTTGAGTTCGAAAGTTCGATGAGTCGTGCCGGGGCCGCGCATGCGGCCCCGTGCATTTGTGGCGCTTCAGTGCGCCAGCGTAGGGTGCAGGAAAAAGTTCGAGGAACCGTATGAGCCAGCGTCGCGTAGTAGTTACCGGTATGGGCATGATCTCGCCGTTGGGCAACGATCTGGCCAGCAGCTGGGATGGCATCGTCAACAGCAGGTCGGGTCTGGGGCCGATCACCTCGTTCGACGCCTCGCTGTTCACCACCCGCATCGCCGGCGAGATCCGCGATTTCGACCCGACCGTCTACATGTCGCCCAAAGACGTGAAGAAGATGGATGCCTTCATCCATTACGGCATTGCCGCTTCGCTGATGGCGATGGAAGACTCGGGCCTGGATGTCACCGAAGAAAACGCCGAACGCATCGGTGCGATCATCGGCGCCGGCATCGGCGGCATCCTTGGCATCGAGGAACAGACCGCCAAATACATCGAGGGCGGCCCACGCAAGATTTCGCCGTTCTACATCCCCAGCACCATCATCAACATGCTGCCCGGCCAGCTGAGCATCATGAAGGGCATCAAGGGCCCCAGTTTCTCGGCGGTCTCGGCCTGCGCCACCTCCAACCATTCCATCGGCATGGCCATGCGCATGATCCAGTACGGCGATGCCGACGTGATGATCGCCGGCGGCGCCGAACGCGGTTCCTCGCCGACTTCGGTGGGCGGGTTCTGTTCCATGAAAGCCATGTCCACGCGCAACGACGACCCGGCGGCGGCTTCGCGGCCCTGGGACCGCGACCGCGACGGCTTCGTGCTGGGCGATGGCGCCGGCATCCTGGTGATCGAGGAATACGAACACGCCAAGGCGCGCGGCGCGCGCATTTATTGCGAACTCGCAGGTTTCGGTGCCAGCTCCGATGCCTTCCACATGACTGCACCGAGCGAGAACGGCGAAGGCCCGGCGCGCTGCATGGCGATGGCCATGAAGGACGCCAAGATCAATCCCGAGCAGGTCGAATACCTCAACGCGCACGGCACTTCGACGCCGCTGGGCGATCTGGCCGAAACTTTGGCGATGAAGCGCGCGTTCGGCGACCACGCCTACAAGACCATGGTCAGCTCCACCAAGTCGATGACCGGCCACCTGCTGGGCGCTGCCGGCGGCGTTGAAGCGATCTTCTCGGTGCTGGCCATCGACCGCGGCATCATTCCGCCGACCATCAACCTGGAGAACCCGGGCGAAGGTTGCGATCTGGATTACGTGCCCAATGTGGCGCGGGAGAAGAAGATCGATGTGGCCATGTCGAACGGCTTCGGTTTCGGCGGCACCAACGGCACGCTGGTGTTCAAGCGGGTTTGATGTTGTTTCCCTTCTCCTTTGGGAGAAGGTGGCGCGAAGCGCCGGATGAGGGTGCGGCGAAGTTACGATGTCTGCGCTATCGCTATTCCACCGCACCCTCACCCAACCCCTCTCAACCTTGCACACCCTTCGGGCGCCGAGGGGAGAGGGGCTTAGGACGCCATGATCGAAACCCGCGCACTACCTCCAGACACCGATCTGCTTGCACTTCATCGACTGGCGCCCGCGCGCTACCCGATGCTGCTGGAATCGGTGGCTTCGGGCACCGCTCAGGGGCGCTGGGACTTGTTGCTGGTCGCCAATGGCGAGGGCCTGCGATTGGATGCGCAGGGGCGCACCAGCACGCTTGATGGCCAGCCGGTACAGGGCGATTTCCTGGCCGCGCTCGACAACGACTGGGTGGCCAACCGTATTGCGCGCGAAGAGCCGCGCTGGCCGTTCCGCGGCGGCTGGGCGTTGTTGCTCAATTACGAACTGGCCGGGCAAGTGGAGCCGGTGCTGGCGCTGCCCAAAGGCGATGACACGATTCCGGTGGCGTTGGCGCTGCGTTGCCCGGCGGCGATCCTGCGCGATCGGGCCAGCGGCGAATACGTGGCCCTGGCCGAAACCGGCGCCACCGAGTGGTTGGACGTTATTGCAGCCGATGTTTTCGCATCGCGCCAGCAGGCGGCGATTGCTGTCTGGCGCGACCCTGCCGGGATCGTCGAGGACGAGCCACGGCAGTTCCTGGAAGGAGTGCAACGCATCCTCCAATACCTGGCCGCAGGCGACATCTTCCAGGTCAACCTGTCGCGCGCATGGCGCGCGCACTTCGATCAGCCGCTCGACCCCGCATCGCTGTATGCGCGTCTGCGCACCGCCAATCCGGCCCCCTTCGCCGGCTTGTTCACGGCGGGCGATTGGGCCGTAGCCAGTTCATCGCCCGAACGCCTGGTCTCGATCCGCGGCGATGTGGTCGAAACGCGTCCCATCGCCGGCACCCGCCCGCGCTTCGAAGGCGACGACGATGCCGAACGCATCCGCGAACTGGTGGGCCACCCGAAAGAGCGCGCCGAGCACGTGATGCTGATCGACCTGGAGCGCAACGACCTGGGCCGCGTCTGCGAGCCGGGCAGCGTGCAGGTGGATGAGTTGATGACGGTGGAAAGCTACGCCCACGTGCATCACATCGTCAGCAACGTGCGCGGGCGTCTGCGCCGCGATGCCACGCCGGGCGAGGTGATCGGCGCGACCTTCCCCGGCGGCACCATTACCGGATGCCCCAAGGTGCGCTGCATGCAGATCATCGCCGAACTGGAAGGACAGGCGCGCGGGGCCTATACGGGCGCCTTTGGCTGGCTCAACCGCGATGGCGACCTGGACCTCAATATCCTGATCCGCAGCGCGGAGATATCTCCCTCGGCGGAGGGCGGCAGCAACGTCGTATTCCGTACGGGGGCAGGGATCGTGGCCGATTCGGTCGCAGAACGCGAGTTGGACGAAACGCGCGCCAAGGCCCGCGGCCTGTTGAAGGCTCTGGGCACGTAGGAGCGCCCCATGGGCGCGAGCTCTGATGAACGCGAAGTTCGGCGCCTGCGCTGGAAGCTCGCGCCCATGGGGCGCTCCTACATCTGAGGGCAGGCAAGGTATCCTGCACCACGCACACCGACTCCTGACACCAGAATCCCGAGGAAACCGTGTCCCCAAGCTCCAAGCGCGGCTGCCGCGTCGTCCTCTTCGCCCTGTTGCTGTTGCTGGCCGTCGCCGCCGCCTGCGGGGCCTGGCTGTGGCAGCGCTATACCGGCTTCAGCGACCAGCCCATCGCCGGCCTGCAGGCCGGCGACACGGTGGTGGTCGCCTCGGGCGACTCCTTCCCCAGTGTGCTGCGCAAACTGCGCGCGGCCGGGGTGGATCAAGGCAACGATCTGGAATGGCGCGCACTGGCGCGACGCCTGGATGTGGCCTCCAGCCTGAAGGTAGGCGAGTACGCACTGGAACCGGGCATCACTCCGAGCGCGCTGTTGCTCAACATGCGCAACGGCAAGGTCATCAACTACCGCATCACCTTCGTCGAGGGCTGGAACATCCGGCAACTGCGCGCCGCACTCAATGCCGCCACGCCGCTGCTGCACGAAACCGAACAGCTGGACGACGCCGCGCTGATGAAATTGCTGGGCCATCCGGGCCAGCACCCCGAAGGCCGCTTCCTGCCCGAAACCTACGCGTACTCGCGCGGCGACAGCGATGTGGACGTGCTCAAGCGCGCGTATGCAGCCATGGAAAAGGCGCTGGCCGAAGTATGGAAAGACCGCGCCAAGGATCTGCCGCTGGAGTCGCCTGAAGAGGCGTTGATCCTGGCCTCGATCATCGAAAAGGAAACCGGGCTGGCTTCCGAACGTCCGCAGATCGCCGGCGTGTTCGCGCGCCGCTTGAAGCTGGGCATGAAGTTGCAGACCGATCCCACCGTCATCTACGGCATCGGCAGCAGTTACGACGGCAACATCCGTCGCCGCGACCTGCTCACCGACACGCCGTACAACACCTATACCCGCACCGGTCTTACCCCTACGCCGATTGCCATGCCGGGCCTGGATGCCTTGCGTGCGGCGGTGAATCCGGCGCCGGGCGATGCGCTGTTCTTCGTCGCCCTGGGCGACGGCAGCGGCAGCCATGTCTTCAGCGCCACGCTGGGCGAACACAACGCCGCTGTCGCCCGTTACCTGCAGCAGCTGCGCCGACCGCCGTTGCCGGAAGAAGAGCCACTGCAATGACCGAAGCCTTGCTGAAACATCCGCGCCTGATAAGCCTTGAAGGGGGCGAGGGCGCAGGCAAGACCAGCGCGCTGGTCGCGATCCGCGAACTGCTGCAATCGCGTGGCCACGAGGTGGTGCTGAGCCGCGAGCCCGGCGGCACGCCGCTGGCCGAGCGCATCCGGGAACTGCTGCTGAGCCCGCAGGCGCAGGAAGAAACCCTGGCCCCGGAAACCGAACTGCTGCTGATGTTCGCCTCGCGCACCCAACATGTGCGCGAAGTGATACGCCCGGCGCTGCAGCGCGGCGCGTTCGTGGTCAGCGACCGGTTCACCGATTCAAGTTACGCCTATCAAGCCGATGGCCGCGGTCTAGACCGTGCGCTGGTGGAGGAACTCGAGCGCAAGGTGGTGGGATTGAAGCCGGGTCTGACCCTGCTGCTGGACCTGGACGTGCGCGAAGGCCGCGCGCGCGCCAACGGCCGCGATCTTTGGCCGGACCGCATCGAGAGCGAGCAGGACGATTTCTTCGAGCGCGTACGCGAAGGTTTCCGCAAGCGCGCTTCGGCCGAGCCTGGGCGTTTCCGGGTGATCGACGCTAGCCGCTCGCCTGCCGAGGTGGCCGAAGCGGTGGCCAACGCGGTCACGCGCTGGCTGGACAATCCGGCGTGAGCGAAAAGTTCTCTCCCTGGCAGCAGCGGGCCTACGACCATGCGCTGGCCGCGCTGGAAGCGGGCCGACTGGGCCATGGCCTGCTGATCTGCGGGCCCGAGGGCCTGGGCAAGCGTGCGGTGGCCGACCGCCTGGCCCAGCATCTACTCGGCGGCAGCCAAACCGCCACGCAGGCGCGCAGTGCGCAGCTGATCGCGGCGGGCACGCACCCGGATCTGCACGTGGTGTCGTTCGTTCCCACCAAGGACGGCAGCAAGCTGCGCACCGAAATCGTCATCGACCAGATGCGCGAACTGTCGCAAAAGCTGGCGCTGACCCCGCAGTACGGCGTGGCTCAAGTGGCCATCGTGGACCCGGCCGATGCGATCAATCGCGCCGCCTGCAATGCGCTGCTTAAGACGCTGGAAGAGCCTGCCGAAGGCCGCTACCTATGGCTGATCAGCGCGCAGCCGGCGCGCTTGCCGGCGACCATCCGCAGCCGCTGCCAGCGCCTGGAGTTCAAGCTGCCGCCGCATGAGGAGGCGCTGGCCTGGCTGGTGGAGCAGGGGCATTCGCGCAAGCAGGCCGAAGAGGCGCTGGACGCCGCACGCGGCCATCCCGGCCTGGCCGACCATTGGCTGGGCAATGGCGGCCTGGTCCTGCGCAAATCGGTGGCCAGCGACCTGGAGAAGCTGGAGCGCGGCGAGATCGGCGTCATAGAAACCGCCCAGCGCTGGTCGTCGGACGAGCAGGCGGAGCTGCGCCTGAGCCACGCCGCCGACCTGGTGCTGGCGCAGGCCGGGCAGGCCGGCTTGACCGATCCGGCGCGATTGCACAAGCTGGCGACTTGGTTCGATGCTGCAAACCGTACGCGCGACCTGTTGCGGACCACGGTTCGCGGCGACCTTGCGATGATTGATTTGCTGTTGGCCTGGTGCGGTGTGGACCGCACCAGGACTGCAAAAGGAGAACGGGGATGAATGCAGTGGCAGGTGGCGGACGACAGGGCATCCTGTCGCTGGCGGTCAAGGACAAGGCGGCGCTGTACAACGCCTATATTCCGTACGTGAAGAACGGCGGCATCTTCGTGCCCACGCCCAAACGTTACTTCCTCGGCGATGAAGTGTTCCTGTTGCTGACGCTGCCCGATTCCAGCGAGCGCCTGCCCGTTGCCGGCAAGGTGATCTGGGTAACTCCGGTAGGCGCGCAAGGCGCCCGCACCGCCGGCATCGGCGTGCAGTTCGCCGATACCAGCGAAGGCGAAGCGATAAAGAGCAAGATCGAAACGTTGCTGGCTGGCACGCTCAATGCGGACAAGCCTACGCATACGATGTAGGCACCAACGTTTCCGAATGATAAAAAGCCGGCATTGCCGGGCTTTTTGTTTGCCGGCAAAACTCCTGCTAGAGACCCTTGAACAGATTCCCCAGCACAAGCGTCACCAATCCCGCGCACAGGATCCAGAACGCATAGCCGGCCAATGCCGGAATGTAGCCAAGCCTGGCTGCTACGCCGATACCTCCGAACAACAGGGAAAGGAAGAACATGCCCGTGGTCGGGGCGCTGAGATTGAACATGCGGAAGGTCCGTCTAGTTGGTGATGGAATTATAAGAGCGCAACGCCGCAACCGGCGCCCGCAACTTCAGGCGACAGGGCCGCGCAGCGCTGGCGAATCCCAGCCCGGTCGCGGCGCGAAGCGATCGCCATAACGGCCCTGCAATACCTTGAGCTTCTCGACCAGGGCGTCGGCGCCGGTGGCCTTGATGTACTCGATGGGGCCGCCGCGGAACGGGGCGAATCCCGTGCCGAAGATCACCCCGGCATCCAGCAGGTCAGCATCGCTGACCACGCCATCGCGCAAGCAGGCGACCGCTTCGTTGAGCAAGGGCAGAATCAAACGATCTTCCAGATCCGAAGGCGGTTGATAGTCCTTGGGCACTTCGGGTTTGACCGCCTTGCCGTTTTCCCACTTGTACAGGCCCTGGCCGTCCTTCTTGCCGCGTTTGCCTTGCTCGGGCGGCGCGGAAAGCGTGGCCGGAATGGGCAGTCCAAGGAATGGCGCCAGTTCGCGCCCCACGCCGGAGGCCACATCCAGGCCAACGGTATCGATGAGTTCGATGGGCCCCATCGGCATGCCGAACTTCACTGCCGCCTTGTCGATCACCGGGCCCGGAATGCCTTCCGAATAAGCGGTCACCGCCTCCAGCATGTAGGGAAACAGCACGCGATTGACCAGGAAGCCAGGGGTGCCGGCAACCGGCACGGCCAGTTTGTCGATGGCCTTGCAGAAACCGGCCAGGCGTTTCTCGGTTTCCGGCGCCAGGCCGTCGTGGCGGATGATTTCCACCAGCGGCATCTGCGCTACCGGGTTGAAGTAATGCAGGCCTGCGAACTGCGCCGGACGTTGGATGTGTTCGCGCAGTTCGGTCAACGGAATCGAGGAAGTGTTGGTGGTCAGCAGCGCGTCGGTTTTCAACCGCGGCTCGATCGTCTGGTAGAGCTCGCGCTTGGCTTCGGGGTTCTCGATGATCGCCTCGATCACCAGGTCTGCAGTAGGCACGCCGTCGCCGGCCAGATCGCCCTTGAGCCTTGCAGCGACTTCGGGACGCTTGGCATCGTCCTTCACCCGCTTGTTGAACAGTTCGGTCGCGCGGGTCAAGGCGCCGTCGATGAAGCGTTGTTCGCGGTCCTGCAAGGTGACCTGGAAGCCCTTGTAGGCCGACCACGCGGCGATGTCGCCGCCCATTACGCCAGCGCCCACCACATGCACGTGGGTGATGCCGTGGTCCTTGCCGCCCTGGCTCTTCAGTCGTTCCTGCAGGAAGAAAATGCGCACCAGGTTGCGCGCGGTCGGCGTGCTGGCCAGTTTGACCACGCTGCGGCGCTCGGCATCCAGGCGTGCCTGGATGCTGCCGCCACCGCTGCGCTTCCAGGTGTCGATGAGCGCATAGGGAGCGGGGTAGTGCTCCTTGCGCGCCTTGCGGGCGACCTGCTTGGCCATCTGCGGCGCCAGGATCTGCCGCGCCAGCCAGGTATTGCTGATCCAGGCCAGGAAGCGCTGCTTGAACGGGCGCACGGTTCCCTTCTGCGCCAGGGTCACGGCTGCATCCAGAAGCAGCGCAGGCTCGACGACCTTGTCGACCAGGCCCATGGCGCGCGCGGCGGAGGCCGAAACGGTGCGGCCGGTCAGCATCAGGTCCATCGCCGCGGGCGCGCCGATCAGGCGCGGCAACCGCGCGCTGCCGCCCCAACCCGGGAAGATGCCCAGCATCACTTCCGGCAGGCCGATGCGGGTGGACGGATCGCTGGAAGCGACGCGATAACGGCAGGCCAGCGAAATCTCGGTGCCGCCGCCCATGCAGTGGCCATGGATGGCCGAGACGGTCGGGCAGGGCAGCTCTGCAAGTTTCTGGAACACGGCCTGGCCGCGGCGGATGGCGTCGTTGACCGTGCCCTTGCGGTCGAACTCCTGGAATTCCTTCAAGTCGGCGCCTGCGAGGAAGCCCGCGGGTTTTGCCGAACGGATCACCACGCCTTTCGGCGGATCGATGGCGATGCGTTCGATCAGGTCACCCAGTTCGATCAGTACATCCTGCGACAGCGCATTGACCGACGCACCCTGCCGATCAAGGCTGAGCACCACGATCCCGTCCTCGCGCGACTGCGTCTGCCAGTGACTGAATCGGAGCCCATCGAAGCTTGCTGCCATGATCAAACCATCCGTTTGCGTATGGGTAAGACGACTATCATCCCGAGGTTGTTTAACTCCCGTCAAATCCCCACTGATTCAAAGGGGCATGACCGGCAGCATGGGCATGAACCCGGCGTTTAAGGTTAAATCCTTGATAAGGAAGCTGTTTAGGCTGGCTTCTGAACTTTTTTCCGCAATGGCGGTCACAGTGCTCGGTCATCAGCCGAGCCGACAGGAGTACGGCCCGGCATGGCCGATGTGGATCTACAAACAGATAAGGAAAGCACTCCACCCCAGGAGTTGGACCTCGAGCTGGTCAGGCGTGTCCAGCGTGGCGACAGTGCGGCGTTCGATCTGCTGGTGCGCAAGTACCAGCACCGGATAGTCGCCCTGATCGGACGCTACATCCATGACTGGAGCGAGTGCCAGGACGTCGCCCAGGACACCTTCATGCGCGCTTATCGCGCAATCGGGAATTTCCGCGGCGATGCGCAGTTCTACACGTGGTTACACCGGATCGCAGTGAATACAGCCAAGAACCATCTAGTCGCCCACAACCGCCGCCCGCCGACCGACGACGTCGACGCCAGCGATGCCGAGCAGTACGACACCGGCAGCCGCCTGCGCGATACCGACACTCCCGAGCGCGAACTTATGCGCCAGGAACTGGAACGCACGGTGATGAAGGCCGTCGATGCCTTGCCGGAAGAGCTGCGCACCGCGATCACCCTGCGCGAGGTCGAAGGACTGAGCTACGAGGAGATCGCGCAGAAAATGGATTGCCCCATCGGCACGGTGCGTTCGCGCATTTTCCGTGCCCGCGAAGCCATCGATGCCGAACTCCGGCCCTTGGTCGATTCCGAAAGCGCTACCCGGGAGCGTGCCCGCTCATGACTACCGACAAGATCGACAACCATTATTTCCAGCAGCTCTCCGCCCTGATGGACGGCGACCTGCCGCCCGACCAGGCGCGCTTCCTGCTGCGCCGCATGCAACACGACAGCGAACTGACCGGCTGCTGGGAGCGTTGGCAGCTGTGCGGCGATGCCCTGCGCGGGCAAGCGCAGGCGCCGGCTCCGGCAGGTTTCGCGGATCGGATTTCCGCGGCCATTGCGGCAGAGCCCGTGCCTTCGGCGTCGAATGCAGGCTCCTCGCGGGTCCGCAGCAATCTGGCTAAATGGGGCGGTGGTGCGCTGGCGGCCTCGGTCGCGGCCATCGCGCTGTTCATGGTGCGCCAACAGGTTCCCGACGAAGCGCCTGCGCAGGCTGCGCCCGCGGTTGCCACTCAAGCGCCGGTCACCGATGCTTCTGCGCCTTCACCGGAGCCTGCCCTGCAGACAGCCGCTACGGTCACTGCGGCCAGCGTCGCGGTCGCCAGCGTCCCCCGCCGGCAGAACGATGCGCGGCGCAGCGCCACCCGTAACCAGCAGGCCGCCCGCAACGCCGCCGCTGTGCGCAACGCGCAGCCGGACCGCGCGGTGGCCTCGGCTGCGCTGCCTGCGGTCAATACGCTGGCCAGGGCACCGGTTGCCACTGGAGCCAACGCCAGCGATCCGTTCTCCAATGTGCAGATCAATACCCCCACGGCCCGGCCATGGCCGCGCGCGGTGCTGCCGCAGTATTCCTCGGGCAGCGGCGCGTTCAATGCCGACTATTCGACCGACCGCGCTGCGCAGACGTTCTATCCCTTCGAGCCTCGCTTGCCGGTCGCTCCGCCGGTCGCCCCGCCCGAAGAAACCGCGCCGCGCGATCGCTGAAGCGCTTGCCGAGCTAAGCCGCCTGAGCGGAAAGCAACTGCAAGCCAATGCGACGTCGGTTAGAGATTTGCCCTCCAACCCAACCAACCCATACCTATCGAGGCGTGCGTTCGATGAATTCCAGTGTCCGTAATAGCTTGTTCGGCCTGTTGGTCCTGACTACTCCGCTGGCCGCCTGCGCGCAGCAACCTGCCGCCGCGCCGCAGGGAGCGTCCGCCGCTGCGGTCAGTTCGATTGCCCAGAGCAGCGCTCCGCAGATCGTTACAGGACTTCCGGATTTCACCCAGCTGGTGGATCAGGTGGGACCTGGCGTGGTGAACATCGAAGCCAAGATCGTCGGCACGCGCCAGGCCTCGCGCGACCCGCAGAGGCCTGACGATGAGGAGATGCCGGAATTTTTCCGTCGTTTCTTTGGTCCCGGCATGCCGGGTGGCCCGCAGGGTCCGCAAGGACCGCAGCGTCGCGGTACTTCGATGGGCAGCGGTTTCATCATTTCGCCCGATGGCTATGTACTGACCAATCACCACGTGGTCGATGGCGCGGACACGGTCACCGTCAAGCTGTCCGACCGGCGCGAACTGGTAGCAAAAGTCATCGGCAGCGACCAGCAGTACGATGTTGCGCTGCTCAAGATCGAGGCCAAGAATCTGCCTTCGATCCGGTTGGGCGATTCCAATTCCCTCAAGCCCGGCCAATGGGTGGTCGCCATTGGTTCGCCGTTCGGTCTGGATCATTCGGTCACCGCTGGCATCGTCAGCGCGACGGGGCGCAGTAATCCGTACGCAGAACAGCGTTATGTGCCCTTTATTCAAACCGATGTTGCGATCAATCAGGGTAATTCCGGCGGCCCACTACTCAACACTCGTGGTGAGGTGGTTGGAATAAACTCGCAGATATTTTCGGCATCTGGCGGTTACATGGGGATCAGTTTTGCCATCCCTATTGATTTGGCGATGAGTGCGGTTGAGCAGTTGAAGAGAACGGGCCGCGTCAGTCGTGGCCAGTTGGGTGTCCAGGTTGGTGTCTTAGATGCAGGCTTGGCCGAAGCCGCGGGTGCTCCGGATACACGTGGGGCGCTAGTAAACGATGTGATCGACGGAAGCCCCGCCCAGAAGGCAGGCATCGAGCGGGGCGATGTGATCCGTTCCGTTAACGGTACTGAAATTGCAGCGTCTAGTGATCTTCCTCCGCGCATCGGCGCTATGACTCCTGGCTCTAAGGTAAAACTGGGGATTCTGCGCGAAGGTAAGCTGAGAGATATCACGGTAACCTTGTCGACATTGGATGAGGACATGGTTTCAGCCGGTAACAACAATTCTTCAGAAGATGCGGATTCAGGCGCACCTGTGCGCGCGACCTCTGATTTGTTAGGCATCTCAGTTGCCGAATTGGATGCCACATCTAGAAAGCAGCTAGGCCTTAAAGCCGGCGAAGGCATCCGAGTTACGCGAGTTAATGGCGAGTCAGCAATCGAGGCTGGGTTGACCCCTGGCATTGTGATTCTTCAAGTAGGCCGGGAATCAGTAGGGAGTGTCGCCGAATTTAATGGGGAGTTACGCAAAATAAGACCTGGGCAAGCCGTGATGTTGTTGGTTCGCAGTCCGCGTGGTGGAACAGCTTTCGTTGCCGTGAGAAGCGTTGACGATCACAAATCGGGAAAGTAGAGTTCTTGCCGCTGACGTGCGTTGTGCCGTCATGCTTCAGTACATGGATATCAAAAGGAGATTGAGTAATGAAGAAGAAGGCTTGGATGTTGTTGGCTCTTGTTGCGTTGTCGTTTGCCACCCCGGCGTTCGCTGGAAATGTTGGTGAAAACACAGATTCAGGCGCCACTATCGTAAGCATCGAAGTGACCGAAACTTGGACGGCCCCGGATGGGACGACCTACGGTCATGTCGTGACAACATGGGATGACGGCTCTGTTACGGAGACCGTTGAAGTATTAATGTTTGTCTGATTCGATAGAGTATCTAGCTTGAACGCTACATCCATGGGTTTCCCATGGATGTAGCGATGGAGTGTTTGGGCTCGGCAAGCGTTCCATAGTGCTGTTCTTGAGTTTCCAGTTCATGCAACCGCGGGCACGTTAAATTTGAACTAATCCTTTCCGAGCTGAGGGGTGAGCCAGGCCCCAGGAGCGCGTTCACCCACGGGAGAAGAGTTGGATTGCTCCCCTCAGCCTAAACAAGTCAGGTGGCTTTGGCGCGGAGTTGGCCAGACCAGCCGTCAGCACCCCCTGCGCTGGTCGCCTGTCCATTCGTAGGCCGGCTTTCTTACCCCTAATCGCACTTTTGGAGGCCAAGTGAAGCTTCTCCGGGCGATAGGGACCGCTATGCCGGAAGCCACGACGGCCTAGGGCCTACAGCCGTGCGATAATGCGCCGTTATTCTTTCTGACGGCCCTGCGGCCGCCCCCATGCAGCACATCCGCAACTTTTCAATCATCGCCCACGTCGACCACGGCAAATCCACCCTGGCCGACCGCATCATCCAGCTCTGCGGCGGCCTGGAGGCCCGGGAGATGGAAGCCCAGGTGCTCGATTCCAACCCGATCGAGCGCGAGCGCGGCATCACCATCAAGGCCCAGTCCGTGTCCCTGCCGTATACGGCCAAGGACGGGATCACCTATCAGCTGAATTTCATCGACACCCCCGGCCACGTGGACTTCAGCTACGAAGTCAGCCGTTCGCTGGCCGCCTGCGAGGGCGCGCTGCTGGTGGTCGATGCCGCCCAGGGCGTGGAAGCCCAGTCCGTGGCCAACTGCTACACCGCCGTGGAGCAGGGCCTGGAAGTGGTGCCGGTGATCAACAAGATCGACCTGCCCACCGCCGACATCGAGAAGGTGAAGGCCGAGATCGAGGCCGTGATCGGCATCGACGCCGAGGACGCAGTGGCCATCAGCGCCAAGACCGGCCTTAACGTGGTCGATGTGCTCGAAGCCATCGTCAAGCGCATTCCCGCGCCGGTGCCACGCGATACCGACAAGCTGCAGGCGTTGATCATCGATTCCTGGTTCGACAACTACCTGGGCGTGGTCTCGCTGGTGCGGGTGATGCAGGGCGAGATCGTGCCCGGCACCAAGATGCTGGTGATGTCCACCGGCCGCACCCATCTGGTGGACAAGGTCGGCGTGTTCACTCCCAAGCGCAAGGAGCTGAAGAAGCTCGGCGCCGGCGAAGTGGGCTGGATCAACGCCTCGATCAAGGACGTGCACGGCGCGCCGGTCGGCGACACCCTGACCCTGGCCAGCGATCCGGCGGACAAGCCATTGCCCGGCTTCCAGGAGATGCAGCCGCGCGTGTTCGCCGGCCTGTTCCCGGTCGATGCCGACGACTATCCGGATCTGCGCGAAGCGCTGGAAAAGCTGCGCCTGAACGATGCCGCGCTGCGCTTCGAGCCGGAAAGCTCCGAGGCCATGGGCTTCGGTTTCCGCTGCGGCTTCCTGGGCATGCTGCACATGGAAATCGTGCAGGAACGCCTCGAGCGCGAATACGACCTCAACCTGATCAGCACCGCGCCCACCGTGGTTTATGAAGTGCTGAAGACCGACGGCACCGTGCTCAGTCTGGACAACCCGTCCAAGCTGCCGCAGACCAACCTGATCGACGAGATCCGCGAGCCGATCATCCGCGCCAACGTGCTGACCCCGCCCGACTACGTGGGCAACGTCATCACCTTGTGCGAGGAAAAACGCGGACGCCAGATCAGCATCAGCTACCTGGGCTCGCAGGTGCAGATCAGCTACGAGCTGCCGATGGCCGAGGTGGTGCTGGATTTCTTCGACCGCCTCAAGTCGGTGTCGCGCGGTTACGCGTCGCTGGATTACCACTTCCTGCGTTTCGAAGCCGGCCCGTTCGTGCGCGTGGACACGCTGATCAACGGCGACAAGGTCGACGCTCTGTCGCTGATCGTGCACCGCCAGTACGCCGATCGTCGCGGCCGCGAACTGACTGAAAAGATGCGCGAACTGATTCCCCGGCAGATGTTCGACGTGGCCATCCAGGCCGCCGTCGGCGCCCAGGTGATCGCCCGCAGCACGGTCAAAGCGATGCGCAAGAACGTGCTGGCCAAATGCTATGGTGGCGATATCAGCCGCAAGAAGAAGCTTCTTGAAAAGCAGAAGGAAGGCAAGAAGCGCATGAAGCAGGTGGGCAGCGTGGAGATTCCGCAGGAAGCGTTCCTGGCCGTGTTGCAGATGGACAACAAGTGAAGCAGGGAATGGAGAATCGGGAGTGGGGAACAGGCAAAGCGAATTCGCTTGGCTTTGCCTACTGCCTTTTCGATTCCCCATTCTCCATTCCCGATTCCCGTTCTTAGGAAAACGTATGGTCTGGTTCGAAACAATCCTGGTAGTGCTCACCCTGCTGACCGGGTTCATCTGGTTGCTGGACAAGCTTTTCCTGGCCAAGCGCCGCGCCGCGCGCAGCGGGCTGCTGGACGAAGAACCGGTGCTGGTCGACTATTCGCGCGCGTTCTTCCCGGTGCTGGCCATCGTGCTGATCCTGCGCAGCTTCATCGCCGAGCCGTACAAGATCCCGTCGGCTTCGATGATGCCCAACCTGCTGATCGGCGATTTCATCCTGGTCAACAAGTTCGCCTACGGCCTGCGTCTGCCGATCAACAACAAGAAATTCATTTCCATCGGCGAGCCCAAGCGCGGCGACGTGGTGGTATTCAAGCCGCCGCACGACCCGGAGAACAACTGGATCAAGCGGGTGATCGGGCTGCCGGGCGACCGCATCTCGTTCCAGGACAACACCCTGACCGTGAACGGCCAGGCCATGACCTACAAGATGCTGGGCACCTACACCGGCCGCGGCGTGGCCCAAGGCACCGACAGCGCGGCTTTGCTGGAGGAGAACCTGCCGGGCCGTCCGCACAAGGTGCTGGAGGGTCTGGACAACCTGGTGGGCGCCGGGGAGTGGGAAGTGCCGGCCGGGTACTATTTCGTGATGGGCGACAATCGTGATAATAGCGAGGACGGCCGCCTGTGGCCGGAGATCAGCCCGAAGGACGGCTCGGTGATTCCGAACCACAACTTCCTGCCTGAGAAGGACCTGCGCGGCAAGGCGTTCCTGATCTGGCTGAATTGCGAAGGCTGGTTCTGCAAGGGGAGTTTCGATGCGTCCAGGATCGGAACCAAGATCGAATAACCAAGTTGTCTGACCCGGGGGATAGGCATATGAACGGCGAACTGAAAATCGGCACTACCCAATCCAAGCGCAAGCAAGGCGGCATCACGCTGACGAGTTTTCTCGTCGTGCTGGCCGTGGTCGGTTTCGCTGCGTACATCGGCATGAAGCTGTTTCCGATGTACCAGGAGTACTACTCGGTACGCAGCGCGGCCAAGGGTTTGGCGGCCGAGCCGGGCGTGGGCGACATGGATCCCTCCAAGATCCAGGAGCTGTTCTTCAAGCGCCTGTACATCAACTATTCCGAGAACGTGAAGCCGGAGAACGTGAAGATCGAGCGGATCGACAACGGCTGGAACATGAAGGTGAACTACGAGGTGCGCCGCCCTCTGGTCGGCAATCTGGACGTGGTGGGCGTGTTCGACGTTTCGCAGAACATGACCCGTCAGGGTGGCACCGATTGATCTGAAATTCCGTCACGGTGAGCTGGATGGCCACCGTTTCGCGGACCCGGGCCTGCTGCAGCAGGCCCTGACCCATCGCAGCGCCGGCGCTCCGCACAACGAGCGCCTGGAGTTCCTAGGCGACGGAATCGTCAACCTGCTGGTCGCCGAAGTGCTGTTCCAGCGCTGGCCCAAGGCCGACGAAGGTGCATTGACCCGGGCGCGCGCCGAACTGGTGCGCGAAGCCTCGCTGGCGGCCATCGCCAGGCACCTGGAGCTCGGCGCCCGCCTGACCATGGGTCCGGGCGAAATGAAATCAGGCGGTCACCGCCGCGACTCGATCCTGGCCGATGCACTGGAAGCGGTAGTGGCGGCGATCTATCTGGATGCCGGATTCGAATCCTGCCGCGCCGCCGTGCTGCCCTGGTTCGAGCAATCCCTGGCCGCGCTGCCGGTGGGCAAGCCGGGCAAGGACGCGAAAACGCGCCTGCAGGAATGGTTGCAGGCGCGGCAACGTCCACTGCCGTCCTACGAACTGGTTTCGGAAAGCGGCGACGATCACGCCAAGACGTTCAACGTCAGCTGCACCATCATCGACCCCACCCTGACCGCCGACGGCGAGGGCAGCTCGCGCCGCAACGCCGAGCAGGCCGCCGCGGCGGCCCTGCTGGAAAAACTGGATATCTCCACGTGAACGCACAAACGCCCGGTAAAGACGGCCATCGCAGCGGCAGCATCGCCGTCATCGGCCGGCCCAACGTGGGCAAGTCCACGCTCACCAATGCGCTGGTCGGCAGCAAGGTCAGCATCGTGTCCAACCGGCCGCAGACCACACGCCACCGCCTGCTGGGCATCGCCACGTTCCCTGAAGGGCAGATCGCGCTGGTGGATACTCCCGGGCTGCACAAGCAAGAAGGGAAGTTTTCGGCTTCGGCGATGAGCAAGGTGATGAACCGTGCCGCGCGCGGTGCGCTTGAGGATGTCGATGCCGCCGTACTGGTCATCGAAGCCGGGCGCTGGGATGAAGCCGATACCTTGGCCTACAACGTGCTCAGCGACACCGGCATCCCGGTGATGCTGGTGGTCAACAAGGTCGACCAGATCAAGCTCAAGGCCGAGTTGTTGCCTTTCCTGGACAAGATCACCGAAGGCCGGACTTTCGCCAGCGTGCATCTGATTTCGGCGCTGAAGCGCAACGGTCTGGAGCAACTGGTGCGCGACATGCTGGCGTTGCTGCCGGTAGCGCCGCCGATGTTCGGCGAAGACGAAATCACCGACCGCAGCCAGCGCTTCATGGCCGGGGAGTTGCTGCGCGAACAGCTGATGCGGCAGTTGGGCAACGAACTGCCTTACGCCACCACGGTGGAAATCGAGCGCTTCGCCGAGGAAGAGGGCCTGTTGCGCATCGGCGCGGTGATCTGGGTAGAGCGCGAAAGCCAGAAATCCATCGTTATCGGCAAGGGCGGCGCGCGGCTCAAGGAAATCGGCAGCAAGGCGCGCCTGCAGATGGAGCGCATGTTCGATGCGAAAGTGTTCCTGGAAACCTGGGTGCGCGTGCGCGAAGGCTGGTCGGGCGATGCCGCGGCGTTGAAGGCGTTCGGTTACAACGAATAGCAACCGGCCCTAACCCCGGTAGAGCCGAGCTTGCTCGGCTGCGGTTAGCCGGCATTGAAAAGCAGCCGAGCAAGCTCGGCTCTACAATGGCGGTCTGATGCGCATCGATGCCGAATCCGCCTACGTCCTGCACGCGCGTCCCTGGCGCGAGACCAGCCTGCTGGTCGAAGTGCTTGCGCAGAACCACGGCCGACTGGGGCTGGTAGCGCGAGGGGTCCAGGGGCCGAAGAAGCACGTACTTCGCGCGGCCTTGCAGCCGCTTCAGCACATCCGCCTGGATGCGGTGCAACGCGGCGAACTGGCCCAGTTGGTGGCGGCCGAAGCGTTGGATGCCGCGCCGCGACTGGCCGGCGAGGCGATGCTGGCGGCTTTCTATGTCAACGAACTGGTGATGCGCCTGGCGCCACGTCAGGATCCGCATGGCGATCTGTATCGGATCTATGGCCAAACCCGATCACGCCTGGCCGGCGAGGATTCGCTGGCGTGGACCTTGCGGCGTTTCGAGCGTGACCTGCTGGAGTCGCTGGGATCGGGTTTCGATTCCAGCGAGGACGCCGACGGCGCGGCGATCGATCCTGCCGCGCGTTATCGGATCGACCCCGAACAGGGCCCGCGTCGATTGCTCAGCGACCGCGGCCGCGATGAGCGCAGCAACGCGGCCACGGGCAGCGCACTGTTGGCGCTGGCTGCCGACCGGCAGCCCGATGCTGACGATCTTGCCAGCCTGCGTCTGGCCCTGCGCAGCGTGCTCAGCCATCACCTGGGCGGACGCGGATTGAAATCCTGGGAAATGCTGGGCGAGCTTGGGCGCTTGAAACGTCGCGATTGAGCCGATGTGGGCGCGCGCGCGGGCGCGTGTAGGAGCGACGTAAGTCGCGATGACGCTTCACCGGGAATGTTTCATCGCGACTTACGTCGCTCCTACACGCTCTTACGCGCTCCTACGAATTTTCCGGTTCTTCGCCTGACGATTGAGTATCGCGCACGGTCATGGAGAAATCCGCAAGCCTTGCGGAATCAGACAGGGATATTTCCAACAACGCGGCAACCGCATTCAAACGCATCGCACCCACGAAGCCGCTGCTGGCCTTCAATTGATGCAGCACCTTTTTGGCGGCTTCCAGGTCGCCGGAACGTAGCGCCCCATCGATTTCATCGTGCTGTCTGGCGAGCTCCTGCAGAAACATCCGGCGCAAAGTCGCCACATGCTCCTGGTTGCCGTTCAGCGCGGCCAGGGCGGTGGCCTGGTCCCATAGCGGCAGACCGGCCGGGCCGCGGGCTTCCTCTACCCGGAACCGTTCGCCGGATGGAAGTCCAAGCAACCTTCCAGCCGCTTGCTGCAGTTGCACCGCGGTGAGCGGTTTGACCAGGACTTGATCGAATCCCGCGGCCAGCAGCTGCGCATGCAGGGCCGGCGAATCGTCTGCGGTGTGCGCCAAGGCCGGCGTTAAGGGAAATCGGGCGCGCAGATCCGCCAACAATGCGGCCCCGGAACCGTCAGGTAGATTGGCATCCAGCAGCCAGAGATCGTAGGCGCTTGCACGCGCCAATGCGGCGCGCACGGAAGCCGCCGTATCCACCTGCGCCGGCAACGCCTGCAGCGCAGCCGCCATGAAACCGCAACTGATGGGATCGTCTTCCACCAGCAGCAAGCGGGGCTTCATTCCCTGGTTCTCGGACATCGTTATGCTGCCTTCCATGTTCCGCCGCATCTTACCGCTGCTTCTGCTGACGCTGTTGGCGCTGCCCGCTGCCGGGCAAGCGCGGACCTTGAGCGCGCGCATCGCCAAGGTGACCACGCCGGTGGCTACCCTGCAAGAGGTGACGGTGCGGCTGGAATGGCCGAAGACTGCCGAGGCTGGGAACCTCACATTGTCTGCCGGTCGAGTGACGGCCCCGGACCTGGGCTATCGCTTCGACAATCTCACTTGGCATTGTCCGTTGCAACGGGATGCCAAGCAGGAAGGTTGGCGCTGCGAAGGAGAAATCCGCAGTGCCGGACGCAAGCCGCTGAAGCTGGGAGTAGACCTTGCAACCGCCAGTACCGATGCTGTGCTGCAGAGCGGTTCTTCCAGCCTGGCCTTGCATCGCAACGCCGGCACGCCCGATCTCACCCGCATCGACCTGACCCGCGTGCCGCTGGCGTGGGCGCAGGCGCTGCTGACCCAGGTCTGGCCGGAAGCGAATCTGAAATCGGGACAAATGTCGGGCGCCCTGAACATCCATGTTCCCGAGGTGCGGCCGTTGCGCGTCGAGGGCCGGCTTACCTTTGCCGGGCTTGGGCTGGACACGCCCGACGGCAGCATCGCAGCCGAAGGCGTAGGCGCGCAGGTCGAACTGGATTACCGCAAGTCCGCCGGCCTGTCGTTGCTGACGCTGGACGGCAGTCTGCGCGGCGGCGAAATGTTGGTGGGCAACGGCTACATCGCCTTGCCGGACACGCTGGTGGATTTCAGCATCGCCGCCCGCCAGCAAGGTCAATCGGGTTGGGAAATTCCCCAACTTTCGTGGAACGATGGCGACGCGATGCGCCTGGATGGCTCGCTGGCCTTCGATGCGCAAGCGAATCTGCGCGATGCGGACCTGCGCGTGGAAAGCCCGGACGTCGCGCCGTTGCGTCCGCGTTATCTGTCGGGCTGGTTGGGGCTTCTTGGCCTGGGCGAACTGCAATTGCAGGGCGGCGCGAGCGCACAGCTGCGGATGCGCGGCGGCGAGTTGGCCAGCGCCGAAGCCGAGCTGCGCGAAGTGTCGGTCATCGATGCGCAGCAACGTTTCCGTTTCGATGGGCTCAGTGGCAAGCCAGTCTTTTCCGCCGGCTCGTCCGTGGACAGCGCGCTGCGCTGGCGTGGCGGTGAAGTGCATGGCCTGGCGTTCGGTGCTGCGGAACTGCTGCTGGACAGCGGCCAGGGCGTGATCGGGCTGCGCCAGCCGGTGACTGTGCCGATGCTGGGCGGTGGCTTGCGCTTCGAAGACATCAATCTGCGACCGCCGGCGGGCGAACGCGGACTGGAGTTCGATTTCGGCCTGACCGTCGAAAGCCTGGACGTGGGCCAGCTGGCCAAGGCGCTGGACTGGCCTGCGTTCCAGGGGCGACTGGACGGACGCATTCCCAAGGCGCGTTACGCCGACGACCGCCTGGATTTCGAAGGCAATCTGGTCACCCGCATGTTCGACGGCACCGTGCAGGTTTCGGGACTGGCGATGGAGCGCCCGTTCGGCACCGCGCCGACATTGTCGGCCGACATCAGTCTGGACGACATGAACCTGCAGTCGCTAACCGGCGTGTTCGGCTTCGGCGAGATCACTGGCGCGCTGGACGGCAGCATCCGCAACCTGCGCCTGGTGGACTGGCAGGCCGAAGCTTTTGACGCCGACCTGCACACCGACCCCGATTGGAAAGGCAAGCGCCGCATCAGCCAGCGCGCCGTGCAGGATCTTTCCAGCGTCGGCGGCGCAGGCGGTTTGGGCGACAGCTTGCAGGCGCAGGCGCTGAAGCTGTTCGAGGATTTCGGCTACCGCCAGATAGGCATCAGCTGCCGGCTGGCCGAACAGGTCTGCGCCATGGACGGGCTTCGTTCAGCGGGTAACGGCTTTATTATCGTGGAAGGTTCGGGCCTGCCGCGCCTGAACGTGGTGGGTTACAACCGTCGCGTCGATTGGCCCACGCTGGTCGAAAGACTGGTGGCGGTCACCCAGGGCGAAAGCAAGCCGGTCATCGAATAATCAAGGAGAAGCGACATGCAACGTTGGTTGGGAACCTCATTGGCCGCAGCGCTGCTGCTCACCGCCTGCGTCACCATCAATGTCTACTTCCCGGCGGCAGAAGCCAAGGAAGCGGCCAAGGAATTCGTCGACAAGGTCATTGGCGACGACGCGCCTGCCACCGAAGCCAAGCCCGCGCCGCAGACGCCGGGCGGGCAGGGCGGAAGCGCTTCGCTGCAATCCAGGCGTTCGTTCGACTGGCTGGCCTTGATCGGCATCGGCAGCGCGTACGCGCAGGAAAGCGCGGATATCAGCATCAAGACCCCGGCCATTCAGGCCATCCAGAACCGCATGGCCACCCGTTTCCAGACCCAACTGGCAGCCGGTTTCGACGCCGGTGCCCTGGGATTGACCCGCGATGGGATGGTGGAAGTGCGCGACGCCGCCAAGCTGGCCTTGAAGGACCGGGTAGCCATCACCCAGGCCGTGGCCGACGACAACCGCGACCGGAAAGCGGTGTACCGCGAAGTGGCGGTAGCCAACGGCCATCCGGAATGGGAAAGCCAGATCCGCGGCATCTTCGCCCAGCAATGGATCGCCAGCGCGCACAGCGGCTGGTGGTACCAGGACGCGGGCGGCGGCTGGAAGCAGAAGTGATGCGCTTTATCCTTCTCCCGCCGGGAGAAGGTGGCGCGTAGCGACGGATGAGGGAGGGGGAATTCAGGCCCACGAAAACCCTCCTACAAGCGGACGATCCACGCCCTCATCCGTCCTTCGGGCACCCCGTAAGTACGGGGCAGGCTCTTCTCCCAGAGGGAGAAGGGACAAAGCTGTATCTGCGACAATACGCCCCCGCAATCGCACGCAGCCCCCGCCACGTGGCAAGACCCCGCAGCCCCCGCATCGATAAAACCCCGTTCGAAGCCCAGATCGTCGACCACAGCCACGACGGTCGCGGCGTGGCCCGTCGCGACGGCAAGACCCTGTTCGTGTCCGGCGCGTTGCCGGGCGAACAGGTGATGGTCGAGCAGACCGCCAAGAACCGACACTTCGATGAAGGCCGCGCCGTGGAGGTGCTGCAGCCCTCGCCGGACCGCGTGGCGCCGCGTTGCGAACACTTCGGCGTGTGCAGCGGTTGCGTGTTGCAGCACCTTGCCGAAGACAAGCAGATCCTGCTCAAGCAGCGGGTGCTGCTGGAAAACCTGGAGCGCATCGGCCATGTCGCGCCGCAGACCGTGCTCCCCGCGTTGACCGGCGACAGTTGGGGATATCGGCGCAAGGGACGCTTCTCGGTGCGCCGGGTCAACAAGAAGGACAAGACACTGGTCGGTTTCCGCGAGACCGATCCGCGCTTCGTCGCCGATCTGCGCATCTGCCACACCGTCATTCCGCAGATCGGCGAACGCATCGAAGCGCTGGCGCTGCTGGTGGAAAGCCTGGACGCGCGCAACGATATTCCGCAGATCGAATTCATCGCGGGCGATGCAACGGTCGCCATGGTGTTCCGTCATCTGAACCCATTGAACGATTCCGACCGCGCCAAACTCACCGCTTTCGCCCAGCAGCACGAATTTGCCTTCTATCTGCAGTCCGGCGGCATCGACACGGTGGTGCCGCTCTGGCCGCAGGCGCCGACGCTGGCATTCGCACTGCCGCAATGGAATGTGGAACTGGCCTTCCGGCCGCTGGATTTCATCCAGGTCAACGCCACGCTCAACCAGAAGATGATCGCGCGGACTTTCGAGCTGCTGGATCCGCAGCCGCAGGACCGCATCCTGGATCTGTTCTGCGGACTGGGTAATTTCACCCTTCCCATGGCCAGGCTGGCGGGCGAAGTGGTGGGCGTGGAAGGCGAAGCCGGCCTGGTCGCCCGTGCGCGCGAGAACGCACAACTCAATGGTCTGGCCAACGCGCATTTCCATGCCGCCGACCTGACCGAAGACCAGCGCGGTACGCCGTGGATGCGGCAGGGCTTCAACAAGCTGCTGCTGGACCCGCCGCGTTCGGGCGCCGACGAAGTATTGAAACAGTTGCCGCTCAAGAATATCGACCGCATCGTCTACGTCAGTTGCCATCCGGCTTCGCTGGCGCGCGATGCGGGTTTCCTGGTCAAGGAGCGCGGGTACAAACTCAAGGCGGCAGGAGTGATGGACATGTTCCCCCACACTGGCCATGTGGAAAGCATCGCTCTTTTCGAAACCAGGTGACCGTGGGGTAGAGCCGAGCTTGCTCGGCTGCTCCAGGCAATCGCCGCAACGGCAGCCGAGCACGCTCGGCTCTACCAGCAATCGGAGTCATGACGTGGGTATAGAAATCGAACGCAAGTTCCTGGTTACCAGCGACGCCTGGCGCGCCGCCGCGCACGAGGTCGTGCCGATGGCGCAGGGCTACCTGAACGACCTGGCCATGGTGGAAGGCGGCGCGCAGAAGGCCTCGGTACGCGTGCGCATCGAAGGCGACCGCGCCTACCTGAACCTGAAATCGCGCGAACGCGGCCACACGCGGCAGGAATTCAACTACGCCGTCCCGGTGGACGAGGCGCGGGCCTTGCTGGCCTTGTGCGTGGGTGGCCTCATCGACAAACGCCGCCACTACGTGCGCCATGAGGGCCATCTTTGGGAAGTGGACGAGTTCCTGGGCGAGAACGCGGGGCTGGTGGTCGCCGAGATAGAGCTGCAGCAGGCCGACGAAGCCTTCGCCTTGCCCGAATGGGCCGGCAAGCAGGTGACCGACTCGTTGCGCTATTACAATCTGGCCCTGGCGTCGTACCCGTACTCGCAATGGACGGACTACGAGCGCTCGGCAAGAGATGTCGCCTCTGCTGTCGAAGAGCTCCCCTGAGGAATCGAGAACATGCTCGTCATAGGAATTTCCGGCACCGAACTCACCGCGCAGGAACGCGACTGGCTGCAGAACGACGCCGTGGCCGGGGTGATCCTGTTCACCCGCAACTTCGCCTCGCGCGAACAGGTGGTCGAGTTGTGCGGGGCGATCCGTGCCGCCTCGCCACGTCCCCAGTTGATCACGGTGGACCAGGAGGGCGGCCGCGTGCAGCGCTTCCGTACCGGCTATAGCGCGCTGCCATCGCTGGATGGTTTCGGCGCCCTGTATGCGCGGGACCAGGAAGCCGCGTTGAAGCTTGCCGAAGAGCACGCCTGGCTGATGGCCAGCGAAGTGCGCGCCAGCGGCGTCGATCTGAGTTTCGCGCCAGTGGTCGATCTGGCCCGCGGCAACCGCGCCATCGGCGATCGCGCCTTCAGCGCCGACCCGCAAGTCGTCGCCGCCTTCACCCGCGCCTATGTGCGAGGCATGCACAGCGTCGGCATGGCCGCCACGCTCAAGCATTTCCCGGGCCATGGCACGGTGCTGGAGGACACGCATTTCGACGATGCGGTCGATCCGCGTCCGCTGGAAGTGTTGCGCAAGGAAGACCTGGTTCCGTTCGTGGCCGGCATCGAAGCCGGCGCCGACGCGGTGATGCTGGCGCACGTGACCTATCCGGCGGTGGCGCCGGAAGCGGCCGGCTATTCGCCGCTGTGGATCAACGGCATCCTGCGCGAAGAAATGGGTTTCCGTGGCGTGGTGTTCTCCGACGACATCGGCATGGCCGCCGCGTTTTCCGCAGGTGGCGTGAAGGCGCGCATCGACGATCACTTGAATGCCGGTTGCGACGTGGTGCTGGTATGCGCGCCGAAGCTGGTCGAGGAATCCCTGCGTGCGATGGAAGGGCGTACTTCCAACACCGCCTCCTTGTTGGGATTGATGGGCCGCGGCGGTCTGGGATGGGACGGACTGCTGGCCGACAACCGTTACGGCGATGCGCAAGCCCGTCTTCCGGCCGTAACAGGGAACCTTGCCTGATGGCGTCGCCTTCGCTCGCCGCCGCGTTGGCCAACGCCGAGCTCATCGTCGACCGCGCCACGCTGGATGCGGCCATCGCGGCGATGGCCGCACCGATCGCGCGCGACTACGCCGGGGAAGTGCCGGTCTACCTGACCGTCATGCACGGCGGCTTGCCGTTCGCCGGACAGTTGTCGCTGGAACTGGGCGCGCTGGGGTTGGACCTGGAATTCGACTATCTGCATGCCACGCGCTACCGCGGCCAGACCAGCGGCGGCGAGCTGGTATGGAAACATCGCCCGGCCACTGCGCTCTACGGCCGCCGGGTGTTGCTGGTCGACGACATCCTGGACGAGGGCTACACGCTGGCCGCAGTGCGCGAATGGTGCCTGGAGCAGGGCGCCACCGATGTGCGCATCGCCGCGCTGGCGGTCAAGCGCCATGACCGCACGATCGCCGGCATCAGCGCCGACTACGCGGGGTTGGAAGTTGCAGACCGTTACGTTTTTGGCTTCGGCATGGACTACCACGAGCAAGGCCGCAATCTGCCGGGCATCTACGCGTTGAAGGATTGAGCGATGTCGGATATCTCATTGGCGGTGATCGGCGGGACCGGCGTATACAAACTCGCCGACCTGCAGGACGTGGACACGCGGCAAATCGATACCGCGTACGGCAAGCCGTCGGGCCCCGTGCGCATCGGCACTTTGCTGGGGCAGCGGGTCGCGTTCCTGGCGCGGCATGGCGAAGGCCATTCGGTGCCGCCGCACCGGGTCAACTACCGCGCCAACCTTGCCGCGCTGAAGCAGATCGGCGCCGCTCGCGTGCTCGCGCTCAATACCGTCGGAGGCATCGGCGACGCCTTCGGCCCGCGCGTGCTGGCCTGTCCGGATCAGCTGATCGACTACACCTGGGGCCGCGATTCGACGCTCTGGGACGGAAACGACGCCGACAGCGAAGCGCTGCATGTCGACTTCGGCGATCCGTACACCCCGCTGCTGCGGCACAAGATCATCGCCGCCGCGCGTGTGACCGGGGTCTCGCTTGTGGATCACGGCTGCTACGGCGCGACCCAGGGTCCGCGCCTGGAAACCAAGGCCGAAATCGCGCGCATGAGACGCGATGGCTGCGACCTGGTCGGTATGACCGGCATGCCCGAAGCGGCGCTGGCGCGCGAATTGGGTCTTGATTACGCCTGCCTGGCCATCGTCGCCAACTGGGCCGCAGGCTGCGGCACCGGCGAGGAGATCACCATGGCCGAAGTGCTGGCCAATGTCGCTGCCGCCTCCAACGGCTTGCCGGAACTGGTGGCCGAACTGGCCAGAGGGTGATTGTCAACGCGGCCCGGTCTTTGCATACTCCGCCGGGTGCGCTTTGCGCACAGACCACCACCACCCGCATCCAGAAGGAAATACCAGAGCTATGCCGTACGGTACCGTGAAATGGTTCAATGACGCCAAGGGCTTCGGATTCATCGCGCCGGAAGATGGCAGCGCCGATGTCTTTGCCCATCACTCCGCGATCAACAGCAAGGGCTTCCGCAGCCTGCAGGAAGGCCAACGCGTCAGCTACGAGCTGACCCAGGGCCCCAAGGGCGCACAGGCATCGAACATCGAGCCGGCAGCCTGATCCCCATTTGTTTCCCGTTTTTCTTGAACCCCGCTACGGCGGGGTTTTTTATGGGTGGCGCAGTTGAAGGTTCCAGACTCTGCTACGGCGACTGTTTAGTTCGGACGTCATCCCAGCGGCTTCCAACAGCGAAGCTGGTCAAGCTGGGATCCATTTTGACTTTGCTTTGCTTGGTCGTGTCCTCATAGGAAGATCAAGATGGATCCCAGCTTGCGCTGGGATGACGATGACATTATTTCTGCGGACCGGCATTGGTCGCGTCTCAATTTCTATAATGATTCCCACTTGACCCACCGTCGGCACAGGAATGCCATGCCCCAAACTTTGAATATCGCCATCGTCGGCTACGGAACGGCCGGCCAGGCCTTGGCGATCCTGCTTTCGCGAGACGGGCATAAGGTGGAAGTCTTCGAGCGCGCGCCCGAGCCCGGTCCGGTCGGCGCTGGTTTCCTGTTGCAACCCACCGGCTTGCAGGTGCTGTGGCAGATGGGACTGCTGCCGGCGGCGCTTGAGTACGGGGCGCCGGTCAGGCGACTGTACGGAGAAACGCCTTGTGGGCGCGGCGTCATGGACATGCGGTATGAAGGCCTGGACTTGCGCATGCATGGCCTGGGCATGCAACGCGGCGCCCTGTTCACGGTCCTTGCCGATGCATGGGACGGACTGGCCGCCATGCATCGCGGCACGCGCGTGGTCAGCGTCGATCACCAAACCGGCCGGCTTGCCGATGAGCATGGCCGCAGCCATGGCCCGTTCGACCTGGTGGTGGCGGCCGACGGCTCGGCCTCCCAACTGCGCCAACAGGTATCGGCCAGTCGTGTGGATCGCGTGTATCCCTGGGGCGCGTTGTGGTGCCTGGTCGAACGCGGCGACTGGCCGTGGCCCGATGAATTGCGCCAGCGGTACGTGGCCGCGCGCAAGATGATTGGCCTGCTGCCGGTGGGAACCCGACCCGGCGACGACGTACCGCGGCTGAGTTTTTTCTGGAGCCTTCCACGGTCGGATTTCGACGCCTGGCAGGCGCGGGGAATGGGCGCCTGGCTGGAAGAAGTATCCGGTATCTGGCCGCAGGCCGCCTCGCGTTTGCAGAACGTCACCGACTGCGCGCAGCTGGCCCGCGCGACCTATCGCGATGCGATCCAGAAACGCTGGCATCGCGGCCGGCTGGTGCTTGCCGGCGATGCGGCGCATTCGATGAGCCCGCAGCTGGGGCAGGGCGTGAACATGGCGCTGATGGACGCGATGGCATTGCGCGAGGCCTTGCGCAGCGAACCGGATCTGCATGCTGCGTTGGCGCAGTACCAGCGCATCCGGCGCAAGCACGTCTCCATCTACCACTTCTGGAGCCACTGGTTGACGCCGCTGTTCCAATCCGACCGCGATCTGGTGGCGATGATTCGCGATACCAGCATGCTGCCGCTGGGGAAATTGCCCGGCGGGCGCGGGCACATGTTGCGCATCCTCAGCGGCACCCAGCAGGGCTGGTTCGGCAAGTTGGCGTTGCAGCCCGGTTTCATCGAGGCGTTGGCGGGGCACGGCTAGGGCCCGGTGTAGGAGCGACGCAAGTCGCGAAGGATTGTGGGTGGCAGCCTCGCGACTTACGTCGCTCCTACCACGCTCCTAAGACGCGGACCCGGGGCAACGCGATGGCTTCGCCTTCAACGCAGGCCACCAGCTGCTCTCCTGGTTCCAGTGTTGGCGACACCCCGGCGGTGAACTGCGAGAACGCAGGCAAGACCGTGATGCCTTCGCGCAACCAGAACGCCGGCCAGCGACGCCGCATACCCGGCAGTTGGGCCAGCGGATGCAGATGGCCGCACAACACGTGTAGAGCTGGATGCTGCACCGGGTCGTGGCGCAAGGCGAAGGGCGCGTCTTCCACCATCGAGCCGGCCAGTTCAATCTGCAGTCCTGCGCCGGCCAGGGCACGGTCGTGGTTGCCGGACAGGGCCACGATACGAAGACCATGTTGACTTGCCCTCCAGCGATTCCAATGTTCGCGCCAGCGCGATTCCAAGGCCGGGCCATGCAGCACGTCGCCGAGTATCCATAGTTCGCGCGCACCGGTCTGCGACAGCAATGCATCCAGGCGGGCCAGATCATGCTCCGTTCCTCCTGAGGGCAGCCCGATGCCCGCATGGCGGAACACATCGGCCTTGCCCAGGTGCAGATCGGCGATGAGCAGGCGGCCACGCCCAGGCCAATGCAGCGCGCGGTCGCCGAGCAGCGCCATGGGCTCTCCGGCCAACTGCAGGCGCAGCTCACCGGTCATGCTGTTTTTCCAGCTTCGTCGCGGCGCGCTGCACGCGGGTCTTCCAGTCTTCGGTGCTGAGCTGACCGCGCACGCTTTCTGCCCACAGCGGGAACGACAACGGAGTCAGGGTCTTGATCTGATGCAGGGTGATGTCGCGTCGCGCGCATTCGGCCAACGTGGATGCCAGGCGGGAAATTTCCAACTGCGCGGAAAACACTTCGCGCTCGGCCTGCGCCAACAGCAGATGGCCGGGATCGAAACGTTGCAGCACGTCGTAGAGCAATCCACTGGAGGCCTGCAGCTGGCGTTGGCTGCGCGGCGCGCGTCCGGGCAGCGAAGGCGACAGCAATCCGGCTACGCGGGCGATCTCGCGGAACTGGCGCCGTGCCAGTTCGCCGAGATTGAGGCTGGCGCGCAGGTCTTCCAGCAAGCCTTCCGGCTCCAGCAGCTGGCGCAGCCGTTCTGCATCCATTTCCACCCCGCGCGAAGGCGACAAAACCAGGCCGTAGTCGTTGGCGGCGAAGCTGAAGGTGTTGGGCTCCAGGCGACCCCAGCGCAGCGACAGCAGCGAAGCCAACCCTTCATGCACCTGACGGCCTGCGAAGGGATACAGGAACAGATGCCGGCCGTCGCGGGCGGTGATGGATTCGGCCAGTAAAATCTCTGGCCTGGGAAGGGCGGACAGACGGGCCTGCAACGCCAGCAGCGCTGCGATGGCGCGCAACTCCGGTTGCTGGTGGTCGCCACCGAACACTGCTTCGACCTCGCGGCCCAGTTCCGACGACAGCGGCATGCGTCCGCCCATCCATTTGGGCACGCTGCCCATGCCGGACTTGGCGATGCGCACATAGGCGGTCATGTCTTCCAGGCGCACCAGTTCGAGCGTGCGGCCGGCGAACTGGAAGCGATCGCCACGGCGCAGGCGGCCGACGAAATTCTCTTCCACCGAACCCAATCCGCCGCCACGCAGGAACTTGACGTTGACGCTGCCGTCGCTGGTGATAGTGCCTATGGACAAACGGTGGCGCAGCGCCACGCGCCGGTCCTCCACGCGGTAAATGCCGTCGCTGCCCACAATGACCTTGTGGAAGTCCGGATAGCTGGCCAACGCCTGGCCACCCTGGACGATGAAATCCAATACCGCCTGCCAGGCCAACGGATCCATTCCGGCGAAGGCGTGGGTCCCGCGGATCTCGGCCAACAACGCTTCGCTTTCGAAACCGCCTCCCAGCGCGCAGCTCACGCAGTGCTGCGCCAACACGTCCAGCGACAGGCGCGGCGGGATGCGCGCCTCGATCGCTCCGCGCGCGATGGCCTGGCGTGCAGCCGCGTATTCCACCAGCTCCAGCGCGTGCGAAGGCACGCAGATCACGTGGCCGGATTCGCCGGGACGGTGCTTGGCGCGCCCTGCGCGTTGCATCAGGCGGGCCACGCCTTTTGGGCTGCCGATCTGCAGCACCTGGTCCACGGCCGGAAAATCGACGCCCAGGTCCAGGCTGGAAGTAGCGACCACGCAGCGCAAGGAACCATCGCGCAGGCCGGCTTCGGCCGCGGCGCGCAGTTTCGGGTCCAGCGAACCGTGGTGCAGGGCCAAGGTATCGGCGGACTCCGGCCATACGGCGCCCAGCGCCTGGAACCACAACTCGGCCTGCGCGCGCGTGTTGGTGAAGACCAGGCTGGTGCGCACCGACATGAGTTTCTGCAGCACGCGCGGCAGCTGCGCCAGGCCCAGGTGACCGGCCCAGGGAAAGCGTTCGCCTGCCTTGGGCAACAGGGTTTCCAGTTTGATGCCGCGCGGGGCGACGCCGGCCACTATCGGGCTGTCGGGCGCATGCGGAAGAAGGACGTCGCGAGCCTCTTCCACGTTTCCCAACGTGGCCGAAAGGCCCCAGGTTCGCATCTCAGGCGACAACGCGCGCAGCCGCGCCAAGGCCAGTTGCAACAACACTCCGCGCTTGTTGCCCAGCAGTTCGTGCCATTCGTCGACGATCACGCAGCGCAGCGCGCTCAACTGCGGCGCGGTGTCGGGGTAGGACAACAACAGCGAAAGCGATTCGGGCGTGGTCACCAATACATCGAGTTTGCCCGCGCGCGCCAGGCGCTTGTCGCGCGCGCTGGCATCGCCGGTACGCAGGCCGACCTGCCAGTCGACACCCAACGCGGAGATGGGTTCGCGCAGGGCGCGGACGGTGTCGGCGGCCAAGGCTTTGAGTGGAGTGATCCAGAGCACCGAGAGTGGGCGCGCTCCGTTGGTCCTTCTCCCTGCGGGAGAAGGTGCCCGAAGGGCGGATGAGGGTACGGCGGAGTCCGGGCGCTTGCCCGCTCGCGTTCTCGACAGCGTTCGCATCGACTCTTTGGACTCTGCATGCATTGAAGCAAGCGCCTCCAGCAACGGCCCACCGAACGCCGCCAGGGTTTTGCCGCTACCCGTAGGCGTATGCAGCAGACCCGATTCGCCCTGTAGATAATGCCGCCACAACTGGCGCTGGAACGGCAACGGCTTCCAGCCTTGAGACTTGAACCAGGCAAGCAGGGATTTTTCGGATACTTTTCCGGGACCCCGGACGTCCGCTTTCATCGCGCCAGCGCCTGCAGCGTTTGCAGCCGGTCGGCTTCGGCCATGGGTTTGTCGTGGCGCCAGCGCAGGATGCGTGGGAAACGCACCGCGATGCCGGACTTGTGCCGCTTGCTTACATTCACCGCCTCGAAGCCCAGCTCGAATACCTGATGCGCCTTGACCGAACGAACCGGACCGAACCGCTCCAGCGTGTTCGCGCGTATCCAGCTGTCCAGGGCCAGGATTTCCTTGTCGTCCAGGCCCGAATACGCCTTGGCCACGGGCACAAGATTGTCGCCGTCCCACACGCCGAAGGTGTAGTCGGTATACAGGGTGCTGCGTCGTCCATGCCCGGATTGGGCGTACAGCAACACGGCATCGATGGTCAGCGGATCGATCTTCCACTTCCACCAATCCCCGCGGCGGCGGCCGGACTGGTACGCCGAATCGGCGCGTTTGAGCATCAACCCTTCCACGCCGCGCTCGCGTGCGCCCCCACGCAGCAACGCTGCGTCTTCCCAACTGTCGGCGCTCACGCGCGGGGAGATCACGATGCGCGGATCGCCGTGTTCGGCCAGCAGCTTTTCCAACAGTGCCCGTCGCTCGGCCATCGGCCGCGCGCGCAGGTCCTGGCCTTCCAGTTCCAGCAAGTCGTAGGCAAGCACGCGCGCCGGCGTATCTGCGAGCGTCTTGGCGCCAGGCTTGCGCCGCTGGATGCGTGTCTGCAGTGCGGTGAAGGGCAGCGGAGCGTCGCCTTCGCGCCAGACCAGCAGCTCGCCGTCGATCACGCAGTCGCGCGGCAAGGTCATCGCAGCGATTTCTATTTCGGGAAAGCGTCCGTCCAGCCGCTCCTCGCCACGCGACCACAGCGCCACTTCGCCGTCGCGGCGAATCAGTTGCAGGCGGATGCCGTCCCATTTCCATTCCAGCAGCCAATCGTCTATATCGCCCAGGCTGGCTGCTTCGTTCTCCAATGGCGAGGCCAGGAAGAAGGGGTAGGGCTGCTGACGGTCCTCGGGTAGTTCCTCGACGGTGAGCAGGTTTCGCAGGAATTCCGGGGTCGGCTTCCACGCCCCGAGCATGCGCTGGGCGATGCGCGCAATGTCGATACCGGACATGTCCGCGAGCGCCTGCTGTACCAGCCGCTGCGACACGCCCACCCGCAAGGCGCCGGTGAGCAGCTTGTTGAACAGCAAGCGCTGGTCGAAGGGCAGGGTGTGCCAACCACCGACGACTGCGGCCCGACGGAGTTCGAGATCCTTGTTGGCGATCGGCAGCAGGATACGTTCGATCCATTCGGTAAGCGGCCGGTCCTGCGGGTCGTCGTGAGGATCGTCGAGAAGCAGCGTCAATGTTTCAGCCAGATCGCCGACGTGGTCGTAGCTCTCTTCCACCAGCCAGTCGGGCTGCCCGCTTTCCTGCACGACCCATTCGCGCAATTCGCGTGTGTTGGCGATCCGCGCCAGCTTGCCGCCCGCCAGCAACCACATGGCCCAGGCCGCATCGGCAGGCGGCGCGCTGCGGAAATAGCGCACCAGCGCGGCGCGCTTGTCCAGCGTAGCGGTGCTCTGGTCCAGTTCCCGGTAGAGCTCGGCGAATTGCTTCATGCGTATTCTCCCGCACGGCTATCGCTCCGATCGCATCGTTCAATCAGATCGTCGTTCCCGCGAAGGCGGGAATCCAGTGACCTTACTCTCGCATCTGTTCCTGCTGAAAAAGAAAAAGCGCAAGTCACTGGGTCCCCGCCTTCGCGGGGATGACGAATTGGTAGGGGAAGGGCGGAACTCATTCCTCACCGCCGTAATCGGTACTGAAAGCCTCGGCCGCGATGCCCTGCTCGCGCAGCGCGCGGATGATCGCGTCGGTGTTGCCGTGCGTGGCGATGACGCGTCGGGCGCCGGTCTCGCGCACGGTGCGGAACAGATCCGGCCAGTCGGCATGGTCTGAGACCACAAAGCCACGGTCGTAGTTGCGCCGCCGCCGATTGCCCCGGATGCGCATCCACCCCGAAGCGAAACCCTGCTGCGCGCGCTTGAAGCGGCGAATCCACGGACTGCCTGCCGCAGAAGGCGGCGCCATCACCAGCTTGCCGGAAAAATCGGCGCCTTTTTCTTCATCGGCGACCAGGCGCGTTTCCAGCATGGCGATGCCTGACTGCCGGTACACCTCCACGCCAGCGGCGATGGCACCGTGCAGCAGCGCAGGCTGGTCGTCGAAAGGCAGCAGTTCGGCCAGCACGCGTTGGGCCTTGCCAAGCGCGTAGCAATACAGGATCGCCGCTTCGCCGCGTTCGCCGCAGTCGCGGCGCCAATCGGCGATCTCGCGCGCCACCTCCGCCGTTTCCGGCCAGCGGTATACGGGTAGGCCGAAGGTCGCCTCGGTGATGAAGGTGTCGCAGGGCACCACTTCGAACGGCGCGCAGGTCGGGTCGTGCTGGCGCTTGTAGTCGCCCGAGGCCACCCAGACTTCGCCGTCCACTTCCACCCGTACTTGCGCCGACCCCAGCACATGCCCGGCCGAGTGCAGCGATACCTGGGCCTTGCCGAGTTGGAAAACCTCGCCGTAGTCGTGGGCGTGGTAATCCTGTTCGCCCAGCCGCCACCGCAGGATGGGCAGGCTTTGCGTGGTGCAGTGGTATTGCCCCATGCCGATACGCGCGTGGTCGCCATGGCCGTGGGTGATGACCGCGCGCGGCACCGGGCGCCAGGGATCGATATGGAAATCGCCGGCGGGGCAATACAGCCCTTCGGGACGAAGCACGATCAGGTCTTGGGAGTCGGGTCGCGAATGCATGCGGTGACTCTGGGGCAGGGCATGTGCAGGAATTGCTAAGGTGCCCACTAGGCATCTCAGCCGGCGCGACCCTGATAGTGCGACCCGGCTAGAATCTCCGTATGGACCAGTTGCCCCCTTTCCAGACCCATCGCGTTGAGAACCAGCCGCCGCCTTTCGAGCCGCGCGACTTGTGGGCCGATGATCGGGTGCTGCGCGAGGCAGTGGCCCGTGAAGGCGCGAGCGCATTTGAAGCGGTATTGTCGGAATACGCGCGGTTGGCCGGCGACGAGCTCTACCTCATCGGTTTCGACGCCAACCGCGACAAACCGCGTTTGAAGACCCATGACCGTTTCGGCCAGCGCATCGATACGGTGGAATTCCATCCGGCCTACCACCGGCTGATGGAAGTGGCCAAAAGCCATGGCGTGGCCGGCCTTTCCTGGCACCGGCCGCAACCTGGCGCGCACGTGGCCCGCGCCGTACTCAGCTATCTGCACCATCAGGTCGAAGCCGGCACAAGTTGTCCCTTGACCATGACACATGCGGCGGTTCCGGTATTGCGCCGCGAGCCTGCGCTGCGTGAGTGGGCCGACAAGGCGGCAGCGCCCCACTACGATCCGCGCGAACTTCCCATCGCGCAGAAGGCCGGCATCACCCTGGGCATGGGCATGACCGAAAAGCAGGGCGGCTCGGATGTGCGCAGCAATGCCACCGTCGCCACACCGCTCGCCGGTGCAGGCGAATACGCGCTGGTGGGGCACAAGTGGTTCTTCTCGGCGCCGATGTCCGACGGATTCCTGGTATTGGCGCAGGCGCCAGGTGGGCTCAGCTGTTTCCTGCTGCCGCGCCGGCTGGACAACGGCGACACGAACGCGTTCCGGCTGATGCGTTTGAAGGACAAGTTGGGGGATTGGTCGAATGCTTCGTCCGAGGTGGAGTTCTGCGGCGCGTGGGCACGGCGCGTGGGCGAGGAGGGTCGTGGCGTGGCGACCATCATCGAGATGGTGATGTACACCCGTCTGGACTGCATGCTGGGCGCAGCCGCGGAAATGCGCATGGCCCTGGCGCAGGCGGTCCACCACGCACGCCACCGGACCAGCTTCGGCAAGCCATTGGCGCAGCACGCGTTGATGCGCAACGTGCTTGCCGACCTGGCCTTGGAATCCGAAGCCGCGCTGGCGTTCTCGTTGCGCGTGGCGCGTGCGGTCGATGCCGCGTCGCAGAACGCCGCCGAAGCCGCTTTCGCCCGCATCTCCACCGCCATCGGCAAGTACTGGTTGTGCAAACGCGCGCCGGCCTTCGTCAACGAAGCGCAGGAATGCCTGGGCGGGGCGGGGTATGTGGAAGAGTCGATCCTTCCGCGGCTGTACCGGCAGGCGCCGCTCAACTCCATCTGGGAAGGCAGCGGCAACATCCAGTGCCTGGACGTGCTTCGTGCGCTTTCGCGCGAACCGGAAACCGGTGACGCGCTGCTGGCAGAACTTGAAACCGCGAAGGGCAGTGATGCCGGGTTCAATCGGGTCGTCGCGGAACTGCGTGCGCAGCTTGCATCGCAATCAGTCGACGAATTCAGCGCCCGCATGCTCGTCGAACGCTTGGCGCTGGCGTTGCAGGCGGCCGTGTTGCTTAATTCCGGAAGTCCCGCCGCAGCGTTGTTCGTAGTCAGCCGCCTGCAAGGAAGGCATGGACTGGCCTTCGGCACCTTGCCGGCCGGCCAGGGCATCGATGCACTGATAAGCCGGGCATTGCCGTGACGCGGGCATGGCTGCTGGCGATGCTCTCGCTAGCGATGCTCTCGCTGGCCATGATTCTTCCTCCCAGCGCATCCGCCGCGCCGGAGCTGGCGCCAAAGGCCGAGCAGGCCGACGCCATCCGCGTATTCAAGTCCACGCGCCGGATGGAGCTGTTGCGCGATGGCAAAGTGCTGCGCAGCTATCGCATCGCATTGGGCGACGCGCCGGTAGGGCGCAAACGCCAGCAGGGCGACGAGCGCACCCCAGAGGGCGATTACCGCATCACCTACCGCAACGCGCAAAGCCGTTTCCATCTGTCGCTGCGGGTGTCTTATCCCAACCAGGCCGACCGCGAGCAAGCCAGGAAGCGAGGCGTAGATCCGGGCGGCGACATCATGCTCCATGGCAGCACGCCGCCGGGCTCCACAGGCGACTGGACCGACGGCTGCATCGCCGTCACCAATGCGCAGATCGAAGAGATATGGCGGCTGGTGCCGGTAGGAACGCCGATTCGCATCAACCCGTAGGTCGGGCCTATGCCCCCGATGTGGGTGCTAGCTCCCATTGCGTGGGTCGGGGACGTAGCCCCGGCCTACTCTTCGGCGATGGCGCGCGAGCCGGTGAGGATCATGCGCACCATCTGCGAAAGCTGTTCGATCAGTTCCGCATCCTTTTCCGGCGGAAGATCCATGGCCGTGGCGCCCATGGCGAATACAAGGCGGGTAATGGCCTTGGACACCAGCGCCGGTTCGTGCAGGGTGGCGCCGTCGGCGGCGGCCAGGCGGATCAGGTCGATGCGCAGCTCGTCTTCGAAGAACTCCAGCTCCCGATCCACCGCCTGCTTGAAAGCATCCGATCCCACCGTGCCTTCGCGCAACAGCACGTGCAGCAGTTTGTCGTCGGCGCGCAGCTGTTCGATGAAGGCCGAGACCGAGCCGCGCACGATGCTCTTGTCCGAGCCGATACGCTGGCGCGCTTCGCCGATGACCTTGCGCAGGGAACGCCCGGCCAGGTCGATCAGGGCCACCGCCAGTTCGTCCATGTCGCGGAACTGACGATAGAAGCTGTTGGGGGCGATGCCGGCTTCGCGCGCCACTTCGCGCAGGCTCAGCGTGGACACGCTGCGGTGCGGGCCGATCAGCTTCAACGCCGCGGCCAGCAGGTCTTCGCGCGAAATCGAGGCCTTGCGGCCTGTGCCCGGGTCGCCGTCGGGGTGTACTTCGAGGTGCGTGATCACGGCGATGGGGACGGCCTTGGCGATGTCATGCAAACATCATATCGGGGTTGTTAATATACAGTTGTATACACATTTGTATTTGCGCCTGTATAGTGTTGGCCATGAATGCTTTAGTCCAGCCCCCCATCCAGCGTCCCCGGAACCGGCTCAAGCGCCTGGTCCAGCCCTTGGTTGTCCCGCAAGTCTTTGATTTCTGGGCTTCCAAGGTGAATCGGATCTGGTCCTGGGATCGCCCCTTGGCGCGGATAACGGCGCGAAAGGGGGAATCGGCCGATGCCGTCACCCTATGGCTGCAACCGAACCGCCATTGGGAGGGTTTCCAGCCCGGCCAGCACCTCAATGTCAGCGCGCAGATCGATGGCGTGCGGGTGACCCGCAGTTACAGCCTCACCCATGCCTCCACTACCGATGGCCGTTTAGCCATTACCGTGAAGGGCGTGGAGGGCGGAAAACTGAGCCGCTACCTGTGCGAACGCGCGCGCATCGGCGACGTGCTTGAAATCGGCCAGGCCTTCGGCGAGATGACCCTGCCGCCGTCCCCGCAGGGCAACTGGCTGTTTCTGGCCGCCGGCAGCGGCATCACTCCTTTGTTGTCCATGACCCGCGCACTGGCGGCGCAGGGCATGCCGGTGCCGCTGACCTTGGTGTACTGGGCGAAGACGCGGGATGAGCTCTGTTTCGTGGACGAGCTGAAAAAGCTTGCGTCGGATCACGCGAATTTCTCTGTCCATTTCGCGCTGACCCGCGAAACTGCAGTTGGCGACGAAGCCACCGGTCGCCTCAGCGAAGCGCTGGTCCAGACGCTGGTAGACGACCTTTCTTCGCGGCAAGTATTCGCCTGCGGTCCGGGCGGCTTCGTCGATACTGCCCGTGCGTTGTTGTCGTCGACTGCGAAGTCTTTCCATGCGGAAGCCTTTTCTCCGCCGCCGCGTGCGGTCGAAGACTCGGGCAACGTACAAGTCGTGCTGGCCGCCAGCGGCCGCACGCTCACCCTGCCGCGCGGCAAGTCCCTGCTGACCGCGCTGGAAGCCGAAGGGTTCAAGCCGGCTTCCGGCTGCCGCATGGGCATCTGCAATACCTGCGCCTGCGGCAAGTCTTCCGGCGTCACCCGCCATCTGCATACCGGCGAACTTTTCCACGAACCCGCTTCGGCGTTGAAGCTCTGCATCAGCAGCGCCAGCACCGACCTTGTTCTCGACCTTTGACCAAGACCATGAACCAGAATCCACGCAACCGATTGCTCAGTGCGACCGAATTGGACGGCTTCGCCGCCGAACTGGATGCGGTGCGCGCGCGTACCATCGCCACGCTGGGACAGCGCGACGCCGACTACATCCGCGGCATCGTCAAGGCGGTGCGCTATACGGAAATCGGCGGCCGGGTGCTGTTGTTCGCCTCCCTGCCCATGGCCTTCGCCGGTCTGTTCTGGGCGACGTGGATCGCCGGCGTGCTGATGCTGGCGCTCTCCAAGATCCTGGAGAACATGGAGCTGGGCCACAATGTCATCCACGGTCAGTACGACTGGATGAACGACCCGCACCTCAACGGCAAGACCTACGAGTGGGACATCGCCGGCACCAGCGCCAGTTGGCGCAAGACGCACAATTTCCAGCACCACACCTATACCAACGTGCGCGGCATGGACGACGACATCGGCTACGGCCTGCTGCGCATCTTTCCGGAGCAGCGCTGGCGCCCGTTCTTCCTGCTGCAGCCGTTCATCGCTGTGGTGTTCGCACTGCTGTTCGAGTGGGGCGTGGCCATCCAGGACCTGAAACTGGGCCGCTGGTGGGCCGGCAAGACCAGCAATGCGCAGATGCGCAAGGCGTTCAAGCCGGTGGGCAAGAAAATGTTGCGCCAGGTGCTGAAGGACTATGTGGTGTTCCCGCTGCTGGCCGGTCCGTTCTTCCTGGCCGTGCTGGCGGGCAACGTGGTGGCCAACCTGCTGCGCAATCTGTGGACCTTCACCATTATCTTCTGCGGCCATTTCACCGCCGATGCGGAGACCTTCCCCAAGGAATCCATCCGCAACGAATCGCGCGGGCACTGGTACCAGCGCCAGCTGCGCGGTTCCTCCAACCTGGCTGGCGGAAGACTGCTCAATGTGATGTCGGGCAACCTGAGCCACCAGATCGAACATCATTTCTATCCGGACATTCCGGCCAACCGCTATGCGGAAATGGCGCCGGAAGTGAAAGCGATCTGCGCCCGCTACGGCCAGCACTACAACACCGGTTCGCTGCCCAGGCAGTTCGGCCAGGTGATCTGGCGCATCCTGCGCCACGCATGGCCCAGCCGCCCGCCGCGCGTGTCGGCTGCGTTTCAGGCCCAGGCCGGCTGAGCCATCCGCGATTAAAAGCTCGCGCCGGGACGGCGCTCCCACGAACTCCGATGCGGCGTGGGAGCGCCGTCCCGGCGCGAGCTTTTAGCATGACCGGCGAATTCCTATCGTCAGCCGGTAGTTTCCCTATCGTGTGTCCCGCTGATGCCGGGAACACTTGCGGTCCAGCTGCTATGACCGCTTACAGATGTCCGCTGCCTCGTGCAAATTGCGAAACGGCCGAACTTCGGTGAAAGGTGGCTACTATCTGCTGACTACCTGCTGTCGCAATCGAATCGCTTTCTTACACAATCCAGGCTCGGCCCAGATCGCGCTGGACTGCGCACGTTGGCTGGACCTGCACCGGATGATCGATCTCATCGCTGTGGTGGTTATGCCCGATCATGTACATCTGGCAATAGGCCTAGGCGAGTTTTCGCTGTCGCAGGTCATGCATCGGTTCAAGAGCTATACCTCACACGCCATTGCAAAGGCTGTGGAGACCGATGGAGGCATCTGGCAAGAGGGCTATCACGATCGTGGGATACGCGATGAGCCGGCCCTGCGGATACAGGTGGAGTACTGCCTATTGAATCCGGTGCGCGCGGGGCTGGTCGGCGATTTTCACGATTACCCGTATTGGTGGTGTTGCTGGGATGTTTGAGAGGGCTCACACGACTAAGATGGCTGTGGAGAGCTCGCGCCGGGACGGCGCTCCCACGCTACATCGGAGTTGGTGGGAGCGCCGTCCCGGCGCGAGCTCTTGCTTGCGGATCAATCGATGAATTGCAGGCGCGCCAGCTCGGCGTACAGGCCGTCCTGGGCGATGAGTTCTGCATGCGTGCCCTGGGCGACGATACGGCCGCGGTCCATGACCACGATGCGGTCGGCCTTGAGCACGGTGGCCAGGCGGTGCGCGATGACCAGGGTGGTGCGGCCTTCCATCAGGCGCTCGAGCGCGCTCTGCACGGCGCGTTCGCTTTGCGCGTCCAGTGCGCTGGTGGCTTCGTCCAGCAGCAGGATCGGCGCGTCCTTCAACAGCGCGCGAGCGATGGCGATGCGTTGCTGCTGGCCGCCGGAAAGGCGTGCGCCGCGTTCGCCGAGTTCGCTGGCGAAACCTTCGGGCAGTTCGCGGATGAAATCGTCGGCCTCGGCCGATTCGGCGGCCGCCTGCAGCTGCGCATCGGTGGCGTCGAGTTTGCCGTAGCGGATGTTCTCGGCGGCACTGGCCGCGAAAATGGTGGGTTGCTGCGGCACCAGCGCGATGTGTTCGCGCAGGTCGGCCGGGTCCAGCTCGCGCAGATCCACGCCGTCGATGCGGACGCCGCCCGACTGCGCGTCGTGGAAACGCAACAGCATTGAGAAGACCGTGCTCTTGCCGGCGCCCGAGGGCCCGACCAGCGCCACCGTTTCGCCCGGACGCACTTCCAGGTCGAAGCCGTCCAACGCGGGCAGGTCCGGGCGTGAGGGGTAGTGGAAGACCACGTTGTCGAAGCGGATGTCGCCGCGCAGCGGCGTCGGCAACGTGCGCGGATGTTCCGGAGCGTTGATCTCGGAAGTTTCCTGCAGAAGCTCGGCGATGCGGCCCATGCCGCCGGAAGCGCGTTGCAGATCGTTCCACACCTCCGCCAGCGCGCCGACCGAGCCGCCGCCGACCAGCGCGTACAACACGAACTGCGCCAGCGTGCCTGCGCTCATGCGGCCGCCGATGACATCGTGCGCGCCCGACCACAGCACCAGTACGATCGCGCCGAATACCAGGGTGATGGCCGCCGCGGTGACCCAGGCCTGCGCCCGGATGCGCTTGCGTGCGGTTTCCACCGCTACCGCCACCGCTGCGCCGAAGCGGCCCTGTTCGTAAGGCTCGCGCGCATGCGCCTGCACCGTGCGCACCGCACCCAGGGTTTCGCTGGCCAGCGTATTGGCGTCGGCAACCCGATCCTGGCTGGCGCGCGATGCTTTTTCCAACCGCCTGCTGCCCAGGATGATGGGGAGCACCGCCAGCGGTATACCGACCAGTGCGAAAGCCGCCAGGCGCGGACTAGTGACGAACAGCATGGTCAGGCTGCCGATCACCGTGACCGTGCTGCGCAAGGCGACCGACATGCTGGTGCCCACCACGTTGCGCAGCAATTCGCTGTCGGCCGACAGGCGCGAGACCAGTTCGCCGCTGCGGGTGCGGTCGTGAAAGCCGGCGCCCAGGCCGATCAGGTGTCCATAAAGCTGCTTGCGCAGGTCAGCGACCACGCGTTCGCCCAGCAGCGAGACGAAATAGAAGCGCGCGGCGCTGGCCAGCGCCAGGACCACCGCGACCACGAACAGGAAAAGGAAGGCGCGATCAACATTGCTGCCGCTAGAAAATCCGTTGTCGATCATCTGCCGGAACGCCACCGGCAGGCTGAGGGTTGCGGCCGAAGCTACCGCCAGTGCGACCAGCCATGCGCCGAAAAGCCCAGCGTGCTGGCGTACGAAGGGCCATAGCGCGCGCAGGCTGCCCAGTCGCGGTTTCGGTTTGGGGGGAGTGGAAGCAGAAGCGGCCGTTGCCGAAGCGGTATCGGCGGAAGCAGCGGGGAGGGAGGTCATTCAGGATCCGATTCGGCGAAACGCACACGGTTACGGGTGGCGTCGCGCAGATGGGTTTTCAAGGCGTCCACCCGGTCGGCGGGCAAGTCGATGCGCAGGACAGCGCCGGTTTCGTCGAAATCTTCGGTCAGCTTTTCCGCCCCAAAGGCCGGCAGGGCGGCATGCACGCTGCCCAGGTCGTCGAAAGCGCAGCCGAACCGCAGCTCGCGCATTTCCACCAGCAAGCGGCGTTCGGCCGTGCGCAGGCATTCGGCGGCCGCGCCGCCGTAGGCACGGACCAGGCCGCCCGCACCCAGCTTGATTCCGCCATACCAGCGTGTGACCACCACCATGACTTGGTCGTAGCCCTGGCCTTCGATCGCGGCCAGGATAGGGCGGCCCGCGGTGCCGGCCGGTTCGCCGTCGTCGCTGGAGCGGTATTCCGCGCCGATGCGGTAGGCCCAGCAATTGTGCGTGGCGTCGGGGTCGGCGATCTGCGCGAGGAAAGCCATCGCAGCTTTCGGGGAAGCGACAGATGCGGCGTGGGCGATGAACCGGCTGTGCTTGACCTCGAGCAGATGCGTCGCCGTCGTGGCCAGGGTGTCGGTCATTCGTCCAGCAGGGGTTCCAGGTCCCCCGGGACAGGTTCGCTGGGGTGGTCCTTCACGAAAAGCAGCAGGCTCTGCTTGGCTGCACCCGCATCGCCCAGCCCATAACGCGTGCGCACACGCTCCAGCCATTCGTTGACCGGCAACTGCGCGTCGTCGGAAACCGGCACCTGCAGATCGGTGCGCTTCAGCCGCGAACCGGTGACTTCCACCCGATCCAGCGTGGCGCTTTCCTTCTGCCGCATGGCGGCGCTGGCTCGGGCAGCTTTGGACTCGGCCACTGCATCAGCCTGCGACTTGGCCGAGAGCACGCCGGCGCCGGCTGCAAAGCCGTCTGCCGGCGCCGCGGGCTCCGAATATCCCTCGCGACGACTGTCGCGACTGCGTGGTTCCGGGGCAAAGGCAACCGGGGCCTCGCTTTCGGCCACCGATGCGGCTGCGATTGCAGCGGGGGCGGGCGGGGCCGGCGGCGGCGGAGGTACCGGAGCTGCGGCTGCGTTCCCCGCTGCGGGCGCAGGAAGGCGGGAGCCGGAAGCGCGGGTTTTGGCCGGTGCTGCCTGCTGTCGCGGCGATGGCGCGAGAACCTCGGCAGGCAGCGGCGGTGACAGTACTTTGAGCGGCGGGGGTGGTGCCTGGTCCGCCGCCACTGGCTCAACTGCAGTCGAGGCGTCGGCGGCGCGTGGGGTGTCTGCGGCCACCTCCTCCGGCGGCGGAGCAGAGCTGCTGGGAAGAACCGCGACCGCGGATCGTTGGGCGACCTCGTCAGCAGGCGCCTCTGCCGAAACCATGACCGGCGTCTGCTGCAACGGCCGCAGCTGCCAGGCAATACCGACGGCGAAGACCACCGAGGCGGCCAACCCCATGGCTACCGGCCAGCGCGGCTTGCGAGTGTGGGGGACTTTGCGCTCCAGCGCCGCATGGGCGGCGGCCAGGATCTTCGCATCCAGCGCCGACGAGGGTTCGCCTTGCGGGCCCAGAGGCGCGGTCAGCTTCGCCAGTTCGCGCTCTTCGGGGGTCAGAGGTTCGGGGGAATAGGATTTCATTCGCTCAATCTCGCGCGCAGCTTGTCCATCGCGTAGCGCAACCGCGATTTGACTGTTTCCCGGCCTACGCCGGTGATCTCGCCGATTTCCTCCAGGGTCAGTTCCTGCTCCAGGCGCAGCTGCAGCACCTCGCGCTGGTCGTCGGGAAGCTCGGCCAGGGCCAGCTGCAGGCGCCGGCGTTGCTCGAAGTCCGACAGGATGCGTTCGGGCGTTTCCGGGTCGGGCACCCGCGCGGCGCGTTCGTCCCCGTCCACTGGCGCCGGCGGCCGATGCTTCAGCGCCCGCCAATGGTCGGTCAGGCGATTGTGCGCGATCCGGAACAGCCAGGTCGTGAAGGCCGCTTCCGGTTTCCAGCCCTCGCGCGCGGTGATCACCCGCTGCCAAATGTCCTGGAAGAACTCGTCCGCCAGCGCCTGGTCCCGCAACTGGCGCAGCAGAAACCGGTACAAGCGGGTGCGGTGACGCGCGTAAAGCTGCTCGAACGCCGCCATGTCGCCGCCCGCGTAGGCCAGCATCAGGGTCTCGTCTGCGGGTTCTGAGAAGTCGTTCACTCTGACAAGCGTAAAGCTTGGGCCACAATCCGCATAGCCGCGCCCATGGCCGCAGACTGGCCGCCGCAAGGCGGGCAATCCGTATAGGAAGGGAAGTGGCGCGGAAACCGCCGGAACCGTGGCACTGTTCATGGAACCTGATAACGTCCACCCGGCGGTGATGGGGTTTCTCCGCCGGACACGCAAGGACTGCGTATCGCGTCCATACGTTCATTCCTGGGGAATCCGTGCAATTGCCTACCATCGATGCTGCGGAAGCCTCCCTCAACGACCTGCCGGCGGGCCAGGCGCGCCCTGAGCCGGCGACGTCGGCGTCGCCCACCGAACGCATCGTGGCGATCCTGCGTGGCCTGCTGCCCGCTGGCGCCTCGGTGGCGGTGTGCTGGCGCGACTGGGCGCTAGGCAGCGGCGGGGCGATCTCACCCGGGGCCAGCGCCGGGCTGCGTCGCAGCGCCGAGCTGGCCTTGTCGGACCCGGACGCCGAGAGCGACGGGCCGCATGGGCTGGTGCACGCCTGGGACAATGCCGACGGCAACGCGCGCATGGCCGTGGCCGCCGCGATGCCCTCGGCCATGGCCGGCAGCGAACGCCAGGCGTGGCTGACCCTGGCCAAGACCTTGGTGGTGGCCACCCTGGACTCGTCGCGCGCGCAGGCGCGGATCGTGTCGCTGGAAAAATCCAAGCGCCTGCAGCAGGCGTTGTACGAAATCGCCGACCTGGCCAGCGCCGACCTGGAAATGCCGGAAATGCTCAGGCGCATCCATGCGGTGGTCGGCTCGCTGATGTCGGCCGACAACTGCTACATCGTGCTCTACGACGACCAGCGCCGCAGCGTGCGCTTCCTGCATTTCGTCGACCAGAAAGACACTTATGTCGCCGACCCGGACCGCGAATTCACCGAAGAGGAAATGCCCAACAGCATGACCTTCGCCCTGTTGCGCCATGGCCAGCCCGTGCGCGGGCCGTCCACTGCGGTGCGGCAGAAAATGGGCGTGGTGCGCGATCCGTCGCACGGTCCGGACAGCCTGGACTGGCTGGGCGTGCCGATGCGCCGCGAAGACCGGGTGTGCGGCGCCATCGTGGTGCAGAGCTACGACACGCCGGGCAGCTATGCCGATGAGGACCGCGCCTTGCTGGGTTACGTGGCCCAGCACATCCTCACCGCGCTGGACCGCAAGCACGCGCATGTGGACCTGGAGCGCCGCATCGAGGCGCGCACCCACGAACTGCAACGCGCCAACCGCGAACTGCAGGCCGAAATCCTGGAACGCAAGCGCGCAGAAAAACTGCAGCGCGCGCTGTTCCGCATCGCCGAGCTGGCGATCAACTCGGAAAACCTGGAACGCTTCTACGCCGACGTGCATGCGGTGGTGGACGAACTGATCTACGCGCGCAATTTCTACATCGCCCTGTTGTCCGACGACGGCGAAACGCTGGACTTCCCGTATTCCATCGACGAACGCGACCCGATGCGCCTGTCGCGCAAACTGACCAACGGCTTGACCGAGCACGTCATCACCCACCGCAGCCCGCTGCTGGCCGACCGCGCCAAGCTGACCGAACTGGGCACGCAGGGCAAGGTGCACGAATACGGCCCGCACGCCTACAGCTGGCTGGGCGTGCCGCTGTATCGCGACGAAGAAGTGGTGGGCGTGATCGCGGTGCAGAGTTACTCGCCGGACGTCAGCTTCAGCCCGCACGACCAGAACCTGCTTACCTTCGTCGCCCACAACATCGGCAACGGCCTGGCCAAGCAGCGCGCGCAGCAGCATCTGCGCGTCGCCCACGCCGAACTGGAACGCCGCGTCGACGACCGCACCCATGAGCTTGCCGAGGCCAACGCCAAGCTGCTGGCGCAGATGGGCGAACGCCTGCGCGCCGAGCAACGCCTGACCCATCAAGCCACCCATGACGGTCTTACCGGCCTGCCCAACCGTCCGCATCTGCTGGATCGCCTGTCCGCGGCGATCAACCGCGCCCGTCACGGCGACGGGCAGGAATTCGCGGTGCTGTTCCTGGACCTGGACCGTTTCAAACTGGTCAACGACAGTATCGGCCACGCCGCCGGCGACGAGTTGCTGGTGGAGGTTTCGCGGCGTATCACTTCCACCGTGCGCGGCAACGATGTCGTATCGCGTCTGGGCGGCGACGAATTCGCCATCCTCATCGAATACACCGACGGCCTGGAAAGCGCGCGCGAGCTGTCCCAGCGCATCCTGTCCGTGCTGGGCCGGCCCATGTGGGTGGCAGGGCGCGAACTGTTTCCCTCTGCCAGCCTGGGCATCGCCGCCTGGCATCCGCGCTACCGCAACGGCGAAGAATTGCTGCGCGACGCCGATGCGGCGATGTACCGCGCCAAGGCGCAGGGCCGCGACCGCTATGCGGTGTTCGACGAGGCCATGCGCGAAGAGGCGATGCAGAGCCTGGACCTGGAAGCGGATCTGCGCCGGGCCATCAACAACCGCGATTTCCTGCCGTTCTACCAGCCGATCAAACGCCTGGAGGATGGCGCAGTCATCGGCCATGAGGCGTTGCTGCGTTGGCAGCACGAGCGTCGAGGCTTGTTGCTGCCCGCCGAATTCATCAGCCTGGGCGAGGACAGCGGCCTGATCGAGCAGGTGGACTGGCTGCTGTACGAACAAGTGGTCGGGCAGTTGGCGCGCGGCGGGGAAGGGTATATCTCGGTCAACGTGTCGCCGCGGCATTTCCGTTCGCCGGATTTCGCCGACCGTCTGCTGGCCATGTTCCATGCGGTGGGCGCCGATCCGGCGCGCATGCGGGTGGAAATCACCGAGGTGGCGCTGCTCGACGACGCGCCCCGCACTTTGCGCACCTTGCGCATCCTGCGCCAGCACGGAATCCTGGCCCAGCTGGACGATTTCGGCACCGGCTTCTCGGCGCTTTCCTACCTGCATCGTTTCCCGATCTCGGTATTGAAGATCGACCGCAGCTTCATCGCCGGCATAGGCGGCGAAGCCAGGCCCGAAAGCCTGGCCCTGGTGCGCGCGATCCTGGCCCTGGCCAGCACCTTGGGCATCGACACCATTGCCGAAGGCGTGGAAACCGAAGAGCAGCGCCAGGCGTTGATCGACCTGGGCTGCAGCTACGGGCAAGGCTATCTGCTCGGCCGGCCCTCGGCGCAGATCGGCGGCTTGCCACCGGCGCCGCTGGAGCCGAATTGGGACTGATCGTCGCCAAGGTGTTCGGTGGCCCTCGTGATCCCGAGCAGCCTTTAGAAACCCTGTAACAATTGATTGTCATCCCGAGCGTAGCGAGGGATCTGTTTCTCCCGCAAAACAGCAGATCCCTCGCTACGCTCGGGATGACAGGACAAGGTTTGTTCGGATCTTCCCGAGAGCAAACGGTCTCAGGACAGGGCGTATTCCTTCCACGGGATCCGGCTGGGGTCGGTCCTGGACAGGAACCTCACGATATCCAGGCGTCCTTGGTACTTGAAACGGCCGCTCGAATTCCGCGAAGCAAGAATGATCGGCATGCCGGGGAAAAGATGCTGGACGGAAACGCGCGCACGTTCTGCCGAGGCGCTGGTCTGGGTTGCGTATTCCTTTACGACGACGATGGAGAAAGTCACCCCCAGCTCGTTCACTACAGCGCCTTGCAGCCGCATCGCCGGTCCCCCTGATCGCGTCGGGTCGAACGCGAAGGTATGGAACCATCCTTGCGTCGCACGGGTTGAGACAGAATCGGCTTGGGTCTCGATCAGAAGACAGTTCGCGCCGAGAGCGGCGGGCAGTGCCCGCCCTACGCGCAGAGGTAAGGCGGGCATTGCCCGCCGTTCTCCGCAAGAAGGGTATGGCTTGCAGTGCCGGTGTCGCGTCGAACCGAGGCGCTGCAGCGCACATCCTTGTGCGATGCAATTGCGGCGCGTTTATTCGCCGGCGATTGCAGGAGTCGTGCTGTCGTTGGCAACGATCCGGCGCGCCTGGCCGACCATTTCCACGAATTCCCGGCGCAGCCCGTATCGGTCTTCGCCCTGCGCGCTGCGCGCGGCCTCGGCGACGTCGCTCCAGCTCCACTTTTCCAAGTGCGTGCCGCCCCGCAGCAGGTCGGCGTAGGCCGATACGGCGCTGGCGAAACGCAACGACTGGCTGGGCCGATCGGTCAGCGACGAGCGCAGGATCGGGGTTTCGATCAGGCGGCTGTTGTCGGCGCCCGGCAGCTTGTAACGCAGACGCAGGTGCGCCAACTCGTTCGCGTTACCGGCGGCTTCCGTCTTGCCTTTGCCGTAACGCAACGCGGGCAGGCGGTCGGCCCCGGAGCCGGCGGGAGTGATTTCGTACAACGCAGTGACCTCGTGGCCTGCGCCGATATCGCCGGCATCGACCTTGTCGTTGGCGAAATCCTCGCGGTTCAGCATGCGGTTCTCGTAGCCGATCAGGCGGTATTCGGAAACCAGCGCCGGGTTGAACTCGATCTGGATCTTCACGTCGCGTGCGATGGTCAGCAACGTCGCCTGCATTTCCTCCACCAGCACTTTGCGCGCCTCCTGTGGCGTGTCGATGTAGGCGTGGTTGCCGTCGCCCACATCGGCCAGACGCTCGGCCATGCTGTCGTTGTAGTTGCCCTGGCCGAAGCCCAGCGTGGTCAGCGCGATGCCGGATTTGCGCTGGTCGCCCACCAGGGTCTCCAAAGCGTCCTGGCTGACGGTGCCGACGTTGAAGTCGCCGTCGGTGGCCAGGATCACGCGATTGACGCCGTCCTTGAGGTACGACTGCTTGGCCATGGCGTAAGCCAGCTGGATGCCGTCGCCGCCGTTGGTGCTGCCGCCGGCCTGCAGCTTGTCGAGTGCGGCCAGGATCTCCTCATGGCGGTTGCCGGGCGTGGGAGGCAGCACCAGTCCGGCCGATCCTGCGTAGACCACGATGGACACGCGGTCCTGTTCGCGCAATTGCGGCACCAACATGGAGAACGCCTGCTTCAGCAATGGCAGCTTGTCGGGCGATTCCATCGAACCGGACGTATCCAGCAGGAACACCAGGTTCGACGCAGGCAAGGTCGCCTTGGGCACATCGTAGCCCTTGATGCCGATCATCAGCAGCTGGCGTTGCGGGTTCCAGGGCGCCGATGCCAATTCGGTGGTGACGCGGAACGGAACCGAGCGGTTGGCGGGTGCGGGATGCTGATAGTCGAAATAGTTGATGAACTCTTCGGCGCGCACCGAATCGGCCGGCGGACGCACGCCCTGGCTCAGCATGCGACGGACATTGCTGTAGCTGCCGGTATCCACGTCGACGGAGAAAGTTGAAACGGGCTGCTCGCTGGTGCGGTGCACGGGGTTGTCGGTGCGCTCTGCGTACTTCTCCGTGTTGGCCGGTTCGGCCAGCGGATAGGGCGCAGCGATCTGCGCCGGAGCCAGATTGCGGGCCGGCGCGTAAGACATCAGCGGCGCCGGTGGGGGCGGAGGCGGGGCCACGGCCATGGCGCTCGAATAGCCCTGGCTTGCCTTGGCCGCGCCCGCGACTTGGCCGCGCTCGTAATCCGCCCGCTTCAGGCGCGTGCCGGTTACTTCCACACGGTCCAGCGTGTCCGATTCCTGGCGTGCTGCGGCATCGGCTGCCGCCGCAGCGGCATCAGCTGCCGCTGCAGCGGCTTCGGCCGCATTCTGGGCTGCGGTTTCCGGTCCGCTCTTGCAGCCGCTTAGCGCGGCGATGGCGATCAGGCTGCACAGGAACAGGCAGTTGTGAAGCGGGGTGTGACGGCGTTGGCGGCGTTGCATGGTCGATCTCCCGTGGTGGACGGGAAGTTCAAACGCGCCGATTCCAAGAGTGGGGTTAAACCACACGTTGGGCTTGCAGGAGCGACGTAAGTCGCGAAGACGGTTCCGTTATCGCGACTTGCCTCGCCCCTACATCGAGGCCCTCACTCCACGCGGAGTTTGATTTCGCCGTCGCTCAGGCGCGCCTTCACCGCATCCCCGGCTTTCACCTGGGCGACCGAGCGCACCAGGGTGCCGTCTTCGCGCGTGACCAGCGCGTAGCCGCGGGCGACGGTGGCCAACGGGCTCACTGCTTCCAGTGAGCGCGCCAAGCCGCGCAGCTTCAAGGCGTCCTGCTGCAGGGCGCGTGCGATGGCGGCCTGCGGGCGCTGGCCGAGCGATGCGAGCCGCTCTTTGAGCAAGGCCAGCCTGTGCCGCGGCTGGGTGGCGCGCAGTACCGCAGCGGCGTGGCGCAGGCTCGCACGCCGGCGTTCCAACTGCTCGCGCCAGGCCGATTCCAGCCGGCGGTGCGCTTCCAACTGACGTCGCTGCAGCAACTGCAGCCGCGCCTGCGGTCGCAACGCCTGCAGCCGCAGCATGGCGCGGTCTGCGCGTTGCATGGACTGCCGCAGCGACTGCAACTGCAATGCGGACATTCGGCGTTGCAGTCCGCTCAGACGGGTGGACAGGTCCGTGCGATTGGGCGCCAGCAGTTCGGCGGCCACCGACGGTGTGGGCGCGCGCAGATCGGCTGCGAAATCGGAGAGGCTGAAGTCGGTCTCGTGGCCGACCGCCGACACCACCGGCACCGGCGAGGCGGCGATGGCGCGCGCCAGGTGTTCGTCGTTGAACGCCCACAGGTCTTCCAGCGAACCGCCGCCGCGGGTCAGCAGGATCGCGTCGTAACGCCCGGAAGCTCCCGCGCGCTTGAGCATTGCGGTGATCTGTCCCGCAGCGGCCTCTCCTTGCACCTGTACGGGCAGCACATCGACTTCCACCAACGGAAATCGTCTTCCCAGCACGCTCAGCACGTCGCGTACCGCCGCGCCGCTGGGCGAGGTGATGACGGCCAGGCGCCGTGGATGTGCGGGAAGGGGGCGCTTGCGTTCTTCGTCGAACAGGCCCTCGGCGGCCAGTTTCGCCTTCAGTTCATCGAAGGCGCGGCGCAGCGCGCCTTCGCCGGCTTCTTCCAGATGGTCCATGACCAGCTGGTAGTCGCCGCGCGCCTCGTACAGGGTCAGGCGTCCGCGCCCCAGCACGCGCAAGCCTTCGCGCGGCACGAACTTCAGCCAGCTGCTCTTGGGCTTGAACATGGCGCACTTCACCTGCGCACGCGCGTCCTTCAAGGTGAAATACAGGTGCCCTGAGGCGGGCCGGGTGACATTGCCCAGTTCGGCCTCCACCCAGACCAGCGGAAATGCGCTTTCCAGCAGGTCGCGCGCCAGGGTGTTGAGCTGGGTGGGGGTAAGGATGTCGCGGGCGGGGTCCTGGATCATTCCGTTACCCTAACCCACCTGTTTCGCTGGCGGAAAGGCTGGGTGGACTGAAGCGTCACCGGAAGCGTCTAAAATAGCCGGCATGAACGACTTGTCGGCCCCCTCCGCATCACCTGTAGAAGCTGGTCCCATCGCCGCCGGCGCCGCGCCGCGCCGGATCAACCGCAGCGTCAAGATCGGCGCGGTCACGCTGGGCGGCGGCCATCCGGTAGTGGTGCAGTCCATGACCAACACCGACACCGCCGACATCGCCTCGACCGTCAAGCAGGTCGCAGAACTGTGGCGCGCAGGTTCGGAGATGGTGCGGGTCACGGTGAACAACCCCGAATCGGCCGCCGCCGTACCGCATATCGTCGAAAAGCTGCGGATGATGGGCATCGAAGTGCCGGTGATCGGCGACTTCCACTACAACGGCCACACCCTGCTGACCAATGAACCGGCCTGCGCCGAGGCGTTGGCCAAATACCGCATCAACCCGGGCAACGTCGGCTTCGGGCGCAAGAAGGACACCCAGTTCGCGCAGCTGATCGAGTTCGCGCTGCAGTACGACAAGCCGGTGCGCATCGGCGTCAACTGGGGTTCGCTGGACCAGTCGCTGGCTGCGCAACTGATGGACCAGAACGCCCAGCGCGCCGAACCGTGGGAAGCCAGCCTGGTGCTGCGCGAGGCGCTGATCCGCTCGGCGCTGGATTCGGCCGAACGTGCGGTGGAAATAGGCCTTCCGCGCGAACGCATCGTGCTGAGCTGCAAGGTCAGCGGGGTGCAGGAACTCATCGCGGTGTACCGCGACTTGGCACAGCGTTCGGATTTCGCTCTGCACCTTGGCCTCACCGAGGCCGGCATCGGCAGCAAGGGCATCGTCGCTTCGGCCGCGGCGCTGGCGGTGCTTTTGCAGGAAGGCATCGGCGACACCATCCGCATTTCGCTCACCCCCGAGCCGGGCCAATCGCGCACCCAGGAAGTCATCGTGGCGCAGGAACTGCTGCAGACCACCGGCTTGCGCGCCTTCACGCCCATGGTCACCGCCTGCCCGGGCTGCGGCCGCACCACATCGGAATTCTTCCAGGAACTGGCCGGCGTAGTGCAGAACCACGTGCGCGCGAAGATGCCGGAGTGGAAAGTCAGCCATCCCGGCGCCGAAAACATGACCCTGGCGGTGATGGGTTGCGTGGTCAACGGCCCCGGCGAATCGCGCCACGCCAATATCGGCATTTCCTTGCCGGGCACGGGCGAGGCGCCCACTGCGCCGGTGTTCATCGACGGCGAGAAGGCGGTGACGCTGCGCGGCGAGAACATCGCCCAGGAATTCGTCGCCCTGATCGACGGCTACGTCGAAAAGCGATACGCACGCAGTGCCGGTTGAATCGCTGGCGCGCGGCGCTGCGTTCATCGCAGAACTGCTGAAAAAGCACCTCTGGCGGATCGCGCTGCTGTTCCTGGGCCTGCTGCTGCCGATGTGGGTATTCGCCGAACTGGCCGACGAAGTGCACGAGATGGAGCAGTTCGTGTTCGACGACCCGATCCTGCTGAAGGCCCATGCGCTGGCCGGGCCCGGGCTGGATGGATTCTTCGTGGCGATCTCCAAGATCGGCTATGAGGGCGTGATCGCGCTGGATATCGCCATCGTGCTGCTGATGTTGGCGCTCCGGCATTGGCGCGGAGCCACCTTCGCCGCGCTTTCGTTCTGCGGCTCGGCCCTGTTGAACCTGGGCGCCAAGCAATTCTTCCAGCGCGACCGGCCCACGCTGTGGGAATCGATTTCGCCCGAAGACACCTTCAGTTTCCCCAGTGGCCACGCGATGGGCTCGATGACCTTGGCGGCCGCCATGGTCCTGCTGGCCTGGCCGACGCGCTGGCGTTGGCCGATGCTCGCGCTGGCGACCGCATTCGTAGTGCTGGTCGGCTATTCGCGCGTCTATCTGGGCGTGCATTTTCCGTCCGACATCCTGGCCGGCTGGATGGCGGCCATGGCCTGGGTGGTGGGCGTGTATCTGGTGTTGTTCCATTCGGCAGCGCCGCCATGGAAGCCGAAGCCGCGCCTGGGCGGGGACTAGGCGAAACCTGCGGCCCTAGTCCTGGATGCAGACCTGGTTGCGGCCCTGGCTCTTGGCCCGGTACAGCGCCGCGTCGGCGGCGGCCATCATGCGGCTGCAGGTATCGCGTTCGGGAGTCATGGCGGTGATGCCGATGCTCACGGTGATGCTCTGCGGCTCGTTTCCCGGCCTGAATTCCACATCGGCAATGGCCAACCGCAGGCGTTCGGCGAAGCCGTAGGCCGCATCCATGCCGCATTCGGGCAGCAGCACCGCGAATTCCTCGCCGCCGATGCGCGCGGCGAAATCGTCGCTGCGCACGTGCCGGCGCAGGATCCCGGCGATCTGGCGCAGCACGTTGTCGCCGGAAATGTGCCCATAGCGGTCGTTGACCGGCTTGAACAGGTCCACGTCGATGATGCACATCGCCAGTTCGCGGTGGTGGCGCATGGCGCGGGCGATTTCCTTGTCCACCATGTCGATGAAATGGCGCCGGTTGTGCAGATCGGTCAGCGCGTCCTGGGTGGCGAGCTGGTAGATCTCCTCGTGATAGCGCGCCTCCAGGCTGGAGTGGCTGATGAACTTGAGGATGCTCTCGCCCAGGGTGATGTGGTCTCCGTCGTACAAAGCGGTTTCGTCGATGACCTTGTCGTTGACCCGGGTGGGATTGGTGGCGTGCAGATCGCGGATGCGGTACTCGTCGCCGTCGCGCCAGATGTGGCAATGCTGGCGCGAAACGCTCTTGTGCGGGATGTGCAGGTCCGCTTCCTGGGAACGCCCGACCACCACCGCCCGTTCGTCCACATCCGCGCGCCTGCCCAGGCCTTCGCCATGGATCACCACCACGCAGGCCGAGCGCGGCGAGGCGCTGTGCGGGCCTGCGCTGAGGATCGTGCGCTGGGTGGTGGCGGGATTGTCGTCGTCGGAAACCATGCGCCGGTCGGTGGGGAAGGGCGGAAAACAGTGTACCCGCTGCCAGCCCGGGGTATCCGCTACCATGGGGTTGCTGTCGAATTGGGGAGATGGCATTGCATCCGCGCGATACGCCTGAAGACAAACCTGAAGACGCGTTCGAGGACGCTGATCCGACCGAGATCCTGCCCGCACGTTCGCCCATCGGGCTTGCGGGGGAAGAGGGCACGCTTGCGCCTGGCGTGCTGGTCGGCCACTACCGCATAGATTCGCTGCTGGGTCGCGGCGGCATGGGCGAGGTCTACCGCGCCGAGCAGCTGCAACCGGTGCGCCGCACCGTGGCATTGAAGCTGCTGCGCCGGCAGCGCCTGGATGCCCGCCACCTGGCCTACTTCGAAGTGGAGCGGCAGATGCTGGCGCAGATGCGCCATCCCGGCATCGCCCAGGTCTACGATGCCGGCGCTACGGTCGAAGGCTTCCCCTACTTCGCCATGGAGTTCATCGACGGCACGCCGGTCACCCGTTACAGCGAAGCGCATGCGTTGCCGCTGCGCCAGCGCATCGAGTTGTTCATCCGCATCTGCCAGGGCGTGCAGCACGCGCACCAGAAGGGTGTCATCCATCGCGATCTGAAGCCCGGCAACCTGCTGGTGGACGAAGTCGATGGGAAGCCGGTGCCCAAGATCATCGATTTCGGCATCGCCACGGCTACTTCGCGTGCGTTGGGAAGCGACAACGTCGAACGCGCCGGCACGCCCGACTACATGAGCCCGGAGCAGGCGGGCCCCGATCCGACCTCGGTCGACACGCGCAGCGATGTCTATTCGCTGGGCGTGGTGTTGTACGAATTGCTGGCTGGCGTCCGTCCCTCCGCCAGGCACGAAACCCGGGCGGTGTCGGCAGGCGCCACCTTGCGCCGTCCCTCCGAACAGCTGATGACTCTGCCGCCGGGACAGGCCGCACAGGTCGCGAAGGCTCAAGGCTTGAGCCTGCCCGGCATGCGCCGCGCGCTGCGTGGCGAGCTGGACTGGATCGTGCTGAAAGCCATGCGCCATGACCGCAGCGAGCGCTATGCCTCGGCCGCGGAACTGGGCGAAGACCTGCAGCGCTTCCTGGAAGGTCGCCCCGTGCAAGCGGTGCCGCCCAGCCGGCGTTATGTATGGGCCAAGTTCGCGCGCCGCCACCGCGGCGCGCTGGTGGCGGCAGGTCTGGTTGCGTGCGCGTTGCTGGGTGGCTTGGGCATGTCGCTGTACGGATTGATGCAGGCGCGCGAGCAGCGCGCGGTCGCCGAGCAACGCAGTGTCGATTTGGAGAAGGTCGCCGCTTTCCAGCAGTCGATGCTGGAAGGCGTGGATATCGAAGCCATGGGCCTGGGTATGGCGACCAGCCTGCGGGAACAGGTGGCGCAGGGCGATCCTGCCGATGCGGCCGCGCTGGAGCAGGCGCTGGGCCACGCCAGCACCGCCGACGTGGCTCGCGGATTGGTCGAACGCAATATCCTGGTGGAAGCCGAGCAAGCCATCGTCCGCGATTTCTCCGATCAACCCGCGCTTGCCAACGATCTACGCGAATCGGTGGCGCGCGTGCGTGGCGCACTGGGCCTATACCCGGAAGCGGCGGCGGGCTTCCAGCAAGTGGGCGACTATCACGCCAAAGTGTCGGGCCCGGCCGCAGAGTCCACGCTGGAAGCGCGCCGCGAACAGGCCAGCGCCTTGCTCAACGCGGCCAAGCCCAAAGAAGCGATGGCTGTACTGGACGCCGCGCTGACGGCTGCGCCTGCGTTGCCGCCCAACGGCCGCATCCGCTTGGGAATGGAGCTGTTGCAAAGCGGTGCCGTCGCCGCGCTGGGCGACCGGCCGCGGGCGTTGAAATCGCAACGCGATATCTACGCCCGTGCGTTGGCCAACTACGGCGAACGCGACGAACTCACCATGCGCGCGATGACAGACCTGGCCATCACCCTGGCACGCTCCGGCGATATGCAGGCCGGGCGCGCCTTGATGGAAAAGCTGGTTCCGCTGAGCACCGAAGCATTGGGCGCCGAAGACAAGGACACGCTGTTCGCCATCGGAAGCCTGGCCAGCATGCGCGCGATGACCGGTGACATGAAGGGAGCCATCGATCTGCAACGCGGTCTAGTAACCACCCAGACGCGCCGGCTGGGCAACGAGCATCCCGCCACGCTGACCGCGCGCGGCAACCTGGTGAACATGCTGATGGATTCTGGCAGCGCGCAGGAAGCGTTGCCGGAAGGAATCGCCGTGGTGGAAGCGCGCACGAGATTGCTGGGGCCCGAGAACCCGCTTACGCTGCGCTCGATGCTGAATCTGTCCTCGCTGTACGCGCGCCTTCACGATTTCAAGGCGGCGCTGGCGCTGCAGCAGAAAGTCATAGACGCACGTCTGCGCGTGCTGGGGCCCCGCCATCCCGATACCGTGTTCATCATGATCAACCATGCCGGCACGCTGGAGCAGACCGGTCAGTACGCCGCTTCGTTGCGGGAGTTGCAGCGCGTACTGCCGCTGGCCGAGGAAGTGCTGGAGGAGAACCACCCGCAGCTGCAGGCGGCTTGGATGATCAGGGGACATGCCTCGCAAGGCGTGGGCGATATCACCAACGAAATCGGCGCCTACCGCCAAGTCCTGCGCATGCGGTTGGCCCAGTTGGGCGAAGGCGACGCCAAGACCATCGACGTGGCGTGGCAACTGAGCCAGGCGCTAGGCGAAGCCGGCAAGCGCGAAGAAGCGGCGGGCCTGCGCTCGAAGTACGTGGCGCCGTTGCTCGCTTCCATAGAAAAGGATTTGTCCCCGGAACTCGCCAAGCTGGCGCAGAACATCCGCCAATCGGAACAGGAAGACGCTTCCTGAGCGTCTTCAGCGCACCACGACCGTGGTGGCCTTGTTGCCGATGAGATAGGGCTTCAAGTCTTCGATCTGGCTCACCTTGCCGATCGCGCGCTGCGCGAATTTCTGGCCGGTGATGCGGACATGGCAGTTCAGGAAAGGCCGCTCCTTGTCCTTGCCCTTCGAGCAATACACCACGCGCCCGTCGCGGTCCCAGCCCAGCACAAGGCGCTCCTGGTTGTGGCTGGTGCGGTAGATCCAGCCTTTCTGGATATCGGATTCGGACATCGCCATGGGTTGTTCTCTTTGATTCGCGTCGTTTGGAAGGAAGCCGCCACCGCGGCCAAATCGTCTTCGGTGCAGGATAAAGCCTACTCGCCCGGTTTGGCCGCCGAGGTCGGCGCCTCCGACTGGGCGCGCCGGGCCAGCACCGCTTCGCGATGCGCGATGTAGGCGTTGGCGCCGAAGATGATGCCGGCGCCGAGCAGGGTCCAATGGTCCAGCGGCTCATCGAACAACCACCAGGCGAACAGCACCACGAGCGGCAGCTGCATGAAGGTGATCGGAGTCAGCGCCGAGACTTCGCCCAGCTTCAACGCCCGCGTCCACAGCATGTGTCCGCCGGTGCCCATCACGCCCGCTGCAATCACCCACAACCAGGTGATGCCTTGCGGCCATTGCCATACGCCCAGCGCCGGCAGTAGCGACATCGGCACCCACAGCAGCGTGGTGTAGATGACGATGCGGTCGGCCGGCTCGGTGGCCGACAGTTGCTTGATCTGGATCGCCACGATGCTGCTGAGTACCGCGGCCAGCACCGCGATGATCGAGTTGCTGCTGAAGCCGGCCATGCCCGGGCGCACGATGATCAACACGCCGATGAAGCCCAGGATCACCGCAGTCCAGCGCCGCGCGCGCACCTGCTCACCCAGCATCGCGGCGGCGGCGATGGTCACGAACAAGGGGGTGGAATAGGACAGCGACACCGCCTGTGCCAGCGGCAGGTGGCCGATGGCCCAGAATCCGGCCAGCATCGAACAAATACCGATCAGGCAGCGGAACAGATATTTCGGGAACTGCGTGGTGCGCAGAAAGCCGGGCCCGTGCCTGAGCAGCAGGGGTAGGGCGACGATCAGGCCGAAGAAGTTGCGGAAGAACGCGATTTCGAAGGTATGCAGGCTGGCCGAGGCCAGACGGATCGCCACCACCATCAACCCGAAGAACATCGTGCTGCCCAGCATGAGCAGGGCTGCGCGGACGGGAGTAGGGAGGGGCATAGAGATGAGTGCTTCGCGGTCTGTGGCGCTAGTTTGCGGCTGCGGGTGTTGGTATGCAATTGCCGATTCGGCCCTCATCGGTGATGCCAGGTCGCTTTGGCTTTGTCCCCTTTGAAAAAAGGGGGCTACGGGGGATTTGCTTTTGATCTTGCTTTTAAAGCAAGAGCAAATCCCCCTCGATCCCCCTTTTTCAAAGAGGGATGACAAGCGGTGCTACCACATCGCTCCGATGATCTTGGGCTCCGGCTCGATAGCGACGCCGAACCGCGCATGCACCGATTCGGCGATGCGCCGCGCCAGCGAAAGCAGTTGCTGGCCGGTTGCCGAACCATGATTCACCAGCACCAGCGCATGCGAAGCGGCCACGCCGGCGTCGCCGTCGCGATAGCCCTTCCATCCGCAGTTTTCAATCATCCATGCGGCGGAGATCTTGCGGTTGTCCGCCGCATCGCCACGGAACACCGGCAGCCCGGCGTGCTGCAGTTGCAGCGATTCGGCCAGCGCTGCGGGAACGATGGGATTCTTGAAGAAGCTGCCGGCGTTGCCGACCACGGCCGGGTCGGGCAGCTTGCGGCTGCGGATGCGGATCACCGCCTGCGCTACGTCGCGGAAAGTGGGCGAGTCCACGCCCATCGCCTGCAATTCCTCTGGAATGCCGGCGTAATCCAGCTTCAACGCGCGATTGCGCGGCAATGCGAATTCCACAGCGGTGACGATATGGCGGTCGGGCGCCTGTTTGAACACGCTGTCGCGGTAGGCGAACGCGCAGCTTGCGCGGTCCAGCCGTGCCATCGCGCCTGCGTGGCGGTCCCAGGTTTCCACTGCGTGGACGAACTCGCCGACCTCCGTCCCGTAGGCGCCGATGTTCTGGATGGGCGCGGCGCCCGTCGTACCTGGAATCAGCGCCAGGTTCTCCAGCCCCATCAGGCCTTGTTGCAACGACCACAACACCAGCGCATGCCATTGAACCCCGGCATCGACCCTAACGATCGCCGTGGCGCCATCGTCTTCAACAATGTTGATGCGTCGGGTGACGAGAGCCAGGACCGCGGTTTCGGGATCGCCAGCGAACAGCAGATTGCTACCGCCCCCCAGCACCAGCGGCGCGGCTCCCCGAATCTCGGGCAGCGCCAGCACTTCGCCCAGCGCGCTGCTGTCGCCTACTTCCGCCAGCCAGGACGCGCGCGCGGCGACACCGAAGGTATTGCGCAAGCGCAGATCCGCATCGGCGCTCAAACGCCAGCGCGGGTTCATGCCGGAGCGACCGGGCCGCCGCTGCGGTGCTCGCGCCGTCGGCGGATGGCTTCCACGCATTCGTGCACCAGCTCGGGCCCGCGATAAACAAGGCCGGTATAGGTCTGGACCAGGGTCGCGCCTGCCGACATCTTCGCTACCGCATCGGCGCCGGACAGGATGCCGCCCACGCCGATCACCGGAATGCCGTCGGGCAGGCGGGTGCGCAGCTTGCGCAGCACCATGGTCGACTGGTTCATCAGCGGCGCGCCGGACAGCCCGCCTGTTTCATGGGCAAGTGCGTGCTCCTGCACGCTGATACGCGACACCGTGGTGTTGGTGGCGATGACGCCATCGACGGAAAGATCGCGCAGCACGCGCGCCACCGCATCGATGTCCTCGTCGCTGAGGTCGGGTGCGATCTTCACCAGCATCGGCACGCGCTTGCCGTGCTGGGAGCCCAGCTCTTCCTGCGATTCGCGCAGGGCGCCGATCAGCTGGCGCAGCGCCTGCTCTTCCTGCAGTTCGCGCAGGCCGGCGGTGTTGGGCGAGGAGATGTTGACGGTGATGTAGTCGGCCAGCGGGTAAACGCGTTCCAGGCAGTACAGATAGTCCGAGGCGGCGCGGTCGTTGGAAGTGTCCTTATTGCGACCGATGTTGATGCCCAGCAGCCCGGTCTTGCGGCGCGCGCGTTCCACGTTGGCCACCAACGCGTCCACGCCTTCGTTGTTGAAGCCCAGGCGGTTGATCACCGCCTTGTGCTGCGGCAGGCGGAACATGCGCGGTTTCGGATTGCCGGGTTGCGCGCGCGGTGTGATGGTGCCTATCTCGATGAAACCGAAACCCAGCGCCAACAACGCATCTATGTGCGCGCCGTTCTTGTCCAGACCCGCGGCGAGCCCAACCGGATTGGGAAAGGTCAGGCCGAAGGCCTTGGTGGGCAGCGGCTCGACCTTCCTGGCCAACAGCGGACTGGTGCCGGTGCGGTAAGCCAGCTCCATTGCCGTGAGCCCCAGTCCGTGGGCGTGCTCGGCATCAAGTCCGAATAGGAAGGGTCGGGCGAAGTTGTACATCCGTCAGCGCGTACCCAGCCATGCCAGGCCGCCGAAGAACAACACGAAGGCCAGGATGGCCAGGATCGTGCCGATTACGGCCACCCAGCCCAGCACCAGCCCGACCACCGCCATGACGTCGCCGTCCAGTGCCGGGTTCTGGCGGATTTCCTTGCGCGCCAGGTGTCCGGTCACGATGGCCACCAGGCTGCCGAGGAACGGCAGCAGGGTCCAGCCCGCGATGCCTGCGACCAGACTGATGACGGCCAACGCGCTGGTCTGTCGAACGGGAACATTCATCGGTCGGCTCCTGCGCAGGTCAAAGGTCGAACTTGATGCCTTGCGCAAGCGGCAGCGAGTCGGAGTAGTTGATGGTGTTGGTCTGGCGGCGCATATACACCTTCCACGCGTCGGAGCCCGATTCGCGGCCACCGCCGGTTTCCTTCTCGCCGCCGAACGCGCCGCCGATCTCGGCGCCGCTGGTGCCGATGTTGACGTTTGCGATGCCGCAGTCCGAACCGGCAGCGGACAGGAACTGCTCGGCCGCCTTCAGGTTCTGGGTGAAGATGGAAGACGACAGGCCTTGCGGCACAGCGTTCTGCATGTCGATGGCTTCGTCCAGCGTCTCGTACTTCATCACGTACAGGATGGGCGCGAAGGTTTCGTGCTGCACCACTTCATCGGTGTTCTTCAGCCCGGTGACGATCGCCGGCAGCACGAAGTTGCCCGGGCGGTCGATGGCGGTGCCGCCGGTTTCCACGGTGCCGCCGCTGGCCTTGGCCTTCTCGATGGAAGACAGGAACTGCTGCACCGCGTGCGGGCTGTTCAATGGGCCCATCAGGTTGGCCGGATCCAGCGGGTCGCCGATCTTGCCTTCGACCTGCTTGTACGCCTTGATCAGCGTGGCCAGCACGTTGTCGTAGATCGAGGAATGCACGATCAGCCGGCGCGTGGTGGTGCAGCGCTGGCCGGCGGTGCCGACCGCGCCGAACACGATGCCGGGAATGGCCAGCTTCAACTCGGCCGTTTCGTCCAGGATGATCGCGTTGTTGCCGCCCAGTTCCAGCAGGCTGCGGCCCATGCGATGGGCGACGCGCTCGCCGACGCGGCGGCCGACGGCGGTGGAGCCGGTGAAGCTGATCAGCGGAATGCGCTTGTCGTCGACGAACTTCTCGGCCAGTTCGATGCCGGCATCGTTGATCAGGAAGAAGATGTCGGGGAAGCCGCCGGCTTTCAACGCCTCGTTGCAGATCTTCATGCTGGCGATGGCGGTGAGCGGCGTCTTGTTGGACGGCTTCCAGATGCAGACATCGCCGCAGATCGCGGCCAGGAACGAATTCCAGGCCCACACCGCGACGGGGAAATTGAACGCGCTGATGATGCCGACCAGGCCCAGCGGCTGGTACTGCTCGTACATGCGGTGGCCGGGGCGTTCGGAATGCATGGTGTAGCCGTACAGCATGCGCGACTGGCCGACGGCGAAATCGGCGATGTCGATCATTTCCTGCACTTCGCCGTCGCCTTCGGGCTTGCTCTTGCCCATTTCCAGGGCGACCAGCGAACCCAGCGCATCCTTGTGCTTGCGCAGCGCGTCGCCGCACAGGCGCACGGCTTCGCCGCGGCGCGGGGCCGGGGTAGTGCGCCATACTTTGAAGGCGGCCTGGGCGCGCGCCACGATGCGCTCGTAGTCCGCGTCGCTGGTGGCTTCCACTTCCGCGATCGTTTCGCCCGTGGTCGGATTGATCGATTGCAGCACCCCCGCGCCGGTGGCGCTGGACCACTCGTCGCGGCCGAGGTAGGTACCGGAATTGGTCGGGCCAAGGCCAAGCGCCTTGAGCAGGTCAGCGGACATGTGTTGCTCCTGGGTTCGGGGTTGGCCGCAGGCGGGGGAGCGCGGCCGAGAATCCGGGAATTTTAGCAGACGGCGACAGTCCGCCGGTGTCGTCGAGGTCGGAGGTGCCGTAGGAGCGACGTAAGTCGCGAAGCACTGGTACCCGAACGGTACGGGCTTCGCGACTTACGTCGCTCCTACGACCCCACGGTTCCTACAGCTCCGGCAAGGGCTGGCCGGGTCGCCAGCCTGTGGCGGCCAGCTGGTCGAGCAGGGCGGTGACCTGCTCGCGCGCGTCCATTTCGTGGATGGGCAGGACCAGCAGGTCGCCCTCGCGCGCCCAGGCCAGGGGAATGCGCGCGGCCTCCACTTCATCCAGGCAAGTGGTCACCGCACTCTGGGCCACCCCGTCCTGCAACAGCTGGGCGCGCATGATCGCTGCAATCTCGCCCGCGGCTCGGCCGCGTTCGTAGCCGGCGATGTCCTTCAATACCACCAGTTCGGGGCGCACCTGCGCGGCGGTGGCGGCAACCGCGCGCAGGTCGGCGTCCTCGCGGTTGCCCGCGTGGCCCAGCACGATGGCCAGCCGGCCGCTGCGGCCCTGTGCGTCTACGGCATCCAGCAAACCTTGCAAACCGTCGGGGTTGTGGGCGTAGTCGACGAATACCTCCAGCGTGCCCAGGCGCCAGCGCTGCAGGCGGCCCGGGTTGTCGGCGCGAGCGCGCCCGAAGTTGGCGCAGACCGAAGCCAAGGTGCCCGCGCCGATACCCAGCGCGGCGCCGGTCAATACCGCGCCGGCCAGGTTGGCGATGTTGTAGGCAGCGCGCCCGCCGAGCGTGAGCGGCATCGAAGCGACCTCGCCCAGGTCGTGCGTCTGGCCATCGAAATGCAGCAGCAGCCGGCCGTTGCGCACGCCGCTGGTGGGGTCGTTGCGCTCGCGGTGCGCGATCAGCAGCGGCGAATCGAAATCCAGTGCGAACCAGCCCAGCGGACAATCCAGTTTCTGCGACTGGCGCAGCAGCACCGGGTCGTCGGCATTGAGCGCCAGCAGGCCTTGTGGGCCGACGGCGCGAGCGACCACCAGTTTGACCAGGGCCAGATCGTCCAGGTCGTGGATGCCGTATTCGCCGAAATGGTCGGCGGCGATATTGGTGACGATGGCCGCGTCGGCGCGGCTTATCGCCAATCCCCGCCGCAGCATGCCGCCGCGCGCCGTTTCCAGGATCGCCGCCTGCGCGCCACTTTGCCGCAAGGCGGTGCGCGCGCCGGTGGGGCCGGAGAAATCGCCGGCCTCCAGTGCCTGGCCTTCGAAATAAACGCCGTCGGTGCAACTGTGCGCCGTGCGCCAGCCGTGCGCGCGAGTCATCGCGGCCAGTAAGCGCACCGTAGTGGTCTTGCCGTTGGAGCCGGTGACCAGGGCGGTGGGAATGGCGTGCAGTAGAGACCACGGCACCGCATCGGGTGTCGGCAGTTCGTCGACGAACCAGGTGCGGCTGCCTTCGCCTTCGCCGAGGGTCGCTTCGTCGTCGTCGACGAGGAAGGGGAGGCCGTGCGCGTCGGCTGACTGCATCAGTGCGATCAGGGCTGGGCGTGCTTCGGCGCGCGCGGCCAGGCGCAAGGTCTGCAGGGCGAGGTCGGTATCCCAGACGGCCGCGTGGCCGGGGGCGTGGAAAGGCTCTGGATTTTCCGTATCCATTGCCGCGATCCACCAAGCCCACTCGTTGATCTCGGTGGCCGTGTACAACTGATCGGCAGGCGCAGTGAAAGCAAGCGACACACCAGTGCGATGGCGACGCTGCACTGTCGTCTGCTCCAGCCACCCCAATGCGTCGCGCGCTAGCTGCAAGTTGCGCGCCCACGCCTCCAGCGTCGCCTCGTCGAATGCCAGGCCGGGCCGCGCTTCCAGCGCCGCGCCGGTGCCAGGGAAGTACAGGTTGCTGCCGGTCAGCCGGCGCGAATCCTCGAACGGTTCGGGAAGCACGGAGATCTCAGTCGCTCTCTTCGCGTTCGAACACCAAGCCCCGTTCCTCGCGGATCACCCCTTCCATGCTGGCGAACGGCGCTTCTTCCGGCGAAGTCTCCAGAGAGGGCAGTTCGATCCGCGGCGCGGCCTTGGCTACTTCGCCCTGTGGCTGGAACTTGATGATCTGTTTCCAGGAACGGGTCAGCGCATCGGCGAATATTAGGATCAGATCGCCCGGCTGGCCCATGCGCAGGGCGGCGTCGATCGCTTCCTGCTCGTCAGGGATGATCGACATGGCGTTCTCAGCCACGCCGGCGGCCAGCAGCGCCTTGGAGATGATGCGCGGCACTTCGTCTCCGTCGCGGCCACGCAACGAATCGTCCCGGCGCACCACGTAGTGATCGAACTTGCCCGCCACCGCATCGGCGATGGCGCGCAGGTCCTCGTCGCGACGATCGCCGGGCCCGGTCAGCACCACGATCCGGCGTCCGGTCACGTCCAGGCGCTGGGCCAGGTCGGCCATCATGCCCACCGCGTGCGCGTTGTGGCCGTAATCCATCAGCACCTTGAACGGATGCTCGTTGTAGACGTTCATGCGGCCCGGGGCCTGGAAGAACGTGGTGTCGAAGGTGCGCAGTCCCTGGCGGATGGCATCGAGCTTGATGCCCAGCGAGAACGCCATCGCCGCGGCCACCATCGCGTTCTGCACGTTGTGCAGGGCGCGTCCTTCCAGCGTGGCCGGGATCAGGTGCGTCCACATCAGCGGAATGTGGCTGCCCTTGTCGTACAGGGTGATCATGTGGCCGTTGACGCCGGCTTCCAGCGCGCAGGCGCGGCCGCCGGCGCGGATGTGCTCGCGCACCAGCGTGTGCGAGGGATTGAGCGTTACGTAGCAGATCACCTTGGCGTCGGTGTAGGCCGACATCTTCAGCACGTTGGGATCGTCGGCGTTGAGCACCGCGCAGTCGCGCGCCACCTCGACCACGATGCGCTTGATCTCGGCCAGTTGCTCCAGCGTGTCGATGCCTTTCAGGCCCAGGTGATCGGCAGCCACGTTCAACACCGCGCCCACGTCCACCTCCGGCACGCCCATGCCGCTGCGCAGCAGGCCGCCGCGTGCAGTTTCCAGCACCGCGATGTCGATCTGCGGGTCCGACAGCACCATGCGCGCCGACACCGGACCGGTCATGTCGCCTTCCACCGTGCGCTGGCCGTCGATGTACACGCCGTCGGTGGTGGTCAGGCCCGGGGTGTAGCCGGCCATCTTGGTGATGTGGGCCAGCATGCGCGCGGTAGTGGTCTTGCCATTGGTGCCGGTGATGGCAGCGATGGGCACACGGGTGGGCGTGCCCGGCGGGAACAGCATGTCGATCACCGGGCCGGCGGCATCGCGCGGGGTGCCTTCGCTGGGCGCCACGTGCATGCGGAAGCCGGGCGCGGCGTTGATCTCGCAGATGCCGCCGCCAATGGATTTGTAGCTCTCGGCGATGTTGGGCGAAATGAAATCCACCCCGCCCACGTCCAGGCCGATGGCGCGCACCGCACGCACGGCCATGTCGCGGTTGTCCGGATGGATGATGTCGGTGACGTCGGTGGCGGTACCGCCGGTGGACAGGTTGGCGGTGGAACGCAGGTACACCGTTTCGCCTTGTTTCGGCACCGAGAAATGGTTGTAGCCCACGCGTTCCAGCATCAGGTCGGCCTGCGCGTCCAGCTCCAGCCGGGTCAGCACTTTTTCATGGCCCACGCCGCGACGAGGATCGGAGTTGACCTGGTCCACCAGTTCGACGATGTCGCTCTTTCCGTCGCCGACCACGTGGCCGGGCGTGCGCTTGGTGGCGGCGATCAGTTCGCCGTTGACCACCAGCAGGCGGTGGTCGTCGCCGCCGATGTAGGTCTCCACGATCACCGAGCGCGAATGCTCGCGCGCGGCGGCGAAACCTTCGCGGATTTCGTCTTCGCCGGAGATATTGATGGTGATGCCGCGGCCATGGTTGCCGTTGTACGGCTTGGTGACCACGCTGCCGCCCAGCTTTCGCGCGGCGCGCAAGGCGCCGCTGGCGTCGTTGACCAGCTCCTGGCGCGGCACCGGCAGGCCCAGCGAGCCCAGGATCTTGTTGGTCTCTTCCTTGTCGCTGGCCAGTTCCACCGAGATATGCGGGGTCTTGCCGGTGACGGTGGCCTGGATGCGCTGCTGGTACTTGCCGTGGCCGAACTGGATCAGCGATTGCTGGTTCAGGCGCAGCCAGGGAATGCCGCGCTCTTCGGCCGCGCGCACCAGCGAGGCGGTGGAGGGGCCCAGCGCGCGGCGTTGCGCGTAGCGGATGAAGTCGTCGCGGGCGGTGTCCCAGTCCCAGTCCTCCGGCACGCTGTCCTTGGGTCGCAGCTCAACCGGCAGTAGCGAGGACAGCAGCTTGATCGCCAGTTCGCCGGCCGCGATGCCTTCTTCCTTCTGCGCGTATTCGTAGACCACGCTGTACACGCCGGGGCGGTCGTCGCCCACGCTGCGGGTCTTGCCGAAGGTGACGTTCTCACCGGCCACGTTCTGCAGTTCGATCGCAACGTGCTCCAGCACATGGCCCAGCCAGGTGCCTTCGCCTTCGCGCATGCGGCGGATGAAGCCGCCGGGTTCGCGATAGGAGCAGCCATGCTCAGCAAGGCCGGGCAGGGCGGCGATCAGTCCATCGACGAAGGCCGCGCCGAGTTTGCCGGTAGGCCAGGCTTCCAGCGCCTGCAGGTCCAGTTCCAGGCGGATTACCGGGAAGTGGGCGTATTGCGAGGGGCCGACGTAGACGGAGCGTTCGAGGATGCGCATGCCTTACCTCTGGATCGAAGGGATTCAAATCATGGAAGCGGGTGTCAGGATTTCGATTGGGCCAGCGAACCGGCCGATGCCTTGCGGGTGTGCAGGTTGAAGGTAGCGCCGGCGACCAGAATATGCACGGTCAAGCCGAGCAGGCAGACGGGTTTGTTCTCGCTGACCTGGGCCATGGAAGAGAAGGTAAGCCCATCGGCGTCGACCACCGTGACGGCGCCGCTGCCTTCCACTTCCAGCGTGTTGTCCGGGCCGATGAACGCAGCGGTGTCCTCGTCCAGCCCGATGCCGATGGCGAACGGGTTGTAGGCCAGCGCCGCGACCAGCCGCCCCAAGCGGTCGCGCTGGCGGAAATGCTGATCGATGATGAAGCGGTTGGTCAGGCCGAGCCCGGGGGCCAGCCGCACGCTGTCGGCCTGGGGCGAGGCGCCTTCGCGGCCGAAGCCGATCATGTGCTCGCTGAGGATGCTGGCGCCGGCGCTGGTGCCTCCCACGGTGATGCCCGACGCATTGCGCTCGCGGATCAGCTTGGCCGCCGGCGTGCCGCCGAGGATGGTGGAAAGGCGCAGCTGGTTGCCGCCGGTGAAGAAGATGCCGCTGGCGCGCTCGATGCGGTCCAGGCGGTTTTTTTCGTGGCAGTCGCGGCGGGTGTCGAAATCCAGCACATCGACGCGGCTGGCTCCCAACTCGCCGAAAATATCCTCGTAGCGGGGGCCGGTTTCGGCCAGCTGGCTGGCGGTGGGAATGACCACCAGTTCGGCATCGCTGCCGCCGCAAAGATCCAGGAAACGTTTGAGGATGCGGGGATTGTCTTCCTTGTTCTCGGCGCCGCCGATGGGAACGATCCAACCTCTTTCGCCACCCTCGGCGACCTTACTGGGACACATGCAACACGACTCCTGAAGCTGAAGGGTTTGCGCGCTACGCCGCCGCGACGGGAGCCTGACGGCGCGGTGCGCCGCTTGGTTCTCCCGATTTCCCCCGATGAAGCCGCCCCCGATGCCTGCGCGCAGAACAAGCAGCGCACCGGCCAAGGGAAGTTAGCACGGCAGCCAAGCAGCGGCTCGCGAAAAGAAGCCGAAGCCCGCTAATGTGAGGCGGCCCGCCTACAGTGCTTCGGCAGCCGTTACAATTTAGCCCCAGGGCCCCGTAGCTCAGCTGGATAGAGCGGTCCCCTCCTAAGGGACAGGTCGTGCGTTCGAATCGCGCCGGGGTCACCATCTTTTCGGGCTTGTTTTCGGGCTGATTCCGTTTCAGCTGCAACTTGTCGCACTGCAACACTTGACAGCCCCCCGCGCCATCATGTCCCCTAGGGCCATGCCTTCCTTCGCCGCCAACGCCCGCGCGCGCCCCACGACCGTCCCGGTCGCGTCGCTGCGGGCCGCGTCCGGCCTGGGTCGCATTACCACCGCCACTACCGCGATTAGCGGGGTGCGGTGGATCGTGTTCGCGTAATCTCGCAAACCACGTCCCCGCACCCGGATCAGGATGCGGGGGAACCCGAAGCCTGAACCGCGCGGGGACCTCACCCGGAGGTCCATCGTTTTATGCCGCCCGCAGCACAGCTACCGCCAGCCAGTCCCCCATCGCGCGCCATCGTGCACAAATTCGGCGGCACTTCGGTCGCCGACGCCGAGCGCTTCCGCCATGTGGCCGTCCTGCTGCTGGCGCGTGAGGAGCACGAACAGATCACCGTGGTGTCGGCGATGAAGGGCGTGACCGACGCGCTGATCGAGCTGTGCGAGCTGGCTTCCGGCAACCGCACCGACTGGCAGGACCCCTGGCACGAACTGCGCGCCCGCCATCGCGGCGCAGTGGTGTCGCTGCTGGGAGAAGACTCCGGACCCACCATCGAATGGTTGGACGAGCGTTTCGACAAGCTGGCCGAAATCCTGGCTGCGCTGTCGGTCATTGGCGAGTTGCCGCGCGAAGTGCTGGACCGCGTGCAAGGCCTGGGGGAAATCTGTTCGGCCCGTCTGCTAGGCGACTATCTGAAATCCAGGGGCGAGGACTGCGTGGTACTGGATGCGCGCGAGGTATTGGTAGTTGACCGCAGCGACCTGGGCGTAGAGGTGGATTGGGAAATCAGCGCCAAGCGTCTGGCCGACTGGCGCGCGAACAATCCGCAGCGTCGCGTGGTGGTGACCGGTTTCATCGCGCGCGACCGCGACAACCGCGTCACCACGCTTGGCCGTAACGGCAGCGACTACAGCGGGGCCATCTTCGCCGCACTGTTCAACGCGGCCGAACTGCACATCTGGACCGACGTGGACGGCGTGCTGTCCGCCGACCCGCGGGTGGTTCCCGAAGCGGTGCAGCTGAGCGCGCTGAGCTACGACGAGGCCTGCGAGCTGGCTTATTTCGGCGCCAAAGTCGTGCACCCGCAGACCATGTCGCCGGCGATCGAGCGCGGCCTGCCGATCATCATCCGCAACACCTTCCACCCTGAGCATCCCGGCACGCGCATTACGGCCGAGCGCGATATCGCCGGGCCGGTGAAAGGCCTGACCCTCAGTCCGGACCTGGCGGTGCTGAATCTGGAAGGCACCGGCCTGATCGGCGTGCCCGGCACGGCCGAACGTGTGTTCGCGGCATTGCGCGACGCGCGTGTGTCGGTGGTGATGATTTCGCAAGGCTCTTCCGAACACTCCATCTGTTGCGTGGTGCGCAGCGCAGAATCTCTGCGTGCGCAGGCCGCGTTGCTCAACGCGTTCGCCCACGAGCTCAACATCGGCCAGATCCAGCGCGTGCAGCTGACCGAAGGCGTCAGCGTGCTGGCGGCGGTCGGCGACGGCATGGCCGGGCAGCCGGGTGTGGCCGCGCGGCTGTTCGAATCGCTGGGCCGCGCCCGGGTGAACATCCTGGCCATCGCCCAAGGTTCTTCGGAACGCAACATCTCGGTGGCCATCGACAGCGCCGACGCCACCAAGGCGCTGCGCGCAGCGCACGCCGGCTTCTGGTTGTCGCCGCAGACCTTCGCGGTGGGCGTGATCGGGCCGGGCAAGGTCGGCGCCGCGCTGCTGGATCAGCTACGCGCCGCGCAACCGCAATTGCTGGGCAAGGCCAACCTGGATCTGCGGCTGCGGGCCATCGCCTCCAGCACCAGGATGCTGCTGGACGGTCGCGGCATTGGCGGCGACTGGCGCGCGAGTTTCGGCGCTGATAGCGAAGCATTGGATCTGGACCGGTTCACGGCGCATCTGGTCGGTTCGCACTTGCCGCACCTGGTGATAGTCGATTGCAGCGCCAGCCCGTTGGTGGCCGACCGTTATGCCGACTGGCTGGCTGCGGGCATCCACGTGGTGACACCCAACAAGCAGGCAGGCGCCGGACCCAGCGCGCGCTACGAGGCGATCCGCGAAGCCGCTGCGGCCAGCGGCGCGCGTTTCCGCTACGAAGCCACGGTAGGGGCGGGTTTGCCGGTGATTTCCACCTTGCGCGACCTGATCGATACCGGCGATGCGGTGCTGTCGGTGGAAGGCATCTTCTCCGGCACGCTGGCGTGGCTGTTCAACAAGTTCGACGGCAGCGTGCCGTTCTCGCAGCTGGTGACCGAAGCGCGCGGGCTGGGTTACACCGAACCTGATCCGCGCGACGATCTGTCCGGCACCGACGTGGCGCGCAAGCTGGTTATCCTGGCGCGCGAGGCGGGCAGATCGCTGAACCTGGACGATGTGGAAGTGGAAAGCCTGGTGCCCGCGGCGCTGCGCCAGGCCAGCGTCGATGATTTCATGGCGCGGCTCGGGGAAGTGGATGCGTCTTTCGCCGCCAAACTGGAAAAAGCCCGGGCTGCGGGCCAGGTGTTGCGTTATGTCGCCAAGCTCGACGCGCAAGGCAAGGCCAGCGTCGGGCTGGTGGAACTGCCGAAGGAGCACGCGTTCGCCAACCTGCGCCTGACCGACAACATAATGCAGTTCACCACGCGTCGCTACTGCGACAATCCGTTGATCGTGCAAGGTCCGGGCGCGGGGCCGGAAGTCACCGCGGCGGGCGTGTTCGCCGATGTGCTGCGCGTGGCCGCCGGGCAGGGGGCCAAGCTGTGAGGCAAGCGGCTACTGCATTTTCGCCGGCGTCGGTCGGCAATGTCGGCGTCGGTTTCGACATTCTTGGCCATGTGATCGAAGGACCCGGCGACAAGGTCACCGTTCGCCGCATCGACGCGCCGGAAGTGCGCATCGCGGCGATTCGCGGAACCACCGTCGATCTGCCGCTGGATGCGCCGGCCAATACTGCCGGCGCCTCGCTGATCGCATTGCGTGCGGCGCTGGCATTGCCGTTCGGTTTCGAACTGGAAATCGAAAAGGGCATCCCGCTGGGTTCGGGGATGGGAGGGTCGGCCGCGTCCTGCGTGGCGGCGTTGGTTGCCGCGAACGAATTGCTGGATTCGCCCTTGCCGCGCGAAGCGTTGTACGACTTCGCCCTTACCGGCGAAGCGGTCGCCAGCGGCGGTCGCCACGGCGACAACCTGGGGCCGATGCTGTTGGGTGGATTAGTGCTGTCCACGGCCGATCGACTGGTCAGAATTCCGGTGCCGGCCGCATGGCACAGTGTGCTGGTGCATCCGGAAGCCATTCTGGAAACGCGTCGCGCGCGCGAGGCGTTGAAAGGAGCCTATGCCTTGGGCGAATTCGTTTCGCAGTCGGCCAATCTCGCGCTGGTGCTCGCCGGCTGCTACGCAGGCGATGCCGAACTGGTTCGCGCAGGGCTGCAGGACGTGCTGGTGGAACCGCGTCGCGCGCCCTTGATCGTCGGTTTCGATGCGGCCAAGCGCGCGGCGCTGGATGCCGGCGCCATGGGTGCGAGCATTTCCGGTGCGGGGCCCAGCGTGTTCGGATGGTTCGAAACGCGGGCGCTGGCGGAAGCGGCGGCGCCAGCGGTACAGGCGGCTTTCGCGGCCCATGGTTTCGACAGCCAGGCGTGGGTGTCGCCGATCGATAGTCCGGCGGCGAAGGTGGTCGGCTGAGCCGAGGCCGGAATAGTACGAGAACAATCAAACAATCAGGACGTCATCCCAGCGAAAGCTGGGATCCATTTTGATCTTGCTTCTTCAGCTTGGCGCGAAAATCAAAATGGATTCCAGCTTTCGCTGGAATGACGATTCATTTTTATCGGCATCAACATCTGCATCCACCTCTTTCTGCATCCAACTGCCCCGGACCGCAATGAACTTCATCTCCACCCGCAACGCCTCACCCGTCGCCACCCTGAGCCAGGCCATCGCCGCTGGCCTTGCGCCGGACGGAGGTCTGTACGTTCCGGAAACACTCCCACCCGTCCGGTCGCTGGAAATCGGCGCCGACCTGGCCGAAACCGCCACCCAGCTCATTGCGCCCTTCTTCGAAAGCGATGCGCTTGCGCCTGAGTTGCCGACGATCTGTCGGGAAGCCTTCGATTTCCCCACCCCGCTGTTGCCACTGGCGACCACAGACGACCACGTGCTGGAGTTGTTCCATGGCCCCACCGCCGCGTTCAAGGATTTCGGCGCCAGATTCCTGGCGGCTTGCCTGGCTCGCTTGCAGCGGCAGCACCAACGTCCGCTGACCATCCTGGTGGCTACTTCGGGTGACACCGGTGCGGCGGTGGCTGCAGCGTTCCACAAGCAGCCCGGTCTGCGGGTGATCGTGCTCTATCCCGATGGGCGCGTCTCGCCAAGACAGGCGCACCAGTTGGGCTGCTTCGGCGACAACATCAGCGCCTTGCGCGTGGCCGGTTCTTTCGACGACTGCCAGGCCTTGGTCAAGCGCGCCTTGAACGATGCCGAACTGCAGTCCGTGGCGCCGATGAGCTCGGCCAACAGCATCAGCCTGGGCCGTTTGCTGCCGCAGATGAGCTACTACGCGCATGCGGCGTTGGCGCACAGGCGCGCAACCGGCGAGGCGCTGAATTTCGTCGTGCCCACCGGCAACCTGGGAAATGCCATGGCGGCGATCCTGGCCCGGCGCCTGGGCGTTCCGTTGGGCCGCATCGCCCTGGCGACCAACGCCAACAAGGTATTGCCGGAATTCTTCCATGGCGCCGCTTACGCTCCCGCGCCCAGCGTCGCAACCCTGGCCAATGCGATGGATGTAGGCGCGCCCAGCAACTTCGAGCGGCTGCGCTGGTTGTATGAGGGCGACGACGCTGCCCTGCGTGCTGATTTCACCGCAGAGAGCGTCAGCGACGATCAGATCCGCGAAGTCATCGGCGAACGCTATCGCCGACACGGCGAAGTGTTCTGCCCGCATACGGCCACCGCAGTGAAGGTCCTGCAGGACTTGCGTGCGCAGGGCGCGGCCGGCGACTGGGCGGTGGCGGCTACGGCGCATCCGGCCAAGTTCGAAAGCGTGGTCGAGCCCTTGATCGGGCGGGCTCTGGATGTTCCTCCAGCGCTTGCGGAGCTGCTTGCGAGACCGGCGCTTGCCGAACCCATGGGCGTCGATTACGACGTGTTCCGCGAGCGCATAGCCCTATCCTGAATCTGCCGGGGCACGCAGCGGCTTCCTTGCACCGCGCCATGCCTGCGGCGCCCAATTCTGCGACCATGCGCCGATGACCATCAAAGGCAAGGCGACTTCGCTGGATATCGCGCACCTGGCCGGGGTTTCCCAGCCCACGGTGTCGCGCGCCTTGCGCGGCAGCCCGATGGTCAACGAGGAAACGCGCAAGCGCATCCAGGCAATCGCCGAGCAGCTGAACTACAAGGTCGACAAGAATGCCTCCAATCTTCGCACCCAGCACTCGGGCACCATCGCGCTGCTGTTTTTCGAAGACCCCACGCCGGACGATTCGCAGATCAATCCGTTCTTCCTGTCCATGCTGGGCTCGATCACCCGCGCCTGCGCCCTGCGCGGCTACGACCTGCTGATCTCCTTCCAGCAACTTTCCACAGACTGGCAGGCCGATTACGAGGACAGCAACAAGGCCGACGGACTGATCCTGCTGGGCTACGGCGACTACCTGGAATCGCAATCGCGGCTGGAACGGCTGGTGGAGCAGGGCACCCATTTCGTGCGCTGGGGCGCGGTGCTGCCGGGGCAGCCGGGGATTTCCATCGGCTGCGACAACTTCCAGGGCGGGCACGACATCACCCAGCATCTGTTGCTCCAAGGACGCCGCGATATCGCCTTCCTGGGCCATGCCTCCAATCATTACCCCGAGTTCTTCGAGCGCTATCGCGGCTATGCGCACGCGCTGCTGACCAACGGCCAGCGCGTGCAGCCGGCGCTGCAGTTCGACGCCGTCACCACCGAGCAGTCCGGTTATGAAGCGGCCCGCCAGCTGCTGGAGCGGGGTACGCCGTTCGACGCGATCTTCGCCGCCAGCGACCTGATCGCCATCGGTGCCATGAAGGCGCTGCACGAACGCGGCCTGCGCGTGCCCGACGAGGTGGCCGTAGCCGGTTTCGACGACATTCCCATGGCCGGCTTCGTCAATCCCAGCCTGTCCACGGTGCAGCAGGACACCAAGCTGGCCGGAGCCATCCTGGTGGAAACTCTGCTGGCGTTGATCAACAACGAACCGGCGCAAAGTCGGACCATTCCGGTCAGCCTGGCCCTGAGGCGCTCGTCTGGAGCCGCCTGAGCTGACCGTTGTCGCATTGCGGCATAAAGCCTACAATTGGGAATGATTCCTATTTGAACTATTCCGGTGCCTGTCGCCGTGTTCGTCTCAATGCCTCATTCCCACTAAAGGCTTTATCTTCCATGCCCCCCCTTACCTCTGGCGCGTGCGCCTTTCCCCGCGGTTGCCTGGCCCTGGCGGTGCTCGCGGCACTGGCCCTGCCTGGGCTGGCGCTGGCGCAGAACTCGCAGGCCGAACCCACCGAGCTCGACGCCGTGCAGGTCACCGCGCCCATCGCCAGGGACAGCGGTACCGCGACAA
>Ga0209257_1000323_pt1 | contig 100164 bp, 104 predicted proteins | sample AraplaCvi_mCL_r2_FD_184277 | JGI IMG/M metagenome (GOLD analysis project Ga0209257, IMG submission 184277) | Arabidopsis root microbial communities from North Carolina, USA - plate scrape MF_Cvi_mCL_r2 (SPAdes) (version 2) | ecosystem: Host-associated > Plants > Roots > Endosphere | place...
AATATGGCCACGCCCATATCGATACGCCCGACCATCTGGGGCGCGAACAATTCAGCATCACCGACTTGTCGACCGAGTTCGGGGTCACCGCCCGCGCGCTGCGTTTCTATGAGGATGAAGGGCTGATCAGCCCGTCGCGCAAGGGATTGTCGCGCATCTATTCGAAACGCGACCGCGCGCGGCTGGCGTGGATCCTGCGTGCCAAGCGCACGGGGTTCAGCCTTGCCGACATTCGCGAGATGATCGATCTTTACGACGTCGGTGACGGCCGCAAGACGCAGCGTCAGGTGACGATCGAGAAATGCGAACAGCGGATCGGCCTGCTGCAACGCCAGCGCGACGATATCGACAGCGCCGTCGAGGAATTGTCGCGCTTCATCGATATGGTGAAAAAAGTCGACGCCGGCCAAAAGGTCGACTGAAGCCTCTCCCCAGGCAAGTTTGACATTGCTACCTGCTTTTCAGAAGGATTTCCCATGCCCGTCTATCGCGCCCCCGTGCAGGACACGCTCTTTCTTCTCAACGATGTGCTCGGGATCGAGCGTTATTCGAACTTGCCCGGCTTCGCGAACGCGTCCCCCGACATGATCGAGGCGGTGCTGACCGAAGCGGGCAAATTCTGCGAGGAAGTGCTGTTCCCTATCAACCAGTCGGGCGACCTCGAAGGCTGCACGCGTCACGACGACGGATCGGTGACGACGCCGAAGGGATTCAAGGAAGCCTATAAGGCCTATTCGGAAGCGGGCTGGGGCCTGCTCACCGCGCCCGAGGAGTTCGGTGGGCAGGGTCTGCCGCACGTCCTCGGCTTTCCGGTTGAGGAATATCGCAACGCTGCCAATCAGGCGTTCGCTATGTATCCCGGGCTTACACAGGGCGCGACCGCGGCAATTCTCGTCAAGGGTTCGGACGAGCAGAAGGCGACCTATGTCCCGAAGATGATATCGGGCGAATGGGGCGGGACGATGAACCTGACCGAGCCGCATTGCGGCACCGATCTCGGCCTGATCCGCACCCGCGCGGTTCCGAACGGCGACGGCAGCCATGCGATCACGGGGACCAAGATCTTCATTTCGTCGGGCGAGCACGACCTTACCGACAACATCATCCATCTCGTGCTGGCAAAGACCCCTGACGCGCCCGACAGCGTGAAAGGCATCTCGCTGTTCATCGTGCCCAAGTTCATCGTCAATGAAGACGGTTCGCTCGGCGATCGCAATACGCTGTCGTGCGGGTCGATCGAGCACAAGATGGGCATCCACGCCAACTCGACCTGCGTGATGAACTATGACGGGGCGACAGGCTGGATGGTCGGCGAAGAGAATAAGGGGCTCGCCGCAATGTTCGTGATGATGAACGCCGCGCGCCTCGGCGTCGGTATCCAAGGGCTCGGCCAAGCCGATGTCGCTTACCAGAACGCCGTCCGGTATGCGAAGGATCGGCGTCAGGGCCGCGCGCTCACTGGCCCGCAGGACCCACAGGAAAAGGCCGATCCGCTGTTCGTTCACCCCGATGTCCGCCGCATGCTGATGGACGGCAAGGCGACGGTCGAGGGGCTGCGCGCGCTCTGCACCTGGGGTGCGCTCCAGGTCGATCTCGCACACGTCGCCGAAACCGAAGAGGAGCGCCAGCGCGCCGACGACCTCGTCAGCCTGCTTACCCCCGTGATCAAGGGCTTCGGTACCGACAAGGGCTATGAGGTTGCGACCAATGCGCAGCAGGTGTTCGGCGGGCACGGCTATATCGAAGAGCAGGGCATGTCGCAGTATGTCCGCGATGCGCGCATCACGATGATCTACGAAGGCGCCAACGGCGTGCAGGCGATGGATCTCGTCGGCCGCAAGCTCGCGCAGAACGGCGGGCGCGCGATCCAGGCCTTCTTCGCCGTCGTCGACGAGGAATGCGGTCGCGCCAAGGGCAATGAAGCGCTCGCCGACTTCGCCACGCGCCTCGAAAAGGCGAATGGCGAACTCAAGGCCGCGACGATGTGGTTCATGCAGAATGGCATGGCGAACCCGAACAATATCGGGGCCGGCGCGCACCATTATATGCACATCATGGGCATCGTCGCGCTCGGTTCGATGTGGCTGATGATGGCCGAGGCGGCGCAGAAGGCGCTTGCCGAGGGCCGCGGCAACCAGGATTTCCTCGAAGCCAAGCTCGTCACCGCACGCTATTTCGGCGAACGCTTCCTGCCCGACGCCGGCTCGCTCCGCCGCAAGATCGAGGCGGGCAGCGAAGCGATGATGGCGCTGACGCCCGAACAATTCGCGGCCTGACATGTCCGGTTGCAACCATCGCCGCCGTCATGCGTGTCGGCGGCGATGAGCAACCGCGCCTTGAAACCGATCGTCGTCGAAGGCCGCAATTGCTGGCGCATCGAACGTGCCGACAAGGCGCGGATGATCGTCGATGCGGCGGACTATTTTGCTTTGCTCGAACGACTGATGGCCGACGCGAAACAGCGCATCCTGCTCATCGGCTGGGACTTCGATCCGCGCATCGCATTGAAGCCCGACAAGGAAGGCAAGGGCGAGCCGCTCGGCGACTATTTGCTGCGCCTCGCGCATGAAAAGCCCGATCGCGACATCGACATATTGCGGTGGAATTTCGGCGGGCTGAAACAATTCGCGATGCCGCGCATCCTGTCGATGGTTGCGCGCTGGAAACTCACCCGCTCGATCAGCTTCCGCCTCGACAGCGCGCATCCGGTCGGGTGCAGCCATCACCAGAAGGTCGCGGTGTTCGACGACCATCTCGCGGTGTGCGGCGGTATCGATGTCGGCGCGCGGCGCTGGGATACACGCGATCACAAGGACGGCGACCCGCACCGCACCGCACCCGACGGCAAAGCTTATATGCCGTGGCACGACAGCACGATGATCCTCGCCGGCCCCGTCGGCAACGCGCTTGCTGACCTCGGCAACGAACGCTGGCAGCGCGCGACGAAGAAGCCGCTGCGCGATCTGAAAGGCGAGGGCGAAAATTGGCCCGACGACCTCGAACCCGATTTCGAGGGCGTCGATGTCGCCATTTCGCGCACCCGCGCCGAATATGGCGATGTCGAGGAAATCCGCGAGATCGAGCAGCTATATCTCGACATGATCGCGGCGGCTGACCGCTTCATCTACTTCGAGAATCAATATTTCACCTGCGGCAAGATCGCGGCTGCCATCGCCGAGCGGCTGAACGAGGACGATCCGCCCGAATTCGTGATGGTGATGCCCAAGACCGCCGACGGCTGGCTCGAACAGATGGCGATGGACGCGGCGCGCGTGCAATTGGTGCGCGAAATCGCCAAGGCGAAGCATGGCCACCGGCTGAAAGTCTATTATCCGCGCACGAAGCGCGGCCAGCCGATCTACGTCCACGCCAAGACGGCGATCGTCGACGACCGCATGATCCGCGTCGGCTCGGCCAATATGAACAACCGCTCGATGGGACTCGATAGCGAATGCGACGTCACGATCGACACCGCGCTGCCTGCGAACAAGGGGGTCGAGCCAGTGATCGGTCGCCTGCGCACGTCGCTGATCGCCGAACATCTCGATGTGTCGGAGGATGACGTCGCGGCGACCTTCAAGCGCACCGGGTCGTTGATCGACACGATCGAGGCGCTGCGCGGCAAGGGGCGGTCGCTCGAACTGCTTGACCTCGTACCCCCTGGGCCGATGGACGAATTCATTGCCGAGAATGAGGTGCTCGATCCGACCAGCCCGGATGCGATGTTCGAAGGCTTCACCGAACGCGGCCTCAAGAAGAGCTGGCACCGCGGCCGCAACTGGATGAAGCACCACCGGCCATTTCGGCGCAAAACATCCTGATTGCCTTGTGCGTATAGTCACTTGCGGTCGTCTGGCATGCTCATATGATGGCTCTGATGACCGACGCCGGACCCACGCCGATCACGCCAAAGCGGCTTTCCGCTTTTATCAGCCATCATAGCTCGCAGGTTGAGACCGCCCGGCGGTTGAAACGCCTGCTCGCCGCGCGCGGCATCGACGGCTGGCTCGCGCCCGATGACATCGCCGCAGGGACCGCGTTCGACCAGTCGATTGTCGACCAGATCGACCGGTCCGACGCGATCGTCCTGCTATTCTGCCCGCAGTCGGATCAGTCGCGCCATGTGAAGCGCGAATTGATGCTGGGCGAGGACAGCAACAAGATCATCCTGCCGGTGCGGCTGGAGGACGTCCGTGCCCAGGGGCTCGCTTACTGGCTCAAGGATTATCAGTGGATCGACTGGTTCGCCGGCGAGGAGCAGGCGGTCGACCGGATCGTCGCGGCGATGACACCCGGCGCGGTTCCCGCGATGGCGCCCGGCACGACCGCGCGGCAAATGCCAGCCGCCGTTGCGCCGCGCCCCCAAAGACTATGGATGATGATAGCGGCGGGCGTCGCGCTGGCGGGTCTGATCGGCGGCGGCATCTGGTGGCAAAGCCGCGCACCCGCGGCGGGCGATCCGGGCGCCGCGGTGGCCGACAATCCGATCGAACCCGGCATCTGGACCAGCAAGCGCGAGGTCGTCGAAATCCTCTTCCCCGAAATGGCGCCCGAATTCGTCGCACAGTTCAAGCAGGTGCTGGAAAACGACCCCGATCCCGAAGACTGCATCGCGCCAGCGGTTGCGGCAAAGCCCGACGTGCTGCTGTTCGATCCTGATCACGAGGCCAAATGCACGATCGGTGCGTTCAAGATGAATGGCGGACGGATCAGCGGCTATCTCAATTGCAAGCCCGCCGGAAACGATCCGAACGGCAATCTGCAGATCACCGTCCGCGGCACCTACACGCGTACCAGCATGGAGTTCGACAATGTCGTCACCATGCAGTCCAGTCAGGGTATGGTTCGCTTTCGCAGCCATGAAACGCAGCGTTGGCTGCGCGGGCCCGCCTGCAGCTGATCAGTCCGCGAGCGAAAGGATGTGCTTCGCCTGCTTGAGGTGCGGCGCGTCGACCATCTTTCCATCGACTTGCAATACGCCCGCGTTCGGATTGGCCGCGAAGGCATCGACGATCGCCTGCGCGCGCGCGGCTTCGTCGGCTGACGGCGTGAAGGCGGCGTTGATCGCCTCGACCTGCGACGGGTGGATTGCCATCATGCCGGTAAAGCCGTCACGCCGCGCGCGCGCGGCGTAGGCGGAAAGGCCCGTTTCGTCCTTGATCGCCGGAAATACCGTATCGATGGCGGCCGCGCCCGCGGCATGCGCCGCGAACAGCGTCATCGCGCGCGCTACCTCATAGGGCGAGGTATAGCTGCCGTCGGCCTCGCGGCTCGTCGTCGCGCCGATCGCGGCGGGCAAATCTTCGGCGCCCCATGTCAGCCCGAGCAGGCGGTCCTTTGCCTCGCGGTAACTGCCGAGCGTGAAGATAGCGGCCGGCGTTTCGGTCGCGATCGGCAGGATCGGCGGCAGCGACGCATCGCGCGCGGACTCGCTGCGCATGATCGTGTCGAGCTGCGCGATGCTCGGCGCGCCTTCGGCCTTTGGCAGCATGATCGCATCGGGCCGTGCCGCAGCGATCGCGGCGACGTCGGCGGCGGTCAGATGCCCGTCGAGCGGGTTGACGCGCACCAGCGTCACGACTTCGCGCGTTCCCGCCAGATAATCGGCGATTGCGTGGCGCGCCGTATCCTTGTTCGCGAGCGACACCGAATCCTCGAGGTCGAGGATGATCGCGTCGGCGCCCGACGCCGCGGCCTTGGCGAAACGCTCGGGGCGGTCGCCGGGGACGAAGAGGAGGGAACGAAGTCGCATTAGCTGGCCTTCCGCTGGACAAGAGCAGAACGCTCGCACTGGCACACAAGTTCATCGCGCTGGTTGATCGCGCGGTGGAGGAAGGTCACGATCCCGGCATTGGGCCGCGATTTCGACTCTTTCAGGGCGATGATTTCGCTTGTCGCGTGCAGCGTGTCGCCGATGAACACCGGCTTCGGCATGACGAGCTTGTCATAACCGAGGTTCGCGACGAGCGTGCCCAGCGTCGTGTCGCCGACCGACAGCCCGACCATCAGGCTGAAGGTGAAAGTGCCGTTGACGAGGATCTGGCCGAACTCCGAAGCCTTCGCCGCCTCGATGTCGAGGTGGAGCGGCTGCGGATTGTGCGTCATCACCGTGAAGAACAGATTGTCGGTTTCGGTGACGGTACGGCGAATGTCATGCGTCAGCGTTTCGCCGATCGCCCACTCGTCGAAATATTTGCCGGCCATTATGCGTCTTCCTTTTCGATCCGCACGAGCAAGGCCTCGACCTGAACCTGCGCGCCCGCCGACGCATTGAGTTCGGCGACGACGCCGTCGAAGGGCGCGGTCAGGCTATGCTCCATCTTCATCGCTTCGAGCGTGAGCAATTTCTGTCCCTTGGTCACCTTGTCGCCCGGGGCGACCTCGACCGCGATGACCTTGCCGGGCATCGGCGACAGGATCGCGCCGTCACCGGCTGCTCCGGCTGCACTGCCTTCGGCACGCCAAGGCGTCAACTGCCAGACCGAACCGCCCTCGGCGACAAGCATAGCAGGCGACGGCTCCTCGGCGCCCGGGCCGTGGAGTTCGATCTCGACGCGTTTGCCGTCGAGCAGGAAGGGCGCGCTCCGCACATCGGGCGCGTTCAGCCGGAAGCCCGATTGCAGCGACCGCGGCACCATCGCCATCGCGGCATTGGTCAGCGCTTGTTCAGTCGGCACCGGCTCTTCGGTCATCGCATCGCCGTCGCGGCCGATCAGTCCGGTATCGACGGTGCCCGCGACGAAATCGGGATGATCGAGCGCGTTGATCAGGAAGGCCGAGTTGGTCTTCACCGGCCAGATCGCGCTGTCTTCGAGCATCTCCGACAACAGCTCGCGCGCTTCCTCGCGGTCCTCGCCCCAAGCGATGACCTTGGCGATCATCGGGTCGTAGAAGGGCGAGACTTCGGCGCCTTCATAAACGCCGGTGTCGACGCGACCGATATGTTCGGGAAGCTGGAAGAGTTCAAGCGTTCCGATCGAGGGCAGGAAGCCCTTGCTCGGATCTTCGGCATAAAGCCGCGCTTCCATCGCCCAGCCGTTGATCGCGAGTTCGTCCTGCGCGAGCGGGATCGGTTCGCCGCTCGCGACGCGGATCTGCCATTCGACCAGATCGACGCCGGTGATTTCCTCGGTCACGGGATGCTCGACTTGCAGGCGCGTGTTCATTTCCATGAACCAGATGCGGTCGGCGCGCAGGCCTTCCGACGCGTCGGCGATGAACTCGATCGTGCCGGCGCCGACATAGTCGACCGCCTTCGCCGCGCGCACCGCGGCGGCGCAGAGGTCGGCGCGCGTCGCCTCGTCCATGCCGGGGGCAGGGGCTTCCTCGATCACCTTCTGGTGGCGGCGCTGGAGCGAGCAGTCGCGCTCGAACAGGTGAACGACATTGCCGTGGGTATCGCCGAACACCTGCACCTCGATATGGCGCGGGGTCAGGATATATTTCTCGATCAGCACATGGTCGTTCCCGAACGACGCCGCCGCCTCGCGCTGGCACGAGGCGAGCGCGTCGAGGAAGTCTTCCGCGGCGTCGACCTTGCGCATTCCTTTGCCGCCGCCGCCTGCAACCGCCTTGATCAGCACGGGGTAACCGATTTCGGCTGCCTGTTCTGCGAGGAAGGCGGGGTTCTGATTTTCGCCCATATAGCCCGGCGTCACCGGTACGCCCGCGTCGGCCATCAGCTTCTTCGCCGCGTCCTTCAGCCCCATTGCGGTGATCGACGACGGCTTCGGTCCGACCCACACGAGGCCTGCATTGGCGACTGCCTGCGCGAACTCGGCATTTTCGGATAGAAAGCCGTAACCCGGATGGATCGCCTCGGCGCCGGTCGCCTTCGCAGCGGCGATGATCTTCTCGCCGATCAGATAGCTCTCACGCGCCGGTGACGGGCCGATATGCACCGCCTCGTCGGCCTCGCGCACGTGCAGCGCCCTGGCGTCGGCGTCCGAATAGACCGCAACGGTGCGGATACCCATCTCGCGCGCGGTGCGGATGATGCGGCAGGCGATTTCGCCGCGATTGGCGATAAGCAGGGACTGGATCATGGATGGGGTTCCGGAAAGCCGTGACGGGTGTGGAGCGCTTCAAGCAGCGGCTTGATGTCGTTCACATATCCGCCATCGGAAAAGACAAGGGCAGGGAGGTTCTGGTTCGCTTCGCCGATCGCCTCGACGACGAGCGGGCGCGGTCGCGGCCATGGCACGCGGATGACCTCGAGATGCGTTGTGCGCTCGGGAAACGCCGCGAGCAGGCCTTCGACGAGGATGCAGTCGCGGCAATAGAAGCTCGAGCCCGGAATAGCGGGATCGTCGAACTCGCGATCGAGGATGAACAGGCGGTCGGGCGCGTCGCTCATCATCGTCACATCCGGAACACGCCGAAGCCGCGGTCTTCGACCGGGGCGTTCAGCGTTGCGGAGAAGGCGAGGCCGAGCACGTCGCGGGTCTGCGCGGGGTCGATGATGCCATCGTCCCAGAGACGCGCGGTCGCGTGATAGGGATTGCCCTCATCCTCATATTTCTGGCGGATTGGCGCCTTGAAGGCTTCGGCTTCCTCGGGCGTCCATTTGTCGGCGTCGCGGTGGACCGTGGCCAGCACGCTCGCTGCCTGCTCGCCGCCCATCACGCTGATCCGGCTGTTCGGCCAGCTGAACAGGAAGCGCGGGCTATAGGCGCGGCCGCACATGCCGTAATTGCCCGCGCCGAAGCTGCCGCCGATCAGCACGGTGATCTTCGGCACCGTCGCGGTGGCGACTGCGGTGACGAGCTTCGCGCCATGCTTGGCGATCCCCTCGGCTTCATATTTGCCGCCGACCATGAAGCCGCTGATATTCTGGAGAAAGAGCAGGGGGATGCGCCGCTGCTGCGCCAGCTCGATGAAGTGCGCGCCCTTGACCGCGCTTTCGCTGAACAGCACGCCATTGTTGGCGAGGATCGCGACCGGGATGCCCCAGATATGCGCGAAGCCGCAGACGAGCGTCGCGCCATAATTCGCCTTGAATTCGTGAAATTCGCTGGCGTCGACGATCCGCGCGATGACTTCGTGGACATCGTACGGCGCACGGACGTCGTCAGGGACGACGCCGTACAGCTCTTCGCTGGCATATTTGGTCGGGCGCGGGGCCTTCATCGGCACCTCGAACCCCTTATCCTCGCCGAGGTGGCTGACGATGTCGCGGACGATCGTCAGCGCATGCTCGTCATTTTCGGCGAGATGATCGACGACGCCCGATTTCTTGGCGTGGAGGTCGCCGCCGCCGAGATCTTCGGCACTTATCTCTTCGCCCGTCGCGGCTTTCACCAGCGGCGGGCCGGCGAGGAAGATCGTGCCCTGATTGCGCACGATCACCGTCTCGTCCGACATTGCGGGCACATAGGCACCGCCGGCGGTGCAGCTTCCCATCACGCACGCGATCTGCGGGATGCGCTTCGCCGACATGTTCGCCTGATTGAAGAAGATGCGCCCGAAATGGTCGCGGTCCGGAAAGACCTGATCCTGATGCGGCAGGTTCGCACCGCCGCTGTCGACGAGGTAGATGCAGGGCAGACGGTTCGCCTCGGCAATCTCCTGCGCGCGCAGATGCTTCTTCACCGTCATCGGGTAATAGGTGCCGCCCTTCACCGTCGCGTCGTTGCACACGATCATGCACTGGCGCCCCGACACCTGCCCGATGCCGCAGATCAGCCCCGCGCCCGGCACTTCGCCATCGTAAAGGTCGTTCGCGGCGAGCTGGCCGATTTCGAGGAAGGGCGCACCCGGATCGAGCAGGCGCTCGACGCGCTCGCGCGGCAGCAATTTGCCGCGGCTCGTGTGCCGCTCGCGCGACTTTTCATTGCCGCCGAGCGCCGCTTCGGCGACCGCCGTCCGCAGTGCGTCGGTCAGCGCGCGATTATGGGCGCTGCGGGTGCGATATTCGTCGCTGTCCGCGTTGATGCTGGTGCCAAGAACCGGTGCGCTCACTGTATCATCTCTCCTGGAAATCGGTTCGGAACTAACCCGTCGCTCGTCGATTGAAAAGCGCAGCAGGCCGAAAATGGTTGGTATTGAAACCGGATTTTCGCACGCGTCGGCCGCCTGCGTTTCCGTGACAAAATAAGGTCATTCCCATGAAAAAAGCAGTCTTTGCCGTCCTTCTGTCCACCGCCGCGGTTCTTGCGGGGCCCGTCGCTTGCACGAGCGGGAAAGAGGAAGGTAGCGCCGCCTATACCGTCGGCACCGACATCGGGATCAGCAAGGCCGCGATGGACACGGCCGCGAAGCCCGGCGACGATTTCTACGCCTACGCCAACGGCAACTGGGACAAAGCGAACGAAATTCCCGCCGACCGCTCGTCGATCGGTGGCTTCTATGTCGCGCAGCTCGAGACCGAAAAGCGCAACCGCGAACTGATCGATGCGATCGTCAAGGGCGATGCCGCGGCCGACACCAACGAAGGGCGCATCGCCGCCTTCTACAAGGCCTTCACCAATGTGAAGGCGATCGACGCCACAGGTATTAAGCCCGTTGCCGCCGACCTCGCGCGCTTTGCCGCCATAACCGACAAGGCCGCGCTGTCGAAGGTGCTGGGCGAGCAGCTTCGCGCCGACGTCGATCCGCTCAACGCGACGAACTTCCAGACCGAAAATCTGTTTGGCGTGTTCGTGACGCAGGGGCTCGCGACCCCGGGCGAGGTCATTCCCTATCTGCTGCAGGGCGGCCTCGGTATGCCCGAGCGCGAATATTATCTGTCGGCCGATCCCAAGATAGCGAGCATCCGCACCGCCTATCAGGCCTATATCGCCAAGCTCCTGACCGCCGCCGGCCAAAGCGACGCCGCCGCGAAGGCGAAGCGCATCTATGATCTCGAGGTGAAGATCGCCAAGGCCCACGCGACGCGTGAACAGAGCGAGGATTTCACCAAGTCCGCCGACGTCTGGGCGAAGGGCGATTTCGCGAAGAAGGCACCCGGCATCGACTGGCCTGCGTTCATGAGCGCCGCCAAGCTCGACGGCGCGGCGAAGTTCGGCGCCTATCACGCCGGCGCAATTACCGGCCTGTCGGCGCTCGTCGCGTCCGAGCCGCTCGACGCGTGGAAGGACTGGCTCGCCTTCCATCAGATCAACAGTCACGCCGACGTGCTGCCGAGTGCGATCGATAGCGCGCACTTCGCCTTCTACGGCACGACGATGGCGGGCACGCCGCAGCAGCGCGGACGCGAGAAGCGCGCGCTCGACGCGCTCGACGTCTATCTCGGCGATGCGGTGGGCAAGGCCTATGCCGACAAATATTTCCCCGCCGCCGCCAAGGCCGAAGTCGGCGACATGGTGAAGAACATCAAGTCGGCCTTCGCGACCCGCGTGAACACGATCGACTGGATGGCGCCTGAGACGAAGAAGGAAGCGATCAAGAAGGTCGAAACGATCGCCGTGGGTGTCGGCTATCCCGACACTTGGCGCGACTATGGCAGCTACACGGTCGGCGCCGACGCCTATGCGAACGAGGTCGCCGGGCAGAAGGCCGAATATGCGCACCAGCTCGCCAAGATCGGCAAGCCGATGGACAAGGGCGAATGGTGGATGGTCCCGCAGACGGTGAACGCGGTGAACCTGCCCGTGCAGAACGCGCTGAACTTCCCCGCCGCAATCCTGCAGCCGCCCTTCTTCAACGCCAAGGCCGACCCCGCGTTCAACTATGGCGCGATCGGCGCGGTCATCGGGCATGAGATCAGCCACAGCTTCGACAATAATGGCGCGGCCTTCGATTCCACCGGCGCGCTGCGCAACTGGTGGACCCCGGCGGATCTGGCGAAGTTCAACGCCGCGGGCGCTGCGCTCGCGGCGCAGTTCGACACCTACAAGCCGTTCCCCGATCTCGCGGTCAACGGCAAGCTGACGCTCGGCGAAAATATCGCCGACGTCGCCGGGCTGCAAGCCGCGTACGACGCGTATCGCGCGTCGCTCGGCGGCAAGGAAGCGCCGGTGATCGACGGCTTCACCGGCGACCAGCGCTTCTTCATTGCTTTTGCACAGACCTGGGCGACAAAGATGCGCGCCGAGGCGCTGCGCGCGCGCATCGCGACCGACGGCCATGCGCCGGGCATGTATCGCGCGCTGACGGTGCGCAACCTCGATGCGTGGTACAAGGCGTTCGACGTCAAGGAAGGCGACAAGCTCTACCTCGCGCCCGACAAGCGCGTGCGCGTCTGGGGCTGACAGATCAGGGCGGGGCGTCATGCTCCGCCCTCGTCATTTGACGCGGGCTTCTTGCGGATCAGATGGCTGTAGACGCCGACCAGATTGATGCAGAGCAGGGCGACATTCTGCCAGCCGATGCCTTCGCTGTCGGGCTGGAGGAAGCCCCATGCGATCAGCGCGAGGCTGCTCGTCACGAAGATGACGAACGCCCAGCCGTTCCACCGTTCGCCAAGGTTGAGCGACACGAGCAGCGCCGCGAGCGTCGCGGCGGCGGCGCCATAATATTGCAGGGCGGTGAGCAGCGTATCGCTCACTGTCCGGTTGCCCCGAACACGAATTCGAGCTTCAACCCGTCAGGGTCGGCGAAGAAGACGGCGTAATAGGCGGGGCCGTAGCGCGGATAATCAGTAGGTGCGTCGAGCACCTCCGCACCGATATCGCGCAGCAAATCATGAAGTGCATCGACATCCTCCCGACTCTCCGCGGTCCATGCGAGATGATGAAGGCCCGGCGAATATCGGTCGTGCGTGCGCGTTGCACCTTCGCCGAGGGCCTCGATGATGCCGATGGAATGGAAGGGGTCGCCTTCGCGATCCCAGTCGCTGCCATGGTCGTAGTCGGCCGAGCGGCGATAGCCGAGGAAGCCGAGTACCGCGTCATAGAAGCGGCGCGACCGTTCCTTGTTGGTGACCGTCAGGTCGATATGATGGACAAGCCCGCGCATGCTCAGGCCAACGCGCCGATCAACGCAAAGATGCCCGCGGCGCTCAGCGCCGGCCAGGCGATATGGCGGCCCTTCGTATAGGCGGCATTGAACAGCCCGGTCGCGAGCCACCCGCAGCCGATGACGACCAGCAAGCCGTTCGGCGTTCCGGGCCACGCAACCCCCGCCGCCGAAATCAGCATCAGTATCGACGTCGCATGCCATGCGAAGCGAATGATCCGCCGCGTCAGCGCATCGGACAGCGGACCTTCGCGCCGCCGCAGCAACGGCACGATCAACCGCCGATACCCCAGAACCGAATGAACCCCGGCCGTCGTCACCATGAAGGCGGCCGACAGCCAGAGCCAGATCACGCCCCGGCGCCGATCAGTTCGCGGCCGATCAGCATGCGGCGGATTTCGTTGGTGCCCGCGCCAATGTCGAGCAGCTTGGCGTCGCGCCAGTAACGCTCGACCGGCCAGTCCTTGGTATAGCCCGCGCCGCCCAGCGCCTGGATCGCTTCGCCCGCGACCTTCACTGCATTTTCGCTCGCAAGCAGGATGCAGCCCGCGGCGTCGAAACGCGTCGTCTGCCCGGCGTCGCACGCCTTGGCGACGTTATAGACATACGAGCGCGCCGACTGGAGCATCACATACATGTCCGCGACCTTCGCCTGCATCAGCTGGAACGATCCGATCGGCTTGCCGAACTGCTTGCGCTCGCGAACATAGGGGATGACCGTGTCGAGGCACGCCTGCATGATGCCGAGCTGAAGCCCGGCGAGCACGACGCGTTCATAGTCGAGGCCCGACATCAGCACGCCGACGCCGCCATTTTCGGGGCCCATGACCTGCTCTTCGGACACTTCGCAATCGGTGAAGACCAGCTCGGCTGTCGGCGAACCGCGCATGCCGACCTTGTCGATCTTCTGCCCGATGCTGAAGCCCGGCATGTCCTTTTCGATCAGGAACGCCGTGATTCCGCGCGATCCCGCCTCGGGGCTGGTCTTGGCATATACGACGAGGGTGTCGGCGTGCGTCGCGTTGGTGATCCAGAATTTGGTACCGTTGAGGACATAACCGCTGCCCTTGCGCTCGGCCTTCAGCTTCATCGAGACAACGTCGCTGCCCGCGCCGGCTTCGGACATCGCGAGGCTGCCGACATGTTCGCCGCTGATCAGCTTGGGCAGATATTTCGCTTTCTGCGCGGCATTGCCCCAGCGGCGGATCTGGTTGACGCAGAGGTTCGAGTGCGCGCCGTAAGACAGGCCGATGGCGCCCGATGCGCGGCTGACTTCCTCGACCGCGATCACATGCTCGAGATAACCGAGACCGAGGCCGCCGAACTCTTCCTCGACGGTGATGCCGTGTAGGCCGAGGTCGCCCATCTGCGTCCAGAGTTCGTCGCGCGGGAACCAGTCTTCGGCGTCGGCCTTGGCAGCGAGCGGCGCAATCTGTTCGTCGGCGAAGCGCGCCGTCGTGTCGCGGATCACGTCGGCGGTTTCGCCGAGGGCAAAGTCGAAATCGGGGGTGGCGCGCATGGATCAACCTATCGATCGAGGGGCAGGGCAGGCGCGGATACTGCCCCAAAAAGTCAGCATAGGGAAATTGAAAGGATCATAGTTTTAGCATAAGTAAAATCTATGATTAAGCGCGCCCATATCCGCCAGTTCCTCGCCGTCGTCGACGCCGGCAGCTTTACGCAGGCGGCATTGCGTATTCGCGTCACTCAACCGGCGCTGTCGACCGGCATTGCCGAACTCGAAAAGCTCGTCGGTACGCCGCTGTTCATCCGCAACCGCCGTCAGATCCGGCTAACCGAGGCCGGCGGGCGTTTCCTGCCGATCGCACGCGATCTCGATCGCGGCTTCCGCGCCGCCGACAGCTTCGGCCGTGAGGAGGATCGTCAGGAGACCGGACTCAAGCTCGGCATCATCCGGTCGGCGCCCGGCGAATTGCTCCAGTCGATCGCCTCGGCGCTGCGGCCCGCCTTCGCCATCGAACTGATCGAAAACAGCGACTCCGAACTGCGCGCCGCGCTCGGTAGTGGCCGGATCAACATGGCGCTTGTCGCGCTGCGCGCGGGCGAACGCGGCGGGCATATATTGCCGCTCTACGAAGAGCCCCTTGGGATGTTCATCGCATCGAACCATCCGCTCGCCGGGCGTATCGAGGTGGCCCCCGAGGAACTCGCCGCCGAAACGATGATCGCGCGCCGCTCGTGCGAATTCCTCGACGCAACCAGCCGCTTCTTTACCCGCCACGGCGTTCGCCCGCGCTTTGCGCTGCGCAGCGAAAGCGACGAGCGCTGCCTTCGCATGGTCGCCGCCGGGGTCGGAATTACCACCGCGCCGATCTCGCTCGCGATCGACGGCATTGTCCCACTCAAGGTCGCGGGCTATGATTTTCGGCGCGAACTTGCGCTGATCGCTGACCCCGCGTGGAGCAGCCTGCCCGATGTCGAGCCGCGGCTGGCCCACGCGTTCGAAACGATCGCCGCGATCGCGGCCGAGTGGCACGGCGCAAAGGTCGACGCGGTCGCATGACGCCGTGCCTCACAAGTCTGGCTTGCACCAGCAAAAGGCCATACAGCTTGATCGCCCCAGATAGCGGAGGCAAGGGCGGGGCATGACCGATACGCTGACCCATCTCGACCGGCTCGAGGCCGAGAGCATTCATATCATGCGCGAAGTGATGGCCGACGCTGCCAAGCCCGTTATGCTTTACAGCGTGGGCAAGGACAGTGCGGTGATGCTGCATCTCGCGCGAAAGGCCTTCTATCCTTCGCCGCCGCCATTCCCGTTGCTGCATGTCGATACGACGTGGAAATTCCAGGCGATGTACGAACTGCGCGACCGCATGGCGGCCGAGAGCGGCATGGAACTGCTCGTCTACCAGAACCCCGAGGCGAAGGAGCGCGGGATCAACCCGTTCGATCACGGCCCCTTGCACACCGACATGTGGAAGACCGAGGGGCTGAAGCAGGCGCTCGACCTCCACGGCTTCGACGTCGCGTTCGGCGGCGCGCGCCGCGACGAGGAAAAAAGCCGCGCTAAGGAGCGCATCTTTTCGTTCCGCACTGCCACCCACGGCTGGGACCCGAAGAAGCAACGCCCCGAGCTCTGGAACCTCTACAATGCGCGCAAGGCGAAGGGCGAAAGCATCCGCGTGTTCCCGATCTCGAACTGGACCGAACTCGACATCTGGCAATATATCGCGCGCGAAAATATCCCGATCGTGCCGCTCTATTTCGCCGCGCCGCGCCCGACGGTGGAGCGCGACGGGCTGCTGCTGATGGTCGACGACGACCGCTTCCCGCTGCTGCCCGGTGAGACGCCGGTAGAGCGTTCGGTGCGTTTCCGCACTCTCGGTTGCTATCCGCTCACCGGCGCGGTCGAGAGCGAAGCAAAAACGCTCTCCGAAGTTATCCAGGAAATGCTGCTCACCACGACCAGCGAACGGCAGGGCCGCATTATCGACAAGGATGGCGGTGATGCCTCGATGGAAAAGAAGAAGCAGGAGGGGTATTTCTGATGACCGCCGATCCTGTTTACGTCACCGACGCGCTGATCGCCGAGGATATCGACGCCTATCTCGAACAGCATCAGCAGAAATCGCTGCTGCGCTTCATCACCTGCGGGTCCGTCGATGATGGCAAATCGACGCTGATCGGCCGCCTGCTCTACGACAGCAAGATGATCTTCGAGGATCAGCTCGCCGCGCTGGAGGCCGACAGCAAGCGCGTCGGCACGCAGGGGCAGGAGATCGACTTCGCACTGCTCGTCGACGGCCTTGCCGCCGAGCGCGAGCAGGGGATCACGATCGACGTCGCCTACCGCTTTTTCACGACCGAGAAGCGCAAGTTCATCGTCGCCGACACCCCGGGTCACGAGCAGTACACGCGCAACATGGTCACCGGCGCCTCGACCGCCGACCTTGCCGTCATCCTGATCGATGCGCGCAAGGGCGTCCTCACCCAGACGCGCCGCCATAGCTTCCTCGCACACCTGATCGGCATCAAGCATATCGTGCTTGCGGTGAACAAGATGGACCTTGTCGATTACGACAAGACCATCTTCGACCGCATTACGCTCGCTTACCGGGCGTTCGCAAGTGAGATCGGCATCACCAATTTCACCGCGATCCCGATCTCGGGTTTCAAGGGCGACAATATCACCGCGCTTTCGCAAAACACCCCTTGGTTCAAGGGCCCGGCACTGATCGAGCATCTCGAAAATGTCGAGATCGGCGCTGCCGCCGACGAAGAAAAACGGTTCCGTCTACCGGTGCAATGGGTCAACCGCCCCAACCTCGATTTCCGAGGCTTTTCGGGCCAGCTCGCGAGCGGCAAGGTCAAGCCCGGTGACGCGGTACGCATTTTGCCGAGCGGCAAGACGACGACCATTGAGCGCATCGTCACGCTCGATGGCGATCTGGTTGAGGCGGTAGCTGGGCAGTCGGTCACGCTCACGCTCGCCGACGAAGTCGATTGCTCGCGCGGCGACGTGATCGCGGCGGCTGACAACCCGCCCGAGGCGGCGGACCAGTTCGAGGCGACGCTCGTCTGGATGGCCGACGAGGCGATGATCGCGGGCCGTGCCTATTGGCTCAAACTTGCCACACAGAGCGTCTCGGCGACGATCCAGCCGCCGAAGTACGAGATCAACGTCAATACGCTCGACCATCTTGCCGCGAAGACGCTCGAACTCAACGGCATCGGCGTCGTCGAACTATCGACCGACAAGCCGGTCGTATTCGAGGCCTATGGCGACAACCGCACGCTCGGCGGTTTCATCCTGATCGACAAGCTCACCAATGCGACGGTCGCGGCGGGCATGCTGCACTTCAGCCTGCGCCGCGCGCAGAATGTCCACTGGCAGGCGACCGACATCAGCCGCGACATGCGCGCGAACCTCAAGAACCAGCGCCCCGCATTGCTCTGGTTCACTGGGCTTTCGGGATCGGGCAAGTCGACGATCGCCAACCTTGTCGAAAAGAAGCTGCACCGGATGAACCGCCACAGCTTCCTGCTCGACGGCGATAATGTCCGCCACGGGCTCAACCGCGACCTCGGCTTTACCGAGGCTGACCGCATCGAGAATATCCGCCGTGTCGGTGAAGTGGCGAAGCTGATGAGCGACGCCGGCCTGATCGTCATAACCGCCTTCATCTCGCCCTTCCGCGTCGAGCGCGACATGGTGCGCAGCATGCTGCCCGAGGGCGAATTCATCGAGGTGTTTATCGACACCCCGCTGGCCGAGGCCGAGCGCCGCGACGTGAAGGGCCTTTATAAAAAGGCGCGCGCGGGCCAGCTCAAAAATTTCACTGGCATCGACAGCCCATATGAGGCGCCCGAAAATCCGGAAATTCGCATCGACACGACGGCGATGACGCCCGAAGAAGCGGCAGACCTGATCATCGATCGCTTGCTGGGATAGATATGGCTGCGGAGGAAACCGACGAACAACTGGCCGAACGGCTCGCCACCGCCGCGGGCCTGATGCTGCTCGACCTTCAGGCGTCGGGCAAATTTGTCGGCAACCCGCTCGGACAGGCGGGCGACGCGCGCGCCAATGCGATGCTGATGCACGAACTCCGCGCAGCGCGCCCCGACGACGCCATCCTGTCCGAGGAAGAGAAGGACAATGTCGTTCGCTGCGACAACAAGCGCGCGTGGATCGTCGACCCGCTCGACGGAACGCGCGAGTATAGCGAAGGGCGCAGCGACTGGGCGGTGCACGTCGCCCTCGCGGTCGGAGGCGTGCCGACGGTCGGCGCGGTGGCGCTGCCCGGGCTGGGGCTGACGCTGACCTCAGGGTCACCGAAGCCGCTCGAGCCCGCGAATGATCCGCTCAAAATGCTGGTGAGCCGTACGCGGCCCGCCGCCGAAGCCGTCTATGTCGCCGAGAAGATGGGCGCCGAATTGCTCGCCATGGGATCTGCAGGGGCCAAGGCCATGGCGGTCGTGCGCGGCGAGGCCGACATCTACCTCCATACCGGCGGGCAATATGAGTGGGACAATTGTGCGCCGGCGGCGGTCGCCGTAGCCGCGGGCCTGCACGTCAGCCGCGTCGACGGCTCGCCGCTCGTCTATAATTGCGCCGATCCGTATCTGCCCGACCTGCTGATCTGCCGGAAGGAACTCGCAGAAGAAGTCCTTCGTCTCGCTGCCGCCTATCAGAGCGAATAGAGCGAAGCACCGTCGGCGCGCTGTGACGCCGACGGTATCTCGGTGGGGTCAGTAGTCCCAGACGGCCGGGACGGCGCGGAAGGCGTCGCCCGCAACCGCCACATGATAGATGGACGGGAAGGGCAGGTGCGTCGCGACAAATGCCTCACGGGTTTCTGCGAACTCGCGGAGCAGCTTGACGCGGACGCGCGCCGACTCCTCGGGATCATGCTCGAAGCCATTGTACCAGCCCGGCTGGTCGAAGCCGACCTGGAAGATCGCGTCCCCGACGAAGGTCAAACGATCGCCACCCGATGTCACACGGACAATGGAATGGCCGGGAGTGTGACCGCCGGTCAATTGGGCGACCACGCCGGGCGCGACTTCGGTTTCCTTGTCGAAGGTTCGAATCTGCTTTCCATATTGCTCCATGAACCGCTTTGCGGTCTCGCGCAGCGCATGGGGGAAGCCTTCGGGCATGACGGTCTTCGAGAAGTCGGGATTCTTCCAGAACTCGACCTCGGCCGCCGCGACGTGAACGCGCAGGTCGGGGCGCATCCGTTCGTGCGTGCCGTCGATGGTCAATCCGCCGATATGGTCCATATGCATGTGGGTGATGACGACGTCGGTGATCGAGTCCAGCGCGATCCCTGCCGCATCGAGCCGCTGCACCAGCTGGCCGGCCTTTTCGAGCTTCAGGTTCGGATCCATGCCGAGCCCTGCATCGACGAGGATGGTCTGGTCGCCGCTGCGCACGACGAGGACGTTTAGCGGCCACTCGGCGACTTCGGTCGGCAGGAACTGCTCGTCCAACCAGGCGTCGAGAACCCTCGGCTCGACATTGTGCGCCAATACATGCGCGGGGATCGGCAGAATTCCGTCGCTGATCACCAGCACGTCGATGTCGCCAACCTGTAGTGCGTATCGCGACGGAACCAGCTCGTCGGCGCGCGTCTCGGGACGGGAGATGGTGTCTACGGTCATGTCAGTCTCCTTTTCATCATCTGCATTACGATGATGGATCGCGCATTCGCAGGGTCGGCGATATCGTGCGGTGCGACAGGTCGTACCGCCTGAGGGACAGACCTGCCTGCACCTTGGGATAGGTGGATCGAGGTCGAAGGTGGTTGGTGATTGCCAGCCGCCGCTCCACGGCCTAATCGGTTTCATCAAGAAACCGAACACGGGAGAAGCGCGATGACCGACCTGCCTGAAACCAACCTCACCATGCTGACGCTCGTGAAGCCTGAAGGGCAACTGGAGGTATCGCTAGAGCGCCGCCCGATGCCCACGCCGAAGCCGCACGAAGTGCTGGTGAAGGTGCTCGCCGCGCCGATCAATCCGTCCGACCTCGGCCTGCTGTTCGGCGGCGCCGACATGTCGACCGCGCGTGCCTCGACGAAGGACGGTTTGCCGCTGATCACCGCCGACGTCCCGCCTGCGGGCATGCGCGCGATGGGCGGGCGCATCGGCGATGCGCTTGCGATCGGCAACGAAGGCTGTGGCACCGTCGTCGCAGCCGGCGATTCGCCCGAGGCACAGGCGCTGCTTGGCAAGACCGTCGCGCTGCTCGGCGGCGAGATGTACGCCGAATATCGCTGTCTGCCGGTGCAGATGGTGATGCCGCTGCCCGATGGCACCGATCCCGCCGACGGTGCATCCTGCTTCGTCAATCCGCTCACGTCGCTGGCCTTCACCGAAACGATGCGGATGGAGAACCACAGCGCGATCGTCCACACCGCTGCGGCGTCGAACCTCGGCCAGATGCTGGTGAAGATTTGTGCGAAGGACGGCATCCCGCTCGTCAATATCGTGCGCAGCGACGCGCAGGTCGAAATCCTCAAGGGCATTGGCGCGAAATATGTCGTCAACAGCAGCGCCGACGATTTCATGGAGCGGCTGATCGACGCGATCTTCGAGACAGGCGCGACGCTCGGTTTCGATGCGACGGGCGGCGGCAAGCTCGCCGGGCAGGTGTTGACCGCAATGGAGGCCGCGGCGGTGAATCGCATGACGACGTACAGCCGCTATGGTTCCGACACGTTCAAACAGGTCTATATCTATGGCGCGCTCGACCTGTCGCCGACGACTTTTGCGGCGCGCAGCTTCGGTCTGACCTGGTCGCTCTCGGGCTTCCTGCTGACGCCCTTTATGGCGAAGGCGGGGATGGAGACCGTGGGACGTATGCGCAAGCGCGTGGTCGACGAACTGACCACGACCTTCAAGAGCCACTACAGCCACGAAATCTCGCTGACCGACGCGCTGACCGTCGATACCGCGCAGGCTTACAACGCGAAGCGCACCGGTGAGAAATATCTGATCAAGCCGCACGGCTAAGGTGGTGTCGCCCCCGCCGTTGCGGGGGCGACAGCCAACTTAGCGCTTCATGCACTGACGCACGTCGTCGCGCTTATATTCGCTGCAATTCCACAGCGCCTTTTCGAATCCGGCCTTGTCGTCGCGGAGGTACGAGAAGGTCATCGCCGCGCGCTGGGTTTCGCTCATCGCGTCGCTGTCGGGCTTCAGCACGGGGTTGGTCCAGCCCATAAACTTGCAATAGGGCTTGTCGCCGCAGAGGCGTAGCGCGGTGGTGACGAAGCTTTCGGGCGCCGCCTTGCGGTCGAGCTGGGTGTAGATGGTGTCACGGCCCGCGCTCTCGCCTGCACCAGCGACGACGCGCGCTTCGCCGACCGCAGCATTGGCATCTACGCCAGTCGCCAGATCGGTCGGCAACCCCAGCGCGATCGCGTGCAGCGGCGAGATCGCGGCGAGCTTCGCCACCGGCCCATCGCTCCCCGACACCGCGCCGCGGAACGCGCCCGGCGTGCCCCAATATCCCGGCCAGCGGAAAAAGAGGTGGGTGTCGACGATCGCGATCTTCTCGAGGCTGTCGCTCCAATAGGGGCGGACCCAGTCAGTATGATAATGGGTGGCGAGGCCGACGGGCGGATAGGTTCCGCCCGACAGCATCATGTCGGCATTGTTGCGCGCACGCTGCCACGCCGCGTCAGAGTAGCGGCGGTTCAACGCCCCATCGCAGGTGAAGGTGAACTGGCACCCCGTCGTGCGTTCGGACCCTTGGAATACGACGCCGCAGATCGACTTCGGGAAGGCCGGATGCCGCGCGCGGTTGATCACGACTTGGCCGACCGCTTGCTGTCCCTTGGCATCGTCGCCCGCCTCGTAAATCATCGCGGCTGCCAGACAGTCGCGGGCGCGGGCTTTCGCGTCGCCGCCGCCGGCATAGACGAACGGCCGCGCCGCAACGAAACCCTTGGTGATCAGCGCGACTTCGGCGTTCTGCGCGCGTGCGTCATCTTCGGTCACCGGCGCGAGTTCCATCGGCGCAACGTCGGGCACGATGTCGGCGGGCGGCGCGACCGGGCGCGCGTGTGCGTGGCGCGGTCCGCTACTGCTCGTCACATTGCTCGCATACAGCACCGCGACGACCGCCGCGACGGCGATCAGGACGAACAGCCAGCCCGTCCAGTCGCGCCCGCCGGGCCGCGCAGTTTGATCGCCATGGAGGGGCACGATCCGGCCTCAGATCTCCGGAAGGAAATCGGGAACCGACAGATAGCGTTCGCCGGTGTCATAGTTGAATCCCAGCACACGGCTCCCCGCCGGAAGCTCGCCGAGCTTCTGTGCGATCGCGGCGAGCGTTGCGCCCGACGAGATGCCGACGAGCAGCCCTTCCTCGGTCGCGGCGCGGCGCGCGAAATCCTTGGCGGCGGCGGCGTCGACCTTGATCACCCCGTCGAGCAGGTCGGTGTGGAGGTTGCGCGGGATGAAGCCGGCGCCGATGCCCTGGATCGGGTGCGGCGCGGGCTGGCCGCCCGAGATGACCGGCGAGGCTTCGGGCTCGACCGCATAGACCTTCAAATTCGGCCAATGCTGTTTCAGGAACTGTGCGACGCCGGTGATATGGCCTCCGGTACCGACGCCGGTGATCAGCACGTCGATGGGGCTGTCCTTGAAATCGGCGAGGATTTCGGGGCCCGTCGTCCGAACATGGACGTCGATATTGGCTTCATTTTCGAACTGCTGCGGCATCCATGCGCCGGGGGTCGTCTCGACCAGCTCGATCGCACGCTCGATCGCGCCCTTCATCCCCTTTTCGCGCGGAGTCAGGTCGAAGGTCGCGCCATAGGCCAGCATCAGGCGGCGACGTTCGACCGACATGCTTTCGGGCATGACGAGGACGAGCTTGTAGCCCTTGACCGCGGCCGCCATCGCGAGGCCGATGCCGGTGTTACCCGACGTCGGCTCGACGATGGTGCCGCCCGCTTTCAGGCTGCCGTCCTTTTCGGCCGCCTCGATCATCGCAAGGCCGATTCGATCCTTGATCGATCCACCGGGATTGCTGCGTTCCGACTTCACCCAGACTTCGGCGTCGGGGAACAGCTTTGCCATGCGGATATGCGGCGTGTTGCCGATGGTATCGAGGATCGAATTGGCTTTCATGATCGGTGCGCTCTCTCTTTGAACTCGAAACGCGGGTCGCGGCGGACACGATTTGGCCAGTCGCCAGCTCGGAGCCAGCGTGCCTCGTCCGCCAGCGCAGGCGTCGGCGCGGGTTGTAACGAGGCGAGCAGATACTGTCCATAAGGCCAGTCGGCGACGCCCGAGTCCGCGTTGATATGGCCGAAGGGGCCGGCATTCACGAAGCGCGCGTCCCAATGCCGCGACAGGCGCCAGACATAGGCGGTTTTGGCATAAGGGTCGTCATCGCTGGCGACGACGATCATCGGCACTTGCGACGACAGTGCTGGCGAGTCGGTGAAACTTTCGACCCGCGTGTCGCGCCGCAGTTGGGTGAGGTCGGGCGGCGCGACCAGCAGCGCGCCGGCGATGCGGTCGCGCGCAACGCTGCTCGCAAGGGCGAACCAATGGGCGAAGGCATGGCAGCCGAGGCTATGCGCGGCGATGAGGACGGGTTCATGTTCGGCATCGATCGCGGCGGCGATCCGGTCGACCCAGTCGTCCTTCACCGGCTCGTCCCAGCCGCCGAGTTCGATTCGCTCGCAGTTGCTGAAACTGCGTTCCCACAGGCTTTGCCAATGGGTCGGGCCGCTGTTGTAAAGGCCGGGAATGGTCAGGATTTTGTGGCGGATATTCGAATTGTGCATGGCGGTCGCTCCGTCGGAAGGAGAGATGGGGAACCGCGGTGACGGGTGAGTGATAGATAACTCAACTGATTAAATTGACAATAGGCTTTAGACGGAATGAGGGTGAGCAGTGGCGAATGGTTCGGCCGTTAGCCGCCGGTCGATTTATATTGGGGTTCGAAGGTGCGCGCGCGGCGTAGCTCGGGGAATATCCATGCCCAGAGCGCAGTCACGCCCACCGCCGCGGCGCCGCCGATCACGACGGCGCTGACTGGGCCGAGCGCCGCCGCCATCGCGCCGGCGCGCATCTCGCCCAGCTCGTTCGAGGCGGAGATGGCGAGCCCCGATGCGGCGCTGACGCGGCCGCGCATGTGATCGGGGGTGTTGAGCTGGATGAGCGTTCCGCGCACGAAGACCGAGAACATGTCGGCGGCGCCCATGATCACAAGCACCGCGAGCGACAGGAACAGGTTGCTCGAAAGGCCGAACAGCACCGTCCCGACGCCGAACGCGGCGACGGCCCACAGCATCTTCACCCCGACATTGCGCTCGATCGGGCGGATGGCGAGGCCCACCGCAACGCCGACCGATCCGAAAGCGACGGCGGCGCGCATCAATCCCGCGCCTTCGGGCCCGGCATGCAATATGTCGCGGGCGAACACGGGGAACATCGCCGTCGCCCCCGCCAGCAAAACGGCGAACAGGTCGAGCGTGATCGTGCCGAGCAGGAAGCGTTCGACCCACACGAACCGCAGTCCGTCGACCATTTCGCGCAGCGGGTGGCGGCGAACTTCGGCGGGCGGCGGCTGGACCGGCCGCACGCGGCCGAGGGTGAAGGCCGAGACGGCGAGCAGTATCGCGGAGAAGACGTAAACCGCCGCCGGGTGCGCCGCATAGATGAGGCCGCCTGCAGCCGGGCCGATCACCGAAGCCGACTGCCAAGCGATGCTGCTCATCGCGATCGCACGCGGCAGGACGGCGGGCGGAACGATATTGGGCGCGATGGCGCTCATCGCCGGGCCGGAAAACACACGCGCGACGCCGTGCAATGCCGCAAGGCCGAAGAGCAGCGGCAGGGTCAGCGCGTCGGTCCAGGTGAACCAGCCGAGCGTCGCCGCGATGAGGAGATCGATGAGGTTCGAGAAGATCGCGACGCTGCGCCGTTCGAAGCGGTCGGCGGCCCATCCGGCGACGGGGGTCAGGATCGCCAGTGGAACGAACTGGAAGAGGCCGAGCAATCCCAGCTGGAACGACGCTTCCTTGATCGACATGCCATAGTCGGTGCGGGCGGTGTCATAGAGCTGGTAGCCGATCACCACGACCATCGCGATCGTCGCCATCACCGCGGTAAAGCGCGCGACCCAGAAAAAGCGAAAATCGGGATAGCTGAGCGGGGAGGGGGCTTTGGGCGTCGATTCCGGTACGACCGGATCTTCGCCTTCGGGTGGAGGGATCGTTGCCATCGATCACCGCCGTAGCCCGCTTTTCGTCGCTGTCCAGATCGCATAGCTTTGCCGTTCGTCGATTATCGGGTGTCATTGATCGGCACGGCTGGCAGAAGCGCCCGCACAGGAGTCAGGGAGATTATCGAATGAAGAGTAAATTTGCCCGTTTCGGTGGCGCGGCGATGGCCGCAACGCTGCTGACCCTCACCGCGTGCAACGCGTCGGACAACAAGTCGGCGACCGCGCCGAGTGCGAAGAACTGGACTGAATTTCGCGACAATTTCCTGAAGGGCTATTTCCCGCTCAACCCGAATTTCGCGGTCTATCAGGGCAAGCATGAGTTTGACGGGCAATTGCCCGACTGGTCGCCCGAAGGGATCGAAAAGCAGGCGGCGTATCTGGAAAAGGCGATCGCCGACGCCAAGGCATTCGACGGTGAGATGAGCGCGGCCGAAAAATTCGAACGCGACTATCTGGTTCACGTCGCGCAGGGGCAGCTCTTCTTCCTTCGCGATACCGATTTCGCGCAGAAGAACCCGGCTTTCTACACCGGCGCGCTCGACCCTAATGTCTATATCGCGCGCCCCTACGCCGATGCGACGACGCGGATGAAGGCGTTCATTGCCTATGCCGAAAAGGTCCCTGCCGCCGCCGCGCAGATCAAGGCGAATTTGAAGCTCCCGCTGCCCGCGACCTACGTCAAATATGGCACCGCCGGTTTCGGCGGTTTCGCCGATTACTACAAAGGCGACGCGAAGGCGGCCTTCGCATCGGTGAAAGACGAGGCCCTGCAGAAGCAGTTTGACGAAGCGGCAGCGAAGGCCGGCGCGGCGATGACCGATCTTGCCAAATATGTCGGATCGCAGCCGGGCACGCCCGATGGCTATGCGCTCGGCGCCGCGAAATTCTCCAAGATGATCCTGACCAACGAAGGCGTCGACACACCGCTCGACGAACTTGAGCGGATCGGGCAGGCCGACCTCAAGCGCAACCAAGACGCGTTGAAGGCGGCTTGCGCGACCTATGCTGCGGGCATGACGATCGCCGACTGCATGAAGAAGATGAATTCGGACAAGCCCGCCGACGGCCCGGTCGCCGAAGCGCGGCGCCAGTTGCCGACGCTCCGTGCCTTCCTGATCGAAAAGGATATCGTGACGATCCCCGGCACCGAACAGGCGCAGGTCGAGGAATCACCGCCGTATAACCGGCAGAACAGCGCCTATATCGACATCCCGGGACCCTATGAAAAAGGCCTGCCGTCGGTCTATTACATCTCGCCGCCCGACCCGAGCTGGGATGCCAAGACGCAGGCCGATTTTGTCCCCGGCCGCAAGGATCTGATGTTCACCTCGGTCCATGAGGTATGGCCCGGCCACTTCCTCAACTTCCTTCACTCGAACCGCGCGGAAAGCATCTTCGGCAAGCTGTTCGTCGGCTATGCTTTCGCCGAGGGCTGGGCGCATTATACCGAGGAGATGATGTGGGATGCCGGACTGGGCGAGGGCGATCCCGAAACGCATATCGGCCAGCTTTCGAACGCGCTGCTGCGCGACTGCCGCTACCTCTCCGCCATCGGTCTGCACACCAAGGGCATGACCGTCGCCGACAGCGAAAAGTTGTTCAAGGAGCAATGCTATCAGGATGAGGGTAATTCGCGGCAACAGGCGGCGCGGGGCACCTATGATCCGGCCTATCTCAATTACACGATGGGCAAGCTGATGATCCGCAAGCTGCGCGAGGATTGGACGAAGGGCGACAAGACGAAGTGGAAGGCATTCCACGATGAGTTCCTGTCGTACGGCGGCCCGCCGATCCCGATGGTGCGCGCGGCGATGATGAAGGAAGAGACGCCCAAGGCGGTCTTCTGAGGCTGGCGAATCGAACGGCCGGCGGCTAGCCTCTTCAAAACAGGGGGCTAGCCGATGGTTGACGTGTTCATTTCCTATTCGCGCGACAACAAGGCGCGCGTCGCGGATATCGCGGCGGCGGTGACCGCGGCGGGCTATGATGTGTGGTGGGACGCCGAGCTGCCGCCGCATCGTTCCTATGGCGATGTCATCACCGAGAAGATCGGCAGTGCGAAGGCCGCGATCGTCGTCTGGTCGCACACGTCGGCGGCGTCCGAATGGGTGCGTGCCGAAGCCGATGTCGCACGCAATCAGAAGAAGCTCGTCCAGACCGCGATCGACGACGTGATGCCGCCGCTGCCGTTCAACCAGATCCAGTTCGCCGATTTGAGCGACTGGAACGGCGATCCGGGGCATGGCGCCTGGCGTAAGGTGTTGATGAGCCTTGAGGAGCTTTGCGGTCGCGCAGCAGCGCCCGCGTCGGCGCCTGCGGCTGCGCCCGTGCGGGAGCCAGTTGCGCCGCCGCCTTCCGATTTGCAGCCCCCCGTCGCACCCAAATCGTCGTTCCTGCCGTGGGTCTTGCTGAGCGTGGCGGTCGTCGCCGTTGCCGTCTTGGCCTGGCAATTGTTGCAGCCCGGCGCCGCGGCGCCCGAAGCGGCGCCGGTCCAAAGCGTGGCGGCTGCACCGGATTCCTCCTCGACGGATTCGCCGGATGGCGACGCACGCCTTGCGAATGATGGTCCGGCCGAGGCCTTCACGCTTGCTGCGGTGATCGACGATCCCGAGGGCTTCACCAACATCCGTTCGGAGCGCAGCGCCCAAAGCACGATCCTCGGCAAGGTGCTCCATGGCGAAAAATTCCTGACCTATCAGCAGTCCGGCGCATGGTGGCGCGTGCGCAAGGCCGACGGAACGACGGGCTTTATGTTCCGCAAATATATTCGACTGGTCGAAGGCGCGGCGCCGGCGATTCCTGCCGGATCGGCGCCGACCGGCGTCGGGGGCAGCGGTGTCGTCATTCCTGATTCCTCCGACCGACTGCTTTCGGCCGACGAGCTCGGCAATTACAGCGCGCTCGAACTCCGGATCGCACGCAACGAGATATTCGCACGCAACGGGTTCCGTTTCAGCGACCCATCGCTCCGCGCGCATTTCAGCCAGTTCAGCTGGTATCGCCCGACAAGCGACACGGTCGAGCTGTCCCCCACCGAGAAGGCGAATGTCGCCTTGCTGAAATCGGCCGAAACAGCGGCGCGATGACAGGGTTGGCGGACCCGATTGCGGCCGCCGAAGCCGAAGTTGCGCACCGGCTGGCCGAGGGCGATGCCCTGAGTGCGTTCGATTGCGCAGCCGCGACACGGCGCGAGGGTGTCGAAAGCCCGCGCCTGCGTTACCTGATGGTGCGAGCGCTTGCCGCATCGGGCGACAGTCTGGGCGCGATGCACCTTTATGAGCAGCTTGACCTCGCTGCATCGGGTGACGTCGACAGCCTCGCGCTGGCGGGGCGGATCTGGAAGGATGCGGCCTTCGACAACGGGGGCGAGCGCCGCGCGAAGCTGCTGGGCCAGGCTGCGGCCGCCTATGAGCATGCATGGACGCTGTCGGGGGCTGCCTTCCCGGCGATCAATGCCGCGAGCCTCTACGCGCTACTCGGCGAACGCGAGCGCGCTGCCGCGCTGGCGGGGCCGATTGCGGCAAATGGCGCCGCCGACAATTATTGGGATCTGGTGACGATAGTCGAGGCGCTGTTGCTGCTGAACCGTGGCGAAGAGGCACTGCGGCCCGCGCAAGCGGCCAAAAATCAGGCGGGAACCCGTGCCGGAGATCGCGCTTCGACGTGCCGCCAACTGTCGCGCCTGGCTGCCAGCGGTGCGATCGACACAGTGCATGCCGGAACGATCGTCGATCTGCTTCGCCCGCCGCCGGTCGGCGTCTATTGCGGGCGCATGTTCCGGGCCGGCGGCGCCGGCGAAGCCAACGCCCGCGCCGCCATCGCCGCCGCGCTCGATAAGCAGCCGCTTTCGGCGCTGATCGGCCCGCTGGCTTGCGGCGCCGACATCCTGTTTGCCGAGGAAGCGCTGGCGCGCGGAATAGACCTGACTGTCGTGCTGCCCTTTGCCGAGGAGGACTTCATCGCCCAGTCGGTGCTGTCGGGCGGCGAGGCTTGGCTTGCGCGCTATGTCGCGTGCCGCGACCGGGCAGCGATGGTCCATTTCGCCAGCGGTTCGCGTTATGTCAGCGACGATTGCCAGTTCGTTCTCGGCTCGCATACGATGATGGGCCTCGCCAAGCTGCGCGCGCTCGAGTTGGAAACGTCAGCGATCCAGCTTGCGGTGGTCGATCCCGACATCGCAGCACGTCCCTCGGCCGCGATCGCCGGGACCAATGCCGATATTGCGCTCTGGCAGCAATATGGCGGCGAAACCCTGACGATCCCTGTCGGCGCCCTCGACCGGAACCTCGATTTCCCGCCCGCGCCGAGCCCCCCCGAAGGGACGCGGCGCGGCCTCTACGCCATCTTGTTCGCGGATTTCGCGGGCTTTTCGAAGCTGGGCGAAGCCGAATTGCCGGTCTTCGCGAGCGAAGTGATGGGCAGGATCGGCCGAATTCTGGACGACTTCGGCGGAGCGGTGCTCTTCCGCAATACCTGGGGCGACGCCGTCTATGCGATCATCGACGATCCGGCGACGGCGGCGCGGATCGCGTTGGCGATGCAGGAGCAGCTCGATATCCTGCCGCCCGGTCTCGGGCTCGACGGGCAAAAGGCCGGCATGCGGACGGGTATCCATTTCGGGCCGATCTATCGCGGCGTCGATCCGGTCGTCGGCAATGAGCTCTGGTACGGCACCGAAGTGACGCGCACCGCGCGGATCGAGCCGGTCACCTTGGTCGGTCAGGTCTATTGCACGCAGCCGCTCGCCGCGATGCTGGCGCTCGGTAACGCGCCCGATTTCGACTGCGACTATGTCGGAAAGGTACAACTCGCCAAGGATTATGGCGAACTTGCCCTCTATCGATTGTCGCGCAGCTCAGGTTGAGGGCGCGCGCAGCCGTGCGACGAAAAAGCCGTCGAGGCCGCCCGCATCGGCGAGCATGGCGGGGAGCGTACGGATCAGGCCCTTGCCGTCGGCGGCAATCGCTTTGGGCAGCTCCTCGGGGCGTGCGGGATCGATGCTCCATCCGGCGTGGCGATCGAGGAAGGTCGATACCTGATCTTCCCCCTCGGCTTGTTCCAGCGAGCAGGTCGCATAGATCAGCGTTCCACCCGGCTTCACCCAACGCGCCGCGCGCGACAGCAGTTCGGTCTGCAGTTCGGCCATTTCGGCGATCTGCCGCGGTTCGATACGGTGGAGAACATCGGGATGGCGGCGGAAGATTCCGGTTGCGGAGCAGGGGGCGTCGAGGAGTACTGCGTCGGCCTGACCTTCGGGAGCCCATGAGCGGATATCGCCCTGGACGATGTCGGCCGACAGGCTCGTGCGTTCCATATTGGCGCGCAGCCTTTCGAGGCGTTTGGCGCTGGAATCGACCGCGACGACATTCCATCCCGCCGCGGCAAGCTGCATCGTCTTGCCGCCCGGCGCGGCGCAGAGGTCGAGCACCGTCCGGCCTTCGCCGGTACCGAGCAGCCGTGCGGGCAGGCTGGCGGCCAAATCCTGTACCCACCAGCCGCCTTCATTGAAGCCCGGCATCGTCTCGACCGCCTGACCGCGCGGCAGGCGGCGGTGCAGCGGTGCGAGCGTGACGGCGTCGGGCCATTCGTCGGCGGCGGGTTCGGCGGCGAAGCTGAGGTCAATCGGCGGCGGCGCGCTCCACGCCGCTTCGGCGGCTTCGACCATCGTCAGATCCCATTGCTCGGCCCAGCGTTCGGCGGTGGGCAGCGGAAGCGTGGCGCGGTCGGGCAGTTGCCATTCTTCCTGCTGCGCGCGCGACAGGATAGCGTGAACGAGGCGTCGCGGTCCGCCATCGACGAGCGGCAAAGCGGTCGATACGGCCGCATGGCCGGGGGTCTTGAGGATCAGCAGCTGGGCCAGCGCAATCCGCAGCACCGCGCGCGACTTGACGTCGTCAGGCAGAATTTGCGCCGTCGCGCCGTCGATCAGCGCATCGAGATCGACCATCCAGCGCAGCGTTTCGGACACGATCGCCACCGCGAAGGCGCGGTCGGTGGCCGTCAGGCCCTGGGTCGCGGCGTGCATTGCGATATCCAGCGGGTCGCCGCGTCGCAGGATCGCGTCGATCAGTCGCAGCGCGGCGCGGCGGGTCGCCGTGCCCGCGGGATCGGCTCCGCCCGACGAACGCGGGTGCCGGGGTGGACGGCGATCAGCCATGACGGGTAACGGCGTGGTTGGCGTGACGCATGAAAAATCCTATATGACGGGTATCATGACCGACAGCAGCCAGAACAGAACCATCGGCGGAACGCCGCGCGCTGTAAAGCGCCCCGCGCATGTAAAGGCTCCCGCAGGCTGGACGACCAGCCCGGTGCCGGCGCCGGCGCCGATGCACGAAGACAAGGCGGAGGATCAGCCGGGTGGGCGCAACCCCGTGCGCTATGGTGATTGGGAGCTGAAGGGCGTCGCGGTCGATTTTTGACGGCGACGGGCGCGCGAGCCGATTCGACTATGTAAAAGGGCCGCCCCCGCCGATGCGGGGACGGCCATATTCATGTGCCTTAGACGGCCGGAAGCTCAGGAGCGAGCGGCATCTTGCCGCTCTTCACCTGCTCGGCGAAGACTTCACGCATGATCTGCAACGAGAAAAGGTGCGCGAAGATGAGGGCGAGGATGCCGTTCTGCATCAGCTTGCGCAGCACGTCCCCGCGCAGTTCGCGCAGCTTGTTTTCGTCGACCATCTGGAAACCGCGATAGATGAAGGGCTTGTCGTTGCCTTCCTGCTGGATGCTGACTTCGCCGTCCATGAGGAGGTCGGCCTTCTTCAGCTCGTCCATGAACATGCCGGTGCGCTGGCCGGCTTCTTCGAAATTCTTGCAGAATTCGAGCACGGCCTGGACCTGTTCCGACGGCTGGCCATCGACGAACAGGGCGTCGCCCTCGTCAAACTTGCCGATCGCGCCCGAGGTCGGGTCGAAGCAGAGCGACAGATCTTCCGAATCGGGCTGGAGGCGCGCAAGAAGGAACGGGTAGCGGCGGATATAGGCCGGAACATAGACCGGGTTGATCAGCTTGCCTTCGTCGTCGACGAAGGTGTTGATGCCCTCGTTCAGACCCATCAGCGCGAGCGGAACCGGGTTTTCGCCGGCCGAAAAGACGATCGGGAAGAAACGGCAGGCCGAAACGAACTCGTCCGAGGTCAACGGAATCGCGTGCTGACCCACGAGGAATTCGGCGCTGTCGAGCGGACGCGCGTGGAAATCGGCATGATCGCCGCTCGAAAGCGGAGCGAGATCTTTGTAGAAAAGAGGCAGATTAGCAGGTGCGGGCGCGGTGGCCATGTTTGAACTCCGGTAAGGGTCCCGAAGCTCGGGACGAAAAAGATACAGCGCCTTATTGACCCGCGCGCCGCGGCGCAAGGGGGCGATGGTGCTCGATCGACGGGATCTTCGGTGTCAGGCGATCAGCTTGCCGGGATTGAATATGCCCGCTGGGTCGAGCCCGGCCTTGACGCCGCGCAACGCGGTCAAACGTGCCGCGCTGTCGATCTCGGCCATGATATCGCGCTTCATCTGGCCGATGCCATGTTCGGCCGAAATCGATCCGCCTAGTTCGAGGACGTGCGAATAGACCAGTCTGCTGACCGCCGCACCATGCTCGGAAATCCACCCCGCGCCGTCGACGCCGATCGGCGGCTGGACATGGTGGTGAACATTGCCGTCGCCCAGATGCCCGAAAGACAGGGCGCGTACGCCGGGAAACGCGAAAGCCAGTCGAAGAGGATTTTCGGCGATGAAGGCAGGCATCAGGTCAACCGGCACGCTGATGTCATGCTGCAACGCCGGCCCTTCGGCGCGTTCGGCTTCGGATATCGAATCGCGCAGGCGCCAGAAGTCCTCGCTTTCGCGATCATTTTTGGCGATCACGACGTCGCGGATCAGTCCGGTGTCGAGTGCCAAAGCCAGTTGTTGTTCAAGGGCTTCGCCCAAGGCCTGATCGCTTTCGCCTGCCAGTTCGAGCAGCACATACCATGGCTGTCCGGCCGCAAGCGGCGCGCGCGTCTGGGGGATATGGCGTAGCACGGCGTCGAGGCAGCTATGCGGGATCAGTTCAAATCCTTCGAGCTCGCGCCCGATCGCAGCATCGACCCGGCGCAGCAGCAGCAGCGCGCTGTCGGGCGAATCCGCTCCGATCCATGCCGTCCGCCGGGCCGCAGCGACAGGAACGAGGCGCAGCGAAGCCGCAGTCACAATTCCCAGGGTTCCTTCGGCGCCGCAGAACAGATGTCGCAGGTCATAACCGCGATTGTCTTTCTTGAGCGGGGCCAGCCCGTCGAAAATGCTGCCGTCGGGCAGGACGGCTTCGATGCCCAGCGTCAGCGTGCGCATCGATCCGTGGCGGAGCACCTGGGTGCCGCCGGCATTGGTCGAGACAAGGCCGCCGATCGTCGCCGACCCCTTGCCCCCCAAGGTAAGCGGAAAGCGAAGGCTGTGCGGGATCACTTCATTGTGAAAATTCTCCAGGATCACGCCGGCCTCGACAACGGCAAGCTGCCCCGCTTCGTCGATATGGCGTATCCGGTTCATGCGGCGCAGGCTCAGCAGCAACTGGTTGCCACTGGCGTCGGGGGTGGCGCCGCCCACCATGCCGCTGTTGCCGCCTTGGGGGACCAGCGCGGCCTCCGCCTCGGCGCACAGGCGCACGATCGCGGCAACTTCGTTGGTGGTGGCGGGCGACAGCATCGCGGCGGCGCGGCCGTGATATTTACCGCGCCAGTCGGTCAGCCAGGGCGCCATCGCATCGGTGTCGACGCTAAAGCCTTTCGGGCCGAGCAAATTCGCTAGCGCGTCGAGCAGCGAGGCCGATGGTGGGCGCGTCATGCCATTCCACTCCGGAAATTTCCTGCCCGGCAAGCCAGCAGGGGGTGACAGCAGTTCATTTGATGTTCAATCATCCTTGTTAAAGGGGGCGATGGACGAATAGTGTCATTTCGTCCAGCGGGCATGGACGCGGGAGCCATAGGTGAACGGAATCTTCGGTCAGAACGCCAAAGGAGCGACGACGGGGCTGTGCTGACGGCAGCATTTCTGTGGTTCGTGGCCGCTGCGCCGGCGGCAGACGCGGCGGCGCCGGTTGCGGCACCGGAATCCTTGGTCGCCATTTCTGCGCCCACCCCTGAACAGACATCTTCGTTCTGGCAAGTGGTGATCGAGCAACAGCTGATCATCCGCGTGCCGGCGCAGCGTTCGCAGCTCAACAATTTCGCTGCGGGTCCCTCGGCTTCGAAGCGTGCGAGCGAATTGCCGGTCGTCTGGAAAGAGAAAAAGGCGCCCAAATGCGTGGCAATGCGCAATATTTTGGGAATGCAGGCGGTCCAGCGCGACAGCATCGATATCATCACGCGGCAGAAGCAGCGGTTGCGTGCGCAGCTCAACCGCGGGTGCCGGGCGCTCGACTTCTATGCCGGTTTCTACATGCAGGGCAGCAAGGACGGAAAGCTCTGCGAAGATCGCGACGAAATCCACGCCCGGACGGGCGCAAAGTGCGAGATCGACAAGTTTCGCCTGATGGTTCCGGTCCGCGAAGACGATTGATCGCGTTTATCGCGGCCTTTCCTTGACTTTTCCTCGCCATTTGCCCAATGGCCGCGGCAACGTCCGCCTGCGTGGGAGGCGGGGCGCCAACTCTTTTCCGGACATGATGATCTTATGAAATTTGCCGACATCGGCCTTTCCGACGAACTTTTGCGCGCCATCGACGAGTCGGGGTATAACGAAGCGACCCCGATCCAGGCGGGTGTCATTCCGTCGGTTTTGATGATGCGCGACATCATCGGCATTGCCCAGACGGGCACCGGCAAGACCGCGTCGTTCGTGCTGCCGATGATCGACATCCTCGCCCATGGCCGTGCCCGCGCGCTGATGCCGCGCTCGCTGATCCTCGCGCCGACGCGCGAACTCGCGGCACAGGTCGCTGAAAACTTTGAAAAATACGGCAAGTATCACAAGCTGTCGATGGCGTTGTTGATCGGCGGCGTCCAGATGGGCGATCAGGTCAAGGCGCTCGAAAAGGGTGTCGACGTGCTGATCGCGACGCCGGGCCGCCTGATGGACCTGTTCGAGCGCGGCAAGATTTTGCTGACCGGTTGCAACCTTCTCGTGATCGACGAGGCCGACCGGATGCTCGACATGGGCTTCATCCCCGACATCGAGAATATCTGCACCAAGCTGCCCGCGACTCGGCAGACGCTGCTCTTCTCGGCGACGATGCCGCCGCCGATCAAGAAGCTGGCCGACAAGTTTTTGTCGAACCCGAAGACGATCGAAGTCGCGCGCCCGGCGAGCCGGAACGAGAATATCGAGCAGTTCATCGTCAAGACGTCGGAACGCAGCAAGCGCGACACGCTCCGCGGTCTGCTCGAGGCCGAGGATATCGCCACCGCGATCATCTTCTGCAACCGCAAGACGACGGTGCGCGAACTCGCGAAATCGCTCCAGCGCTATCGCTATAAGGCAGGCGAGATTCATGGCGACATGGATCAATCGAGCCGCATCGCCGAACTCGACCGGTTCAAGGCCGGCACGATCAACATCCTGGTCGCGTCGGACGTCGCGGCGCGCGGGCTCGACGTCAAGGGCGTCAGCCATGTCTTCAATTTCGACGCGCCGTGGCATCCCGACGATTATGTCCACCGTATCGGCCGCACCGGGCGCGCGGGCGCCAAGGGGCGGGCTTTCACGCTGGTTACGCCATCGGATGACGAGGCGATCGACAATATCCAGAAGCTGACCGGCTACAAAATCCCGATCCATGGCGGCGGCGCGCCGACGGCCGACGTCGCCGAGCCCGATCGCGACGAGGCAGAAGCCGAGTCGCGGCGCGGACGCTCGGCGCGCGGTGGACGCGGCAAGACTGCTGCGAAGCCCGAAAAGGCGCCGGCACGTCCGGCGCCTGCTGCCGAAGCACAGCCAGCGAAGCCGCGCGAAGACCGGAAGCCTCGTGCCGATCGCAAACCGGCGCCGCGGCACGATGATCTGGATGGTCCCGACGATGGCTGGAACGGTCCGATGCCGGGGTTCCTGTCGGTCGGTTTCGATACCTGACCGCAGGACGGAATGACCTGCTGGTCAGACCCTGACCAGCATCTTTCCCATATTGCCCCCAGAAAACAGGCCGAGGAAGGCGTCGGGCGCCGACGCCAGCCCGTCGTGCACCGTCTCGCGCATCGTGACCGCGCCGCTGGCGATCAGGCCGCCCATGTCGGCATAGAATTCCTCCATGCAGTCGATGAACTGGTCGGTGTAGATAAAGCCTTCCATGCGGATCCGCGCGGGGATGGTCCGGATGATATATTTCATCTCCTGCGGCTTCGCGTCGTTGTAGACGTCGATCATCCCGCAGATAGCGAAGCGCGCGAAATCATTCGCGGTCGCAAAGGCGGCGTCGAGATGCTCGCCGCCGACATTGTCGAAATAGACGTCGATGCCCGGTTTGCCGAGGCGTTCGAGCGCCGCGGCGAGTTGGGGGAGCACCGGCCCCGCTTTGTAGTCGATCACCGCGTCGGCACCGAGATCGTCGACCCACGCGCATTTTTCCGCACCGCCGGCCGAGCCGATGACGGTCATTTCGCGCGCCTTGGCGATCTGCACGACCGCTGAACCGACCGCACCTGCGGCCGCCGAGACGAATATCGTATCGCCCGGCTTGGCTGCCGCGACGCGGAGCAGGCCGATCCATGCCGTTCCGCCGGTGAGCCCCATATTGTGCAGGAAGGTTTGCGGGGTCAGGCCGGCTGCCAGCATGTCTGCGGGCAGCTTGTTCGGCATCATGTCGAGCCCGATGACGCCGCCGTCGCGCCATCCCCCCATGTGGAGGATCAGATCGCCGGGGGCGAAACCTTCCATCGAACTTTCGAGGACCTCGCCGATCGCCCCGCCGGTCATCGGCTGATCGATATGGAAGCTCGCGGCATAGCTCTTGGCTTCGTTCATCCGGCCGCGCATGTACGGATCGACCGAGAGCCACAGGTTACGAACGCGCAGTTGGTCCTTGTCGAGCGGTCCGTCGGGCAAATCGCGCAGTGCGAAATTTTCTGTCGTCGGCAGCCCCTGCGGACGACTGGTCAAATGCCATGCCTTGGCCATCGGAATCCCCCCATTCCCAATTTCGTCGGCGGCAGCGTTGATCATCAGAAAAGCCGTTGCCACCGCCAATCAGCGTCGTTAAGACGCTGCCCGTCGCGGGGCCGTAGCTCAGATGGGAGAGCGCTGCAATCGCACTGCAGAGGTCAGGGGTTCGATTCCCCTCGGCTCCACCAGCGACCCTTCCGAATGATCAGCCCGCAAAATCGCGAATCATATTCTTCGCAATCACTAGCTGCTGGATCTGCGTTGTCCCTTCATAAATGCGGTAAATGCGGCAGTCGCGATAGAAGCGCTCGGCCAGATATTCCTTGAGATAATCAGCGCCGCCGTGGATCTGCACCACACGATCGGCGACGCGTCCGCACATTTCGCTGGCGAACATCTTCGTCGCTGCGGCCTCGACCAATATCTTCTCGCCGCGGTCGGCGCGCGCACAGGCGTCGGCGAGCATGCATTCGGCGGCGTAGATTTCGGCCTTGCTGTCGGCGAGCATCGCCTGGATCAGCTGGAAATTGGCGATCGGCTCGCCGAACGCCTTGCTCTCCATCGCATATTTGAGGCCGGCGTCGAGCATCCGCTTCGCATAGCCGACGCTCGCCGCCGCGACCGACAGCCGCCCGTTATCGAGGCTTTGCATCGCGGCTCGGAAACCGATGCCTTCCTCACCGCCGAGCAGCGCATCGCCATCGACATGCACATCCTCGAGGATCACGTCGGCGATCTGCGATCCCGCCTGGCCCATCTTGCCGTCGGGCTTGCCGATCGACACGCCGGGTGCATCGCGCGGGACCATGAAGGCGCTGACATGCGCGTTCTTGGGCAGCGCCTCGGCATTGGTGCGCGCCATGACGAGGATGACGTCGGCGAAGGGGGCGTTGGTGATGTAGCGCTTGGTGCCATTCAATACATAGCCGTTGCCATCGCGCACCGCACGGGTCTTCATCGCCGCGCTGTCCGATCCGCTGTCGGGTTCGGTGAGGCCGAAGGCGGCGATCGATCCGGTCGCCAGCTTGGGAAGCCAATGCTCCTTCTGCTACTGCGTTCCAAACCCGACGAGCGACTTGCACATCATGCCGATGTTGATCGAGATGATCGAGCGATAGGCGGGGGAGGCGTAGGCGATTTAGCGGATGAAGCCGACATATTGGCTGACGTTCACGCCGGCGCCGCCAAATTCCTCGGGCATCGTGACCCCGAACAGGCCCATTTCGCGAATTTCGGCAAGGATATCGTCGGGAACGCGGCCGAGTTCCTCGAGCTGGTCTTCCGCCGGGATCAGCCGCTCGCGGACATAGCGCTGCAACTGCTCGATAAAGGCTTCGTAGATATCGGCGTCCATTCCCGGATTGGTCATCGTCTCGCTGTCCCTTGCCGCGTCATGGCCTTGCCATAACGCGGCGTCGGGCCTTGCAAGCGAGGCCCCGCGTGCCTCACGCCTCGACCGGCGAAGCTTCGGGCGGCTTGACCGCGCCGCGGAGCCATTTCCGCGCTCCGAGCATGGGTCTGGTGCGCCAGATCGTCAGCAGCAGCGCGAAGAGCACCGCCCAAGGCAGGACAGCCGCCCCAACGACGAGGATGAAGGACAGCATCACGCTGCCGCTGTGGACCAACATGTTCAACGCGTCACTGAACGGGTTGCCATAGCCGATGCCGGGGAGCCCGCCGGTGCCGACGTAGTCGAACTGCATCGGCGTCGTGGCGAGCATGGCCTCGCCGGTCCGGCGCGTGTCGCGTTCGCCGTCGAGTTGGCGGCGCATTCCGGCGATCTGCTGCTGCAATTCGGCGCGTTCGCGATCACCGAGACCACCCTGTTTGAGCCGCGTTTCGAGGCGCGATATCTCGGCACTGAGGTCGGCGCTGCGGCGCTGTGAGTCGCTGATCTGGCTCCCGACATCCTCGCCACTGATGCGCGTTGCGGCGAGTACGCCTTCAGCCTTTTCGACGCTTTCGAGTGCGTCGCGGCCGAATTTTCGGGCGATGGCAGGATCGAGCTTGAAGAGAAGTTGGGCCTCAACCTCGTTTTCGCGCACCAGGCGATAGGTCATCCCGGCGATGCGGCAGCGGTTGATGCCCAGCGCTTCGCAGGCGGCGGCGTGGTCCTCCTGCACCTTGGCAATGCGATTGTCGTCGAGGCGGAAGGTATAGGAGTAATTGAAGGCGACGCCGGGCGCGGATGAGACGCTGATATTGGGACTGCGCATTTCGGATGGGGGCGCGGCAATCGATTGCGACGGTCCCGCCTCGGAGGCGTCGATTGGCGCCATGTCATAAGCGGGGGCGTCGCGCAGGGGTTCCGAGTTTTTTTCCGAACAGCCGATCAGGGCGAGCGCCATCGCGCCCGCTAAGAGCTTGGTTTTCATGAAGTCTCTCCCAACATGCGACTCGTGATCGCATGTTATGACATATCATAATTGAATGGGTAGACAATATGGATTAGGCAAGCTTTACAAAGCTGTCGAGCACCCTCTTGCTGCCGGCTTGTTCGAACTCGACTTCGAGCTTGTTGCCGTCGATGTCGGTGATGTCGCCATAGCCGAATTTCTCGTGGAACACGCGCATCCCGATCGCGAGATCCGAGCGGGCTTTCGCGCCCACCGATGCCGCGGGTCCGCGTTCGGAAGGCGCCGGGGCGCGGGTGATCGTTGACGATTGCGCCGTCGCACGTTGCCATGCGGGGCCGCGCGTCATCGTGCGCGACGGCTGACGTTCGGCGACATGCGCGAAGGGATCGCCCTGCGCCGACCAGTTGGCGCGCCACAGGCTCTGGCCGCCGCCGAAGCTGTTCTCGCTGTCGACATGCTCGGGCGGGATTTCGGCGATGAAGCGGCTGGGGATGCTGCTGACCCACTGGCCATAGATGCGTCGGTTGGCGGCGTGATAGATGCTCGCGCGCTGCCGCGCCCGCGTGATCGCGACATAGGCGAGGCGGCGCTCCTCTTCGAGGCTCTGCGTGCCGCCTTCGTCCATCGAACGCTGCGACGGGAAGACGCCATCCTCCCACCCGGCGAGGAAGACATGGTCGAATTCGAGGCCCTTGGCGGCGTGGATCGTCATGATCGTGACCGTCTCGGTCGTGTCGTTGTTGTCGCGGTCCATGACGAGGCTGACATGCTCGAGGAAGGCCTCGAGCGAGTCATATTCCTCCATCGCGCGGACGAGTTCGGACAAGTTTTCGAGGCGGCCCGTGGCTTCGACGCTGCGGTCGGCCTGGAGCATCGCAGTGTAGCCCGATTCGTCGAGGATGAGCTGCGTCAGCTCGGGATGCGACAGTTCGTTGGCCTTCGTTTGCCAGCTTCGCATCTGGGCGATGAAGTTCGCGAGTTGGCGGCGCGCTTGCGGGGTCAATTCGTCGGTTTCGGTGATGCGCGACGCGGCGTGGAGAAGCGGCGCGCGTTCGTGACGCGCGAACTGGTGGATACGTGCAAGCGCCTTGTCGCCGAGCCCGCGCTTTGGCGTGTTGATGATGCGTTCGAACGCCAGATCGTCGGCCGCCGACTGGACGAGGCGGAGATAGGCGAGCGCGTCGCGAATTTCGGCGCGCTCATAAAAGCGGAAGCCGCCGACGATGCGGTAGGGCATACCGATTGCGATGAAGCGGTCTTCGAACTCGCGCGTCTGGAACTGGGCGCGCACGAGGATCGCGGCGCGGTCGAGCGAGACGCGCTGGCGCTGGAGGCTTTCGAGCTCCTCGCCGATGCGCCGAGCTTCCTCGGGTCCGTCCCACACGCCGACGACGCGCAGCTTGTCGCCGGGTTCGAGGTCGGTCCACAAGGTCTTGCCAAGGCGCCCCGAATTCTGCGAGATCAGCGCCGAGGCAGCCGCGAGGATCTGGGGCGTCGAGCGGTAATTCTGTTCGAGGCGGATCACGGTAGCGCCCGGGAAATCCTTTTCGAAGCGCAATATGTTCGCGACCTCGGCGCCGCGCCACGAATAGATCGACTGATCGTCGTCGCCGACGCAGCAGATATTCTTGCGCTCCTGCGCGAGCAGGCGGAGCCAGAGATATTGGCTGGCGTTGGTGTCCTGATATTCGTCAACGAGGATATATTTGAAGCGGTCCTGATATTGCGCGAGCACGTCGCGGTGCGTCTTCAGGATCACGAGCATGTGGAGCAGCAGGTCGCCGAAATCGCAGGCGTTGAGCGTCTTCAATCGCGCCTGATAGAGCGCATAGAAATGCTGGCCCCTGCCGTCGGCGTAGGATTCCTTGTCGGCAGCGTCGAGATCGGCGGGAACGAGGCCGCGGTTCTTCCATTTGTCGATAAGTCCGGCGAGCTGGCGCGCGGGCCAGCGCTTCTCGTCGAGCCCTTCGGCCTGGATCAGCTGTTTGAGCACGCGGAGCTGGTCGTCGGTGTCGAGGATGGTGAAATTGCTCTGCAGCCCGACGAGCTCGGCGTGCCGACGCAGCATCTTCGCCGCGATGCTGTGGAAGGTGCCGAGCCATGGCATGCCCTCGACGACGTCGCCGACCATCCGCCCGATGCGCTCGCGCATCTCGCGCGCCGCCTTGTTGGTGAAGGTGACGGCAAGGATTTCGGACGGCCACGCGCGGCGCGTCGCCATGATATGCGCGAGGCGCGCGGTCAGCGCCGCGGTCTTGCCCGTTCCAGCGCCTGCGAGCATCAGCACTGGGCCTTCGGTCGTCAGCACCGCCTGTCGCTGCGGACCATTGAGTCCGTGCAGATAGGGCGGGTCCGAGGGGGTCGGCGGGGGCAGGTCGGGCAGCGAGGCAGGGGTATCGTTCACGCGCGAACGATTAGGGAACAGCGAGCGGGCTGTCCAGTGCGGCGCGGCAGAGCGAATGCGATCAACCACTTGCGCTTTTTGCGGTCCTTGCCGTCGTCGGGCCGGGGTGCACAAAGGTCAGCTCACCACCCCAAAATTAACGCCGCCGAGGATAAACCGTTCGCTTTCGTCGCCGGGGATCAGGTTCGGGGCGCCGATAGCAGGCGGTCGAGTTCGGCGTCGACGGGCCGGCCGTCGTTTTCGAGCGCGTCGAGGGTTGCGCGCGCCATGGCGCGATAGGCGGGTAAGAGGTCGGGGCTGTGCGCGGCGATGGTTTCGAGATGGCCGGCAATCGTCCGGCGGTCTCCGCGAAGCAGCGGGCCCGACAATCCGGCGAGGCCCTGCGCAAGGCTGTTTTCGAGCGCGGCGCGAACGAGCGGGGCGAGCAGCGCGCCCGGATCATCGACGCCGGCATCCTCCAGCGCGTGCGACGCACCCGCGATCAGCGTCACCAGATGGTTCGATGCGTGGCAGAGCGCGGCATGATAGAGCGTCCGTCGATCCGCGGCGATTTCGACCGCGACCCCGCCGAGCAGCGCGACGAGGTTTTTCGCCAGCCCCGCCGCTTCGGCGGTCGAGCCGGTGACGGCGAACCGGGCTGTTGCCATGCGCCGCGCTTCGATCTCGGGATTCCCGGTGAAGGTCATCGCCGGATGGATCGCGGCGGTCCGTGCGCCGGCGCGGCGCAGCGGTTCGAGCACGGCGGCGTCGCTGCGCCCGCTGACGTGGAAGATGAAGGGGGCCCGGCGCGGTACGCACAGGGGCGCCATATCGGCGGCGACCGCTTCCAACGCGTCGTCGGCGACGGCGATCGCGATGATGTCGCATTCGGCGGTCAGGCGGTCGATGGTCGGCACGGCAGTGCCGCCGACCCGTTTGGCAGCGGCGCGAGCGCTGTCGAGGTTGCGGCCCCACACGAGCGGCGGGGACGTCGCATGCGCGGCGAACGCGACCGCGAGCGCCTGCGCGACGCGGCCCGTGCCGACGATGCCGGGCTGGTGGAAAGCGAAATCGGTCATGCGCGGCCGCTGTAATATATCGGCGGCGGTTTCACCAATGGGGAGGGATCGGCCGTCAGGCCTCGGTTAAATCGAGCAGCGTTCGCGCATCGAGGCCGATGCGGCGCATCTGCTGCGCAACCGGGGGCCAGACGTTGGCAAGGAAATCTGCGCGCATCAGGTCGCGGAGGCGTTCGGTCGCGCCCGCGGCGACGAACATGCCGACGCCGCGCTTGACCGTGACCAGCCCCTCGTCCTGAAAGGTCTGATACGCTTTCGCCACGGTCAGCGGGTTGGCGCCTTCCTCGGCGGCGAGCGATCGGACCGACGGCAACATGTCGCCATCGCGAAACTGGCCGTCGAGGATGGCGTTGGCGATGACATCGCGCAGACGCTGGTACACGGGTTTGGACTGATCGAGCATGCCGCCTTAATGCCATAAGACAGCAGCACAGTCAAATTCGGATTATTTCAAGGCTGTACCATCTGGTATAACTAAATTTCCCAAGCGCGCACGACATCGTCATATTCGGGTCGCGGCCGCTCATCGAGGTCACGCGCCGGAGTCCCGAAGAAGAAATAGCCGACGATCGTGTCGCTTTCGCCGGCACCGAAGGCCGCAGCGACTTCAGCGCTATAGGCCGCCCAGCCGGTCAGCCAGCTGCCGACGAAGCCATGGGCGTGCGCGGCGTGGAGCAGGTTCATGCCGACCGCGCCCGCCGACATCTGTTGCTCCCAGACGGGAATCTTGCTGCCGGGGACAGGGGTCGAAAGGAGGACGAGCAAGGTCGGTGCCTGATGCGCGAACTGGTCGAGCGCCGACAGGTCCATCCCCGCCGCGCCCGGATTCTCGGCAACCCACGCCTTCTTGAGTAGCGTGGCAAAGGCTTCGCGCTGATCGTCGGCGACGGTGACGATGCGCCAGGGCGCGAGTTTGCCATGATCGGGCGTGCGCAGCGCGAGCGCGACGATGTCGTGCAACGTGGCGGCGTCGGGGCCGGGAGCGATCATGTCGCGAGCCTTTCCCGAACGGCGCGTGGCGAGGTGGGCGAGGATGGAGGAGCGGTCATTGAACATGCGCGCCATGTGGCGTTTTATGCGTCTCAGCGCAAGTGTTGCGAACGATTCGCAACAGTTTTTGGCCCGCCCGAAACGGTTTCAGGCGCAATTAGATTCTTCCCATACGCAATTTTAGCGCTAGGTTGCCGCATTCGCGCGGCGGACGGCCGCGCTCAAGATAATCGATAAAAGGGACGCGTTGATGAAAGATATTGGCCTTTGGCAGGAGGGCGACTGGATCGCGGTTATCGCGCTGGTCCTCCTGGGGGCATTCCTGACCGTCGGGGCGCTGATCGCGACGAGCCGGAAGCCTGAATTTGCGGGGCATCCCAAGGGCCTCTACATGCTGTTCTTCGCCGAAATGTGGGAGCGTTTCTCCTATTACGGCATGCGCGCGATCCTGATTTTCTACCTGACCCAGCACTGGCTGTTTAGCGACAGCAAGTCGAACCTGATCTATGGTGCCTATACCAGCCTCGTCTACATCACGCCCGTGCTCGGCGGCTATCTCGCCGACCGGTACCTCGGCCAGCGCAAGGCGGTGCTGTTCGGCGGGCTGCTGCTCGCGGCGGGGCACAGCCTGATGGCGGTCGAGGGCGTCGGGGGGCAGAACGACCCGACGATCAACGTCTTCTGGGCCGCGCTCGCCTTCATCATCGTCGGCTCGGGCTTCCTGAAAGCCAATATCTCGGTGATGGTCGGCCAGCTCTACAAGCTCACCGATACACGCCGCGACAGCGCCTATACGATCTTCTACATGGGCATCAACGCGGGCGCCGCGCTCGGCACGATCCTCGTCGCCTATCTCGGCCAGACGATCGGCTGGGGCTTCGGCTTCGGCCTCGCGGGCATCGGCATGCTTGCCGGCCTGGTCGTCTTCGTGCTCGGCAAGGGCGTTCTCAATGGCGCCGGCGAAGCGCCAGCCCCGCTCGCCCGCTCGCGCGAGATGACCATCTATGGCGTCGGTTTCGCTGCGGTCGCGGTGATCTGGGCACTGGTGCAATATCAGGACGTCATCCAGGGTCTGCTCGCCGTCTCGGGCATCGCGCTGCTCGGCTATGTCCTCTACGAGAGCTTCAAGCTCGAGAAGGAGCCGCGCGAGCGCATGTTCGCCATCCTCTTCCTGATCAGCCTCAATCCGCTGTTCTGGGGCCTGTTCGAGCAGGCGGGCGGCTCGATGAACCTGTTCACCGACCGCTTCGTCGATCGCGGCGGCGTGCCCGCGGGCATCTTCCAGTCGATCAACCCGATCATCATCATCCTCGTCGCGCCGCTCTTTGCCACTTTGTGGCTGTGGCTTGGCAAACGCGGTGCCGAACCGTCGGCGCCGGCCAAGTTCGGCCTCGCCCTCGCGCAGATGGGCATCGCGAACCTCGTGCTCGTCTGGGGCGCCGAAGCCTATGGCGTCGGCGCGATGACGCCGGTCTTCCTCGTCTTCGCTTATTATTTCTTCGCGACGACCGGCGAACTTTGCCTCTCGCCCGTCGGCCTCAGCGCGATGAACCGGCTGGCGCCGAGCTTCCTCGCGTCGCTGATCATGGGCGCCTGGTTCTATATGACCGCGGTCGGCAATTTCGTCGCCGGCAAGATCGGCGAAGCCACGGGCGGCCACGACGGCCAGATGACCAAGCAAGGCCTGCTCGATATCTATCAGCTGTTCGGCTGGATCGCGATCGGCGCCGGCGTGGTCGTGCTGTTGCTCAGCCCGATCGTGAAGCGCTGGATGCATCTCGACACGCTGCGCGATCGCGACGAAGGCATTGCAGGCACGGGCGAACTCGGCGAGCCGCAGGCCGCCGGCGTCCATCCCGAACCCAAGGGGGCGTAATCCATGATCAGGGGCGTAAAGGGCAGCCTGCTGGCTGCGGTATCGCTGGCGCTCGTCGGGTGCGCGGCGAGTGGTGGCGAAACGGCCTCGGCGAGCGACAAGCCCGCCGAGAAGCCGGTGAAGTTCAACAAGGATCCTTATCCGTCGACGTACAAGGGATATCCGACCCGTCTGACGGTGGTGAAGGGTGTCACGATCTTCGACGGCGAGGGCGGACGGATCGACAATGGTTCGATCGTGATGACGAGCGGCAAGGTCGACCGGATCGGCGGCCCCGACATGGAATTGCCGACCGACGCCGACGTGATCGACGGCACCGGCAAGTTCCTCACCCCCGGCGTGATCGACATCCACAGCCACCTTGGCGACTATCCCTCGCCCAGCGTCGAGGCGCATTCGGACGGCAATGAGGCGACCGCGCCGACGACCCCCGAAGTCTGGACCGAGCATAGCGTCTGGCCGCAGGATCCCGGTTTCAGCCGTGCGCTTGCCAATGGCGGCGTGACGTCGCTTCAGGTGCTGCCGGGCAGCGCGAACCTGATGGGCGGGCGCTCGATCACGCTGAAGAATGTGCCGTCGCGGACGGTGCAGGGAATGAAATTCCCCGGCGCACCTTATGGCCTGAAAATGGCGTGCGGCGAGAATCCGAAGCGCGTCTATGGCGGCAAGGGGCGGATGCCCTCGACGCGTATGGGCAATTTCGCGGTGAACCGCGCGACCTGGATCAAGGCGGCGGCATATAAGAAGAAGCTCGACGACGGGAAAGCGGTCGACCGCGATCTCGCGATGGAGACGCTCGCGGGCGTGCTGTCGGGCGAAATCCTCGTCCACAATCACTGCTATCGCGCCGACGAGATGGCGCTGGTGATCGATATGTCGAAGGAATTCGGCTACAAGGTCTCGACCTTCCACCACGCGGTCGAGAGCTACAAGATCGCCGACCTGCTCGCCAAGGAAGGCATTTGTTCGGCGATGTGGGCCGACTGGTGGGGCTTCAAAATGGAAGCCTATGACTCGGTCAACGAGAATATCCCGCTCGTCTATAAAGCGGGCGCGTGCACGATCGTCCATTCGGACGATGCGAACCAGATCCAGCGTTTGAATCAGGAGGCTGCGAAAGCGCGCGCTTCGGGGCGCCGCATCGGCATCGACGTCAGCGACGAGCAGGCATGGACCTGGCTGTCGTATAACCCTGCGAAGGCCTTGGGCATCGCCGACAAGACCGGTAGCCTGAAGCCCGGCAAGATGGCCGATGTCGTGCTGTGGAACGGCAATCCGTTCAGCGCCTATACGCGCCCCGAAAAGGTATGGATCGATGGCGCTTTGATGTTCGACGCGAACGATCCGAAACGGCGTCCGGTGAGTGATTTCGAACTGGGTCAGCCGGGTGAAGGAGACGTGAAATGATCCGCGCGCTTCTTCTCTCTGCCGCGGCGCTGATCGCGGTCCCGGCCTCGGCGCAGGATGTCGCGATCGTCAATGCGAAGCTTGTCATCGGCGACGGCAGCGCGCCGGTCGAGGGTGGCACCGTCGTGGTGCGCGGCGGCAAGGTCGTTGCGGCGGGCGCCGGCGTGGCCGTGCCTGCAGGCATCGAACGCGTCGATGCGCAGGGCCGCTATGTGACGCCGGGCATCGTCGCGGCGTTCAGCCGCGTCGGACTGACCGAAGTCGACGCCGTCACCGGCACCAACGACCGGTCGGCGAGCAAGTCGCGTTTCTCCGCCGCGCTCGATATCGCACCCGCGCTCAACCCTATGGGCTCGCCGGTCGCGGTCAACCGCGCCTCGGGCGTGACGCGCGCGATTGTCGCGCCGGGCGGCAGCGGCAGCCTGTTCGCCGGGCAGGGTGCGGTCGTCGACCTTGCTGACGATATGGACATGGTGACCAAGCCGCGCGCGCTGCAATATGTCGCGTTCGGCGAGGATGGTTCGGCGAAGGCGGGGGGCAGTCGCGCTGCGACTTTCCTGCTGTTCCGCGAACAATTGCTCGCGGCGCGCAGCTATGCCCGTAACCCTGCTACGCTCGCCGAATGGAGCAGCGACGCGCTGATCCAGCGCGCCGACGCCGATGCGCTGGTGCGCGTGATCGACGGCACGACGCCTTTGTTCGTGCGCGTCGACCGCGCTGCCGACATCGTCAATGTGCTCAAGCTGCGGCAGGAGTTTCCGGCGCTGAAGCTGGTGCTCGTCGGGGTGACCGAAGGCTGGCTCGTCGCGCGCGACATCGCGGCGGCGAAGGTGCCGGTGCTCGTCTCGCCGCTGACCGACCTGCCGTCGAGCTTTGAACAGCTTGGCGCGACGCAGTCGAACGCGGGTCGTCTCAAGGCCGCGGGCGTCGACGTGTCGGTCGGGGTGTTCGACGACGATGACGCGCACAAGATGGGTTATGCGACGCAATATGCCGGCAACCTCGTCGGCCTCGCGCGCCTGCCGGGTGCGAGCGGAATGACGTGGGATCAGGCGTTCGCGTCGATCAGCAGCGTGCCCGCGCGCGCGGTCGGCATGGAGGGCAGCATCGGTTCGCTGCGCCCGGGCCGCGCCGGCGACGTCGTGATCTGGGACAATGATCCGCTCGAACTCGGCAGCCGGCCGACGATGGTGTGGATCGACGGCAAGGCGCAGTCGCTGACGACGCGGCAGGACCGCCTGCGCGATCGTTACGCGACGCCGCAGGAAGGGGCGTTGCCCAAGGCTTACGACAGGTAGGGCCGCGCCTGATCTGAAGCGGCAAAGGGGAGAGGGAGAGGCTCCATGCAACCGATGACGCTTTTGATCACGACATGCGTCCTGTTCGTCGGCTCGCACCTCGCTTTGTCGCATCCGCTCCGCGACGGGCTCGCGGGGCGGATGGGCGAGCGCGGTTTCCAGATCACCTATTCGATCGTCGCAATCGCGACCCTCATAATGGTCGTGCAGGCGTGGCGCGGGATGCCGCCCGAGCCGCCGTTATGGGTGGTCGACGACCCGTTATGGATGCTCGCGTCGCTGATCGTGCTGTTCGCGAGCATATTGTTTATGGGGTCGCTGATCGGCAATCCGGCGATGCCCGCGCCGGGCGCGGCGAAGGCGGCGCAGTCCGCGCCGCGCGGGGTGTTTGCGATCACGCGGCATCCGATGATGTGGGGCTTCACGCTGTGGGCGCTCGCGCATGCATTGGTGATGCCGACGCCGGGGCAGATCATCCTGTCGGCGACGATCGTCTTTCTCGCACTCGTCGGATCGGCGGGGCAGGATGCGAAAAAGGCGCGGCTGATGGGCGACGCCTGGCGCGGCTGGGCGGCGCGGACGAACTTTCTGCCCTATGCGCGGCAGATCGGCGGCGCGGCGCCATGGGGTGAGACGATCCCGCGGCCGCATGCACTGTTCGGCGGGATCGTGCTGTGGTTTATCGCGACTTGGGCGCATGGCGCGCTGGGCTATATGGTTGCCGGTATCTGGCGCTGGATGGGGTGACATCATGCATGACAAGACGACGACCGCCGACCTGTCGCTTCGCCTGCTCGGGCGGCCGCTCGACGAACTCGATGCCGACGAGCTGCGCGTGCTCGATGCGATCGCCGAACGCCGGCTGATCAGCCGCGACGCAGCCGACCTCGACGATGCCGAGGCGAGTTTCGGCGCGCGCCTTTCGGACAAGGTTGCAGCCGTCGGCGGGTCATGGGGATTCATCATCGCCTTCACAGCGGTGCTGCTCGGCTGGATGCTGCTTAACTCGGACGTGCTCGCGCGCTGGGGAATGGCGTTCGATCCCTATCCCTTCATATTTCTCAATTTGATGCTCTCGACGTTGGCGGCGGTGCAGGCGCCGATCATCATGATGAGCCAGAATCGTGCATCGGCGAAGGACCGGATCGCGGCGGGGCTCGATTATGAGATCAATTTGCGCGCCGAGCTGGAGATCATGCGGTTGCATGAAAAGCTCGACCAGATGCGGATTCATGAGCTGGCGGGGAAGGTCGACGCGCTGTGTGAGCGGATGGAGGTTAAGGGCTAGGTTAAAGGGCCGAGGCTGATGTCTGGGGTGGGAACCGGACGTGGTTCCGGCTAAATACGATCAATGAACAGCGTCGAGAACTCCTGACCAGTCCTGACGATCAGGAGCAAGTCGTTATCTCGAAGAGAGATAGTGCTACCTTGACGTTTCAACGGCGCTGGCGGGATGGAGCCATTTGGGGGCCGCTCGGACCTGAATGTGGCATTTATGATTCTGCGCTGACCGCAGAGACTGAAGCAATGCAGCAGGTCCCATGGCTGACAGCACTCAGACACTGATTTGATGTCCGCAATCGGTCGAATGCGGACGTCCGATGAAACTCTTAGAGCCGCACCATCCGCATTCCCATCTCGCCGTAGCGCGGGCCGCTGGTGCCGCCCTTCGGCGCTGCCGCATCGATGGCCGCGAGGTCGTCGGCGGTCAACGTGACTTCGGCGGCCGCGACGCTGTCCTCCATCGTCGCGCGGCGCTTGGTACCGGGGATCGGGAGGATGTCGTCGCCCTGCGCGAGCAGCCAAGCGAGCGCGACCTGCGCCTTCGACACGCCATGCTTGTCGGCGACGACGCCGATCGCATCGACGATCGCGAGGTTTGCGGGCAGATTCTCTTCCGAATAGCGCGGGTCGTTGCGGCGCCAGTCATTCTCGGGCAGCTCGTCGCGGCTGCGCACCGCGCCCGCGAGGAAGCCGCGGCCGAGCGGCGAATAGGGGACGAAGCCGATGCCGTTTTCGCGGCAGGCGCCGAGGATCTCATCCTCGATATCGCGCTCCCAGATCGAATATTCGCTCTGCAGCGCGGTGATCGGCGCGGCCTTGGCGGCGCGGCGGATCGTTTCGGGGCCGGCTTCGGAGAGCGCGATGTGGCGGACCTTGCCTTCCTTGACGAGCTCCATCATCCCGCCGACGGTCTCCTCGATCGGCACCGACGGGTCGACGCGGTGCTGATAGAAGAGGTCGATCGTGTCGATGCCGAGCCGCTGGAGCGAGCCTTCGCACGCGGCGCGCGCGTTGGCGGGCGATCCGTCGACGCCGACGATCTGGTTGCCGTCGAATTTGAAGCCGAATTTGGTCGCGATGACGAGCCCGTCGCGCTTGCCCTTGATCGCGGCGCCGAGCAGTTCCTCGTTGCTGAACGGGCCATAGATTTGCGCGGTGTCGAAAAAGGTGACGCCGAGGTCGATCGCGCGGTGGATCGTCGCGGTCGATTCGTCGAGGTCGGCGGCTTCGCCGTAGAGGATGTTGCCGCCCTTGATCATCGGCATGCAGCCGATGCCGATCGCCGAAACTTCAAGGCCATGGCCGAGCTTGCGATATTTCATGGGGATTCTCCTGCTGGTTTGTCGTCGACGCCGTCGGCGGCATATTTGGTCGCGGCGACGTCGCCGATAACATTGCCGAGTGTACGGAAAATGTCAGGGAAAGTCTCGACCGCGACGAGCAGCCCCAAGGGCGCGACGGGCACGCCCATCGACACCGCGATCGGCGCGATCGAGGTTACGAAGCTGATCGAGCCGGGCAGACTGACCGAGCTCAAGGCCGCGGCCATCGCGACCGCGAGACCGACCGCCATTTCCCACGGCGACAGTTCGATCCCGAACAGCCAGGCGACATAGACGACCACCGCGAGGTTCATCGCCGGGCTGGTGAAGCGGAACAATGCGACGGCGAGCGGCAACACGACGTCGGCCTTCTTGGGATCGACCCCGAGTTCTTCGGACGATTTCAGCATCGCGGGCAGGCTGGCGAGCGAGCTTTGCGTGCTGATCGCGACCGCGAGCGTCGGCACCATCGCGCGGAAAAAGCGCGGCAGCGGGATGCCGACGACAAGCCATGCGAGCAGCAGCCCGAGAATGATGCAGCTCGCGCCGGTGGCCGAGAGGATCAGCACATAATGGACGAGGCCGCCGAACGCCGCGACCCCGGCCTTGACCGCGAGCGCATAGCCAAGCGCAAAAACGCCGATCGGCGCGAGCGCGAGGATCCAGCCGATGACGATCAGCATCGCGTCGCCGAGCGCCTTGAACAGCCCCGACAGCGTCGCGCGCTGCGGCGGCTCGAGCTTGGTGATCGCGAAGGCGAAGATCGTCGTGAAGACGATCAGCGGCAGGATCGCTGTATCGGCGGCCGCGGCGATCGGGTTCGTCGGGATCAGCGAGAGGAGGAAATCGCCGAAAGTGGGCGAGGGCCCGGCTTCGGTCGTGCCGCCGAGCCCGTGACGCAGCGCCTCGGCGGCGCCCGCCGATAGCGGGAAGAGCCGGAGGAATAGCGGGGTCAGGAGCAAGGTCATCAGCCCCGACAGGAAAATCGCGCCGAGGAAGGTCATCACCGCGCGGAAGGCGAGTTTCCCGGCCCGCGCCGCGTCGGCGGTCGCGGTGATGCCGGTGATGAGCAAGGCGACGACGAGCGGGACGATCGTCATCTTCAAGGCGTTGAGCCAGAGCAGCCCGATCGGTTCGATATAGGGAAGCGAGGCGGTGCCGGCGGCGGGCGACACCAGCTCGACCCCGATACCCAAAAGCATGCCGGCGACGAGCGCCGAAAGGATGAACCAAGCGGATTTCAAGACGGATTCTCCCGGCGAATTTTATGGCCAGCTTGCCAAGCAAAAGAGGGTGACTTAGAGCACCTCCCGGAAGAAACGGGAACCGGTTTTTGGGCCGGTAAATGCTCCGCGGGGGCCATCCCGTGAGACGCGGGGCAGGCATTTGCCGCGCGACGGTTAGGTAGCAGAGGGAACATGCGCAAGTTTTTCGGAACCGACGGGATTCGCGGCCTCACCAACGAGGCTCCGATGACGGCGGAGGTCGCGATGCGCGTCGGCATGGCCGCGGGCGCGCACTTCCTGCGCGGCGATCACAAGCATCGGGTCGTGATCGGCAAGGATACGCGATTGTCGGGATATATGCTGGAAAACGCGCTGGTCGCGGGCTTCACCAGCGTGGGCATGGACGTGGTCCAGGTCGGCCCGATGCCGACCCCGGCGATTGCGATGCTGACGCGCTCGATGCGCGCCGACCTGGGCGTGATGCTGTCGGCGAGCCACAACCCCTATTATGATAACGGCATCAAGCTGTTCGGCCCCGACGGATACAAGCTGTCCGACGAGGATGAGGCGCAGATCGAGCATCTGTTGACCGTCGAGCCCAAGCTCGCCGACCCCACGCACATCGGGCGCGCCAAGCGGATCGACGACGCGCGCGGCCGTTATATTCATGCGGTGAAGCAGAGCCTGCCCGAATCGGTCCGCCTCGACGGGCTGCGCATCGTACTCGATTGCGCCAATGGCGCGGCGTATAACAGCGCGCCGACGGTGTTCTGGGAACTCGGCGCCGACGTCGTTGCGATCGGGGTTGAGCCCAACGGCACCAACATCAACGACAAATGCGGATCGACTGCGCCCGCACTGCTGCAGGAAACGGTGGTCGCGAGCGGCGCCGACATCGGCATCGCGCTCGACGGCGACGCCGACCGGCTGATCGTCGTCGACGAAAAGGGCAAGCTGGTCGACGGCGACCAGATCATGGGGCTGATCGGCGCGAGCTGGGCACGGCAGGGTCGGCTGAAGGGCGGCGGCGTCGTCGCGACGGTGATGTCGAACCTCGGCCTCGAACGCTTCCTCGAAGGCGAGGGGCTGCGGCTCGAACGCACCAAGGTCGGCGACCGCTATGTGCTGGAACGCATGAAGGAAGGCGGTTTCAATGTCGGCGGCGAACAGTCGGGGCATATGATCCTGTCGGACCATGCGACGACTGGCGACGGCACGCTCGCGGCGTTGCAGGTGCTGGCCGAGCTGGTCGCGGGCGGCAAGCCTGCGAGCGACTTGCTGCACCAGTTCGATCCTGTGCCCCAGCTATTGAAGAATGTCCGTTTTGCCGGCGGCAAGCCGCTCGACGACAAGCATGTCATCGCGGCGATCGCCGAAGGCGAAGCAACGCTCAACGGGCGCGGCCGCCTGGTCATCCGCCCGTCGGGCACCGAACCGCTGATCCGCGTGATGGCCGAAGGCGACGATGCCGGACAGGTCGAGCAGGTCGTCGACATGATCTGCGACGCCGTGCGCGCCGCGGCGGCATAACGATAGATTTTTTTAGAACTGAAAGACACTTACTATGCTTGAGATGCGACCCGATTGCGAAAAGTGCGGCAAGGATCTGCCCGCCAACCTTCACGGCGCCTTCATCTGCTCGTTCGAATGCACCTTCTGCGCGAACTGCGCCGACAAGCTCGACGAGATTTGCCCCAATTGTGGCGGCGACCTGCTCGACCGCCCGCTGCGCGAGGGCGCGGCGCTGGCGAAATTCCCCGCTTCGACGGAGCGAAAGCATAAGGGGTGACCGCCGCACGCGTCCTCATCATCGCCGGCTCTGACAGCGGCGGCGGTGCGGGTATCCAGGCCGATATCAAGGCGGTCACGATGCTCGGCGGCCACGCGATGACCGCGATCACCGCGATCACGGCGCAGAACACGCTGGGTGTGCAGGGCGTCCACCCGATCCCGACCGCGATGGTGCTGCAACAGATCGACAGCGTTGCGTCGGATATCGGTGTTGACGCTGTCAAGATCGGCATGATCGGTAGCGCCGAAACCGCTGCTGCAGTGGCGGAGAGATTGTCGCAGCCTGACCTGGCGCAAGCGGCGCTGGTGTTCGATCCGGTGATGGTCGCGACCAGCGGATCGGTGCTCGCGGATAGCGCGACGATCGACGCGTTCCGTGCATTGCTCGACCGCGCGATGGTCGCGACGCCCAATTTGCCCGAACTGGAGGCGCTTGGCGGCGAAGAAGCGGTGCTTGCGCACGGCTGTTCGCTGCTGATCAAGGGCGGTCATGCCGAGGGCGAGACGGTGATCGACCGCCTGCTCGAAACCGGCGAGGGCGAGGTCGCACGCTGGGAGGCGCCGCGCATCGACACGCCGCACAGTCATGGCACCGGCTGCACGCTGGCGAGCGCGATAGCGACCGGACTGGCGCAGGGCATGCCGCTGGAACCTGCAATCGCGCGCGCGCGCGATTTCGTGCGGCTTTCGCTGCACGATGCGCCGGGGCTGGGGCAGGGGCATGGCCCGATGGGGCAGCAATATGTCCGCAACGACGGGCTGTTCACCGGCCCGGCGCTCAACCAGATCACGCTGCCCGCGAACGATTATGCGGTGTCGGTCGCCTTCTACAAGCAGATGGGGCTGAAGCAGATCGTCGATAGCCCCGGCGCTGAAGGAATTGGGGGCTACGCCCGCTTCGAAGCCGCGAACGGCGTCACGCTGTCGATCCATGTTGACGAAAGCGCCGGCGACGGTGCGGCGGGCGGGGCGACGGCCTATCTGGAAAGCGGCGCACTCGATGCGTGGGTCGCCTATCTCGCGCGGCGCGGGGTTCGGTTCGAACAGATGCCGAAGGATGAGGACTGGGGCTGGCGCGAGGCGCGGCTGGCCGATCCTGCGGGCAATCGGCTGTGCCTGTATCAGGCGGCCGAATATCGGCGTTATCCGCCGTGGCGCATATGATCGTCGGGGTCGACGAGGCCGGGCGCGGGCCGCTCGCGGGTCCGGTCGTCGCGGCGGCGGTGCTGCTTTGCGAAGGCGGGATTGTCGGGCTGGACGATTCCAAAAAGCTGACGGCCAAGCGCCGCGGCGAACTCGAGATCGAGATCAAGGCGCGCTGCCGCTGGGGCGTCGGCGAGGCGAGCGTCGCCGAGATCGATCGCATCAACATATTGCAGGCGACCTTCCTTGCGATGACGCGTGCTGTCGAGGCGCTGGGCTTCGATCCGCATGAGGTGCTGGTCGACGGCAACCGGCTGCCGCGCTGGCGCTATACGGCGCGCGCGATCGTCGGCGGCGATGCGCTGCATCCGTGCATTTCGGCGGCGAGCATCATCGCGAAGGAGCATCGTGACCGCTTTATGATTGCAATGGCGCGTGATTTTCCCGGCTTTGGCTGGGAAACTAACATGGGTTATGGTACCGCCCAGCATCTCGCGGCGCTGCGCCAGTATGGTCCGACGCCGCACCATCGGACCAGTTTTGCCCCGGTCGCACAAATGCAACTGGTCTGAAGCCTGAAACCAGAGGGGGAGCAGGATGAGCAGGGGATTTACGGCCGACGATGTGTCGGTCCAGACCGGCCGCACCTTCCTTGTCACCGGTGCCAATGCCGGGATCGGTTTCGAAACCACCAAAATCCTCGCGGCGCGCGGCGCGCATGTGATCCTCGCCTGCCGCGACGAGGCCAAGGCCGAGATCGCGATGAACCGCATCTGGGTCGACGTGCCCAAGGCCGAACTGTCGTTCCAGCCGCTCGATCTCGCCGACCTCGATCAGGTCCGCGATGCAGCGAAGGCGGTGCTCGCGGGGCCACGGATCGACGTCCTCATCAACAATGCGGGGGTGATGATCCCGCCAAAGACGCTGACGAAACAGGGGTATGAGCTGCAATTCGGGGTCAATCATCTTGGTACCTTCGCACTGACCGGCCTGATCAGTCCCCATGTCGACGACCGCATCGTCATCACCGGCAGCATTGCGCACAAGAATGGCGCGATGGACTACAGCGACCTGTCGGCGTCGCGCGGCTATCATAATTGGGCGCGCTACCAGATGAGCAAGCTCGCGAACCTGCTCCATATGTTCGAACTCGACCGGCGGCTGAGCGCCGCGGGGCGCGCGACGCAGGCGATCGGATGCCATCCGGGGGTCGCGCTCACCGAATTGACGCGCCACCTTCCGCTGCCGCTGCGCACGATGACGCCGCTCGCCGGGCCCTTCTTCAACAGCGCGGCGCAGGGTGCGTGGCCGACGCTGCAGGCGGCGACCGGCGCGCGCGTGCAGGGCGGCGATTATCTGGGGCCGCAGGGCCTTGGCGAAGTGTCGGGGCGTTCGGGCCCGGCGCGCGCAACACGCACCGCGCGCGATCCCAAGCTCGCGCGCGAGTTGTGGATGCGGTCGGTCGAGCTGACGGGCGTTGACCCGGGTCTCTGACCCGCGAACACAAATTTTTTTCGCGAGTGAGTCTTCATCGCCACACCACCAGTGGTTGAGTCTCCGAGTCGCGGTCGACTCCATATGGTGTGCCAGACTCGTTTCGTTCTCATCGCGTTAACCAGTTAGAGAGGCGGAATCCCTAGAGTCCCGTGCTTGACGGCGGACTCCGCCTGACTCATCAGGGCCTTCTTACGAGCAAGGAACGGGGTGAAGCATGGGTGTTATGGAACGGGTCAAGGCGCCGGCGACGAAGAAGCGGACGCCCAAGGTCGACCCTGCGGACCTGCCGCTCGACAGCATTTTGCAGGGCGATTGCGTCGAGATGATGCGCAGCTTGCCCGCCGCGTCGGTCGACATGATCTTCGCCGATCCGCCGTATAATCTCCAGCTCGGCGGCGATTTGCTCCGCCCCGACGGCAGCCAGGTCGACGCGGTCGACGATGACTGGGACAAGTTCGACAGCCTCGCGACCTACGACCGCTTTACTCATGCCTGGCTCAAGGAAGCGAAGCGCATCCTGAAGCCGAACGGCAGCATCTGGGTGATCGGCAGCTATCACAATATCTTCCGCGTCGGCACCGCGTTGCAGGACAATGGCTATTGGATCCTCAACGACATCGTGTGGCGCAAGGCGAATCCGATGCCCAATTTCAAGGGAACGCGCTTTACCAATGCGCATGAGACGCTGATCTGGGCATCGATGGGCGAAAAGTCGCGCTACACCTTCAACTATCGCACGATGAAGACGCTCAACGACGAGCTTCAGATGCGCTCGGACTGGTTGATCCCGATCTGCGGCGGTCAGGAGCGGCTGAAGAAGGGCGGCACCAAGGTGCATCCGACGCAAAAGCCCGAGGCATTGCTCTATCGTGTCCTGCTCGCTTGCACGAACCCCGGCGACGTGATCCTCGATCCCTTCTTTGGCACCGGCACGACGGGCGCCGTCGCCAAGCGCCTCGGACGCCATTTCATCGGGATCGAGCGCGAGGATGACTATATCGAGGCCGCGCTGGAGCGTATCGAACTGGCGCTGCCGCTCGACGAAAGCGCGGTGAAGACGATGATGGCACCCAAAGCCGCGACGCGCGTGGCGTTCGGCACGCTCGTCGAAGGCGGGTTGATCGCGCCGGGAACGGTGCTGACCGACGCCAAGCGCCGCTGGAAGGCGAAAGTGCGCGTCGACGGCAGCCTCGATTGCGAAGGCCAGCCTGCGGGGTCGATCCACAAGGTCGGCGCGGGCCTGCAGGGAGCACCGAGCTGCAACGGCTGGACCTTTTGGCATGTCGACAATGGCAAGGAATTGCGCGTGATCGATGCGGTTCGGCAGGACTGGTTGCTGGCGAACGAAGCCTGATGTTCCAGCCGCTGACCAAGCCCGACCTCGGCGCCGCGTCGGCGGGTGCGCAAATCTATTGCCGCCCGACCTGCTTCGTCGATCGGCCGCACGAGCTTGATGACGATTGCCTGCGGATCGCCGACACGATGACGTGGTTCGCCGCGTGGCATATCAGCCTGCGCGACGGTTTGACGGTCAAATCGGCGATCGTCGCGGTTCCCGAATGGGATGGCTGGATCGCGGCGATGCCCGATCGATTGGCACGATCGGCCCATGCGCAGCGTGCCGGCGTGGCGCGACCGCGCGGCAATCTTCAACTGGGCGAGCGGACGATCCGGCTGAGCGAGCCGCAGCTGATGGGCATTTTGAACGTCACGCCCGACAGTTTTTCGGACGGCGGCAAGCATGTCGACATCGAGGCGGCCGCCGAAGCGGGCTTCGCGATGGGCGCGGCGGGCGCGGCGATCATCGATGTCGGCGGCGAATCGACGCGCCCCGGCGCGCCGCTCGTATGGGAAGGCGACGAGATCAAGCGCATCGAAGGCGTCGTGTCGGCGCTGGCGCGGGGCGGGGTCGCGGTGTCGATCGACACGCGCAAGGCCGCGGTGATGGAAGCGGCGCTCGCCGCCGGCGCGCGGATCGTCAACGACATCTCGGCGCTGCGCTATGACGACCGCGCGATGGAGGTGGTCGTGCACGCCGGCTGCCCGGTCGTGCTGATGCACGCGCCGTCAGCCAAGAGCGACCCGCACGAGGGCGGCGATTATGCCCATGTCCTGTTCGACGTTTACGACATGCTCGCCGAGCGCGTTGCGGCCTGCGTGGCGGCGGGAGTCGATCCGGCGAAGATCATCGTCGATCCGGGGCTCGGTTTCGGCAAGGGGGTTGGTGACAATCTGACGCTGATCAACGGGCTTGCGCTATTTCACACCTTGGGCTGCCCGATCCTGTTCGGCGCGAGCCGCAAACGGATGATCGGTGCGCTCGACAATGAGGCGGCGGCCGACCAGCGGATCGGCGGCACCGTGGCACTGCATTATCAGGCGGCGTCGCAGGGCGCGCAGTTGTTGCGCGTCCATGATATTCTGGAAAATCGACAGGCGATCCGCGTCTGGCGCGGGCTGCGCGATGCGGCGCTGACCGCCTGATCAGGCGGCCGTATCGATCCCGAGATCGCTGAGCTTGCGATAGAGCGTCGAGCGGCCGATGCCGAGGCGGCGGGCGACTTCGCTCATGCGGCCGCGGTAGTGGCCGATCGCGAGGCGGATGACGTCCGCCTCGATTTCCTCGAGCGGGCGCAGGTTGCCGTCGGGCAGGTAGAGCGTGACGCCGATTGCTTCGCCGTTGATCGCGACGTCGCCGTCGCTGCTGGCACCGCCGCCGAGTGTCGCTTCGATCGCGCGGAAATCGGCGCTGGTCAGGACGTCGGTCGTGCTGTTCACCGCAGCGCGGAACAGGACATCCTGCAACTGGCGGACATTGCCCGGCCAGGCATAGGCGGCGAGCAGTCTCAGCGCGTCGTCGGTGACGCCGATCGAGCTCATTCCCGGCAGGCCGCCGATGCGCGCGAGCAGGTGGCGTGCGAGCGGGCCGACGTCGCCGCGGCGTTCCGAGAGCGAGGGCAGGGTGAATTGCGCGCTCGACAGCGCGTAGAAAAGGTCTTCGCGGAAGTGCCCGGCCTCGATCAGCTTGTCGAGCGGGCTCGCGCTCGTCGCGATGATGCGGACGTCGACGCTCTGGCGGATCGAGCCGCCGATCATCTGGACTTCGCCCGTGTTCAGGAATTCGACGAGCTTCGCCTGCGTTTCGAGCGGGATACATTCGACATGGTCGATGATGATGCTGCCGCCGTCGGCCTGGACGAGGCGGCCGACCTGACGGTCGAAGGCGCCCGCGAAAGCGCCGCGTTCGTGGCCGAACAGGCCCGATCCGATCAGGCCCGGCGACACCGCCGAACAGTCGACCATGACAAGCTGTCCGCGCGCGCGTGGGCTGGCGCTGTGGATCGCGCGGGCAAAGACTTCCTTGCCGGTGCCGGGCTTGCCGTTGATCATCACCGGGACGCGTGCACGCGCGGCCTTGGCGGCGATCGCGAGCGCGCTGCGGAAATTGGGGCTCGACCCGATAATTTCTTCGAACGCCAGCGGTGCGCGAAGCTTTTCGGTCAGCGGGCGGAGTTCGCCCTGCGGGCCGCTGGTCGACACGACGCGGTCGAGCGCTTCGAGCAGGCGGTCGGGGGCGATGGGTTTCTGGACGAAATCGCTCGCGCCGGCGCGCATCGCGCTGACCGCGACCTCGACCCCGTTGCGCATCGTGATGACGACGAGCGGGAGCGCGGGACGCCAGCGGCGGAGCTCGCCGACGAATTCGGAAATATCCATGCCCGGCGCGCCCTGATCGACGAGCACCGCGTCGAGCGCCATGCCTTCCTGGGTGCCAAGCTTTGCGAGTGCGGTATCGGTGTCGGCCGCGATGACGCTGCGCCAGCCGCCGCGTGACACCAGCGCCGCCAGAAAGCGCTGCTGGGCAGGCTCGCTGTCGACAATCATCACCATTCGCGTATCGCGCGTGTTCGTCATCGCTTCGAATCTGCCCCCTGAACCGACATTATTTTGGGTTTGTTCTGCTGAGGGCTGCATATCTATCCGATAGGGGTAAAAGGGCGATTAAGGGCATTCGTCTTTTCCCGCAGCGAAGTCTAGGGTCCCTGTCCACAAACCCGCACTTGAGCATCGCGGGGCGCGTGGCTAAGACCGGCGCGACAACCGATTCTAGGCGCAGCGCTGTGCGTTCGCGCACAGATATGGCCGTTCAAGGGGAAAAACGATGGCACAGCAGCAGGAAATGAAGGCAGCCGAAGAAACCTACGCGGGTTTCATCAGCCTGTTCAAGATCGGCTCGATCATCACTGCGGTCGTCGTCATCGGCGTCGTCCTGCTCATCGCGTCCTGACCGGACCGGTATGCGCATCGCTGTCCTGAAGGAGCTCGCCGGCGGCGAGACCCGCGTCGCCGCCACCCCCGAAACCGTGAAGAAATTCATTGGTTTGGGCGCTGAAGTTGCCGTCGAATCGGGGGCGGGCGAGCATGCTTCGATCGCCGATGCCGATTATAGCGCTGCGGGAGCCAGTGTCGGCAGCCGCGCCGACGCACTGAAGGGCGCGAACATCATCCTCGCGATTCAGGGCCCCGATCCGAAGGGGCTGTCGGGCTTTGCCGATGGCGCCTGGCTCGCCGCCGGGCTCAACCCGTTCGGCGAACGCGCGCGCGTCGATGGCTATGCAAAGCTGGGACTCGAAGCGCTGGCGATGGAATTCATGCCGCGCATCACGCGCGCGCAGTCGATGGACATATTGTCGAGCCAGGCGAACCTTGCGGGCTATAAGGCGGTGCTGATCGCCGCGAACGCCTATGGCCGCGCCTTCCCGATGATGATGACCGCCGCGGGGACCGTCAGCGCCGCGAAGGCGTTCGTGATGGGCGTCGGCGTCGCCGGGCTTCAGGCGATCGCGACCGCGCGCCGCCTCGGCGCACAGGTCAGCGCGACCGATGTGCGCGCCGCTACCAAGGAACAGATCATGTCGCTCGGCGCCAAGCCGATCTTCGTCGAGACGGTCGCGGGGATCGAGGGCGAGGGCGCTGGCGGCTATGCCACCGAAATGTCCGACGAATATAAGGCGGCGCAGGCCGAACTCGTGTCGTCGCACATCGCCAAGCAGGACATCGTCATCACCACTGCGCTGATCCCGGGGCGCCCTGCGCCGCGGCTGATCTCCGACGCGCAGCTCGCAACGATGCGCAGCGGCAGTGTGATCGTTGACATGGCGGCCGAAAGCGGCGGCAATGTCGAAGGTTCGGTGTCGGGCGAGGCAAAGCGTATTCACGGCGTCACCGTGATCGGCGCGAAGAATATCGCAGCGCTGATGCCCGCCGACACGAGCGCGCTGTTCAGCCGCAACCTGTTCAACTTCCTCTCGGCCTTCTGGGACAAGGAAGCCGGCAAACCCGTGCTCGACGAGGAAATCGGCAATGCGGTGCGCCTGACTCAGGGCGGCAAGGTGGTGAACGAGCGCCTGCTGGGGTAATTTCGTCGACGAAATGGCCGTTTTCGGCCTTTTCATGAAACTTCCTTTGGTTACTATGCGTTCAGGGTGTCCAACCCTGACTCTCAACCAATTGGAGAATGATTGATGTCGTCTGCGAAGCTTTTCGCCACTCCCCTCCTTGTGCTTGCTACCCTGTCGCCGGTTTACGCGCAGGAAACCGCCGCTCCGGCTGAAGCGACCGAAGTCGCCGCCGATGCGGCTGCTCCGGCTGAAGCCGCGGCGCCTGCCGCACCCGCCCAGCCGAGCGGCATCGCGCTCGAAATCGCCGCCAAGCCCGACCACAAGACGCTAGCCAGCGCGCTGACCGCCGCAGGCGTGTCGGACAAGCTGGCTGGTCAGCCCTTCACGCTGTTCGCACCGACCGATCAGGCCTTTGCCGCGGTTCCACAGCAGATGACCGACTGGCTGATGAACCCGGGCAACACCGAATCGCTCGCCAAGGTGCTGACTTATCATGTCGTTCCGGGCCGCGTGACCGCCGAAGACCTGTTCGCGAAGATCAAGGCCGGCGGCGGAAAGGCGACGCTGACCACCGTCGAGGGCGAAACGCTGACCTTCAGCGAAGTGCAGGGCAACATCAAGGTCGACGGAACGCAGGGCAGCAGCGGCTTCATCACCCAGCCCGACGTCGAGCAGTCGAACGGTAACATTCACGTCATCAACGGCGTGTTGATGCCCACACTCGGCTGACGATTCGAGGCCGCTGCGTCCGTTTTTGAAGGATAAGGATATGAAGACCCCCCTGATTTTGACGGCCGCAGCGGCCGCGCTCGCGCTGTCGGGCTGCGGCAGCAAAACCGAAGCGCCTACCGAGACGACGACGGTAGCTGGCGGTGAAACGGCGCCTGCGTCCGCTGCAACTCCGTCACAGATGCTGGCGAGCAGCACCGTCGCTGCAAATCTCGCTGCGTCGCCCGATCACAAATCGCTCGCCGCCGCGGTGACGCAGGCCGGCCTGTCCGAAACGCTGTCGGGCGTGGGGCCGTTCACGATCTTTGCGCCGACCGACGCCGCGTTTGCGCAGGTGCCGCCGGTGACGCGCGACGGCTGGATGCGTCCGGCGCAGAAGGACGTGCTCGCGGGCGTACTCAAATATCATGTCGTGCCCGGCAAGTTGACCGCCGCCGATCTCGCCGCGAAGATCACCGAAGGCGGCGGCAAGGCGGTTCTCAAGACCGCTGACGGACAGGATCTGACCGCCACCAAGAGCGGTGATGCGATCCTGCTGACCAGCAGCAGCGGCAACAAGGCGACGGTGACGGCGGTCGACCTCGGCCAGTCGAACGGCGTCGTCCATGTCGTCGACGCGGTGCTAATACCCAAAATGTAATATCCCGGCGCTCCGGCGCGGCGATATTTTGTGTCATAAAGGGCTCGCATTTCTCGCTTGGGGGAATGCGGCTCCTTCTTTTTGGCCGCTTTGGAGTCGACACGCCAGCATCGCCACGGCAAGAGGTGGCCTCGCGGAATCAGCAGGGGAGCTTGCCGTGGATTTTATCGCCATTTTTTCGATTTTCGTCCTGGCCTGCTTTGTCGGCTATTTCGTCGTCTGGTCGGTGACTCCGGCGCTGCACACGCCGCTGATGAGCGTCACCAATGCCATTTCGTCGGTCATCATCGTCGGCGCGCTGATCGCAAGCGCCGCTGCGGGCTCGGCCTCGTCGAAATGGCTCGGCCTCGCCGCGGTCGTGATGGCGAGCATCAATATTTTCGGCGGCTTTGCCGTCACCGCGCGCATGCTGGCGATGTACAAGAAGAAGGAGCGCTGAGATGGATATCCAGTCGATCCTTTCCGCCGCTGCGGGCGGCCATGGCGCCGTAAACCCCTGGGCCGCCGTCGCCTATCTGGTAGCTGGCGTGTTGTTCATTCTCGCGCTTCGCGGGCTGTCGAGCCCGGCGACAGCGCAGAGCGGCAACCGCTTCGGCATGGCGGGCATGACGATCGCGGTCGTCACCACGCTGCTTACCCACGCGCCGGTCACCGGCGCGGGCGCGCTCGACACGATCGGGCTCGTTGAGATCCTCGTCGCGATCGGAATCGGTGCCGTCATCGGCATCGTGATGGCACGGCGGATCGCAATGACCGCGATGCCGCAGCTCGTCGCGGCGTTCCACAGCCTCGTCGGTCTTGCCGCGGTCGCGGTGGCGGCTGCCGCCTATCTCAACCCCACCGCATTCGGCATCGCCGATGCCGCGGGACAGATCCACGTCGTCAGCCGCGTCGAAATGGGGCTGGGTATCGCGATCGGTGCGATCACCTTCTCGGGATCGGTCATCGCCTTCCTCAAGCTCAACGGCAATATGTCGGGCTCGCCGATCATGCTGCCGGGGCGGCATATCATCAACCTCGGCACGCTCGCCGCGATCGTCGCGCTGACGGCTTATTTCACGCAGGACCAGTCGCCGTGGGTGTTCTGGACCGTCACCGGCCTCAGCTTTGCGATCGGTTTCCTGCTGATCATCCCGATCGGCGGCGCCGACATGCCGGTCGTCGTGTCGATGCTCAACAGCTATTCGGGCTGGGCCGCGGCGGCGATGGGCTTCACGCTCGGCAACACCGCGATGATCATCACCGGTGCGCTCGTCGGCTCGTCGGGTGCGATCCTGTCGTACATCATGTGCCGCGCGATGAACCGCAGCTTCATCAGCGTGATCGCGGGCGGCTTTGGCGCCGACGATTCGGGCGGCGGTGCGGCCGGTTCGAAGGAACAGCGCCCGTGGAAGCCGGGCAGCGCCGAAGACGCCGCCTTCCTGATGAGCCAGGCCGAAAATGTCATCATCGTCCCCGGTTACGGCATGGCGGTCGCGCAGGCGCAGCACGCGTTGCGCGAAATGGCCGACCAGCTGAAAAAGGAAGGCGTGAACGTCAAATATGCGATCCATCCGGTCGCAGGACGCATGCCCGGCCATATGAACGTGCTGCTCGCCGAGGCGAACGTGCCATATGACGAGGTGTTCGAACTCGAGGACATCAACGGCGAGTTCGCACAGTGCGACGTCGCTTTCGTCATCGGCGCGAACGACGTCACCAACCCGGCGGCAAAGACCGACAAGACCTCGCCGATCTACGGCATGCCGATCCTCGACGTCGCCAACGCCAAGACGGTGCTGTTCGTGAAGCGCTCGATGGGCGGGGTCGGTTATGCCGGCGTCGACAATGACGTTTTCTATATGGACCAGACGATGATGCTGCTCGGCGACGCCAAAAAGATGGCCGACGACATCGTCAAGGCCCTTAGCGGTAGCGGACACTAAGGTCGGCGCGGCAGCGGGCACTGACGCTTTGCCGCAAAGTTTCGCCCTCGGCCTTGCCCGGGGGCGCCACTTTATCTAGCGATAGACGGGACCGGGCCGGCAACGACCCGGTCCTGTTGTATTTTGGAGGACCATCTTGCGCAAAATCGGCCTGATCGGGGGAATGAGCTGGGCATCGACCGAGCTTTATTACCGGCACCTCAACAAGGGGGTGCAAAAGCGCCTCGGTACCGCCTGTTCGGCGCCGATCCTGATGGAGAGCCTGAATTATTGCGACCTGTCGCGCATCACGACCCCCGAAGGCTGGACGCATGCAAAAGAGGTGCTGATCGCCTCGGCGCAGCGGCTTGAGGCCTCAGGCGCGACCGCGCTGATGATCGCGGCCAATTCGATGCACAAGGTCGCCGAGGATGTCGCCGCGGCGATCTCGATCCCGCTTCTCCATATCGTCGACGAGACCGGCGAAAAGATGAAGGCCGACGGGGTCAAGGCGGCCGCGGTGATCGGCACGCGCAATGTGACGACCGAGCCCTGGTTCCGCCAGCGGCTGGTGCGCCACGGGCTGACGCTCGCGCCCTATGATACGACGCGCGTCGACGAGATCGACCGGATCATCTATGAAGAGCTGATGCTCGGCAAGGTGAACGAAAGTTCGCGCCGCACGATGAAGACCTTCATCACGGACATTGCGAAGCAGGATATCCAGGCGATCGTGCTGGCATGCACCGAATTGGTGATGCTGGTCGACGCCGACGCGAATGTGCTGCCGATCTATGACACGACGCGTATCCATGTCGCGGCGGGCGTCGACTGGATTCTCGGCGAAGGCTGAATAGTCTCCCCTCCCGCTTGCGGAAGGGGGATTAAAGTCAGCTCATCTTCGTCCACGTTACCGTGCGGCAGAACAGGCTGACGCAGCCTTTCATCGTCATCTTGCCGCCGTTGACGCGCAGGTGCGCCTTGTAATAGCGGCCGTCCTCGGGGCTATAGCCTTCGCCCTTCCAGCCATCGCCATGCGGCACCAGATCCCAGTAAATCTGTAGTCCGGTGACCTTGCGGCTGCGTTTCGACTTGTCGGGATTGCGTTCGTCGAGCTGGCCGCCGGCGGGCTGCTTGATGAGCAGCCGTTCGACACGTCCGCACATCTTGTTGCCGCACGCGGCCATCACGACGATGCCCTTGCCATCGTCGGTTTTCCATCGTCCCGCGATCGGCGCGGGTGCCGCCGCCATCGACGGCACGGCAATCAAGGCGACAAGCGCCAAACCTAATCTGTGAATCAAAGCGACCTCTCCCCGGGTTAGCTACACATATGTCAGCAACACGCTTGGCATCCGTCAAGTCTTGCACCATGCTCCCCGAAAATAAGGGGAGAGACATATGCGATTCCATGGCCTGCGCCACGCGGCGACGCTCTGCATCGTGGCTGGCTTTGCCGCCTGTCCGGCGGCGGCGAAAGTGATCAGCGTCAGTGCGACAACGCCCGACGCGAACGAAAAGCTGCAAGAGGCGCTGATTCTGGCTCAGCCGGGCGACACGGTGCAACTCGGCGTGGGCGTGTGGAAGCTGACCGACGGCCTGTCGCTCGACGTCGCCAATGTCACCGTGCGCGGCGCCGGGGCGGGCGAGGGCGGATCGATCCTCGACTTTACGAGCCAGCAGGGCGCGGGCGAGGGGCTGCTCGTCACCAGCGACGATGTGTTGCTGACCCAATTCGCGGTGCTCAACACCAAGGGCGACGGGATCAAGTCGAAGGGCGCCGACCGCATCGTCTATTACAAGCTACGCGTCGAATGGACCGCGGGCCCCAGAAACCAACGGCGCTTATACGGCATCTACCCGGTCGAGAGCAGCGATGTGCTGATCGACAGCGTTTTCGTGCGCGGCGCGTCCGACGCGGGCATCTATGTCGGCCAGTCGAAGAATATCGTCGTTCGTGATTCGATCGCGACCGAAAATGTCGCGGGGATCGAGATCGAGAACAGCTACGACGCCGATGTTCACGACAATATCGCGACGAAGAACACCGGCGGCATCCTGGTGTTCGACCTGCCGAGCCTGCCGATGCAGGGCGGGCACAATGTCCGCGTGTTCGAGAATATCGTCAACGACAACAGCACGCCGAACTTCGCGCCCAAGGGGAATATCGTCGCGAGCGTCCCCACCGGCACCGGCGTTCTCATCATGGCGAACCGCAATGTCGAGATTTTCGACAATGTGTTCGACCAGAACGGCACTGCGAACGTGATGATCGTCGGCTATCGTTACGAGCATAAGGACCCGAAATATCAGCCGCTGCCGAAGGGCATCGTCGTGCGCGGCAACCAGCATGGCAAGGCGGGCTATGCGCCGAAATTCGCGGGCGGCGACATGATCGCGGCGGCGATGGGCGGGGCGATCCCGCCGATACTGTGGGACGGGGCAGGCGACGCGGTCGTGCTCGACAAGGTCGGCGTGCTGTCGCTGAATCTGCCCGATGTGAAGACACCGCAGAGCGAAGCAAAGCCGGCGCCCGCCGATCTGTCGAAGGGCACGCCGCCCGCGGCGCTGCCGGCGATCAAGCTGCCCGACGCGATGGAGGCGAAGGTCAAGTGAAGCGGGTATTCGCCGCGATCACCGCGGCATTATTGTGCTCGAGCGGCGACGCGGCCTTTGCGCCGCCGGGTGTCGATCAGGCTGTCGTCGAGAGCGACGCGATGCCGGCGAAGCTGTCGGCGTTCGGGCTGTTTCGCGGCAATGATCCAAAAACGCCGACCGCCGGAATAGGTTACACGCTGCGCGCGCCGCTGTTCAGCGACTATACCGACAAACACCGCTTCATCTCGATTCCTGCGGGGAAGAAGGCGAAGGTCGGAAGCGACGGGGTTATCGACTTTCCGGTCGGCACCGTGCTCGTCAAAAGCTTCGGCTGGAGCGACGTCAATGACGGGCGCCCGGTCGAGACGCGCCTGCTGATCCGCCGTGCGTCGGGCTGGACCGCGCTGCCCTATATCTGGGACGCCGACGGCAAGGACGCGACGCTGGCGCTCGGCGGACGACGCGTGTCGGTGAGCTTCAAAAGCCCCGATGGAGAGGCGCACAGCATTCGCTACGCGGTACCGAACAAAAATCAGTGCAAGGAATGCCATAGCCTCAGCGGCGAGATCGTCCCGATCGGACCCAAGGTGCGCAACTTCATTCTCGATCCGGCAGCCTCCGACAAGCTGCGCAGCCTCTATTTCGACAATCCCGCCGCGCTCAAGCCGACGATGCCGCAGTGGGACGATCCCAAGAGCGGCCGCGTCGCCGACCGCGCGCGCGCCTATCTCGACGTCAATTGCGCGCATTGCCATAATCCGGCGGGCAGCGCGTCGAACAGCGGGCTGTTCCTGCGCTGGACAGATGATCCGGCGGGCGTCAACTATGGCATCGGCAAGCGGCCGACCGCGGCGGGACGCGGTAGCGGGGGGATGGATTTTGCCATCGCGCCGGGCGATCCCGCGCACAGCTTCCTGATCTATCGGCTCGAAAGCACCGACCCCGGCATCGCAATGCCCGAGGTCGGGCGGTCGACGGTGCATAAGGAAGGTGCGGCGCTGCTGCGGCAATGGATTGCGGAGATGCCGAAAGCATCGCATTAGGCGGGCTATGACCCAGCTTGTTCTCCACGATTATTTCCGCTCCTCGGCCAGTTTTCGCGTTCGCATCGCGATGAACCTGAAAGGGCTCGACTATGAACGCGTCGAGATCAGCCTGATCGCGGGCGATCAGCGCAGCGACGCCTATCTGGAGCAGAATGCGCAGGGGTTCGTCCCGATGCTCGTCGTCGATGGCGAACCGATCATCCAGAGCATGGCGATCATCGACTGGCTCGACCGCGCCTTTCCCGAACCGCGGCTGATCCCCGAAGAGGCGATGCCGCGCGCGGTCGCGTTGGCGCGCGCGCAGGTGATCGCGAGCGACATCCACCCGCTAAACAATCTGCGCGTGCTCAAATATCTGAAACGCGACCTCGGGCTCAACGAGCAGACCAAGGAGCGCTGGATCGCGACATGGATCACGCAGGGGTTCGAGGCATTGGAGGCGATGGCGGGCGACGGACGTTATCTGGGCGGCGATACGCCCGGGATCGCCGACTGCTGCCTCGTCCCGCAAATCTATAACGCGCGGCGTTTCGAAGTGCCGCTCGACGCCTTTCCGCGGCTGACCGAGATCGACGCGGCGTGCATGGAGCTTGAGGCTTTCCAGCGCGCGCATCCCGATGCGGTGAAGCCCGCGTGATCCGCCTTTTGACGGGGGTGGCCGCGCTGGCGCTGCCGGCGGCGGCGATGGCGCAGTCGCAGACGACCGAGGAGCTCAACGATTTTTATTGCTGTGTTCATATCGTACCGCTCCCGAAAGAAGATATCGTCGTCAATGGCAGCGGCCTGCTGCGTCTGTCCGACGCCGATCGCACGCTCGGGCGGACGCTGATCGCCAACGTCGATCGGGGGCTCGGCAATCGCATTGAGAACCGGTTGCGTGACGAGGCGGGCCTGGTGCAGTTTCGCCGCTCCGATGGCCGCTCGGCGCATCCGACGAGTCAAGGCATTACGCTTCGCGGCCTTGGCGGAAACGCGTCGAGCCGCGCGCTGGTCACACTCGACGGTATTCCGCAGGCCGACCCCTTTGGCGGGTGGGTCGCGTGGAGTGCCTATGACGCGATCAACGTCGGCGGCATATTCGTCACGCGCGGCGGCGGGAGCGGCGCCGACGGGCCCGGCGCGCTTGGCGGAACAATCAGTCTCCATTCCGAAATGATCGACGGGGGATCGGGCAGCATCGCCTATGGCAGTCGCGACAGCTGGGACGCCTCGGCATCGGTCGGAACCGAACTGGGTGTGGGCGGACAGGTCACGCTCGATGCGCGCTATGGCAGCGGCGACGGGTTTATTCCCGTCGCCAAGGGACAGCGCGGAACGGTCGATCGGGCGGCGCCCTATGAACAGGGCGGGCTCGGCCTACGCCTCCGCTTCAACGCGGGTGACGACAATCAGATCGAAGCGAGCGTGCGCGGCTTTTCGGACCGGCGAGACCGCGGGACCGATTTTACCGACAGCAAGATCGACGGAATCGATGCCAGCTTTCGCTTTCTCCACAATCCGGGGGTGGGAACGCAATGGATCGCGCTCGCCTATGTCCAGTTGCGCGATTTCGAGAGCGGCTTTGCGAGCGTCGCAGCTGGCCGGAACAGCGTCGGTCCCGCGCTCTTCCAGCGCGTGCCGGCGACCGGCCTCGGCGCGCGGATCGAGGTGCGGCCAGGCGTCGATGGCGAAAATCCGCTGCGCGTTGGACTTGACTGGCGGCGGACGGTCGGGCGCACCGAAGAGGATTTCTTTTTCAGCGGCGTGACCCCGGGCCGCCACCGCATCGCGGGCGGCAGCAGCGATACCGTCGGCGCCTTCGCCGAATGGACATCCGGCGACGCAGGCTACGGTTTCCTCTGGACCCTCAGCGGCCGAGTCGACCGCTGGTCGCTCGGCGAAGGCTACCGGCTCGAACGCAATATCGCGGGGCCGGTGATCACCCACCTCCGTTTCGCATCGCGACAGGGCTGGGAAGGCAGTGGGCGCGCAGGTGTCCGCTGGTCGATGGACAATATCACGTTCCGCGGGGCCGCCTATCGCGGCTGGCGGCTGCCGACGCTCAACGAGCTGTATCGCCCCTTCCGCGTCGGTGCTGAGGTGACGACCGCGAACGAAATGCTCAAACCCGAGCGGCTGTGGGGCGGCGAACTCGGCGCCGACTGGGAGAGTGGCGGAACGAAATTGTCGGCGACGCTGTTCGCCAACCATCTGACGAATGCGATTGCCAATGTCACACTCGCGCCGAACCTCAACCAGCGGCAGAATCTCGACGCGATCGACAGCAAGGGGGTCGAGGTGAGTGCCGAGCAGCGGATCGGCCCGGCGACGCTGCGCGCCACCTATGCCTTTACGGATGCCAAGGTCGACGCTTCCGGCGGCGCAGCGGTCCTCGATGGCCGTCGCCCCGCGCAGATCGCGAAGCATGGCGGCAGCGTCTCGCTGCGTAGCGACACGCGCGGTCCGTTCGGCGGGTTTGCGACGCTGCGCTATGTCGGCAAGCAGAATGAGGATGACCTCGGGCTGCTCGCGCTCGATGATGCGTTGACGCTCGATGCTGGCCTGTCGTGGCAGCTTGCCGAGGCGATCAGCATCGAGGCGCGCGGCGAGAATTTGTTCGACGAGCTGGTTCCGGCCGCGATCTCGTCGTCGGGGATCGTCGAACGTGCAACGCCGCGGACCTTGTGGGTCGGCGCGCGCCTTTCTTTCTGATTCTCCCGCCGAGAGACCTTCACAGACCCGAAACAGGCTATAGGATGGCCGCGACCGGGACAATGTTGGGGGTTGGTAAGGCATGGCCGCGAAGAAGCTGAATCTCGATAATTTTCTACCCTATCGCCTGTCCATCGCATCGAATGCCCTGTCGAGCCGCATCGCCGCCGAATATGAAAACCGTTTCGGACTGAAGATACCCGAATGGCGGTTGATGGCGGTGCTGGGTGAGGGGCAGCCGAAGACGCAGCGCGAGCTGGTCGAAGCGACTCGCATGGACAAGGTCACGGTGAACCGCGCGGCGAAGGCGCTCGCCGACCGCCAGCTGATCGCGCGCCAGGCGCACGAGGCCGACGGGCGGTCGCACCATCTCGAACTCACCGAAACGGGGCGGTCGCTGTATGACGCGATCGTCCCCGCGGCGCTCGCGAGCGAGGCGCAGCTCGAATCGAACATCAGCGCCGACGAGCGCGCCGCGCTGATGCGCATCCTCGCAAAATTGACTGCCGCCGCCGCAGATTATGACTGATCGCGCCTATCGCGCCGCCCCGCCCGGCACGCTGCGGATTGAGCCGCTCGGCGAACTGACCGCGATCTTCGACCGGCGGTCGATGCAGACGCATCTCGTCGTCTCGCCGATGCCCGAAATTCTGGATGCCATAGGCTCCGACGCGTGTAGCGCGGCGACGCTCGCTTCGCGGCTCGCGGCGACGTTCGATCTCGGCGATGGCGACGTGCAGCCTATCCTTGCCGAGCGCCTTAGCGAACTTGCGGCGATGGGGCTGGTGGAGCGCGCGTGAGGCACAGCATTCGCATTGCGGTGGGGCCGGTGCAGTTCCGGATCGGAAGCGACTGGGCCGAACCGATCGCGGCGCTCGGCCGTCTCTACGCCGGCTATCCGCAGGACGATGCGCGTCCGGCCGAGGCGACGGTGCGCCTGTTCGCGGCACGGCCATGGCGGCGCTGGCTGCGCGCGTCGGTGCATATCGGCGGTGACTTTGTCGTTCCCGATGCGCTGCCGTTGCCGCTGTCGATGGGGCTGCTCGCCGCCGAGATGGGGATGAATTTACAGGTCGCGCTTGGCTGGCGGCGGCACATGCTGCTTCACGCGAGTGCAGTTGCGAAGGATGGCCGCGCGGTGGTCCTGTCTGGCGAATCGGGCTCGGGCAAATCGACGCTCGCGGCGCTGCTCGGCGAAGGCGACTGGCGGCTGATGGGGGACGAATTCACGCTGATCGATCCCGAGGGCGGCGATGCCTTCGCTTTTCCGCGCGCGGTCAGCCTGAAGAATGAAGCGATCGCCGAGGTTGTGGCGCGCGTCGATCCGGCGCGGCTCGGGCCGTTGCTAGCGGGCACGCCAAAGGGCGATATCCGCCACCTGATCCCACGACCCGGAGCCATTGCTGCGATGCACGAGCCTGCGCGCCCGGCGCTGTTGCTCTTCCCGCGCTTCGGCGGCGAGACCGCGATCGAGCCGATGGGCGAGGGCGAGGCCTTCGTGCGGCTGACCGAGGCGTCGACCAACTATGTTGCGCTCGGCGAAGCGGGCTTTGCCGCGTTGACGCGGCTTGTTCGCGAGACGCCGGCGTTCGGCATTTCCTATCCCGACAGCGCGACGGGTATCGCGCTGGTCGAGCAGCTTTGGGCGGGGACGGCTCCGTGAGCGCGGTGCAGACCTTTGTCGACCTGCTTGCGGGGCGCCGCGATCCGGCTGCGCTGGCGCCAATCGATTGGGACGGCGTGATCGGCGTCGCGCGCAGTGAGGCGATGCTCGCGACGCTCGCGCACCAGTTAGCGGAGGCCGATGTGCCGCCCGCCGTCGCCGCGCTCTTCGCCGACCAGCGCGCCGCCGCCGCGGTGGCGCAGCGCCAGGCGCTGTGGGAGGCCGAGATGGCGCGCCGCGCGCTCGCGCCCGCGGGGATCGAATTCGTGCTGCTCAAGGGCGCGGCTTATGCCGCCGCCGATATGGCCTGTTCCGCAGGGCGACAGATCGGCGACCTCGATATCCTCGTTCTTGCCTCAGACATCCGACGCGCCGAAAACGACCTACTCAAGGCGGGGTGGGAGTGGGTGAAGTCCGATCCCTATGACGACGCCTATTATCGCGAACATATGCACGAGCTGCCCCCGCTGATTCACAAAACCCGCGACCGGATGATCGACGTCCACCACACGATCCTGCCGCGCACCCACCGGATTACGCCCGACGCGCTCGCGCTGATGAGCGATGCGGTGACGAGCGGCAGCGACTATACGGTGCTGAACGCCGCGGACATGGCATGCCACTGCGCCGCGCATCTGCTCGCCGATGGCGATCTGCAGGGCGGGCTGCGCAATCTGTGGGATTTCCACACGATGACGCGCGACTTTGCCGCAGCCGATCCGGCGTATTGGGGCGAGCTAGATGGCCGCGCAACGTTACATGGATTGCAGGATGCGGTGCATCGCGCCGCACGGCTGTCGCGCGATCTCTACGGTGCGACGTTGCCCACAGCGTGGGATCGACCGGATTCAACCGATGGCTGGTTCCGCCGCCGCCTGCTGGCGCGCGACGATTGGGGCCGCGTGACCGACCCGCTGCTCGAACAGGCCTTCTACATCCGCTCGCACTGGCTGCGCATGCCGCCCGCGATGCTCGCGAAGCATCTCTGGACGAAGTGGCGCAAGCGTTAGAGCGTCGCGAGGAGCGGGACCAGCTCGTCGAAATGATCGATCACATGGCCGGCGCCAAGCTCGCCTGCGGGGCGGTCGAGGAAGCCGAAGCTGACCGCGACGCTGGGCACCCCCGCATTCTTCGCCGCCATGACGTCATAGATGCTGTCACCAACGAACGCCGCACGCCCGCCACCGCATCGTTCGATCATCGCATGGATCGGTTCGGGCGACGGCTTGCGAACCCCCAGCGTGTCGCCGCCAATGATCGCCGCCATGCGGTCGGCGAGATCGAATTCGGCGAGCAGGACGCGGGCCAGATGTTCAGCCTTGTTGGTGACGACCGCGGTACGGACGCCGAGCGAGTCGAGCCGGTCGAGCGCCGCAGCCACGCCGGGGAAGGGGCGGCTGTGGATCGCGATATGCGCTTCGTAGAAGCGCAGCAGTTCGGGATAGAGCTGCTCGACAGCGCCGTCTGGCACGCCACCGCTCGCACGCAAGCCTTCCTCGAGCATATGCTTCGCGCCGCGCCCGATCATCGGCCGTACGGCGTCGGTGCTCAGCGGCGCGCGGTCCATCTGCGCCAGCGTATGATTGACCGCGGCGGCAAGGTCGCCGAGCGTATCGAGGAGCGTGCCGTCGAGGTCGAAGCCGACGATCGCGAAAGGAAATCCGTTCATCCACCGCGCATGGCGCGATGCTCTGGAAACCGCAATGATTTGCTGGCATGGCAGCGCGCATGAGCAATCCCATCGCCGCCATCGTCCTTGCCGCGGGCAAAGGCACCCGTATGAAATCCGACCTGCACAAGGTGCTGCACCCGATCGCCGGGCGTCCGATGCTGCTGCACCTGATGGCGAGCGTAGACGAGCTGAACCCGACGAAGAAGGTCGTGATCGTCGGCGACAAGGCCGATCAGCTCGAGGCTGCGCTCGCGGGCAGCGCCGAGCTGGCGGTGCAGGATCCGCAGCTCGGGACCGGGCATGCGGTGCAGCAGGGCGAGGGCGCGCTGACGGGCTTCGACGGCGATGTTCTGATCCTTTATGGCGACGTGCCTTTCGTCCCCGCCGCGACGATGCAGGCGATGATCGACCGGCTGAATGCGCCCGACGCGCCCGCCGTGGTCGTGCTCGCGTTCGAGCCCGCCGATGCCCAGCAATATGGCCGCGTGATCACCGAAGGCGATTATGTCACCAAGATGGTCGAGCATAAGGATGCGACCGACGCCGAGCGCGCGGTGCGCCTCTGCAATTCGGGGCTGATGGCGGCGAAGTCGGCCGACCTCTTCGCGCTGCTGTCGCGTGTCACCGACGACAATGCGGCGAAGGAATTTTACCTCGTCGACATCGTCAATATCGCGAACGCCGACGGGCGCCGCTGCGCGGTCGTCGTCACCGATCCCTATGACGTCGCGGGCATCAACAGCCGCGGCGAGCTCGCCGCGATGGAAGGCGAATGGCAGGCGCGCCGCCGCGTGCAGGCGATGGCCGACGGCGCCAGCCTGATCGCGCCCGACACTGTCTGGTTCGCGTGGGATACGAAGCTCGGCCGTGATGTGCTGATCGAACCCAATGTCTTCTTCGGCCCGGGCGCGACGATCGCGGACAATGTGAAGATCCGAGCGAATTGCCATATCGAAGGCGCCATCGTCGGCGCGGGGTGCGAAGTCGGCCCCTTCGCGCGTCTGCGCCCCGGCACGATCCTCGGCGAAAAGGCGAAGATCGGCAATTTCGTCGAAACCAAGAAAGCCGTGCTCGGCAAGGGCGCGAAGGCCAACCATCTGACCTATCTCGGCGACGTGACCGTGGGTGCGGGCGCGAACATCGGCGCGGGCACGATCACCTGCAATTATGACGGCTATTTCAAATATAAGACCGAGATCGGCGAAAACGCTTTCGTCGGCTCGAACAGCTCGCTTGTCGCGCCGGTCAAGATCGGCCGCGACGCGATCGTCGCCGCGGGCAGCGCGGTGACGCGCGACGTCGCCGACGGCGAGCTCCGCCTCGTGCGCGGCGAGCAACTGGTCAAGCCCGGCTGGGCCGACCGCTTCCACGATGCGATGCGCAAGAAGAAGGCGGGGAAGTAGGACCCATGCCCGCGCCGACGCTGACGACCGCGCGCCTCGTGCTGCGCCAGCTGCGTGAGGATGATGCCGCCGCGCTGTTTCCGGTGCTGTCCGACGCGCAAGTGATGGTCTGGTGGTCGAGCGGGCCGCACACGTCGTCCGCCGAGACGGCTGATTATGTCAAAGGCAATGCCAGCGAAGGGCAGGGCTATCTTTGCTGGGCGATCACGGCGGGCGACGATGTCGCGCTGGGCTGGGTGATCCTGATCGACGGCAAGCCCGACGTGAAAGAGATCGGCTATATCCTACATCGCGACCAATGGGGCAAAGGCATTGCGCGCGAAGCGGTGGCGCGGGTAATCGACCATGGCTTTGGCGAGATGAAACTGCGCCGGATCTTTGCGGATACCGATCCCGAAAATCCCGGCTCGATCGGATTGCTCGAACGGCTGGGGTTTCAGCGCGAAGGCCGGCTGCGCGGCGAGTGGGAGACGCACATCGGCGTGCGCGATTCGCTGATCTATGGCCTGCTCCGCGACGAATGGATGATGGAGAAGACGACGTGAGTGACCGCTATACCGACAAGCCCTTCCTGCGCTTTGTCGACGCCTGGGTGCTGAAGGCGATCGGCCATCTCGACCCCTCGACCGAGACCTATTGCAAGGCGATGGTGCCGCAGCTCGAACAGAGCTTTGGCGTCAAGGGAAGCTGGGAGCAGATCGTCGAGCAACAGATGAAGTTCGGCCCCGAGGTGAAGGCACAGATCCTCAAAATCTGGACCGACGGCAAGGCGCGTTTCGCGGCGGGCAATGGCGAGGCGGCCGATCCGGTGCAATTCGCGATGATTTTCGTCGACCGGAATTTCGGTCGGTCATGAGCGGGCTGATCGTCCGTCCGGCGGCGCGCGCCGATTATGATCGCTGGCTGCCGCTGTGGGATGGCTACAACGCATTCTACGGTCGAAGCGGCGAAACGGCGCTGGCGCCCGTGATCACCGCCGCGACTTGGGAGCGGTTTTTCGATCCGTATGAGCCGATGTTCGCGCTCGTTGCCGAACAGGACGGGGCGCTGCTTGGTCTGACCCACTATCTTCTGCATCGCAGTACGACCTCGTTGCTGCCGTCGCTTTACCTGCAGGACCTGTTCACCACCGCCGAAGCGCGCGGAAAAGGTGTAGGGCAGGCGTTGATCGAGGCGGTTTATGCCGCCGCAAAGGAACGTTCGCTGCCGCGCGTCTATTGGTTGACGCACGAAACGAACGACACGGCAATGATGCTCTATGACCGCATCGCCGAGAAATCGGGCTTTGTCGTCTATCGGAAAGTTCTGCCGACTTGATTTGATATCATGATATGATATCAATGCCGCATGCGCTTTCTTGCCGATATTCCCGATGACGATATTCAGTGGCTCGACGCGCAGGCGGCCGAGCAGGGCGTGTCGCGCGCAGAACTCATTCGCCGCGCGGTGACGGCCTATCGCGCCGATGTGTCGGGGGACGCGATCGACAATGCTTTCGGCGTCTGGCGCGATCGCTCCGATATCGGCGACGGACTGAAATATCAGCGTCGCCTGCGGGGCAAGCGCGAATGATCGACGCGCAGTTTGACAGCGATATCTTGATCGACGCCCTGAACGGCGTCGAGGCGGCGCGCAGCGAGATTCGCCGCGCCGGGCGCAAGAGCGTCAGCCGCGTCAGTTGGACCGAAGTGATGTCCGCCGCTGATCCCGCGTCGATCAAGGCGGTTGAAGCCTTCCTCGGCTGCTTTCAGGTTGAGGAGATCGGCGATGCCGTAGCACGCCGTGCCGCAGCGCTGCGCGCCGAACGCAAAGGCTTGACGCTGGCCGATGCTTTCGTCTTAGCCACCGCGCAAATATCGGGACGCATTCTCGTGACGCGCAATATCAAGGTGTTTCCGGCAGCGATGCCGGGTATTCGCGTTCCCTACACGCTCTAACGAAAGCCAGTATCCATGTGCGGAATTATCGGAATCATCGGCAAGGACCAGGTGGCGGACCGCCTCGTCGACGGGCTGAAGCGCATGGAATATCGCGGCTATGATTCGGCGGGCGTGTGCACGGTCGAGGGCGGCCAGCTGATCCGCCGCCGCGCCGAGGGTAAGCTTGGCAACCTCGTCAAGGAACTTGCGGGCAACCCCGCGCCCGGCACCGTCGGCATCGCGCACACGCGCTGGGCGACCCACGGTGCACCGACGACGAGCAACGCGCACCCGCATGCGACGGGCGAAGTCGCGCTCGTCCACAATGGCATCATCGAGAATTTCAAGCCGCTGCGCGAAGCGTTGCAGGCGCGCGGCCGCAAGTTCGAAAGCGAGACCGACACCGAGGTCGTCGCGCATCTCGTCTCCGAGCAGGTCGAGGCCGGCCTGTCGCCGCAGGATGCAGTCAAAGCCGTGCTGCCGCAACTCCGCGGTGCTTTCGCGCTCGCGATTGCGTTCCGCCAGCACCCCGATCTGCTGATCGGCGCGCGCCTCGGCTCGCCGCTCGTCGTCGGTTATGGCGAGGGCGAGACCTATCTCGGCTCGGACGCCCTTGCGCTCGCGCCGCTGACGCAGAAGATCGCCTATCTCGACGAAGGCGACTGGGTCGTCATCACCAAGGACGGCGCGCAGATCTATGACGCCGAAAACAACCCGGTGACGCGCGAAATCACCACCTCGGGCGTCACCGCCGCGGCGGTCGAGAAGGGCAATTACCGCCACTTCATGCAGAAGGAGATTTTCGAGCAGCCGACCGTCGTCGCGCAGACGCTCTCCTCCTACATCCGCCCGCTCGAACAGACCGTCGCGCTGCCGCAGATGGATTTCGACCTGTCGACGGTCGAGCGCATTACCATCGTCGCGTGCGGCACCAGCTTCTACGCCGGGATGGTTGCGAAATATTGGTTCGAGACCTTCGCGCGCGTTCCCGTAGACATCGATGTCGCGTCGGAATTCCGCTACCGCGATCCGGTGCTCCAGCCCGGCGGGCTCGCGCTCTTCATCTCGCAGTCGGGCGAGACCGCCGACACGCTCGCGGCGCTCCGCCACTGCAAGGCGAATGGGCAGACGATCGCGGTCGTTGTCAATGTGCCGACGAGCAGCATGGCGCGCGAAGCCGACCTGCTGCTGCCGACGCACGCCGGTCCCGAAATCGGCGTCGCCTCGACCAAGGCCTTTACCTGCCAACTCGCTGTGCTCGCCGCGCTCGCCGCGCATCTCGCGCTCAAAAAGGGCAAGCTCAGCGCCGCCGACGAGCATGAGATCGTCAAGCATCTGATCGAAGCGCCCGCGGCACTCAACGCCGCGCTCGCGCACGACGAGGAAATCTCGAAGATGGCGCACCTCGTCGCCCCGGCGCGCGACGTGCTCTATCTCGGCCGCGGCCCCGACTATCCGCTTGCGCTCGAAGGCGCGCTCAAGCTCAAGGAAATCTCCTACATCCATGCCGAAGGCTATGCCTCGGGCGAGATGAAGCACGGCCCGATCGCGCTGATCGACGAGGCTGTCCCGGTGATCGTTCTGGCGCCCAGCGGCCCGCTGTTCGAAAAGACCGTCAGCAATATGCAGGAAGTCATGGCGCGCGGCGGCAAGGTCGTGCTGATCAGCGACGCCGAGGGCCTTGCCGAAGCCGGCGACGGCTGCATGGCGACGATCGAAATGCCCAAGGTCCACCCGCTGATCGCGCCGCTGGTTTACGCGGTACCGGTGCAACTGCTGGCGTACCATGTCGCGGTCGCGAAGGGCACAGACGTCGATCAACCGCGCAATCTGGCGAAGTCGGTGACGGTGGAATAAGGGCGCTATTGCGGTGAAGACATGAGTTTCGAATGGGCCGATATCGGGATCGTATTGGCGATGTTTATCGCCATCGCGGCATTGGCGATTGCGCTCGATCGCCGCGCTCGGGTCAGTGTTGACGATGGACCGGAAGACGAGCCTTATCGGATCTTCACGCGAGAATTCGACCGCATAATTACTGCAACGGACCTGCCGGCGATCTTGCGCGAGGCAAGCCCCGACGTTGCGAAGGGATATCTAGAAAAGGACGATTCGCAGTGGCAGGCGCAGATCCGTCGCGCCGAGACCTTCTATAGCCAGATGGTCGACCTGTTGCCTCTGCATGCCGGCGAGACCGCGGCGCTGCACGGTACGGCCGTCCTGCTGATGGTCGATCAATCCGGTTCGATGCGCGGTGAACCGATGGCGTGGGTCGCGGCGGGTGTACGCCGTCTATCGGACGAATTGGGTCGTCGCGGCGCAAATGTTGCCGTTGCCGGCTATACTACCGCCGGATGGCATGGCGGCTTTGCGAGGCGTAAATGGCAGCACGAAAGACGCCCTGCGCGGCCGGGGCGTCTATGCGCGCTGCTTCACATCGTTTACCGACCGTTCGACAGCATAGGCTTGGGCGAAGAAGCTTGGCGGCAAATGCTCAATCCGGACATCTTGCGTGAAAATGTCGATGGCGAAGCTTTGGAATGGGGTGCCGACTATCTGAAAAGCCGGCCGGAAGAACGGCACATCCTGCTCGTCGTGAGCGACGGGGCGCCCGTCGATGATGCGACGCTTTTTGCGAACGGGCCATCCTACATGCATCGGCATTTCCTGAAGGTGCGCGACAGGTTGCTGGATGCAAAGACCCCGGAATTGCTTGCAATTGGAGTGGGCTATCGTGTGTCCGAATTCTATCCGGTGTCGCGTGAGGCGGTTGATGCGGATGAGCTTGCCGAGGCGGGGTTCGACCTCGTGATGGGGAAATGAGATGCGTATATATAGGATTGTGATTTCGACATGAGCTGGAACACCACATGCCATTGCGGCGCCGTCTCGGTGCGGCTCGCCAAGGCTCCCGAGGAGGTCGCCGAGTGCAATTGCTCGCTCTGCTTCTCGCACGGCATCCTCTGGAGCTACATGTCGCCGCGCGATGTGGTGATCGAAGGCGAGACGCGGACCTATAATCGAGCTGACCGCGAGAACCCCAATTCGGACCTGCATTTTTGCCCGACCTGTGGTTGCACGACGCACTGGTCGGCGACCGCGGGGCTGGTCGAGCGGATGGGCGGCGAGGTCGACATGATGGGCGTGAACATGCGCTTGTTCGACCCGGCGCAGCTCAGCGGTTTGAGGCTAAGCTTTCCCGACGGGCGCGGCTGGTCGGGCGAGGGGGCGTGGGGATATGCACGCGAGCATGAGGTCATGCGCTGACCGATCCGCGTCGCCGGCGTTTTACGTTGGCGCATTGGCCTGCGCGAGGATCGACGCCGCGACGTCCTCGATCTTGCCGGCGACGAGCAACGGCGCGCCGCCGACCATGCCGACCTGCGTCTGGCCATTCTCATAATCGCGAAGCCAGGCGACATTTTCGGCGACGACGAGGTAATTGCCGCCTCGCGAGTTCAAGGTAATGAATTTCATGATGCTGTCTCCTGATCCTGAAATTCCTAGGCACCCAAGTATGAAGATTGTGAGATTCGCATGACCCCTGCCGCGATCATTTTCGATTTCGACGGTGTCGTCGCCGACAGCGAGGTGCGCGCGAATCTGTCGCTCGCCGAAAGCCTGACCGCCGCCGGCATGCCCGCGACCTATGAAGAGTGCCTGCGCGATTATTATGGCCACAATTGGCAGGAGACCGAGCGGCGCATAGTCGCCCGCTATGGCCGCGCGCTGCCCGCCGATTTCCGCGAGACGCACCGCGAGCGGGCGCGGGCGCGCTATATGGAGGGATTCGATGCCGTTCCCGGTGTTGCTGCGTTTCTCGGCACGCTTGGGCCGCTGCCGCGCGCGATCGCTTCGTCGAGCCGCGCCGAATATATCGGCTGGGCGCTCGGCCTGTTCGGGCTGGATCATCATTTCGGTGAACATGTCTACAGCGCCGACGGCTGGGATCGCGGCAAGCCGTTTCCCGACATCTATCTCGCGGCGGCGAAGGGGCTGGGGGTCGATCCCGAAGAATGCCTCGCGATCGAGGACTCGCCGACCGGGGCGCAGGCGGCGATCGCGGCGGGGATGACCGTGGTCGGCTTTTGCGGGGCGGGGCATATCGTCGACCGCGCGGGCCATGGCGCGATGCTGCGCGAGGTTGGCGTGCATCATGTGGCGCTGACGTTCGATGAGGTGGCTGCGCTCAACCACTGACGAAGGCACCGGGCGGTAAGCCGTTCAAAAATAGCTGTCCTACTTTGTGCGGCTGCATTAGCTTCGCGCCGGTCCGGTCCCGATGACGGGACGACATATGAAATCGCGAGTGAAGTTGCGCAGTTTTCCGCGACTTTCCCAAAACGTCCCCAAGGAGAGATTGCATGTGCACCGAGAATAGCGAAGCCGATCTGGATCGCGCCGGCATGGCTGTCGCGCGGCGCAGCTTCACCGCGCTTGCGGGCGTCGGCGCGCTCGCTGCGGCGCTGCCGGTGCGCGCGATGGCAGGCAAACCGGTGAAGGGCCGCGACGTCACGATCAAGACCGACGACGGCACTTGCGACGCCTATTTCGTCGCGCCGGCTGAGGGCAAGCATCCCGCTGTGCTCGTATGGCCCGATATTCGCGGACTTCGCCCCGCCTTTCGCCAGATGGCCGACCGGCTCGCTGCCAAAGGTTACGCCGTGCTGACCGTGAACCCCTTTTATCGCTGGCAAAAGTCGCCGGTGGTCGATGCCGCGAACGACTTCAGCGACCCCGCGATCCGCGAAAAGCTGTTCGGCTATCTGAAGCAGCTAACGCGCGCGATCGTCGAAACCGACGCGAAGGCGCATCTCGCCTTCCTCGACGTGCAAAAGGAGGTCGACACCAAGCGCAAGATCGGTACCACCGGCTATTGCATGGGCGGAGCGATGACGATCTATACCGCGGCGCTGAAACCCGATCGCGTCGGCGCGGCGGCGAGCTTTCATGGCGGCGGGGTCGGTACCGACAAGCCCGACAGCCCGCACCTGCTGATCCCGAAAACCAACGCCGGTTATCTGTTCGCGATCGCCGACAATGACGACAAGGAAGCGCCGAACGAGAAGGTGCTGCTCAAGGCCGTGCTCGACCCGCGCAAGCAGTGGCACGAGGTCGAGGTGTATGAAGGCGCGATGCACGGCTGGTGCCCGCCCGACGGCCGCGCCTATAACGAAGCCGCCGCCGAAAAGGCGTGGGGCCGGATGCTTGAGCTGTTCAAGGCCGAGCTGGCCTGATCCGCTGCGACCCGCTCAGTGCGCGTGCGCGCCGCCGCTGGCGGCATAACTCGCATAGACGCGCTGGCCAGCGGGGCCGAAGGTCATGACCTTATAGGCCTCACGGTGGTCGCCATGTTCCATGCCGGGCGAACCCGTCGGCATGCCCGCGACCGCGAGTCCCTTTACGCCCTTGGGCTTTTCGCGGAGCAGGCGGGTGATTTCCTTCGCAGGCACATGGCCCTCGATCACATAGCCTCCGACGATCACGGTGTGACAGCTTCGCAGCGCCGGCGGCACGCCTTGCTTGTCCTTGACCGCAGTCATATCGGGCGAATTGACGATCACCGCCTTCTGCCCGAACGACGCCTTCACCTGCTCGAGCCATTTGAGGCAGCAGCCGCAGCCCGCGTCGCGAAACATCACCGGGTTCGCGGCGTGCGCGGTGCCGATGACGGCGGAGAAAGCGGCGAGGGCGAAAAACGCGCGGCGGGCAGATGTCATCGCAAATCCTTTTGGTGGAAACGCCGCGAAGCCTATAGGCGGGGCCCATGAAAGTCCATTTCATCCGGTCAGGCGAGCGCCGCTACAGCATGCGGATCGAGCGCGCCGGGCTGCCTGTACTGGTGATGGACCCGGCGCCGGGCTTCGACCCCGACCTGCCGCACGACATGGTGCATTTCGTCGTCGAGGCGGCGCTCGGTCTGAAGACCGGCGTGTTCGGCCAGATCGCCGCGGGCGGCGATGCGGGCTCCTTTCATGTCGAGACAGGCGGCGCTTTGTCGGCGAAGGAGCGCCAGCGTGCAGCGCGGAAGCAGGTCGCGAAGGGCGCCAAGCTGATTAAGGGGCAGGGCCGTGAAGGCGAATTGTCCGAGCTTGCGGCCTTCCTGTTCGACATCGCCTGGCGAAGCAGTACGCGCCCCGACAGCGCGGCGCAGCGCGTAGCGCTTGGCGAGGCCGAACGGACGAGGGCATCGCTCAGTACCGACGAGCGCGCGCGGATCGACGCAGCGCGGCCGCGCGTGTTCGCGGATTTCGGCCGGCTTTCGAAGGCGTGGCGCGCGCTGCCCATCGGCGGCACGCTGGTGCTCGAATGGCCGTCGGCTCAGCCCATCGGGTAAAGGATGTCCTTGCTGACCTTGTGCAGCGCCTTCATCACATCGTCGGACAGCACCAGATCCATCGCATCGAGGATCGGTTGGACCTGATCATCTGCGCTGACCCCGACGATCGTCGACGCGACGAAGTCATGCTGTTTCGACCAGGCTGTCGCCATCGTCACCGGATGCAGCCCGGCCTCTTCGGCGATCGCCAGATAGCGTTCGGTCGCGGCGAGGCTCTTTTCGTTGACGAAGCGGCGGCCCATCGCCGCCTGCCGTCCTTCCATACCCAGATAGCGCGAGAAGCGCGCGCCTTCGGGCCGCGCGCCGCCCTGATATTTGCCCGAGAGTACCCCGCCGGCGAGCGGCGAATAGGGGATCAGGCTCACGCCTTCCTGCCGGCACACCTGCGCCAACTCGTCCTCGAAGCGGCGGTTGTTGAGGCTGAAATTATTCTGGATCGTGTGATAGCGCGCGCCGCCGAGCGCCTCCGATGCCGCGAGCGATTTCATCAGGCCCCAACTCGTCTCGTTCGAGCAGCCGAGGATGCGAACCTTGCCCACGCGCACGAGTTTGTCGAGCGCGTCCATCATCTCGTCATACGGCGCGTCATGGTCCGGCCAGTGCGTCTGGTAGAGGTCGATATAGTCGGTCTGGAGCCGCGCCAGGCTGTCGTCGACGGCCTGGAAGATGTTCTTGCGATCGAGCGCGGTCATGCCGTTGCGGCACGGCGACTTGAACCACACATGGCTCGGCCCCGATACCTTGGTCGCGAGGATGATCGCGTCGCGCGGCTTGGTCTTCATCCAGCGCCCGACGATCTCCTCGGTGCGGCCGACCCACTTGATGTCGGGCGGCACCGGATAGCCCTCGGCGGTGTCGTAGAAATTGATCCCCGCATCGAAGCAGCGGTCGAGGACGCGGAATGCTTCGGCCTCGTCGGTCTGGCTGCCGAAGGTCATCGTCCCCATGCAGATGTCGGACACATGGATGGCGCTTTTGCCGAGGCGACGACTCTGCATGCTCTTGTTCTCCGGTCAGAAGAGGGGAGCGCCGTCCATAGGTTGCGCGATGCAACCTTGCAAATCAGATCAGCAGCGCGAGCGATCCCACGAGCAATGCAGCCATCGTCCAGTTGAACGCGCGCAGCCGCGCCGGGCTCGACAGCCAGCTGCGCATCACCTGTCCCATCACCGCCCACAGGCTGGTCGAGGGCAGGTTGATGATCCCGAACACCACCGCGACGAGCAGCACCGCGCCGAAGTTGCGATCAGGCGCGTAGAGCGCGATCGCAGTCAGCGCCATCGACCAGGCCTTTGGATTGACCCACTGGAACATTACCGCCTGAAAGAAGGTCATCGGCTTGCTGCGTGCGCCCGTTTCGGTGTCGGGAGCGGCGGCGTTGGCGATCTTCCACGCGAGCCACAGCAGATAGACGACGCTCACGACCTTGAGCACGGTATTCAGGATCGGGAACATGTCGAACAGGCCCATCAGCCCGACCCCGACGAGGATGATCATCAGCGTGAAGCCGAAGCCAACGCCGAGCGCGTGCGGCACGGTGCGACGCAGGCCGAAATTGGCGCCCGACGCCATCAGCATCATATTGTTCGGCCCCGGCGTGATCGACGAGACGAGCGCGAAGGCGGAGAGCGCCGCGAGAGTGGTCTGTTCCATACGCGCAACATAATGCGTTTCAATGCGCGATGGATTGCAAAGATACGTAGTCATCGGATAGATTGTGCAATCTATGACCAAGATTGACGCCATTGGCCGCAAGATATTGCAAGAACTGTCGCAAGACGGGCGAATCTCGAATCTCGAGCTTGCCGAGCGGGTCGGGCTGTCTCCCTCGGCGTGCTTGCGCCGCGTGCAGGAGCTTGAGCGCGGCGGCGTCATCAAGGGCTATCGTGCGGTGATCGACCCGGCGAAGCTCGGCCTGACCTTCCTCGCCTATGTGACTGTCGGCCTGTCGTCGCACACCAAGAAGGCGCAGGCAGATTTCGAGGCGGCGATGGCGGATGCGCCCGAGGTGCGCGAATGCCACAATATCACCGGCGCGATCGAATATCTGCTGCGCATCGAGACCGAGGATCTGGCGGCGTACAAGCATTTCCATACCGAGGTGCTGGGCGTGCTGCCGCAGGTCCATTCGATCACCACCTATGTGCTGATGGATTCGCCAAAGGACGAGCGCGCATAGTTTTTCTTCGCGATGCCCGCGAAGCGCTGAGCTTGAACCGCGGCGCCCCCGACCGCATATCGGTTTCATGACGAAACTCTCTTTCCTCGACCTCGTGCCCGTGACCGACACCGGTACGATCGCAGAGGCGCTCGCCAATGCCGCCGATCTCGCCCGCCATGCCGAGGCGCTGGGCTATGCACGCTATTGGGTCGCCGAGCATCATGGCATGGCCGGGATCGCGAGCGCCGCGACATCGGTCGTGCTTGCACATCTTGGTCAAGCGACCTCGAGCATCCGCATCGGTTCGGCGGGCATCATGCTGCCCAATCATGCCCCGATGGTGATCGCCGAGCAGTTCGGGACGCTCGAAGCCTTGTTCCCGGGCCGCATCGATCTGGGTCTGGGCCGTGCGCCGGGATCGGATCAGCGCGTGGCGCGAGCGTTGCGCCGGACGCTCGCCAGCGACGAGCGCCAGTTTCCGCAGGATGTGCTGGAGCTTCAAGCGTTCCTGGCCGGCGACGAGCAGCTTGGCATCACTGCGGTGCCGGGGGCGGGTACGCATATCCCGCTGTGGATTTTGGGGTCGAGCACTTTCGGCGCGCAGCTCGCGGCGATGCTCGGCTTGCCTTATGCCTTCGCGAGCCACTTCGCCCCCGACGCACTCGACGAGGCGCTTGACATCTATCGCCGCCAGTTCAAGCCATCGGCGCAGCTGGCCGAGCCATATGCGGCCGCGGCGTTCAACGTCTTCGCAGCCGACACGCGCGAGGAGGCCGAACTGCTCGCCTCGTCGCAGCAACAGGCCTTCGTCGCGCTGCGCACGGGCAACCCCGGCAAGATGAAGCCGCCGCTCGAAGGCTATAAGGACAGCCTGCCACCCAATGCCCGCGCGATCCTCGACCATGTGCTGCAATGTTCGGCGGTCGGCACGGTCGATGATGTCGCCGCAGGACTGAAGGCGTTTAAGGCGCGCACCGGTGTCGACGAGATCATCGTCGCCTCGTCGATGTACGACCATGATGCGCGCAAGCATTCGGTCGCGCTCGCCATGGAGGCGGCGAAGACACTTTAGGGTCTGGCATCGCCCGGCTCGGGACGGAAGCTCAGGCTGGCAAGGCGCCAGGCGAGATCGTCGCCCATCAGATCCGCAGCCGTTGGAATATCCGGAGGCGGCGAGCAATCAACTTCCGCAGCAATATAGCGCCCGGTTTCGCGCAGCCTGACGTCGGCCTTGCCAAAGCGGGCTTTCAGGGCGGCCGTCAGTCGCTTGGCATCGTCGGACAGCTCGTTGGAATCGAGCGCGCGCGGGGTACCGTCGAGCAGTTCGGCTACCGCCTGTTCGAGCGCGCCGACCGCATCCTTGATGATCGACAGCGAGATGAAGAGCGCGGCGGTTGCGTCGGCCCACCACCAGCCGAGGCCGATCCCGACGATCCCCGCAATGCCTGCAAGCCCCGTCTGCCAGTCGGCCTTTTGCATCAGGGCATCGGTATGCAACACCTTGTCCCGGACGCGCACGGCGACCGGCTGTTTCAGCCGCCCGAGGATGATCGGCGGAACGACCGAATAGGCGAGTGCCGCGAGCATCAGCCAGCCAAGCCAGATCGTATGGCCGAACAGGGTGATCCCGCCGACGCTCGGATGCTCCTGCCGGAGCAAAGTCGACACGCTTTCATAGGCGAGAAAACCCCCGACCGAGAGCAGCGCGGTCGCGGCGACGAGGAAGGCGAGACTGTTCGCGCGGCGATAGCCGAAGGGAAAGCGGGCGTTTGGGCGGCGGCGTTCCCAGCGGACCGAGAGCAGGAAGACGATCGCCGGGACGAGGCTCAGCAGATCCTCGATCACCGCCGCCTTCATCGCCTGGCTCGCCCCCATCACGAGCCACATGACGAGGACGACGCTCGCCATCCAGCCGAGCGTCCAATATTCGAGCCGCTCGCCGCGGCGGACGTCGGCGGCAATTGCCCGCGGAATGCCGTTATGCAGGCTCATTCTGCCATCGCCGCAACGGCGCGGTCGGTCGCAAGGATCAGGGCGTTCTCGCCGTTACGGCGTGCGATGCGCAAGACCGGTTGTTTGCTGTCGTCGGGCTCGGGGCGCCCGACCGCCTGCGACAGCGAGATATCGGCCATCCACGGCGAGGCCTTGGCGAAATGGCCGACGAGGGCATCGACCTTGCCTTCCTCCAGCCAATGCGGCGCATGTTCGCCGTGAACCCGCACGACCGCGAGCCGCGCATCATGCCGCCGGGCATAATTGCGAAGCAGCGACAATGCCGGAGCTGCATCGGGCGTTCCCGGCGCAATGGCCACGCGCATCGTGCCGTCGCGTGTGATCCGGTCGGTGGTGCCGGATGCATCGCGCGGCAGGGCGTCACATCCGGTGAGCATGAGCAGGAAGAGCGAAGAAACGAATGGGCGGTTCATCATGTGGGCGAACGCGGCGGATCGGCTATGGGTTGCACCCATGTTCGCCGTGTTGACGCACCTCCGGCTGCGGCGGTATAGGGGCGCCCCGACCAAGGGCGGCCCGTAGGGGGTCGCCTTTTTACTTTTGCCTGAAAGGTGCCTGCCATGACGATCACGCCGCTGATGCCCGTATACCCCCGGTGCGGTGTACGTCCGGTTCGCGGCGAGGGCGCCTATCTGATCGGCGATCGAGGCGAGCGTTATCTCGACTTCGCGAGCGGCATCGCGGTCAACCTGCTCGGCCACGGCCATCCGCACCTGACGAAAGCGATCCAGGAACAGGCCGCGACGCTGATGCATGTGTCGAACCTCTATGGCAGCCCGCAGGGCGAAGCTTATGCGGCGCGCCTCGTCGAGAACACCTTCGCCGATACGGTCTTCCTGACCAACTCGGGCGCCGAGGCGGTCGAATGTTCGATCAAAACCGCGCGCGCCTATCATTCGAGCGCCGGCAATGCCGAGAAGCACACCCTGATCACGTTCAACAACGCCTTCCACGGCCGCACGCTCGGCACGATCTCGGCGACCAATCAGGAAAAGCTGCGCAAGGGTTTCGACCCGCTGCTTCCCGGCTTCGCCTATGCGCCGTTCGACGACATCAACGCCGCGCTCGACCTCGTCGACGACAATACGGCGGGTTTCCTTGTCGAGCCGATCCAGGGTGAGGGCGGCATCCGCCCTGCGTCGCAGCCCTTCCTGCAGGCGCTGCGCGACATTTGCGACAAGCGCGACCTGATGCTCGTGTTCGACGAAGTCCAGTGCGGCGTTGCGCGGACCGGCCATCTTTACGCCTATGAGCATTTCGGTGTGACGCCCGATATCATGGCGAGCGCCAAGGGCATTGGCGGCGGCTTCCCGATGGGCGCGTGCCTCGCGACCGAAAAGGCCGCGCGCGGGATGGTCATCGGCACGCACGGTTCGACCTATGGCGGCAACCCGCTCGCGTGCGCGGCGGGGCAGGCGGTGCTCGACGTCGTGCTCGAAGAGGGCTTCCTCGATCAGGTCAAGGCGACCGGCGAGCGGCTGCGTGGCGCGCTCGAGCAACTCATCCCGAACCACGACCAGCTGTTCGACAGCGTGCGCGGCGTCGGGCTGATGCTCGGGCTCAAGCTCAGCTCGGACAGCCGTGCGTTTGTGGCGCATCTGCGCGACAATCACGGGCTGCTGACCGTCGCGGCGGGCGAAAATGTCGTTCGTGTGCTGCCGCCGCTCAACATCGACGACAGCCATATCGCCGAATTCATCGAGAAATTGTCAGCGGGCGCGGCGAGCTACACGCCGCCCGAAAGCTGATGCGGCACTTCCTGAACCTGTCCGACGCGGGCGGGGACGCGATCGCCGCGATGCTTTCTGACGCGATCGATCGCAAGGCGGCGCGCGCGGGCTGGCCCAAGGGCAAGGTCGATGCCGATGCGCCGCTTGCGGGGCATGTGCTCGCGATGGTGTTCGAGAAGAATTCGACGCGCACCCGCGCCTCGTTCGATATCGCGATCCGTCAGCTCGGCGGCACGCCGATGATCATGGATGCGGGCGTCACGCAGCTTGGGCGCGGCGAGTCGATTGCCGACACCGCACGTGTGCTGTCGCGTTACGCCGACGCGATCATGATCCGCACAGACGACCATGCGAAGATCGAGGAACTCGCGGAATATGCCAGCGTGCCGGTGATCAACGGGCTGACCGACCTGTCGCATCCATGCCAGATCGTCGCCGACCTGTTGACGGTGGTCGAGAGCGGCAAGGCGCTGCCCGGGCTCGAACTTGCATGGCTCGGCGACGGCAACAATGTCCTTGCTTCGCTGATCGAGGCGGCGGGGCTGTTCGGCTTTCATGTCCGCGCGGGCGTGCCGCAGGGTTATGAACCCGATGCGAGCTTCGTCGAAGCGGCGCGCGCCAAGGGCGTTCGTATCGACATCATGCGCGATGCCCGCGAGGCGGTCGCGGGCGCCGATCTGGTCGTCACCGACACCTGGGTGTCGATGGGGCAGGATCATGCGCACAACAAGATTGCGGCGATGGCGCCCTATCAGGTCGACGAACGGCTGATGACGGGCGCCAAGGGCGACGCGATCTTCCTCCATTGCCTGCCCGCGCATCGCGGCGACGAGGTCGTCGACGCAGTAATGGACGGGCCGCAATCGCGGATATGGGATGAAGCCGAAAACCGCGTCCATGCGCAGAAATCGATCCTGCTCTGGGCGTTCGGAAAATTGTGAGTTCGAAGACGTGAGTGAAATCATCGAAACCTGGTTCGACCAGCCCTTGCTGTTCACCATCGCCGAACGCCATGTGCGCGGGCGGCTGGTGCGATTGGGGCCGACGCTCCAGACGATCATGGGCGCGCATAATTATCCGCCGGTGGCCGAAAAGCTGCTGGCGGAAGCACTGGTGCTCACCGTCCTGCTCGGTTCGACGCTGAAGGACGAAAATGGCCAGATGACGCTGCAGGCGCAGACCGGCGGCGGGCCGATCGAGCTGCTTGTCTGCGACTATCGCGGTGGCGAACTGCGCGGCTATCTGAAGTTCGACGCCGAGCGGCTCGCCGAGGTGGGGCCCGATCCGACCTTGTTCGCGCTGTTCGGCGAAGGCTTCCTTGCCATCACCTTCGACCAGGCTGCGACCGCCGAACGGTATCAGGGCATCGTCCCGCTCGAAGGCGCGTCGATCGGCGAGGCCGCCGAGCATTATTTCGAGCAGTCCGAGCAGATTTCGAGCTTGATCAAGCTTGCCGCCCGCCATGATCCCGAAGCCGGGTGTCTCGCCGGCGGACTGCTGCTCCAGCATCTGCCCGAGGGCGAAGTCGGCCGCGACCGCCTGCACGTCCGGCATGATAATCCAGAATGGGACCATGCACGCACGATCGCGACGACGTTGAAGGACGAGGAACTGACCGATCCCGCGACCTCGCTCGAAACGCTGGCATGGCGGCTGTTCCACGAGGATGAGGTTCGCGTCGAACCCGGCGTGTCGGTGTCGCGCGGCTGCCGGTGCAGTACCGCCTATTTCGCCGGCGTGCTGGCGCAATTTCCCGAAACGGAGCGGGCCGACATGGCCGACGAGAATGGCAGGATCGTCGTCGATTGCGCCTTTTGCTCGCGCTTCTTTCCGATCCCGCTCGATGAAATTGCGACCCATAATCGCACGGAATAAGGGCGTAATTCCTGCCACGAGCGGCGATGAAGCGGGCTAATCGGGCGCCAAGCGGTTGAAATCGTGGTTTCGGATTGCTAGCTAAGGAGCAACAGGGTCGCAATTCGCTCGCTTGCGGGCGGCCAATGGATAGGTGGAATGGCGATCTTCTCTCCCGCATTGCGAATGTCCCTGATTGCGCTCGGCTGCGCCGGCGCAAGCGCGGTGCCGGCGCAGGCGCCGTCGCTGGCGATGCTCGACCGGCTCGAAAAGGGCAGCTGGCAGCTGCGCGAACGCGGCAAGGACACCGTGCTGCAGACGATTTGCGTCGGCGATGCGCGCCGGATGATCCAGATTCAGCACCCGCGCGCGACCTGCTCGCGCTATGTCATCGAGGACACGCCGAATTCGGTCACGGTCCATTATACCTGCCCCGGCGCCGGCCATGGCCGCACGACGATCCGCAGCGAGACGAACCGGCTGGTCCAGATCGACACGCAGGGCATCGCCGAGGGCAAGCCTTTCTCGCAGGCGATCGAGGCGCGGCGCGCTGGCGCCTGCTAAGCGAACCAAATATTAACCATGCCGCGTTAGACGGGGTGCAGGGCTTCTTCTTGTGTGCCCTTCTCCCTAACGGCTGTCATGCCGAACTGGGCCGTGCGGCGATTGCCTCGCGGCCCATTTCTTTTGGTGCGGCGCAGCACTTGCGCCCCTCGCGGCGCGGGCCTATCTGGCGCCGATGCAGGATCTAGCCGGAAAAACCTTGATCGTCCTCTTGTCGGGCGGGCTCGACTCGATGGTGTGCGCGGGGCTCGCGCGCGAAGCGGGTGCACGCATCGTCGCGCTGACGATCGATTATAACCAGCGTCACCGCGTCGAACTGGAATCGGCGGCACGGATCGCCGCCACTGTCGGCGCGGCCGAGCATATCGTTCTGCCGCTCGATCTTCGCCGCTTCGGCGGATCGGCGCTCACCGCCGATATCGATGTGCCGAAGGACGGCGTGGGTGAAGATGTGCCCGTCACCTATGTCCCGGCGCGCAACCTGATCTTCCTGTCGCTGACGCTCGGGCTCGCCGAGGCGCGGCAGGCGCAGGACATCGTGATCGGCGTCAACGCGCTCGACTATTCAGGCTATCCCGACTGCCGCCCAGAATTCATCCAGGGGTTCGAGAAGCTGGCGGCGCTCGCGACGCGCGACGGCGACAAAGGCGTCGATTTCCATATCCTCGCGCCGCTTCAGCATATGACGAAGGCCGATATCTCCGCCGAAGCCGCGCGGCTCGGCATGGACGCGGGAATGAGCTGGTCGTGCTACGATCCGACACCTGAAGGATTGCATTGCGGATCGTGTGACAGCTGCCGCCTGCGGTCCAAGGGTTTCGCCGACGCGGGGCTTGCCGACCCGACGCGCTACGCCTGATCCGATGACATACGCGGTCAAAGAAATTTTCCTCACGTTGCAGGGTGAGGGCGCGCAGGCGGGCCGCCGCGCGGTGTTCTGCCGCTTTGCCGGCTGCAATTTGTGGACGGGGCGCGAGCAGGATCGCGCCAAGGCAGTTTGCCAATTCTGCGATACCGATTTCGTCGGCACCGACGGGACCTTGGGTGGAAAGTACAAAACCGCCGCCGCGTTGGCGGATGTCATCGCCGAAAGCTGGGGCGCTGGGGACGACGACCGCTATGTCGTGCTCACCGGCGGCGAGCCGATGTTGCAGGTCGACGATGCGTTGATCGAAGCGCTCCACGAACGCGCCTTCACGATCGCGATCGAAAGCAACGGCACCTTCCCGATCCCGCGTAGCATCGACTGGATCTGCGTCAGCCCGAAGGCGGGCAGCGAGCTGGTGCAGACGAGCGGCGACGAGCTCAAGCTGGTCTGGCCGCAACCGGGTAGCGATGTCGCGCGGCTCGCGGCGCTCGATTTCAAGCACCTGCTCGTGCAACCGCTCGACGATCCGCACGCCGCCGCCAATGTGCAGGCGTGCATCGATATGGTGATGGACGATCCGCGCTGGCGCCTGTCGCTGCAGACGCACAAGAATCTCGGATTGCGTTAGGGGTTATTCGCCTTTTTTCGCGGCTGAATCGGCGGTGATCGACCGTTTCGCGACCGGCATGTCGACCGCTTCGGGATTGTCGTCGGCTTCGCTTTCAGGCGCAGCCTCATCGGCGCTGTCCGCCTCGTCGGTCTTCGCGGCATCCTTCTTGGTACCGTCGTCGGGGATGCTGTTGTCGACCGCGGTGCCGTCGCTGACCGCATCGTCGAGGATGATCATCGAATCGCTCACCGATCCCGGCTGGACTTCGACCGCGTCGAGCTTGGTCGTCGATTTGCCGGCGGTGTCGCCGCCGCCGCAGGCAGCGAGGGCGAGCAGGGAGAGCGATGCGAGAAGGGTGCGGGTCATGCGGCGTTCCTAATCGCTTGGCGAAAGCTTGTCGAGAAAGGCCGGAAGCGTCTGGACGAGCGCTGCGTCGACGTCGGCGAACGATGCCGTTCGGCCGAGCGCGGCAAGGCTCGTCACCGGGAATTCGGCGATCCCGCACGGCACGATGCCGCCGAAATGCGCCAAGTCAGGTGCGACGTTGAGCGAAAAGCCGTGCATCGTGACCCAGCGCTTCACGCGCACGCCGATCGCGCCGATCTTCGCCTCGCGGCCATTCTCGTCGTCGGTCCAGATGCCGATACGGCCGTCGGCGCGGCGCGCCTCGACACCGAGCGATGCGAGCGCGTCGATCACCCAGCCTTCGAGCGCCGAGACATAGGCGCGCACGTCGCGGCCGCGCCGCGTCAGGTCGAGCTGGACATAACCGACCCGCTGGCCCGGGCCATGATAGGTATAACGCCCGCCGCGCCCCGCGTCGTAAACCGGAAATTGCGGGTTCAGCAGTTCGGCGGGATCGGCGCTCGTTCCCGCGGTATAGAGCGGGGGATGCTCGATCAACCAGATCCGCTCGCCCGCCTCGCCGGCGTGGATAGCGGCGGCGTGCTCCTCCATGTCGGCCAAGGCCGTATCATAGTCGGTCAGGCCGGGGCCGATGGTCCATTCGGGCGGGGGAAGGGCGTTCATTGCGCGCGCTATCTGGCGCGCCGCGGCGCCTTGCGCAAGGCCCTCGGCGCCGCTTGCCGACGGGGCTGGACAGATGCCCCGAAGATCGTCACCTTCGATGCGACGGGGAAACCCAAAAAATGACGGGGTATCAATGGTAAAATTCGACATGGGTGCGGCGTGGGACGATGCGACGACGCTCGTGAAGGCTCATCTTCCGCTGACGGCCGCTCTTGCCGGCGTGTTTCTGTTTCTGCCGGGAATGGCGATGGCCTTGCTGGGTCCCGCGCCGTTGACGCCGCCAGCCGATGCGACACCCGACCAGCTTCTCGCCTTGCTGATGGCAGATTTCCGGCAGCAAATGCCTTGGCTTTTGACGATCTCCGTCGCATCGACGATCGGCTCGGTCGCGATATTGCGGCTGTGGCTCGCGCGATCGGGGACGAGCGTTGGCGAAGCCTTGGTCTTTGCGTTTGCCATGATTCCGACGTTGCTCGCGATATTCGTGATTCAGTCGTTTATCTTCGGGATCGGCATGTTGCTGCTGATCGTGCCGGCAATCTATCTGATCGGCAGATTTTCTGCCGTTTATCCCTCGCTCGCTGACCGCGACATCAAGAATCCGGTCACGGCATTACAGGACAGCTGGCAGTTAACGCGGGGCAATGGATGGCGCATCGCGATGTTCGTGATCCTTTTCATGATCGTGCTGCTTGTCGTGTCTTCGCTCGTCGGTGCCGTCACGAGCATTTTCGGAGAGCGGGGATCGGTCGGTCATCTGGTCGGCAGCGCGATCAATTCGGCGGTGGCTGCGGGCTTTGGACTGCTCAATACCGCGGTTATCGCATCCGTCTATCGCCAGCTGGCGGTTCGCACGGACGGCGGCATATTCGCATAATATCGGGGCGCATTTTGTAAAACATCGGACAACGGGGAGAATGGATGATGAACAAGATAAGCATCAGTCAGGCCTGGTCATATGCGACCAGCTTTTTTGCGGGGCAGGGCGTCAACCACGCGATCGCGTTGATTGGCATCGGCATTTTCGTGCCTTTGGTTCTCCAGTTCGTGCTGGGCGGCGGTGCGATGATGACCGATCCGATGAGCTTTGCCACCGGCGGCGGCGTGGCGGCGATGGGCGGGTTGATGATGTTGACCAGCCTCGTGAACTATATTCTTCAGACCGGCAGCTACTTCGCATCGTGGCGGATCGGACTGTCCAACGGTTCGGAACCGCTTGGGTCGGCGCTAAGCTTCGGCCTCATCGCCGCGCTTCCGGCGCTGCTGCTGCTGATTGTGGTCGTGCTGGTGCTGGTTCTGATCGGCTTTGTCGTATTCGGCGGCGCGCTCGCGCCGATGATGATGGGCGGCGAACCGAGCGCGGGGGCCAGCGGGTTGATGCTGTTGCTGATGCTGCTGTTCTTCCTGTTCGTGATTTGGCTGGCGGCGCGCTTCTGCTGCACGGGCCCCGTGATGGCCGATCAACGGACGTATAATATTCTCACCGGGCTGGGTGAATCCTGGCGGATGACCGCGACGTCGCAGTGGAAGATTTTTGCGTATTTCCTGCTGATCGGTGTCGCGCTGACCGTCCTGTTGATGATCCTCGGAATGATCGTCGGCGTATCGATGTTCGCGGGCGGCGGTACGCCGGGCGTGGGATCGATCTTCGGGATCGTTATCGGCGCACTTCTTCTCAGCATCCCAATGGCCTATTTGCAGGTCGGGGTTCCCGCTGGCATCTACCGCGCTCTGGGTGGACGCAGTCAGGCAGACGTCTTCGCCTGATCGCCGCGCTGCGACGATTTACAGATAAGGGCGCTCCGGAAACGGGGCGCCCTTTCTACATCAGCTCCACTTGGCGAGCGGCGGCAGGCTCATCAGGATCGCGTCGATATTGCCGCCGGTCTTGAGCCCGAACAGTGTTCCGCGGTCATAGACGAGGTTGAACTCGGCATAGCGTCCGCGCCAGATCAGCTGCGCCTCGCGCTCGGCGTCGGTGAAGGGCAGGCCCATCCGGCGACGCACGATCTGCGGAAAGATGTCGAGAAAGGCCTCGCCAACGGCCTGCGTCAGCTGGAAATTGCGGTCGAACTCGGCATCGTCGCCGCATTCAAGATGGTCGTAAAAGATGCCCCCCACCCCGCGGTGGACGCCGCGGTGCGGGATATAGAAATAATCCTCGGCCCATTTGGCATAGCGTTCGTAGACGTCGGGGCCGAAAGGCGCGCAAGCGGCGCGCAGCCGAGCGTGAAAGGCGTCGGTGTCCTCGGCATATTCGATCGGCGGATTGAGGTCCGCGCCGCCGCCGAACCAGCGTTTCGTAGTCGCGAGGAAGCGCGTGTTCATATGCACAGCGGGCACATGCGGGTTCGCCATATGCGCGACGAGGCTGATTCCGGTGGCGAAGAAGCTGGGGTCCTCGCTGGCACCATGGATCGATCCCGCAAAGTCGGGTGCGAACTCGCCGGCGACGGTCGATACGTTGACGCCGACCTTTTCGAACACCTTGCCCGTCATCACGCCGCGCACGCCGCCGCCGCCTTCGCCGGGCTCGAGACCCTCGGCTTCGCGGTCCCACGGCGTATAGGCAAAGCGCGCGTCGCTGCCCGCCTCGGCCTCGATCTTCTCGAATTCGGCGCAGATGCGGTCGCGGAGCGATTCGAACCAGCTACGCGCTGTCTGTTGCTGCGGGTCGAGCGAGATCATGCCGGAAAGCCTTTCGTTTGCCTGAGCGCTTCGGCGAGCGCGATGCCAGCCGCGACCGCGACATTCAAGGAGCGAAAGCCCGCCTGCATCGGAATCGCAACCCGCGCGCCTGCCGCATCGTGGACATAAGGCGGCACGCCCGAGGATTCGGCGCCGAGCAGCAGGACATCGCCCGGCTCGAACGCAAAGGCGGGCAGGGGAGTCGCGCCCGCGGTGGTGAGCAGCACGAGCCGCGCTCCCGCATCGGCGCGCCATTGCTGGAAGCCATTCCAGTCGGCATGACGCCGCACATTCGCCCTTATGGCATAGTCCATCCCGGCGCGTTTCAGCGCGCCGTCCGAGAAGGGAAAGCCGCACGGCTCGACGATATGCGCGGGCACGCCGAAACAGGCGGCGGTGCGCAGCGTGGTGCCGACATTGCCCGCAATATCCGGCTGAAACAGGGCGATTTCCATAGACGGCCCATAGCCGCGGCGCTGCGAGTAATCGAGAGGCCTTGGTGCTGCGCCTTCGCACAGTGAAAGAAGCAGAAATTGCCTGTTGGCAAGCCCGGACTGTGCGGCTATCAGGCCCGCAATTCCCGGAGGGGCCGCCGGGTTGTGCGCTTTCGTGCGCGTGCAACAGGGGCGGCCATAACTTCGAGAACTTTTGTTAGTTCACCCATGCAAGGGCAGTCGAATGGCCAGTGAATCTGAACTCAACGCCGGTACCGAGGATGGCGTACGCCGCCGGGATTTCATCAATATTGCGGCGGTGAGTTTCGCTGGTGTCGGTTCGGTCGCCGTGGTGCTGCCGCTGCTCAACCAGATGAACCCGTCGGCCGACGTGCTCGCGCTGTCGACCACCGAAATCGACATTTCGGCGATCCAGCCCGGGCAGGCGATCAAGACCAGCTGGCGCAAGCAGCCGGTGTTCGTGCGCAACCTCGTCGCCAAGGAAATCGCCGAAGCCAAGGCGGTTCCGCTCGGCGACCTGCGCGATCCCGAAACGATCGACCAGCGCACCAAGCCCGGCAAGGAAAACTGGCTGATCACGCTCGGCGTCTGCACCCACCTCGGCTGCGTGCCGCTCGGTGCGGCTGAGGGCGAGAATAAGGGCGATTTCGGCGGTTATTTCTGCCCGTGCCACGGTTCGCACTACGACACCGCGGCGCGCATCCGTAAGGGCCCGGCACCCAAGAATCTGGTTGTGCCGCCCTATGAATTCAACAGCGACACCGTCGTGACGATCGGCTGAGGAGCGAGATAAGATGAGCTTTCCCTGGGCCAAACCCTATGAGCCGACGCATCCGCTGATGAAG